>ENA-OWLX01000279-OWLX01000279.1-metagenome-genome-assembly--contig:-NODE-279-length-17816-cov-6.302742_pt1 | contig 17816 bp, 16 predicted proteins | sample MGYA00245351_ERZ651106 | MGnify/ENA primary metagenome ERZ651106 (study PRJEB26857, sample SAMEA4031768) | metagenome | biome: human; feature: oral; material: saliva | place: Philippines | collected 2014... | reverse complement strand
GACTTCTATCTTATTCTCTAGCACTTGCTCCGTATTTCGCGGTGCGGACGGGACTCGAACCCGCGACCCCCTGCGTGACAGGCAGGTATTCTAACCAACTGAACTACCGCACCAAAACTCGAAGCGTGCTTCGACCGTCTTTGTCAAGAGCTATAGAACAACCTCTGCTGTTCTCGTTTGACGCTCTCTCAACTCGAAAGCGACAGCAAAGGTACTGCTTTTTTTTATTTGTGCAATAGTCGGCGAAAAATTTTTCTGTTTCCAAAATGATTTTGACGTATCGATTTTTTGTTCCTTGCTTTGTAAAAGTCTGTAATATAGCGGAGTTAATGGTTTTTTGAGAGGTGCTGAGATCTCTTTGTGGAAGTATGAAGATTTTCCTCTTCGCCCATCTTTACTTTTAGCTGCTTTGCAAGAAGAGGGAAAGGGAGTTATCTTTGTAGTCGTATTTAATTAGACCTTGGTAGTATGACAGACAGACATAAAGAGCGTATCCTCATGGCATTCGATACCATCGAAGAGGGATTTGAAGAACTCGAAGAACGCTTTGAACTTGTGCGCCCTCCTCACGGACGAGACTTCTCTCGGCAAGAGATTATGGAGCAGATTGCCTCAGCCTCCATTCTCTGTTCCGTCTTCGATATTCCCATAGATAGGGAGATTATTGATAAAGCCCCCAACCTAAAGCTAATTGCCAACTATGCCGTCGGCTTTAATAATATAGACATTGAGTATTGTAGGCAAAAGGGGATTGCAGTGACCAATACGCCCGAGAGGGTAATTGCGCCTACGGCGGAGCTTGCTCTTGCCCTCCTTCTATCGCTTTCGCGCCGAACGGCGGAGTGGGATCGCACTTTGCGCACGATGGGTCGAGATCTTAAACCCTCTAGGTTAGACCGATTGGGCTTGGATCTCCTTGGCAAGACGATTGGGATTGTAGGCTTTGGTAACATAGGCCGAAGTGTGGCCGTGCGCTGTCAAGCCTTTGGGATGAAGGTGATCTACTACAAACGCCATAGGCTTTCGGAGGAGATGGAGCGGCAGCTCGGTGTGACCTATTGCGACCTCGATACTCTATTCGAGACGGCTGATGTTGTCTCTCTCCATATGCCTCTCAATGAGGATTCTCGCCATCTCGTGAATGCCGATAGGCTCGCTCGAATGAAATCTTCGGCTCTCCTTGTGAATACAGCTCGCGGAGCGGTGGTGGACGAAAATGCCCTAGTGGAGGCTCTTACCTTTGGGAAAATTGCTGGTGCAGCCCTTGATGTGTACGAAGATGCCGATAAGCCCAATGCTGCCCTCTTCCGCTTAGATAATGTGGTCATGACCCCTCATGTGGGTACGCAAACCTACGATGCGCGACTTATGATGGCGCGTGAGCTAACAAATAATGTACTTGGCTTTGTGGATGGAGACCGCTCTGTAGCTTATGTAGTGCGACCGGTGTAGGCCCTAGCTCTCACTCGAGAGATTTCGGATAAACTGCGCTCCTCTCTTTCGTCTATTCTCGTTGTTGGGGAAGGCGGAAGAGGGGAGCGTTCTTTTTTACCCCTTGAAACGAGACCGGACGCAGGCTAAGAATTTTAGAACTCCTGCCCTATACTTTTTACTTTTTCGGGCAGAATGCTCCCTCCTAATCAGCCTATTTCCGAAAGAATTCTACCCTATAATATTGTAGTTTCTGTCCAGTGATTATTTCTCTATAAATTATTTCTCAAAAAAGTTTCTCCGTGTGGAAAATAAAACGTATATTTGCTGTGAGGGTTGATGCCTCCTCTGCATTACATAGTGATGATGCAAGGGAAAATCACACAGGAATAGAAATCTAAAAACAGAAGACGTATGAAAAAGACTCATTTAATCACCATCTTAGCTCTTTTTGTTGGAGCTTTTTCTTTTGTTGCTTGTTCTCCGAAGAATGGGAAAGACCCGGATAATCTCAAGAGAAGCGTAGAAGCCGAATTTATGGTGGATCATGACTTCCCGGTGGACGTGGCGGCTTTTAATGAGAAAGTTCAGCCTCAAACAATAGCTCTGCGAGCTAATGCTACCGACGTTACCCTTTGGGAGGGAGTGCTACCAGAGAGCCCTGCTACCTATCTCAGTCGCGCCGATCTTGATATGAACAAGCTCAATGTCCTTAATTTAAAGAGCATTCGCATCAAGGCTGTTCAGCCGGAACATTTTGATTTGGGCTTCTTTGACCAATTGACCATCTCTTTTGCAGGTAAAACTTTTGGCCCCGCAAAGGCTCGAGGGGAGCTCTTCGAAATGGATGTCAATGGAGCCGATGTTATGAGCATTGTACACAAGGAGTCGCTGCCTGTAAAGATTACTTGCACGCCTAAGTCGACCCTACCCTCAGAAATAGATGCTCTTAGACTCTCGATTTCTTTCTCCTTTTTTGGGAAAGCAATATTCTAAGTAAGATTCTCTAGGCTTTTGATCAATCCTATAAAAACAACGTGCAAATGAAATTTTTGGTGCGACTATCAGTAGTGGTGTGTTCTCTCCTTATTGCCTTCTCGGTGGGAGCACAAGAGAAGGCTCCTCTCTCCTTTGGTTTGTACACGACCCTAGGAGCCCCCGAGGGCTTAACGATGGGAGGCTCTGTCCGCTTTATGCCTGAGCTTGGTCTCCGTGCTGGGCTTGGTTTTGTACCTAGTCTGCGTTACTCTTCGCGAGTTGACATTAATGATGTGCTAAAGGGCTTTTCCGCCTATGCGCAGAATCTTGAAAATCCTGTTGATTTGGACGTTAAAATGAAATCGAGTTGGGTGCGAGGTCAGTTGCTTCTCGATTATCATCCATTTAAAAACCCATTTAGGGTGACGGCTGGATTGTTCCTAGGTCGCTATCAAGCCCGTAGCAGTGCACAGATTGTAGATCGCAAGACAGGTAAGTCGATAGCCGAGGAGTTGAGAAAGAAGGGTTTGTTGAGTATGCCTGTAATTCGTCTAGAGGAGAATGGAGAAACTCTTGTTGCTCTTCAGCCCGACGAAGAAGCTACTATAGAGGCTTCCGTTGCGTCCCCCTCTTGGGTACAACCTTATATTGGGATTGGCTATGGTTTTGCTGTACCACGCTCTAGGGTGTCGTTCTTTGGGGATTTGGGGGTTCTCTACAATGGTTCTTTCAAGTTCTCTTCTCCTAACCTGAAAGAGGGCGATCTTAACAATCTTGTTCCTTACGACAAAACGCTAAATACCGTTGTTTATTCAATGCGATTCCTTCCCGTTTTAAACTTGGGCGTCTCTATACGGCTATAAAGCATTCCCTATTATCCATCTTTTAGTAGGGTAGAAGTACTATCTGCTCCATGTTGTCTACCACTCTCTTATTGCAAGGGGGTGGTAGCGTTTTGTGCCGACAGCGTACTCTAAATGAGAGGATTTGATTCTTAATACCGAGGTTTATTCGAAATGAAAAGAGAGGGCTCCTCTTCGTTAATTCGTTGCTAATCACCTGGCTGCGGAGCGATAACAAAGGTCGTGTCGCCTTCTTTTGAGTCTTTTGTGTAGTACATTTCTGTACTAGTAAAGAATACAGATTACCTATAAATAGGTATAAAATGGATTTGTGTCTAATATTTAATACCTACTTTTGCACAAAGAAATAAGTATAAAACAGACAAATAAGAAGACCAAACTATGGAAAAGTCAATCAAAGGAACTCGCACAGAGAAAAATCTACTCGCCTCTTTTGCCGGAGAATCTCAGGCACGTAATAGATATACATTCTTTGCAAGTGTGGCAAAGAAAGAGGGCTATGAGCAGATTGCTGCCATCTTCCTTGAGACTGCAGAGCAGGAGCGTGAGCATGCCAAAACATTCTTCAAATTCCTCGAAGGTGGGATGGTAGAGATTACTGCCATGTACCCTGCCGGCGTTATTGGTACCACGATGGAAAATTTGGCTGCCGCTGCTGATGGTGAAAACGAAGAGCACACCGTGTTGTATCCCGAGGCTGCAAACATTGCTGAGGAAGAAGGTTTCCCAACGATTGCAGCAGCATTCCGCCAGATTGCTAAGGTGGAGGCCGAACATGAGCGTCGCTATCGCATCCTTCTAGAGCGAGTAAAAACAGAAACAGTATTCTCTCGCGAAGAAGAAATTATGTGGCAGTGCCGTAACTGTGGTTATGTGCTTACCTCGAAGAAAGCACCCGCAAAGTGCCCCGCTTGTCAGCATCCGCAGGCTTACTTCGAGCCCTGTAAGCAGAACTATTAATCCTACTTCTCAAGCGGAGAAGCCCCAAAAAGTAGCGAGATACGAAGCTGCTTAGAAAAGAACCCCTACACTCTTTTATTACAAGAAGGGTGGCAGAGAATAGTGAGATGGGGGATTGACATATTTGAGAGACGAGATAAAAGGAGCCCACATCCTCTCGTTTCGTAAAGCGCATGGTAGCTATACCGCTCCATGTATTACCTCTAGTTCCTATCCCTAGCCGGGGTGCGAGTTGAGGGGTGCGGATTGAGCCAATGCGTTTTATTTGTTTGTGGGGTTGCCCCCTCGGAGCTCAAAAGGCGAAGGACCCTTCCTTATGTCTATGGTTTGATCTCCGGGGGGCAACTTTTTATATCCGAAAGAAGATCTCGTTGTACCACTTGGTGGGGTACGTTGGGGGAGAGCTAGAAAGGACGGCGAGGCGCCCTTGTCAAAGAAAAATGTTGTCCTCTCGTGGGGGTGAAGTAAGGGCAGTATTTGTGTGCATAAGTATCGTTGTTTTTGGGGTCTTATTTGGGAGGAATTTTGTATTTGTCCTTTCAAAAGGGTTATGGATCGGCAAGAATGAGCTATTTTTGCAGGGCTAATGCTGCCCATAGGTAGCACAAAAGATACAAACGACACCAATAGGCAACTGATGAAAGTTCACCACGAAGGGAGAGGAATCCTGATTAGTTTCTTTCTTATATTCTTAGTTATAGACGTTCTCGCATTCTTGACTTCTCCTTATATTGCCATTCCTATTTTCTTACTAGTAAGCACTCTTACTCTTATGGGTTTGGCGTTTAATTTCTTCCGGAGTCCCAATCGGCACAATGAGGGCGAAGGGCAAGAAGATATTATTGTAGCTCCTGCCGATGGTAAGCTCGTGACTATAGAAGAGGTCTATGAGGGAGAGATTTTGCAGGCACAGTGCCTCAAGGTTTCTATTTTTATGTCTATCTATGATGTACATGCCAATTGGTTTGCATGCAATGGCGTTGTGCGTCACGTAAGCCATACGGATGGGAATTTCTACAAGGCTTTCCTGCCAAAGAGTAGTACCGAGAACGAGCGAAGTGCTGTGGTGATAGAGACGCCGCAAGGGCATCGTGTGCTGGAGCGTCAGATTGCAGGCGCTGTTGCGCGACGTATCGTTACCTATCCACAAGTGGGAGAGGAAGGTACTATTAACGACTTTGTGGGCTTTATTAAGTTTGGTTCGCGCATTGATCTCTATCTTCCTCTTGGCACAGAGATATTTATAGCACCGGAGACAAAAGTAAAAGGAAATACTACCGTTATCGGTAAACTGCCCTCTCTATAATGATGAAGAGCATTCGCTACTATATCCCCAATTGCATCACTCTTGCTAATCTTATAGCAGGTTGCCTTGCCATTTATCAAGTCTTGGTCAATGGGGATAGCAATGCCGCCGCTTGGTGTATTGTGGCAGCCGGTGTTTTCGATCTGTTCGATGGCTTAGTAGCTCGTCTGCTCCATGCTCAGAGTGTTATTGGAGCAGATCTCGACTCTTTGAGCGATGTGGTTAGCTTTGGTGTCGCTCCGGCATTTCTTCTTTTTTCCTATTTGGGAAAGGAAACTCCCTCTATATGGGCGGCGCTTCCGGCTTTTCTGATTGCCGCATTCTCGGCTTTGCGTTTGGCTAAGTTCAATAATGATACGAGGCAAACTAGCTCCTTTTTGGGGCTGCCGGTACCAGCCAATGCTCTATTATGGATTGGTATTGTGGCTACGCTCTCCCTTTTGCAGCTCTCTACGGCTCTCCTATTGAGTATTGTGTATCCCTTGATATTGATAAGTTGTATCTATCTAGTGGCCGATATTCCTTTGCTTGCATTTAAAATCCACTTCCCTCTAACGGAGAAAAAAGATCGCATTCTTCTTTACATCGCGTTAGTGTTGCTTGCTCTTGGCATACTGTTTGTATCTCTCTTGGGGTGGGCTGGGTTGCTTCCTTTTGTCGTAAGCTACCTTATCAGTTCTGCGTTCTACCGTCTTTTGTGGCGGTCTTATAACAAGTAGTGATCAGTTGGTAGTATGACATTTTTCCTCATAATCCTCCTTATAGGGGTACTCTTTTACCTCTTCCGTATTCAGATCCTGAAATGGTTTTTGCGCCGTGCAGGGAAGTATAATGCCTCCCAAGAAGCTTCTCGTTCTCAGAAGAGAAGAGGAGAGAGAGAGCCACACCGCTCGCCCGGAGAAAAGGTGGATATCACGACTGTGGATAAGCGTAAGTTTGATAAGGGGCAGGGGGAGTATGTAGACTTCACAGAAGAGAAAAACACGAATCCTGAGCAGTAGCTTAGGGGGCTTCTGTGTCATAAAGTTTTTTTCTGTCGTTGGATTAGTGCCCGCTAATGGTCTAATCCTTGTTCGTATAGCTCTGCTTGCGAGCAGATTTCGTTGTTAAAGGACGTAATATTCCATCCGGAAGGATATTTGTTTGATGGGATTTGACTACTTTTGCAGAACTGAAATTGTAGCAACGACAGAGATTGTAGTCATGGCTAAATCGATAAAAATACGAAAGGGCCTCTCCTTGAATCTGAAAGGGAAAGCCCCGCTGGAGCATTTGAGTGCCCCTAAGCCAAGCAGTACCTATGGGTTGGTCCCCGATGACTATGTGGGTGTAACCCCAAAGCTTTTGGTACATGTAGGCGATAAGGTAGAGTGCGGTACGCCTCTTTTTTACGATAAAACTTTTCCCGAAATTAAGTTCACAAGCCCTGTGGCTGGCGAGGTTGTCGCTGTCAATCGAGGGGCAAAACGAAAGATTCTGAGCGTTGAAGTGTGTCCCTCTGGGGAGTCCGCCCCTGTTTCTTTCGCACCTTATAAAAAGGAGAATACCTCTCGCAAGGCTCTTCTTGAGATGCTGCTTAGCTCGGGAATGTGGGCGTTTTTCAAACAACGCCCCTATGATAGGATTGCCAATCCTCGGGAGATGCCGAGAGACATCTTCGTAACGGCCAATCTAACAGCACCCCTCGCTCCCTCTATGGAGTACCTATTAAAGGGAAGAGAAGAGGATTTGCAAGTCGCTCTTTCTGCTCTACAGACGCTCACTAATGGCTCTGTGTATTTGGGCGTCCCTGCGAATTTTGCTTTTACAGCACCTCAAGAAGTGGAGGTTGTTTCCGTAGAGGGACCTCACCCTGCAGGTAATGTGGGAGTCCTTATTAATCATATCCGCCCCCTCAACAAGGGTGAAGTGGTGTGGACCTTAAAGGCCACGGACTTGCTCGTTGTAGGGCGTTTCTTGCGTACCGGTAAGGTAGATTTCTCTCGTACGATAGCCATTGCCGGCTCCGATGCTGCACAACGTGGTTATGCAACGATCACTCCGGGAGCAAGAGTGCTAGATCTGTACGGCTCCGATCTCTGCGTCAAAAAAGAGCACGAACGGATTATCAATGGAGATGTCCTTACGGGGGTGCGTATTTCGGATGAGCGTCCATTTAGTTCGCTCAACATTGATCTGATAAGCATTATCCCCGAAGGAGACGATTACGACGAAGCCTTTGGTTGGATCGCTCCTCGCTTTAAGCAGTTTAGCGTTAGCCGTAGCTACTTCTCGTGGTTGCTTGGGAAAAAGCGAGAATATGCCTTTGATGCTCGTATCAAGGGAGGCGAGAGGGCTATGATTATGAGCCATGAATACGATCGCGTTTTCCCCATGGATATTTTCCCCGAGCAGCTTATCAAAGCCACTATTGCCTACGATATCGACAAAATGGAGGCTTTGGGGATTTACGAAGTGGCTCCCGAGGATTTTGCGTTGTGCGAATTTGTCTGCTCTTCGAAGATGGAATTGCAGTACATCATACGCAACGGGCTCGACCTCCTCTACAAAGAAATGAATTAACCCTTCCCTATAGATATGAAAGGATTCTTTGATAAATATCGTGCGACTTTCTCCGAAGGGGGTAAGTTGCATGCCTTCCATTCGCTTTTTGAGGGGATGGAAACATTTATGTTTGTGCCCCACGATACCGCTCGTAGGGGTACCCACATTCACGACGCAATAGACTCGAAGCGAGTGATGAGTATGGTGATTCTCGCCTTGATTCCTTCTCTACTCTTTGGGATGTACAACGTGGGATATCAGCATTACCTCGCCATCGGGGAGCTCGCCACTCGCTCGTTTTGGGCGCTTTTTGGCTTTGGTTTCCTTGCTGTATTGCCTAAGCTCATCGTAGCTTATGTAGTGGGATTGGGGATTGAGTTTACTGTCGCTCAATGGAAAAAAGAGGAGATCCAAGAAGGATTCCTGGTAACGGGTTTCTTGATTCCCCTCATTGTTCCCGTAGATACCCCTCTATGGATGATTGCCGTAGCAACGGCTATGTCTGTGATTTTTGCCAAGGAAGTCTTCGGAGGTACGGGATATAATATTTTCAATGTGGCGTTGATTACTCGTGCTATCCTCTTCTTTGCTTATCCAACCATGATGACGGGGGACAGCGTTTTTGTCCGCACAAGTGATAGCTTTGGCGTAGGAGCCGGTACCTTGGTGGATGGATATTCCGGAGCTACTCCCCTCGGGCAGATTGCTACTGCCGGAGAATCTCTCCCCGCCTTGCACAATATTGTAAACGAACCTCTCTCTTATCTTGATGCTTTCTTGGGCTTTATCCCGGGCTCTATTGGAGAGGTTTCTACTTTAGCCATCCTAATAGGGGCTGCATTGCTCATCTGGATGGGGATTGCAAGTTGGAAGATTATGCTCTCGGGCGTTGTGGGAGCCTCCCTTATGGCTCTGCTTTTCAACGCTATCGGCTCTACGGCAGCCATGCAAATGACACCCCTCATGCACCTTTTGTATGGAGGCTTTGCCTTTGGTATTGTTTTCATGGCAACGGACCCCGTAACCTCGGCACGCACCGAAACGGGGAAGTGGATCTATGGATTCTTTGTAGGGGTTATGTGCGTCTTTATCCGCGTGCTCAATCCCGGGTACCCTGAGGGGATGATGCTTGCCATCCTGCTAATGAATGTATTCGCTCCCCTCATCGATTACTTTGTGGTGAACGCGAATATCAAACGTCGTGCTCGCCGTCTAAAAAGGGCAAACTAATCAATCCGAGCTTTGTAATAGACAAGAAACTATGAATAGAGAGAGTAATACATACACTATAGTATACGCAGCCATTATGGTTGCTCTCGTAGCTGTTGCTCTTGCTTTCACCTCACAGGTACTCAAGGCACCCCAAGAAGAGAATATCAAGATAGACAAGATGGAGCAGATCCTTCGCTCTGTACATCAGGTTGCTCCCAGTAAAAAAGAGGTGACCAAGCTCTACAAAACCATCATCAAACAAGAGCTTCTCATCAATGCCAAGGGCGAAGTGCTTCGTACGTTTGAGGGGGAGGAGATTGCCAATAATGCCGCATTCAATCTAAATACTGCCAATCAATTTAAGTTGCTCGCAAGCAATCCCGATGCTGAGCTTCCTCTGTATGTCGCAGAAGTTGATGGGATGAAAAAATTCATTATCCCCCTTAATGGAGCCGGACTTTGGAATGTAATCTGGGGCTATATGGCTATTGATATGGACGGAACCACTGTCTTTGGCAGCGACTTTGGGCATGCCGGAGAAACTCCGGGGCTGGGTGCCGAAATAGCAACAGAGCACTTCTCCTCTCGCTTTATCGGTAAGCATATTGCCAACACAGAGGGGCAAGTGATAGGGATTGCCGTGGTGAAAAATGGCAAGTCGCCCGATGAACGTGAATTTGTAGATGGAGTAACCGGAGGTACGCTTACCAGCAATGGGGTTGATGCGATGCTCACGAGCTCGCTCAAACCCTACGAGAAATATCTTCAAGCCAACGCTACCAAATAAGGAAGAATAGAGATTATGGCAAACAAAAATAAAGAGGTTTTACTAGGGCCGCTCAGTAGCAACAATCCTGTACTTATCCAGGTGCTGGGTATTTGTTCGGCTCTTGCTGTTACGTCGCAGCTCAAGCCCGCTCTTGTAATGGGGCTTTCTGTAACGGCTGTATTGGCTTTTGCCAATGTTATTATTTCGTTGATTCGTAATACCATCCCCACACGTATTCGTATCATTGTGCAGCTCGTGGTGGTAGCGGCTCTTGTAACAATCGTAAATGAAGTACTCAAAGCCTACGTCTACGACATCAGCAAACAGCTTTCGGTGTACGTTGGTCTTATCATTACGAACTGCATCCTCATGGGACGCCTTGAGGCCTTCGCTCTCGGGCATAAACCTTGGGAATCATTCCTCGATGGGGTAGGTAACGGAGTTGGATACGGCATGGTGCTACTCATTATTGGCTTTGTTCGTGAGCTTTTGGGTAATGGAAGTATTTTCGGCTTCCGCGTTATCCCTCAATCTTTCTACGATGCAGGGTATGCCAACTTTGGTCTTATGAATATGGCTCCCATGGCTCTTATCATACTTGCTTGTATCGTGTGGGTACAACGGAGTTACAATAAAAATCTACAAGAAGCGTAGAGAGAAGAGTAGGATAATTTATACTAGAAAGACTGATTATGAATTACGCAGTAGATCTTCTGAGCCTCTTCTTTCGCTCGGTATTTATCGATAATATGATCTTCGCTTTCTACCTCGGGATGTGTTCGTATCTCGCGGTATCGAAAAATGTGAAGACGGCATTGGGTTTGGGCATTGCAGTGACATTCGTGCTTACCTGTACCCTCCCGATCAACTATTTACTAGAAAACTACATCTTCAAAGAGGGGGCACTCACCTGGCTTAGTCCCTCTTTTGCTACAGTAGACCTTAGCTTTCTCTCCTTCATCCTTTTCATTGCAGTCATTGCCTCTTTCACCCAATTGGTGGAGATGGTAGTGGAGCGTTATGCTCCCACTTTGTACGCATCACTGGGGATTTTCTTGCCTCTCATTGCTGTGAATTGTGCCATCTTGGGAGGTTCTCTCTTTATGCAACAACGTGAATTTGTAGACCTAGGACAAGCAACCGTCTACGGCTTTGGTTCGGGTATTGGTTGGCTCGTGGCAATCCTCGGGATGGCTGCAATCCGAGAAAAATTGCAGTTCTCCAATATCCCGAAGCCGCTGAGAGGCTTTGGTATAGCCCTCATTGTTACGGGGCTAATGGGGATGGCTTTCGTTTGCTTCTCGGGGGTTAAACTTTAAGAGGCAACCCGGAGAGTTCGTAGAAGACTAAGTAATAAAAAGGAATACACGATATGGCGATTAATTCTATCGTAATCATTGCGAGCGTAGTTATATTCCTCGTAATCACCCTTATATTGGTCATTGTCCTACTTGTTGCCAAGAGTAAACTTGTTCCCTCGGGCAATGCAACCATTACAGTAAATGACGAGCGTAAACTCGAAGTCCCCATAGGAGGCACCCTGCTTAATACGCTACAAAACAACGGCATCTACCTTTCCTCCGCCTGTGGTGGGAGTGGAAGCTGCGGCCAATGTCGCTGCCGAGTGGTAGAGGGCGGCGGCGAAATCCTTCCTACCGAGAAGGGGTTCTTTAGCCGCAAAGAGCAGAAAGCGCATTGGCGTTTGGGCTGCCAAACGAAGGTAAAAGAGGATCTCAAAATCATCGTTCCCGAGTCTGTATTTGGCGTAAAAGAGTGGGAATGCGAGGTTATTAGCAACCGCAATGTATCCACCTTTATCAAAGAATTCGTTGTAAAACTGCCCGAGGGCGAAGTGATGAACTTCAAGAGCGGTAGCTATGCACAGATCAAAATTCCCAAATATAATATCTCTTATTCCGACTACGATATATGCGATAAAGAGGGGAACGATCGCTTCCGTAAAGATTGGGAGCGTATGGCAAAAGTGGGACTCTTTGGCTTGAAGGCAGTAAATACAGAAGAGACAATTCGTGCCTACTCAATGGCGAATTATCCTGCCGAGGGTAACATCATTACACTCAATGTGCGTATTGCCACTCCGCCCATCGATCGGGCTACGGGCACTTGGAAGGCAGGTGTTATGCCGGGTATTTCTTCTTCATATATCTTCTCTCTCAAGCCGGGAGATAAGGTGACGATGAGTGGCCCTTATGGAGACTTCCACATTCATGAAGATAGCGATGCCGAGATGCTTTATATCGGCGGTGGGGCAGGGATGGCTCCCCTTCGTGCTCAGCTCTTGCACCTTTTCAATACGGTAAAGACGGGGCGCAAAGTCTCTTATTGGTACGGAGCACGCTCTAAGAGTGAAATTTTCTACGAAGAGGACTTCCGCGAGATAGAAAAGAACTTCCCCAACTTCCGCTTCGTTATCGCCCTGAGTGACCCTCAACCCGAAGATAATTGGACGGGAGCTACCGGATTTATCCATCAGGTTATATACGATATGTACCTCAAAGATCATGAGGCTCCGGAAGATATCGAATACTACATGTGCGGACCGGGCCCCATGTCCAACGCTGTCAATAAGATGCTCGAAGACTTGGGCGTGCCTCGTGAGCAGGTCAACTTCGACGACTTTGGCGGCTGATCTCGGAGGAAACATCAGAAGCGAAATGTACAAGGAGCTTCTCTAGCGAATATCAAGGTGCTACCCGAGAGGGGAGATGGCCGAGAGCTTTGCTAGAGAGGCTCTTTTTGTAGAAGAAAGATTTCTTAGATACGATGGATGCAACCCGACATGAGGGGCTGGATGTCCTCCGCGCTCTTGCTGCCTTTTTTGTGATTGGCATTCATACTTCGGGGCAGTACCTCGCTCCGGAGCATTGGCAGAGTAGTAACGGATATGTTGCGGCTTTGGTGCAGGGCTTTGTGCAGATAGGGGTACCTCTCTTTTTTATGCTAAGTGGAGCCTTTCTTCTCGCTCAACCCATTGAGAAACCCTCTACATTCTATCGCAAACGTTTACCTCGACTTCTCATCCCCCTCGCTGTCTGGCTTCCTCTTTACTACCTCTATTTTTGGATTAAAGGGGCTGATGTTGCGGAGTATGCCCTCCATCTTTTTTGGGCAAAAGGCTATTTCCATCTTTGGTTTCTACCCCCTCTTCTCGGGCTATACCTCGTAACGCCTCTCCTTCGCAAGCTCATAGAGCGAGTATCGCGCTCTAGGCATCTTTCCCTCATCGCTTTGGCTCTTCTCCTTTTGGAGGTGATCGGTAGCCTTTTTCTCTTCGTATACCAAGTAGAGCTACCTATTCCCATTCTATTTATCCCCTATCTTGGATACTACCTATTAGGGTATGTCTTGAAGGAACATGCGTTGGCGAAAAAGTCTCTTTGGGGTGTGCTTTATGGCACGAGTACGCTGGCTATGATAACTTTGCTCATGCTATACCATGGTTCTTCTTGGGCGGAGTATGTGACGAGCAACCTCTCGCCCCTTGTGGCCGTGGCTACCATTAGTCTTTTTGCTCTCTTCTCTTCGCTCCCTCACTTATCCCATAATCCTAGGTTCCTCGGCTCCTTTGCTGCTCGATCTTTGGGTGTTTATCTCATCCATATCGTGGTATTGGATGTGGTTACCAAGCCCTTTCTTTTGTGGTTCCCTTGGATTATGGAGCAGGCTTTGCTCTCGATCCTTTTGCGCTGGAGCCTTACGGCTGCACTTTCTTTTATTGGGGTCTCGCTCCTGCAGAAGGTTCGCCTTCTACGCCTCTTTCTCTGACTCCTTTTCTAAGCCCTCCTAAATCCTTAAAATTCTCTCCCTGAAAAGAGGATGGATGTCTGCCCTAAAATTTTTCCGTTCTTGCCCTAGATTCTACGAAAAACCACCCGAAAAACATTTCTTTTTCGCCCTGTACCCTCCCAAAAAGTAGCTCAGTTGTATTTCTCTCTAATTACTCGGTGTTTTTTCCAAATAAATCGAGTACATTTGCGCTATCAATACAAAGTAATGTCTTCTGCAAGCGAAATCCTCCGACTTCGGGAGACAGATCAAAGGAGGGCATACCTAAGATGAAGCAACGAATAATAGGGTATATTGTTCTTTTTTGTGTGTTTATGTCTATTCCCTTGTATGGGCAAGAGAATTATTCTAAACTAACGAAAGAGGCTTTAGAAACTATGTGGCAGGCAAAAGATACTGTAGGCTACAGAAATTCTCTTGATATGTACGAACGTGCCTTTTCTCTTTTCCCTGACAGTATAGACGAAGATGGATTGTACAGGGTTTCTGTTCTTGCATCTGACTTAAAAGAGTATGACAAGGCTTTCAAGTATCTTACTCTGTTATTTGAGCTAAAGCCTAACCTCCCTTGGGCACCGAATTGGAGTTATATCCTTGGAGAAGATTCTGAAAATGAGTATAAGAATTTGCTCTCAGATGTAAGATGGAACGATTTAAGACAAAAAGCTCTGAAAGCCAAGCAGACTTTTTATGAAGAGTTGAATGTAAATGAAAAAGAGTTTTATGCTGTCGATGAGGTCTCACTATGTAAGGTGAAAGATGGTAAGGCTCTGTATGAGGAGTTTAGAAAGAAGTTTGGATATTTGCCAAAGAAAAGTCAGAATTACTCTGTTTCATTTGCAATAAATGATTCAATTAAAACTTCGTTTTTCGTACACCTTCCTAAAGATTATAATCCTAATAAGAGCTATCCTCTGCTATTCTTTTTGCACGGAGCTGTCAGATATAATCAATTGTCTGATTATCAGCTTGCTTCTTGGGTTCTCTATGATTGGAATAGATATTACACGAAGTATGCTGAACGGAACGAAGTGATATTGGTCTTCCCAAAGGGTAGTAGAAAGTTCAATTGGATGACTTCTGATGACGGCTTCTTTATGATTCCCAAGATAGTTACACTTGTCAAAAAAACACTTAATGTGGATGATGATAAAGTATTTATTTCGGGACACTCCAATGGGGCGACAGGTGCTTTCTCGTATCTGATGAAACAGCCATCTTTATTTGCAGGCTTCTATGGTTTCAATACTTATCCTAAGGTTTTTACAGGGGGGACTTTTGTGGAGAATATCAAGAACCGTTCATTTATCAACTTCTCAACAGATAAGGATTACTACTATCCTCCAAATGCAAACGATGATTTCACCCAGTTGATGAATAGTATCAATGCTGACTATAAAGAGTTTCGGTACAATGGGTTTTCGCACTCGTTTCCCCAGTTCGATGAATCAGAGCCTGCCTATGGAATCCTATTTTCGGATCTTCTTAAACGACAAAGAAATCCTTTCCCAAAAGAAATATCTTGGGAATTTGACGATGAATGCTATGGAAATATTGATTGGCTTTCCAATATTAAGCTCGATACGTTGGCTGTGAGAAAAGATTGGCATAAAGTAAAGAACTTCAAAATCAATCGTTGGCTGAAATACGACGAAAAAGATAGCCTTGTAGTTATGGAAGTGGATCGAATGGCTTTCGACTTTCCTCGTAAATCGGGCAAGATAGTGGCAAAGTATGAAAATAACATCTTTCGGATTGAAACCTCTTGTGTAAAATCTTTCTCGGTGAATATATCTCCAGAAATGATAGATATGGGAAAGAAAGTGCGGATATATCTAAATGGAAATTTGTGTTTTGATAAGAGGATTGGATATGATACAGACTTTATGCTGCAGAATTTCAATACAACTCGAGACAAAATTCAAATTTGGATAAATCAAATTCATATACAACAAGGCCAAGGAGTTCCGTATTCCTGTAAATCTAAAAAATAGATGGCGACATATTAAGGTTTGTAGGAGAAAGGAGCTTACCAGACAAACACAGAGTAAGCTCTTTTTGTTATTTCGACCTAATTTACAACCATCTTCTCTATATCCTTGTTCATACCCTTGCAATCTTTTCTCTAGTAGTTACTTATGCTTTTCCCATTACACCTGTCTTTGTTTTTTGTGGGGTAAAGAATCTAGATTGATGGCGCAACGCTTTCAAAATTGTATCTTTGTCCTGCATATGTAAAAGCTTAGTTTGTAAACTCCAATGGATGTTCAACGCAACACATTAACCGAGGAATATAAGAAGGCGGTGCAGGAGGCTTCCAAGGTAGTCAAGGCCGGGGGGATTATTCTCTATCCCACCGATACTATTTGGGGGCTGGGGTGTGATGCCACCAACGAAGAGGCGGTGCAACGTATTTTTACTATCAAAGGACGTGCCGAGAGTAAGGCTATGTTGCTACTTATTGATAGTGATGCCAAGTTGCCGGGATTGGTGCGTGAGGTGCCCGATATTGCCTATCAATTGATTGATGCGGCGGTGTCTCCTCTGACCCTTATTTACCCGGGAGGGCGCAACGTTGCCTCTTCGCTGATTGCTCCTGAGGGTACGTTGGGTATCCGTATTACGCACGAGGCTTTCTCGCGAGCCCTCTGTGCAGCTGTTCGGGTGCCTTTGGTTTCTACGAGTGCGAACTTCTCGGGGCAGCCTGCTCCCAAGATTTTTGCCGAGATCTCGGAGGAGATCAAGGCTGCTGTGGACTATGTCGTCCCCGTCCGTCAAGACGAATGCACGCCGGCGCGTCCTAGCGAAATTATATCCATAGGGTTGGGAGGGGAAGTAAAGATCCTGCGTTCATGAGTCGTATCCTATTGTATCGCCTAAGGTATATTCTCTCGGATAGTTTGGCTATGTTGCTGACTATTCTTCTGTTTAATATCTTGCGATACAATGTAGAGGGGGTAACTTCTTCTTGGGGGAGCCTAGGTGCCTATCTCTTGAGCCCACGCAATTTGCTTGTTAGCGGCTTGGTTTGGTCGGTGTGGATGGCTCTTTTTGCTCTCTCCGGATACTATAATAAACCCATCAATAAGAGTCGGCTTGACGAGTTGTGGGTTACGCTCTGCTCCGTGTTTGTGGGTAGTGTTGTCTCTTTTTTATGTTGGGTGGTAGACGATATTGTACTTGATACCCGGGTTTATTTGGAGCTCTTTGTGGGGATATTCGTCCTCGCTTTCTTTTGGGTCTACTTGGGGCGGCTCTGTATTACCCTAGGGGGGATACGAAAGAGAGATAATCCCGAGCATTGGGAGCGCGTCTTGCTTGTAGGCTCCAAAAAGGAGGTGGAGCACCTTGCTCAATGCACCAAAACTATGCGCTTTGTAGAGAGAGGGCGAGTGCTGATTGACGAGGAGGCTACACCCGAATGTGCCGATTTAGAGCACCTATCCCACAGGATAGCCTCTATATTTTCTACCCTCTCCCCCACGGCTATTTACCTTACAGTCTCTCCCGAGTGGAAGCCTGTAGCAGGGCATCTTCTCTACTCAATGTATCGCTTCCATTGCCCCATCTATATAGAGGCAGAGAGTGTACCGCTCTCGCAACCGCGCCCTAAACTTACCCATGCTGTACTTATGGGGGTACCCATGATCGAAGTGACAGAGACGAATATGAGTGAGCTGGCAAAGAACCTCAAGTACTGCTTTGATCGGGTGGCTGCGCTCCTTGCTTTGGTTGTGCTTTCCCCTCTTTTTTTAGTGCTTTCTATCGCCGTTCGTCGCTCTTCGTCGGGGCCTGTTTTTTATCGGCAAGAGCGCATTGGCAAGCGAGGTAAGCCGTTCCTTATTTACAAATTCCGCACCATGTACACCAATACCGAGGGTGAAACCCCACAACTTTCGTTCGAAGGAGACCCTCGCGTTACCCCATTGGGGCGATGGTTGCGACG
>ENA-OWLX01000278-OWLX01000278.1-metagenome-genome-assembly--contig:-NODE-278-length-17828-cov-6.541496_pt1 | contig 17828 bp, 15 predicted proteins | sample MGYA00245351_ERZ651106 | MGnify/ENA primary metagenome ERZ651106 (study PRJEB26857, sample SAMEA4031768) | metagenome | biome: human; feature: oral; material: saliva | place: Philippines | collected 2014... | reverse complement strand
CCTTCGCATTTTTATTTTTAAGCTACTCAGTTTTATTTAACCGGGTCAGCCCCTTCAGACCAACGAAAACTGCGCTCTACAGCTTTATGCCATCCCGCCAGCCTTTCTTCTCTTTCTGCTTCCGATATTCTTGGTTTAAACACCCGATCAATCTGCCAATTACGTTTAATTTCATCTAAATTCTTCCAATATCCGATATACAATCCGGCTAAATAAGCAGCTCCCATAGCCGTTGTTTCTACACATTGCGGTCTTAATACCGGAGCATTACAGAAATCAGCCTGAAAAGATAACAGTAGATTATTTTTACATGCTCCGCCATCAACTTTTAACTGTGATAAAGAAATATGAGAATCAACTTCCATTGCATGAATCACATCCGTTACCTGAAAAGCTAATGATTCAAGAGCGGCTCTAATAATATGATATTTATTAACACCTCTAGTGATACCTACAATCGTTCCTCTGGCATAAGGATCCCAATAAGGTGCACCTAATCCGGTAAATGCTGGTACAACATAACATCCATTTGTATTTTTTACTTTCTTAGCCATATATTCAGAATCTTCAGAAGAATCTATTAAACGCATTTCATCTCTTAGCCACTGAATAGCTGCTCCGGCAACAAAGACTGATCCTTCCAAAGCATAAGTCACTTTATCCTCAAATCCCCAGGCAATCGTCGTTACAAGTCCGTTCTTTGATAATACCGGTGTCTCCCCTGTATTCATTAATAAAAAGCCACCTGTTCCATAAGTGTTCTTAACATCTCCGGGAGTAAAACATGTCTGTCCGAACAGAGCTGCCTGCTGATCTCCGGCTGCTCCGGCAATCTGAATAGGTGCCCCCAAATAAGAAGCATCACTCATACCGAAATCACTACTTGAAGCCTGCACATGAGGCAGCATGGATAAAGGAATATCTAAAATATCCAATAACTCCTGATCCCATTGCAATGTATGTATATTATACATTAAAGTACGTGATGCATTAGAATAATCAGTAACATGAACCTTTCCCTTAGTCAGTTTCCAAATCAGCCATGTTTCTACCGTTCCAAATAACAGTTCTCCTTTTATTGCTTTTTCTCTGGCATTCTCAACATGATCTAAAATCCACTTTAATTTTGTTCCTGAAAAATAAGCATCTAATAATAATCCTGTTTTTTCTTTAAAGAGATCAGTTAATCCTTTCTCTCTTAATTCATCACAGTATTTAGCAGTTCTGCGGCATTGCCAAACAATCGCATTATAAATAGGTTCTCCCGTCTTTTTATCCCAAACAATAGTAGTTTCTCGCTGATTGGTAATACCAATAGCTGCAATTTGATTTGCTTCGACATTTATTTTCTGCATTGCTTCAACTGCTACTGATAGCTGAGTAGCCCATATCTCATTAGCATCATGCTCTACCCATCCCGGTTGCGGATAAATCTGCTTAAACTCTCTCTGAGCAATAGAACACATTTCTCCTTTATGATTAAATAAGATACAGCGATTAGATGTTGTCCCTGAATCCAATGCCATAATATATTTTTCCATATTCCTCACTCCTTGTAATCGCTATCATAACACAATATCTTTATGAATGCATTAAAAAATACTCTTATAAAGAGTATTTAAGCAGTCTTCTTATCAATTAATGTCAATAGATCTTTAACTGTAGTAATAGATATCAGTTCTTCATCTTCAAATTCAACACCAATCTCTTCTTCTAATTCAAAAACCAAATCAACTAAATCTAAAGAATCAATACCTAAATCTCTAAAAGAAGAATCCAATGTCAATTCCTTGCCGTGTAACTTGTCATTTAAGACCTCTTTAATTCTATCAAAATATTCCATTTTCTTCACCTCTTAAGTAATTATTATAAAGAGAAATAAACTAAAACTCAAGAAATACAAGCAAATATTTCACAAACTGTTCAATCGCTTCTTTTCTCTTACGGTAATAAGTAGCCTTGGAATAATAATCCAAATACCATTCTTTATCATACATCATAAAATCATGCCTAATAATCTCTTCTGATTCTTTACCTATCAAAACAAATATCTGATTAATTAAATAAATCAGACGTTTCGCTTCATCTATCTTATCTATTCTTTTATTGTAGTAATAAGACACAGAATGAACAGGTGCTTCCCTAACAGATAATGTATGTGAAGCATAATGATTATCATAATTCATACAATCTATTAAATAAGAAGCACATTGATAACGATGAATGATCTTTTTTATCAATAAGATTTTCTGCTTATATGTATAACCCATAGAATCCTCCTATTATCATATACTCATAAAGGAGGATTTTTTCTCATTAGATTAAAAATCCCTGCTTGATATCATCTATTTCTTCTTTTGTTAAACCAATATTTTTTAAATAACCGTAAGCACTGCCATAATGCTCTCTCAAATAATCCAATAAGATAAGCATATATCGTGGTGATGATGTTAAATAATTCTGTGTTTCTTCATCCATTAGTTGTTTAAGATTTTCAACAATATCAATATTATTGCCATAACTTTCAGCATAATCCTTAACAATATCATGATCATGGCATCCTGCCAGTTCTAATAATAAACCGGCAATAATTCCTGTTCGATCTTTACCTGCTGAACAATGAAATAAAATACCTTCATAAGGATGTTCTAAAAAGATCTTAAAGACTTCCTTGATTGTTTTTTTATGTGCTTCTAAAGTAAAAATATAAACACCGCCAAGATCTCTATACTCCTTGATTTCTTCCGGAACAACTTTTACTGTTTCACTATCCATGAGATTAATTTCAATATTTGTAAATCTATTATCTTCTTTAAACTTTGAAACTTGTACTTCTTTTTCAAAATCACTGCGTAAATCAATAGTTATTCTTACTCCATAATTAACTAATGTATCTAAATCATGCTTCGTTGCATGAGCCGGTGAAGCAGCTCTAATAAAACGATGAGCTTTAGTATAACGCCCTTCTTGTGTTTCATACCCTCCTAAATCACGAGTATTAAGCATTCTATCTAACGTAATTAAACGTTCTTCACTTGTCATATACTGCATAATCATTAACTCCTTTATCTATTAAATTCTACCATAAATCATCAATAAATAAAAGAAAAGCAGACTGCAAGTCTGCTAGATAAGCTTTAAATATTTAAAAGCATTATATAATCCATCATGATCTACATCATCTGTAATGTAATCAGCAGCTTTCTTAATACCTTCACCGCCATTACCCATAGCTACTCCATACCCGCATACTTCAAACATAGATATATCAATATTAGCATCGCCAAAAGCTATAGTATCTTTAGGATCTATATTAAGATAATCTAATAATATCTTAATCGCATACTTCTTATCAATACCGCTAGGTCCAATATCTCCGAAGAGTGCCATTTCTCCCTTGCCTCCCCAAGTATTTTCTACTAAGTGAGGAAAATCTCTTTTAGCATCTAAATGATCCTGATAACTTCCTAAAATATAGCTGATCTTATTAATATCATTGCGATACAGTTCTTTTCTTGAAAGAAGTGTATACTGCTTCATAACATTCTTATTAAATTCTTCTATATCAGCAATAACCTTTCCTTTACCGGAAGCATATTTAGCCATTGCTTCTGCCCCCTGCTTTAAAAACAAATCATCTACAAACATACCGGCGTTACTTTCTAAAATAACTCCCAGTCCTCTTTTATAGCACCAGTCAACAATATCTCTTGTATCATCAGCACTTAAAGGATTAAAGTAGACAACATGATCATGATCTTCTACATAAACACCATTACCTCCGATCATGCCATCTAATTCCATAGTTCTAAAATCCCTATGACTGATTTCATCCTTACCACACCCTGTACATATGTAAACACGATGACCATTCCTTCTGGCTTCATTAACTGCTTTTTCTGCCGACTTTGGCAAATATGTCTGATAATTGATTAATGTTCCATCTACATCTAAAAATATAACTTTGCTCATTCTATAATATCTCCTTTCGACCTATTATATATAGTTTTTTTTAACAAATAAAAAAACATCAAAATATGAAAAAAGCATCATAAGATGCTTTTTATAAACTCAATCACTCTATCTATATTTTTACCATCTCTATAAGTAAAAAATAAATCACTAAATGATTTAATATCATATCTATCCTGACTTTTTAATGCTTTTATCAATTCATCTGTATCATAGCAGATAGCACCCGGCATCGTCTTTCGGTAATCTACAAAGACACCGACATCTTTAAAATAATCTTCCAAATCGGGAACATAGAAATACATTGGCTTATCCAATAATGAATAATCAAAAATAATGGAAGAAAAGTCCGAAATCAGGCAGTCTGAGACAGTAAATAAATCATGTGTATCTTCATGATTCATATTGATAATACGAGAATGATCAGGCAATGAGGTATCAAGCAGTAAAGGATGAAACTTATAAAGCAGTATTGTATTTTCATCAAATGACTCAATAAGTCTTAAAGCATCTAACGACACACTTCTAAATCCTTCATAAAGATTACCTCTAAACGTAGGAGCATAAAGAATAATGTTCTTATCCTTAAGATAAGGATATTTATCAAACATCTTTCTTCTTGTTGTTTTCAGATATTCTAAATCAGATAAATGATCTACTCTTGGCATACCCAACACCTTAACATTCTCTTTATCTACAGAGAATGCCTTGCTATAAGGCTCTTTCCAGTATTCACTATTACTAATAACATAATCATAATTTCTGATTGGATACTCTCTTTTAATCACATTGCCAAACTTTTTAATCGCTCCGGCGGCATGCCATAATTCTATAACTTTTACACCCGGTTTCTTAAACTTAGCAATAACATAATTATTATCGGTAATAAGAACTACAGCACTTGTATTAATCACAAATAACTGATGAATAGTATTTATCATATAAAGAAAATTAGTAATTAATGATTTCTTATTATAATGAATAAGAACCGTCTTTAAATCATATTCTTTATTCTTAAGCTGATCATAGATCAGCTTAAGATCTGATTCTAAGTGATCTGATTCTAATGAAATAAAAGCTATGCGGTTCTTTTTAATCTTTAATGGCTTAACAAAAAGATTCATAAAAGAAAGTATAATATTTAAGATTATCTTTTTAAGTCCCATATTAATCACCTAAGACAATATCTATTACACGAGATGAAGCATGACCGTCTTCATTATTATTAAATCTCTGATTAAATAGACTCTGTTTTGAATAATCATAGATACTATTCTTTATCTTATCTAATAAAATATCTTCATCTTCTATAATATCACCGGGAAGATCATGATAAATATCTAAATAAAAGCCACGCAAGGCGTCACGATAATCTTCTAAATCATACATATAGAAATAAATCGGTCTTTTTAAGATCGCATAATCAAAGAATACACTTGAATAATCAGTAATAAGAAGATCTGAAATCAGATATAAGGAACTGATATCTACAATAGGATCTACATAATAAACAAAATCTTCTAATCCTGTCAGATCAAAATCATTTACAATTAAATAATGAGGCTTAAAAATCACAATATAATCCTCTTTTAAAATCTCATACCATTTCTTAAAATTTACTTCAAGATTAAAAGTATAGCCCTGCATATTAAAAGAATTATCACGCCATGTCGGTGCATAAAGAATAATTTTTTTATCTGACGGAAGATGCATCTGTTGCTTAATTCTGACAATATCTTCCTTAGTATAATTAGATAAGATATCGTTTCTAGGATATCCGGTTTCAATCAATCTTTCTTTATTAATCTGAAAAGCTGTCTGAAAAACTTCCGTCGTAAAGTGAGATGGAGATATCATATAATTATATTTAGAAACATCATTATCATAAGTATTCGCCATTTCTTCAAAATTCATACCGCTGCGATAAAATGTAGTATCATCGGGTACATCAATATCATGTGCTAATTTCTTTAACGGTGTACCATGCCATGTCTGTAAATAAACCTGATTATCCTTCTTTAAAACATACTTAGGAAGCTTACAATTAACAAACCAGTACTTTGCTCTAGCAAGATAAAAGAAATAAGGTATACTAAAGTACTCTATAACCTTTGTATTTCCCGGAATAGATAAGTTCTTTTTTTTATGATTCTTAATCGCATAAATAAGCTTATAATCCTTATATTCAGGATAATTGATAAGATATTGATGCAATGCCATCGGATTATCCGAGTATCCTCTTCCATGAAAAGAAATAAAAAGAATCATATGAGAATCTATAGGGATCAATTTATATAACAGCTTATAGATAAGCTTAATTGTTTTACTAATGAATTGCTTAACTTGTTTCATAATATCCTCCCGGAAACCATATTCATTATAAATGTTTAGTACTTAGCTTTCAAGGAAATAAATACTACCATTTTTTGTTTTCCTTTCATATTCCCAAAATAAATCTTCCTGACTCATTATTAGCTGATTTCTCTAAGTCAACACAATTAAGAATCTTCTCTAAAAACAGTTATAACTGTTCTCAGTAAGCCAAATATAGGTACACAAGTAATGATCGCTTATATTTGGATACCATTAAAAGATACATAATATTAGTCAATCTAGTGAAGTTCAGGAAAATCTGTTTTTCACTTTATCCTTTATACCTATCTATATTGCAATTATGCTTACAAAAAAAGGATCCGCAGATCCTTAATGAATTTGTCTATCCGGTGCATAGTTTTCATAACGTGGTTTTTTATGAACTTCTGAATTCCAGATTTCATCAGCTGGAGCTTTCCAATTTTGAGCATAATCATAACATTTCTCGCATAAATGTTCTACTGATTCAGCCGCTTCATAATTTGTATCATGAGCATGTGTCTGATGAACCAATCTTTTTAATATCTCCGGATTTTCAAGCATCGGACATGGTCTTAAATGATTTTTATTAAAGGGCTGTTCCTGATGGTATGCCATAAACAATGGACTCTGAAGCATTTCTAAAATAGAATGCTCATGAATATTAGTATTAGAATAATGAATAAATACACATGGTTCTGCATCACCTGCTGAATTAATATGGAAATAGTTTCTTCCTCCGGCAATACACCCTCCTACATATTCTCCATCATTCTGGAAATCCATCGGGAAGAATCCTATCTGACACTGATCTGAACGGATATAACGAATACGGTTAATCATATATTCTCTTTGCTGGCAAGTTGGTAACAATTCTACCGCAGCATTATTGCCTACCGGCATATAATGGAAATAGAAGCCAAATCTTGCTCCTCTATCAGCAATCATATTTAAGAAGTCATCATTAGTCACAGCTTCTATATTTGCTTTTGTATAACAGATAGATGTACCAAAGATAATACCATATTTCTTTAATAAATCCATAGCATTCATAACTGCATCATAATGCCCATTTCCTCGTCTTGAATCATTTGTTTCCGGTGTTCCTTCAATAGATAATTGAAAAGTAATATTTCCTAGTCTGACAACATCCTGACAAAATTTCTCATCTATTAATGAAGAATTTGTATAGATAGAAAAATAACAGTCATGATGTTTCTCAGCAAGCTTTAAGATATCTTTCTTTCTAACTAACGGTTCTCCGCCTGTCATCATATAAAGATATACACCTAATTCTTTACCTTGTGTCACTATCTTATCCATATCTTCAAAACTAAGATTATGCTTATGTCCATAAGTACCGCTCCAACATCCCACACAATGCATATTACAGGCATCTGTTGGATCAAAAAGAATCAACCACGGTATATTACAGTGATATTTCTTTCGATTCTCTCTGATCATCTTTGTTCCTCTTAAAAATGCTTCATAGCCAAGATTTAAAGCAGTCATTTTTAAAACATTCTGATCACTTTCATCAATAACTCTATTAATAAACTTTATCCATCTATTATCAGGATCTTTAATCGCATTCTTAATATTTTCATAATTCTCATCACTAAAGCCATCTCCATAAAATCTTTTAGCAATATCTACAATCTTTAAGAATTCCTTCTCTCTATCCTTCTCTAATCCCTTTAATACCTTATCAATAATACCACTCATAACTTTTCTTTCCACACTATGAGATACATTGCTTAGCACGGTCATCATACATCCCTCCTTAAAATGACTAATAGTCATTTTTATATAATATATTGTACTCCCATTATTTTTAATGTCAAATCAAATAAATGATATAAAAAAAGATTATATTTCTATAATCTCTTAACAACAATATTTCCATTATTCTTATAAATAGAATTCTCAGGGATAACACCTCTCACACAGGAAGTTGGATAAACATTAGAATGCCTACCAATAACAGTCCCCGGATTGAGTACTGAATTACATCCTACTTCTACATAATCTCCCAACATTGCTCCAATCTTCTTTAATCCTGTTTCAATATGCTGATGACCATCATGAATCACAATCAACTTCTTATCACTTTTTACATTAGAAGTAATCGCTCCGGCTCCTGTATGTGAATAGTATCCCAGAATACTATCTCCTATATAATTATAATGTGGTGTCTGCACATGATCAAACAAAATAACATTCTTTAATTCCGTACTGTTCCCTACAACACAATCTTCTCCTACTAATGCACTTCCTCTAATAAAAGCACATTGTCTTACCTCAGTATTCCTGCCAATAATACATGGTGCTCCTAAATAAGCTGTATCAAAGATAACAGCTGTCTTATGAACCCAGACATGTTCTTTAATCTCTTGATATTCATCTTTATCCAATGTTTTACCTAAAGAAATAATAAAATCCTTAATTCCTTTCAATGCTTCCCATGGATATGTAAATTGTGACAAATAATCTTTTGCAAGGGTATGATCTAAATCATATAACTCTTTAATTGTATACATAAACTCTATCTCCTTAGCTTTATTATAAGCCTATTAAAGAAAAACAAAAGAATAAATTTTAATGTTTAAAAGATTCTATCTATAAAGTATTTTCTATTAGAAGCTATTTTTTATCCTTACCCTTCCAATATCAACTGTTTTCCTTTGCTTTTAACCACTTAAATATCTCAATATTTATAACTAAAAACTTATCTGTCAGATTCTTTACTTTTATTTTTCTCATAGCTTTTATATTGATTCAAAAGTAACATAAAGATTATCATTTCTACCAGAAATATCTTCTGAATTACTATAAGTATATTTTTCAGGTAGAGATCATTCATCTTCAAGCATTAAACTAATATATCATCATATTTCATTTACTTTCCAGTTGATACCATCCTGTAACTTTATAAATAATAATCGCTTTTTATGCTTTCTTACTTTGAGCATATACTTTATATGAACCCATTATTAATAAGAAAGGAATACTAAAACAGGAGATAATAAATTTATCATCAATCTTACTTTTTTATTCTTTCCGGTCTCTGGCTATTTCACTCATCATTTCAAAAGAAGTCATATTATTGTTTTCATCAAAATGAATATATGAATAATACTCATTCCAGAATAAATGACTGCTGTGTGATGTCCACTTAATGCCATAATATAACTGGGTAATATCCTGAGGATTGTTAGGAACAGACCATAGCTTCTTGCCAAATGTTTTTCTTAACACCTCTATATTTAAAGTATCAAGTAGATTCACTCCATTTAATTGAAATGATATAGAGTTTCTTTTTAATACTTGAACACAATCCTGATCTAAATAAAAATGTACTATCCGACAATCTTTTAAAAGAGTATCTTTATTTAAATCTCCATATAATCCAATACTTCCAATTATCGTATTACCTTTAGCAAGATAATATAGACAATCGGACATATAATATCTCCTAAAGCCCTTTTTTACTAAGATATTCTGACTGATTTCATATTTTTTCAGTTTTCCTGAAGTTAATAAGTCCTGATATCTTATATAATAATTATCTTTCTGATTAACATATATATCAAAGCCGTCTTTTAATACATCAGATGCTTTTGTCTTTGCTAGAGTAATTTTTGTATTATTTATAGTAATATTAGGAACAGTAGGAGGAATATCAATAAATATATAAACAAAAAACAAAAATAAAGCTAAAACGGCGGTCACTGTAAATATAAATACAGATCTTCCTGTACGTCTTCTGGCATTAAAGAAAGCTAAAACAAATGGTGTCACAATAGCACTTGCCAGCGGAGCAAAACCGTGTCCCAGTTTTCTCATCAGATATAAAGAAAATAATACAGCAACTATAATCATAGAAAGATATATCAATATTTCCTTAATACTTAATTTACTTTCTCTTGTTTGTTTATTAACAGTTTCTTCCATTAATGTCTGTCCATTTTTAACTGTTCTTTTCATATAAATATACATGCCTACGCAAATCGCAATAAATGAAACAGCTAAAAATAAAAGTAATCCTAAAATTATTAATCTTCCCATTTAAAAACTCCTCTCACTGTATATTTATTATAGCAAATACTATAAAGTATTCTATACTAAAATTTTATAACTCTATTTAATAAAAAAGATGCCTAAGCATCTTTAACGTGTCTTATTCCATTTACCATTAGAATCTACATGATATTTACCGATCCACGTACTAACAGCCATTGCCCCGCTATCAGTTACATAGTAATTGCCAATCCATCTGTTAGATGACATCTTACCGCTGTCTTCCAGGAAATACCATTTCTTGTTGATTTTCTGCCATCCTGTCAACATCGCGCCACTGTCACCCAGATAATACCATTTATTCTTAATCTTTTGCCATCCTCTCAGCATAGCGCCGGAATCATTAAGATAATACCATGATTTTTTAGGCTTAACCCAGCCTGTCTGCATAATACCTTCTTTATCCATAAAATACCATTTATTCTTATATTGAACCCAGCCTGTAACTCTCTGATTGTGAGTGTTGAGATAATACCAGTATTTCCCGGTATAATGCCATCCTGCCTGTTTTATAGTAAGAGGCGTGCTATAATCATAATTCAAATCTACTCTTCCATTGACTCCCTCTATATAATAGCTTGATCCTGTCTGATACATATGAGCTTTAATAAGCTTATTGCCTATCATAAATGAAGGCTGAGAAGTCTCTAAGCTATAATGAGCCTGCCAGATTGGAAATTGTGTAAAATAAGTACTATTAATATAGTTTTTAAACCAGTTTGTATTTGCATAGATACCAATATTTTTATAATTATGAGCATGAAGAACATCTATAAAAGCTCTAACAATAGTTTCTAAATAAGATGCTCTCTTTGAAGCAGGTATGCCTTTTACTAACTGATTAGTTTCCAAGTCAAGATAAATAGGATAAACCATCTTAGATAAATAAGATTTATTATGATCTAAGATATTAACCAGCTTATTAGCCTGATCAATAGAATCCTGTATGGAGATCTTATCAGCAGTAGAAGAATCTAAATACCAGTAAAGCCCGAAATTCATCTTAGCATCAGAAACAAGCTTTAGATTATCATAGATTTTTCTATCCACTCCATCTATTAAATTACCCGTTGTACGAAAACCATGTCCTCCACGTAAAATAACATACTGTATACCTGATTTCTTAACCTTATTAAAATCAATATTTCCCTGATAAGCAGAGAAATCAGCACCTATTTTAGCTGATGATGAAGTAATGCTTACACCATATTTCTTACTAAAAGAATAACCGTTTAAGGTTCCTTTAACAGTCACTGTTGCATAACCTTTTCCGGTAGGCATAAGTAAACCTTCCTTATCTGTCTGACAAACATGATATTTATCAGTACTGAAATGAGCATTATCTAAAACAGCTAATAAAGGGTCATTAAAAGCCTTATAAGCTTTGACTGTTGTTCCTACAGCACCCTGATAAGAAGTACTCTGATTAACTAATTTACCTTCATTATCAAATAGAAAAGATAAACTCTTAATAGATTGTTTTCCTTTAAGCATATAACAATTATCATCGAAATAATACCAGTTATTATCTATGAAATGCCATCCCTTAACCGCATATCCTTTTTCATTAAAATATGATATATGATTACCTAATTTTAAAAAAGAGCTTTGAACCCATGTACCATCATCATACTGATACCACCAGCCAATCTTATTTTCTTTCCAATGACCGCTTTTTGCATAAGCAGGTAAAACTAATGAAGAAATAACCGTCAAACTTACAATAATTGCTAAAATCTTTTTCAAACCGGTTCTCCTTATAAATCACTATATAAATCTTCTTTATAAACACCTGTTTCAATCAGATGCTTAAAACTATCTACTACTGTCTGTTTGTCTTCTTTATAAGTAACTCCAAACCATTTATCCTTTGTTTCCAATACTTTAACTGTCGCTTTCTTTTCATCTAATAAATTACCAATAATTGTTGGTAATAAATATTCATCCTTTAACGGATTAGAAAGATTATTTAAGAAACCGGTAAACTGTTCTTCCAATACATTCATAAATTCAGGTGTTAAAGCCCATGTATTCATAGAACAATAACTATTGGCATCAATATCTTTTCCTTCAACTGATGCTCCTGTTGCTGTCTTTATAATATTTGATGTTTCACAAATATCAGTTAAATAGCCCTGACCATTAACTTCACATATTCCTCTGGTAACTGCGCCATTATCGCTTAATGTATTCTTCAGGATAAATCCTGCCATTGCAAATTCATAAGCATCATGACCTTCCTCTAAAAATGCATGCAATGATACAAATGCTTGTTTACCATAGTAATCATCAGCATTAATTACAATAAATGGTTCATGAACAAATTCTTTAGCAGCTAAGACTGCCTGTCCTGTTCCCCAAGGCTTATTTCTTCCTTCCGGCACTTTATATCCTGATGGAAGATTATCTAATGCCTGAAAGCAATAAGCAACTTCTACATTCGCTTTTTTAGCTACATTCTCAATACGATTTCCTATTCTTTCTTTAAAATCATTCTCAATATCTTTACGAATAATAAAGACAATCTTATTAAATCCCGCTTCTATAGCATCATGAATAGAATAATCCATGATAATCTCATCATGCATACCAACAGGTTCTAACTGTTTAATCCCGCCACCAAATCTTGAACCGATACCGGCTGCCATAATTACTAATGTTGTTTTCATATTATATACTCCTTTATTTCTTTTATCAGTCTATCATATTTATGAATGGAAACCACCCTCATAATAACAATATTTTATCAGCCGAGCAAGAAAAAAATCTCTTACTCATATGAATAAGAGATACTTAGTTATTCTTTCTCGTTTTCCTGAAGATAAGACTTAGCATCTTTAAAGAAAGAAGCAACAATAATAATGATAATAATACCTATCGGAAAAGCAGCTATGATAGAAACAGATTGTAAGCTATACATAGAGTTTTCAGCAAATATTAATGCGATAGGAAAAAGAATAAACATAACAGACCAGAAAGTACGAATACGTTTATCCGGTTCTTTATCTGTATCAAGTTTCTTATATGAATAAGAAGAAATAACCATTGTGATTGAATCAAAAGTTGTAGAGTAAAAAGCAATCATTGTGATTACTAATAACAATAGTCCCAATGCCGGCAAAGGCAATGTATCAAAAATCTTCATAATAGCCTCTGAATAGCTGCCTCCCTTAGCAATAAAGCCGGCAACATCTACACCATGTTTCAACTGCTGAGCTAAGCCATAGTTTCCTAAGACAATAAAAGAAGTAAAAGTACCTGCCAGACCCCAGCTGTATCCTCCTAAAACAGTATTTCGAACTGTTCTTCCTTTTGATATCTTACCCACAAAGAACGGTGTTGCAACACACCATACCATCCAGTATGCCCAATAATAAATAGTCCAGTTTTGCGGAAATGATGTTTTTCTTAAAGGATCCATATTAGTCACCAGACCGATAAAATTTTGAATCATATTACCAATAGCACTGAATCCGGTTTCTAAAATATATCTTGTTTCTCCACCTAAGAATAAGAAATAAACAAGTAAACCAAAGAATAAGTATGTACAATAAACAGCTAATTTAGAAACACCTTCCATTCCTAAAAGAACTGTTACAGTATAGACAATCGCAATAAGTATTAAGATACCGATTGTGAGAAATCTGCCATTAGGAATATGAAAGATTTTTGAAATAGCTTGTGATAATAATGGTGTTGCAAGGGAAAAAGTTGTAGCCGTACCGGCGATTAAAGCAAAGATTGCAATTAAATCAATAACTTTTCCAAAAAAGCCATCTACCTTCTTTCCTAATAAAGGCCGACAGCCTTCTGAGAATTTCTGCTTATTTCGTCCTCTGACATGAAGCATAAAGCCAAAAGCAACAGCTAAAGCAATATAGAAGCTCCAGGCAATAGGACCCCAATGAAATAAAGGAAATGTAGAAGCCCATTTCTGAACTCCTCCCAATTCCTGTATATATCCTTCATTAGCATATAATGCCCATTCACATAATGAATAGAATAATATATCTGCCGCCATTGTAGATGTAAAAATCATTGTTCCCCAGGCAAATGATGAATACTCAGGTTTTTTAAGATTACCCAATTTAATATTACCAAACTTTGAAAAAGCCATATAAAGCGTTGATCCGAATATCCCTACTCCTAAAAGAGCATAATAGAGTCCCAGATCATTTCCGATAAAGCCTCTTACTTTTTCTAATATAATTTTCGATTGATCAGGTATCAGCATAAAAATAAGACATAATCCAACAACGCCTATCAATGGAACAACAATTGAAAACCAATCTATCTGTTTGCTTAATTTTTCCTTTTCCATAACTATATCCTTCCCCTATACGAATAATCAATCGCTTTTAATTCCTCAATGCTGTCTATTTCAATCACATCATTCTTATTCATTTTATAAATACCTAATTTATATTCATCAGGATAACAGAACATTGCAACATCATCCCAATAAATCTGTGTATTGCCTTTTTCAAATTCTATTTCCAGATGTTTCTTCAGCTTTCTGCCATCATCCTTAGTCCATCTGGAAACACTATATAGTTGCCATCCTTTCTGACCGCCTGTACGAGAGCAGCTGATCACTTCTTCTTTCTCATTAACCTGCATCAGCCATTCATCAGTGATCTTATCAGTATAAATCGCATTATATCCGGAAAGATTAAACTGAGGACTGAGAACATCATTATTTAATATTATCTGATCACCGTCCAAGATCATCGCTTCTTCCAAATAATCTCTTGCCACATAAAGTGATGAAATGTTATTACAAGTCTTGTAATAAGGATTTTCTATAATCACAATTCCCGTATACTTCTCTTCCAAATAATAGAACTGCTCTTTTAAATATCCGCATACAATATAAATCTCATTTATATTTTGAGCATATAATCCCTTAATCACATTTTCAATCATCGGTTCATCATGAACCCTAATTAAAGGTTTAGGTGTTACCAGTGTTAATGGCTGTAGTCTCATACCAAGACCGGCAGCCATTATAATAGCTCTTTTTACAGTATTCAAATTCTATTCCTCTTCTCCAATTCATTTTTTACAATTTTATAATAGTCTTTTGCATAACGATATTGTCTTAAAGAATATTCTCCAAAATCAATACCGATGTTTCTCTTATATTCACACCAATTACTCCATAATAATCCGCAAGCCGATACATAAGCATATATCTTGATTCTATCAGTTTTATCACACTGATTACTAAAATATATATCTATCAGATGATCTATCTGTTGTTTATCATAAAAAGCATAAATACTGAACATTGCAATATCTACATGAGGATCCTGCATACTCGCATATTCCCAATCAATAAGATCAATCTTCTCATGTCCTTTTTCATCTGTAGAAAACATAAAGTTGTCACATACTGCATCAATATGAGTTAAGCATTTCTTTTGAACATGCTTATCTATATACTCTTTTAACTCAAAAACATGTTCTTTAGTAGTCAGATAATCTTTATATGCTGATTTTTGATTATCTCGGAGACTTTCATAAAAATCAATCTGCTTAAAAATATCAAAATAATAAGAAACCTGCAAATTCATATCATGAAACTTCTTAAGTTTCTTCATACATTTCTTCACATCATCCTCATTAGAAGGATCACAGTTTCTTGAATGATTGATAAACTTTGTGATCTTATAGCCGTTCTGAGGATTTAAATAAATATTATTATCACATATCCCTTTATTTTCTATCGTATGATAAACATCAGCTTCCTGTAATCTATTAATAAGCTGATCAGTTCCTTCTCCGGGAATTCTCATGATATATTTTTCATCACGGCATTCAAACAAGAAAGATCTATTTGTCATACCTTTCTTTAAGACAGTTATATTCTTAATATCTTTATCTTCTGCATGTAATGATTCCTTAATAATAGAAATAGCCTCCGTATTCAGTTGATTAGAGTTTTCATCCAATTCTCTTAACTGTTCATAGGTATTAATTTCAACATATTTTAAATGATCTACAACATTCGCATAAACAAGATATTTATCATGATTAACTAAGGTCTTTTCCCAGAAATCCTGATCATACTCATTGCTTTCCGAATATTCTTTTAATTTCCTTTTAACCGCTAAAGATGCATCTTTATCAAGATAAGCAATTCCCAGCATATCTTGACCTCTTTCATGTGCTTTTATTCTAACAATTTCACCTTTTTTATTAACTCTCACATCTGATGATAGTTTCGTCTCGTCACTTACCATATACCATGAATAAAGCTCATATTCTGAAAATGGATTTTCATAAGCATACATATCACAGGGGATAATATAACTATGATCTATATAAGTAGTAGCCAATGATAATGAATAAAGATTATTCTTTACAGAATAGCAGTCATTCACAATAAGATAAACATTATATTTATCAATCAAATATTCATACTGTTCTTTTAAGAATCCAACAACAATATAAATATCATTAATGCCTTTTTCTTTTAACTGTCCGATAAGTCTTTCAATAAGAGGTTCACCATGAATTTCCAGCATTCCTTTAGAGACTTCTGTATTAATAGGAACCATCCTCATCCCATAACCGGATGCTAATATAATCGCATTTTTAGGCTGAGATACTTTTAAAAGGTGGCTTCCTTTAGCAGTAATCTTACTGTATTTATCTATAAAATCATTATCTCTTAAATATTTAATATACAAATCAAGAATATTGTCATTTCCAATATAATCAAATCCCCAAACTTCTTCCAAGATTTTATCTCTTGATAAAACAATACCTTTATTTAACACTAAAAAATCAAGTAATTCAAATTCTCTTTTTGAAAGTTGAATTAGATTTTTTCCGTATTCTCTGAACACTTCATAAGTTGAATAGTTAATTGTCAAATCTTCAAATTCAAATATTCCTTTATGAACAACAGATTTTTTAGTTCTTCTAAGAAGAGCTTTTATTCTTGCAAGCAATTCTTCATTTGAAAATGGTTTTGTCATATAGTCATCTGCCCCATAATCAAATCCAACTACCTTATCACTAATTTCATCCTTAGCTGTAAGCATAATAATAGGCACTTGCGAAGTTTCCCTTATTCTTTTGCAAACTTCCATTCCACTCATTTTAGGAAGCATTACATCCAGAAGGATAATGTCATACGAACCATATTTAGCCATATTAAGCCCTTCTTTACCATCGTATGCAAAAAATACATCAAATCCTTCAAATTTTAATTCAATTTCAAGAAGTCTTGAAATTTTAGGATCATCTTCAATTACTAATATTTTCTCTCTCATAGTTATCTCCACTTCTGTTCTAATATTTTTTCTCACTTTATTATCTTCTACCTTTTAAAATATCCATTTATTATAAAAACTAATTTTAAAATTTCGATACAAAGTAAAGGTTTATAATCTTACAAGTCATTATAACTCATT
>ENA-OWLX01000276-OWLX01000276.1-metagenome-genome-assembly--contig:-NODE-276-length-17871-cov-13.975471_pt1 | contig 17871 bp, 16 predicted proteins | sample MGYA00245351_ERZ651106 | MGnify/ENA primary metagenome ERZ651106 (study PRJEB26857, sample SAMEA4031768) | metagenome | biome: human; feature: oral; material: saliva | place: Philippines | collected 2014... | reverse complement strand
AGAACTCGGCACCCGGCAGAAAATCCAGACCGTGCTCATCCGCCAGCTGAGCCGCCTGCGCCCACCCCGCCGTCGTATCGTGGTCAGTGAGCGCGAACCCCGCCAACCCGGTGCGAGCAATCAGCGGCACCAGCTCGGTCAGGCTCTGCGTGCCGTCAGAAATAGCGGAGTGAATATGCAGGTCGTAGCGCCCGGCGCGGTTCAGGTTTTCAGGCGCACCCAATTCAGCGGGCTGCGGTGCCTGCTGCGCGTTATGTAGCGGTGCACTATTTCGGTGTTCTGTCTGCGTCATATTCTCTCCTTCCCCGCCCCTGCTAGTTCGTCGCCACCTCAGCGGGGTTTTAAGGCATGTCATCTACTCTTCTGATTCAACCCTACCAATATCAGCGGCGCAATATTGGGCACCCGGTCGCAGGTCAAAGATATATTCTGCCCCACCACCTCCTCTCTTATGGTCAAAAGCGCTAAAACACCTGCCCACCTGTGGTGAAGAAGCTATGATTAACCCATGACTGAGAACAACGAGAAGAGCACCGAAGCTCAGAAGACTGACCACCGCAGCACCCCCAAGGCGTCTGCGTTTACCGAATTCATTGCCGCAAACTGGGCACCTGCCGAAGATGACGGCTACACCCGCGAGCCCGTAGCAGACTACGCCGCCAAGCGCCGAGCCAAGATTTCCAAGGCATTCCCCGGCGAGCGCCTGGTCCTGCCCGCAGGCCCGCTGAAGGTCCGCTCCAACGACTGCGACTACCGCTTCCGCCCCCACTCGGCGTTTGCGCACCAGACCGGTCTGGGCATCGACCACGAGCCCGACGCTGTGCTGATCTTCGAGCCCGTCGAAGAGGGTACCGGCGACAACGGCTCCAACCACGAGGTCACCCTGTACTTCCGTCCGCTGGCTGGCCGCGACACCGCAGAGTTCTACGCGGATGCACGCTACGGCGAGTTCTGGGTTGGCCCCCGCCCCACCTTGAAGGAATTCTCCGAGCGTTTCGGTCTGCGTACCCGCGACCTGTCCGAGCTTGAGGTTGCTATCACCAAGAACGCCGGCAACCAGGGCCTGGGCGGCGTGAACATCCGCCTGGTCCGCAACGTTGACCCGGCTGTTGACGCGCTGGTTGACACCTCCCGCTACAACACCGGCGTGGAGCTGGAGCAGGCTGACAAGCTGGACTCCGAGCTGGCTGTGGCGCTCTCCGAGGCTCGCCTGATCAAGGACGCTATCGAGGTTGAGAACCTGCAGCGTTCCGTTGACATGACCGTCAAGGGCTTCGAAGAGGTCATCCGCTCCCTGCCGAAGGCTAAGGAGCACCACCGCGGCGAGCGCGTCGTTGAGACCGCGTTCTTCTCCGTGGCACGTACCGACGGTAACGATCTGGGCTACGACACCATCGCAGCGTGCGGTAACAACGCAACCATCCTGCACTGGATCCGCAACAACGGCACCGTCGACGACGGCAAGCTGCTGCTGCTGGACGCAGGCGTTGAGGACGACACCCTGTACACCGCAGACGTGACCCGCACCTTCCCCGTGAACGGCAAGTTCACCGAGGTTCAGGCGAAGGTCTACAACGCTGTGCTGGAGGCTGCTGACGCCGCATTCGCTGTGGCTAAGCCTGGCCGTAAGTTCCACGAACTTCACGACGCCGCGATGGAGGTTCTGGCTCACCGTCTGGAAGAGTGGGGCCTGCTGCCGGTTTCTGCCGAGGTTTCGCTCACCGTTGAGGGCGGTCAGCACCGCCGCTGGATGCCGCACGGCACCAGCCACCACCTGGGCCTGGACGTGCACGACTGCGCGCAGGCGAAGGCTGAGCTGTACATGTGGGCTGAGCTGGAGCCGGGCATGGTCTTCACCATTGAGCCGGCGCTGTACTTCAAGGAAGAGGACATGTCCATTCCCGAGGAGTACCGCGGTATCGGTATCCGCCTTGAGGACGACGTGCTCTGCACCGAGGACGGCAACGTGAACCTCTCCGCTGCACTGCCGCGCACCGTTGAGGGCATTGAGGAGTGGATGGCGAAGCTGGCGAAGTAAGCCTGACTCTTCACGCCACTAACACCGGTTAGTGCCGGTTGTATGTGCATAGGGAAAGCCCCTCACCGATTCGTTTCGGTGAGGGGCTTTTCGCGTATCTTCTCAGTCGCCGTCTTCTCCGCCTGTTTTCCGCCGTTGCGGCTGGAGCCTATTCGGAGTCCTTCGCGGAATTACTGTGCGAGGACTTATCCTGCAGGCCCTGCGGGCGCGGAGTCGGACGTTGCGGCTTGGGCTGAATCAGCTTCGCGTATTCTTCCGGGTCGTCCACGCGCAGACCGTACCGCTGTGCCGGGCGCTTCTGCGTATCTGACTTCTGACCGGTTGCCTGGTCAGTGCTTGCCTGTTCCGCAGGCTGAGTGGGTTGGGCGGGCTGAGCGGGGGCAGCCGGTGCGGGCATGTTCTGCGCCGCACTCTGAGCCACCGCGTTCTGCGCGGTCGTGTCACGTTCGGGCAGGTTCTGGTTCGGTGCCGGCTGGCTACCCGCCTGGGCACGGTACGAGGGAGCCTTCGGGGCGCCGGTCGGAACCGGCGCACCATTCATTGAGACGGTGCTCTGAGCGGCACGCGCCTGCGAAGCCTCCGGAGCTGCCGCCGCACGCGCAGCCGCAACCGCCGCAGAGAAGCGAGGATGCGCACCCAGTACGCGGCGCGCCTCCTGGGCGTACTCCGGCAGAGCGTACATCACGGTGCGCGAGGGAATCGCTTCGGTACGCATCGGGTAACGAACACCCCTGCCGCGGCGCAGAATGTACATCTGCCACAGCACAAACACAGCCACCGACATCGGCACGTACTTTAGTGCCACCGATGCAAAAGAGTCACCGGTCAGCGCCAACAGCACCGAAAACATCAGGCCCATCGACGCACCCTGAATCGCCGCAAAAATCAGGGTACGACCATAACCGGCCTGTACCGGGTACTCCACCTGGCGGATACCGTCATTGATCAGGTACAGCGCCGTAACCGGATAATCCTGCTCGCTGAGCACATCAAAAGCGGCGAGCGCATCATCGTGACGCACGAAGGAGGCAATCGCCTCACCGGCGGGCAGGGGCTTGCCCTGAGCCTGTGCCAGGCGCGATGCCACGAAAGAAGAAGTCGGGGTCGAGGGAATATTCGGCAGTTTAGAAGTCATGGCTTCTATTCTACCGCCCACCCCAACCCTGGACCCGGTGGGCAGTCAGCTCCTCTACAGGCGTAGCGAACACCCGTTCAATTCGGCTTCTCAAAGTGCGAATCCCCGCGGCGGAGCGTACCCTAGAGAGGTGAGCAATTCGAAGTTCAGCACCCCCAGCAAGATTTACATTGCCCGCCTTTTGGGCCTCGACGTGTTTGACCCCTTCGGTGACCGCCTCGGCCGTCTCCGAGACGTCGTCGTGCTCAAACGCGGCCTGGGTGCCTCCATTGCCGGCGCCCGCCCCGCCAAGGGCAGCGAACCGATTGTCGTCGGCATCATCGTTGAGGTGCTCGGCAAGAAACGCGTGTTCATGCCCATGACCCGCGTGCGCAGCATCGACGCCTCCCAGATTATTTCGACCGGCCTGGTGAACCTGCGCCGCTTCGAGCAGCGCAACTCTGAGACTCTCATCGTTGGTGAGCTCTTTGACCGCCGCGTGCGCCTGCTCGACGGCAGCGGCGACGCCGTCATTGAGGACGTCGCCATTGAGCAGCGCCGCAACGGCGACTGGGGCGTGACCGAGCTGTTCGTTTCCCGTGTCAACTCCGGCTCCAGCACGTGGCGCCGCCGCTCCAAGGAGACCCTCATCGTCGACTGGGACGAGGCTCTGCTCTCCACCGACGTGGAGCCGCAGGCGGCAACCGCGTTCGTCGCTAACCACGAGAACTCCAAGCCTGCCGACCTTGCGGACGCTATCCACGAGATGAGCGATAAGCGCATGGTCGAAATCGCCGCCGAGCTGCAGGATGAGCGCCTCGCAGACGTTCTGCAGGAGCTGCCCGCCGAGGACCAGGTGCAGATTCTGTCGCACCTGGACGACGAGCGTGCCGCGCAGGTCCTCGAAGAGATGGAACCGGACGACGCCGCCGACCTGCTCATCGAGCTGGACGACGCCCAGCGTGAGAAGCTGCTCGAACTCATGGAACCCGACGAAGCAGACGACGTGCGTCGACTGCTCGAATACGACGAAGGTACCGCCGGTTCGCTCATGAACCCGGTGCCGATCATCCTCTCCCCCGAGGCGACCGTCGCGGAGGCGCTCGCGCACATCCGCGCCGAGGAGATCCCTCCCGCGATGGCGGCTGCCGTCATGGTGACCCGCCCGCCCCTGGAAACGCCGACCGGCAAGTACTTGGGTCTGGTGCACATGCAGAAGCTGCTGCGCGTGCCGCCGAGCGAGCCGATTGGTCACATCCTCGATACCGACACTGAGCCTGTCTCTGACCAGGCCAGTTTGGAAGAGCTGGCACGCGTGCTGGCAACCTACGACCTGACCATCGTTCCCATTGTGAACGAATCGCACCGCCTGGTAGGCGCAGTGACCATCGACGACGTGCTCGATGCGCTCCTGCCCGAAGACTGGCGCACTTACGATGATGGAACTCCCGTACGAAAGGTAGGACGACGCTTTGCCTGAATCGAACCGCCGCGACGCAAACCGTACCGAAGAGAACCCCCGCATCGATAAGGCGCGCATTCTCAAAGACCGCCTAGAGAAGAAGTACGCTGAACGCAACCGCGAGCGCGGCGACTCCCGCCCGCAGCGTAGCGACTCGCAGCTGAGCACCCCCGGCACCCGCAAGCCGAGGCTGTTTTCCAGCCCCAACCCGGACGCTTTCGGCCGCATGACTGAGGCGTTCGCACGCTACATGGGTACCCCGCAGTTCCTGATGTGGATGACCATTTTCTGTGGCGTGTGGCTTGCCTGGAACTCCCTGGCGCCGGAGGAGATGCAGTTCGACCCGCGTAGCCTGAACTTCACCCTGCTGACCCTGATGCTGTCCCTGCAGGCTTCTTACGCTGCTCCCCTGCTGCTGTTGGCGCAGAACCGTCAGGATGACCGCGACCGCGTGGTCGCCTCCGAGGACCGTAAGCGCGACCAGCAGAACCTGGAGGAAACCCAGTACCTGACCCGCGAGATTGCTTCGCTGCGTATTGCTCTGCGTGAGGTTGCGACCCGTGACTTCGTCCGTAGCGAGCTGCGTGACATTCTTGAGGAACTGCAGAACATTGCGCAGGAGCAGGAGCGTCACGCCGAGCAGCTGCAGGACATCAGTGAGGACATTGAGGACCTGGAGGAGGCTATCGACGATATCGACACCTCCGAAGGTGAGGAGAAGGACGCTGAGGAGCAGGGCTCTGATAGCCAGAACTCTGAGGGCAAGAGCTCTGAAGGCACCGAGAACGGTACCGAGAAGTCTTCTGACAAGGCTGAACGCTCCGCGAAGGACTCCGAGCAGGATCTCCACCGCAATGATTTGAGCCAGCCTCAGAGCCGCGAATCCCAGCAGGCACAGCAGCAGGCAGAGCGCGCCCGTGAGGGAGGCGCCCGTGACCGCTAATTCTTCCCTGCAGGATGCGCTCTACGCGGCGCTCGCCCGCGTCGAGGACCCCGAACTGCGCCGCCCCATTACGGAGCTGAGCATGGTTGAGACTGCGCTCGTGCATCCTGAACTGGATGAGCTGGGCGAGCCGATTCCCGGCCGCCACTGGGCCGAGGTGAAGGTGCTACTCACCATTGAGGGTTGCCCGCTGAAGAACACCATCGAGCAGCAGGTTCGTGACGCCGCCGCCACCGTTGAGGGCATTGAGCGTGTGCAGCTGCAGGTGGGTGCGATGAACCCGCAGCAGCGTTCCGCCCTGCGTTCGATGCTCAAGCCGGAGCGTTCCAACCCGTTTACCGCCCCCGGTTCGCTGACCCGCGTGTTCGGCGTGGTGTCCGGTAAGGGCGGCGTGGGTAAGTCCTCCATGACCGCGAATCTTGCCGCCGCGTTCGCTTCGCGCGGGCTTGCGGTGGGCATTATTGATGCGGATGTGCACGGCTTCTCCATCCCGGGTCTGCTGGGCATTACCGACGCCCCGACCCGTCTGGATGACCTGATTCTTCCGCCGACCGTGGACGTGCCCGCCCCCGCCCAGCGTTGGGGTGAGCAGAAGGTCAGCGGCGGCTTTATTCGCGTGATTTCTATCGGCATGTTCCTCAAGGGCAACGAGCCGGTGGCGTGGCGCGGCCCCATGCTGCACCGCGCCCTGGAGCAGTTCATCATGGACGTGCACTTCGGTGCCCTGGATGTGCTGCTGCTCGATTTGCCGCCCGGTACCGGCGATATTGCGATTTCCATGGCTCAGCTGCTGCCGAATGCGGAGCTGGTGCTCATTTCCACCCCGCAGCACGCCGCAGTGGATGTGGCGGAGCGTGCCGGCACCCTGAGCCTGCAGACCGGTCAGAAGGTCGTGGGCGTGGTGGAGAACATGGCTGCCATGACCCTGCCGGACGGTACCGTGCTCGATATGTTCGGTTCTGGCGGCGGTCAGGTGCTCGCTGAGCGTCTTTCGGAGGCGCTCTCCTACCCGGTACCGCTGCTCGGTTCTGTCCCGCTGGATGTGAACCTGCGTACCGGCGGCGACGAGGGAACCCCCGTGGTCTGGAGCCACCCGGATTCGGCCACCGCCGAAGAGATTCAGTCCATCGCCTCGCAGCTGTTGCACTCGGGCGAGTCGAGGGCGGGTCAGAGCCTGCCGCTCTTCGTCTAAAGATGTAGCCGTCTAGAACCAAGCATCTAGAAGCTGAGGGCAAAGGCTGACGGCAAAAGCTGAGAATAGAAAGAACCCCGCACCATCACGGTGCGGGGTTCTTTCGTTTCAAAATCTTAGGTGGCGTCCACATCGAAGGGGGCGTATGCGCCTCGCGGAAGAGCGCGGCTCTCCGACTTTTCCTTCTCCTTCAGAAGCGCCTCTTCACGTGCCTTAGCCTCACGCTCACGCTCGGCGTCGTCCTCAGCGAATGCCTGCTTCACAATCACGCGCGGATCGTACTGGCGGGGGTCGTACTGGCGCCAGTTAATATCTTCCAGACCCGTCTCACCCAGGGCTTCCTTGAAGTCATCCTTCGCGTCGAACGCCATGCGGCGCACCGTCTTGACGAATTCACGAATCTGTCGAGCGTATTCGGGCATGCGTTCGGGACCGATCACAAAGAACGTGATAACGGCCAAAACAATAAACTCGGTGCCACTAATACCAAACACAGAATATAGATTATCAGTTCCGAGCCAGCACCGCCGAACCCGCGGCGCTTTCTGGACGTGTCTTTAAGCTCTGGACAAGCAGAAGGCGTACGCTACAGCACCGCGGAGGGGCATTGCGCCCACGGCTAAGAGCACCGCAACAGCGGTTTACGGCGGGTAATCTCCACCGCCGGGTTAAAACGCTGCGGCTCCAACCGCAGGCACGCCCGCCTTCCGAACGCAAAAGACCGCCGGCAGCACACCGGCGGTCTCAAACATCCGTTGGATAAATTCAGCGGTTTACGGCGGATAATCCCCACCGCCGGGCAGCTGCTTCCAATGCCACAGCCAGCCCACCCAGCCCCACTGCGCACACGCACCCGCCACCAGCAACGCCCAACGATACGCCCGCGAACGGCTCGCCGCCGCCACCACAATCACCAGCGGGAACAACGGCAACAACAGGCGGAATGTCGAGGACTGCGGATTCAAAAACAGAATCAAATACGCAAAATAGCTCAGGCACCACAGGTTCAGCGGAGCCGCCAAAACCCTACGCGCCAACGGGCTCAAACACAGGGCAATAAAGCCCAAAATCAGCAGGGTCAGCAGCACCGGAGCCGCATACCCAAAGTACAGGTACCCCTGCGAGAGCCACGGCTGAATCGGCGCCAAATGGGTACCGCGCCACGCCGTCTCCGTGGCGGTATACGCATCCACACGGCCCGTAGCCCACCACGCAATCGCAGGCCACACCAGCGCGAACGCACACACCACCAAGGCGCTCACCAGCTGCCCCAGATGACGCACAAACGCCGTGCCCATACCCGACTCGCGGCTCGAACGCACCCAGCACGCAAACCACCACAGACCGGCAGCCGCACCCAGGGGCACACCCACCGGGCGGGACAGGCACGCCAACGCCGCCACAGGAACCAGCAGACCGTAGCGTCCCTGAACCAGGCACAGCAGGGCACCGGCAAGGAACACCAGGTTCAGCGACTCCGCATACGGCACCTGAAGCACCGGCGCCACCGGCAAGAACGACACCAACGCCACAGCCCACATGGACAGCGCAGAAGGCGACTCCTCACTCGTAAAACCGGTCGCCTTCAACGACGCCTCAAACAGCAGGTAAATTACCCACGCCGCCGCGAAACCGGCAAGCAGAGCAACCGTCGCCGCCACCGGGTAGTACCCGATGCCCGTCGCATGGCTAATAGCGCCGGAAAGCTGCGGGAAAATCGGATAAAAAGCCCACTGATTCTGCTGAACAACACCCGCCGCATTCACCGGCAGCTCACTCGGGTAGCCCTGTACCGCAATCTGCTCATACCAGCCGGCATCCCAGATGCTAATGAACGACAAATAATCCAGGTGCTGACCCCAAGGACTGCGCTGTTGCTGCTGGCCGACCACGGCAAACACGATGAAGCCCCACACGCGGGACAGACCGTAAATCAGTAGCACCGACAGCCACGCGGGCAGGGCACGCAGACGCGCCCCCACCCGGTGCAGGCGCTCACCGGCGGCGGTATACGCCCAGGTCAGCAGCTCGTCAAAGGACTCGCTCTGCTCCTTCGCGGAGGGGGTGAGAGGGGCAGAGTCAGCGGCGGAGTTAGCGCGGGCGGGCGGAACAGGGCCAGTGTGCTGAGAAGGAACACTCACAGGCGTTAGCTCCCCTCAGCCGCCGAAGACGCACCGCCCTCAGCCTGCGGGTTCTTCCGCTTCTCCACGAACTCGTGAGCGCTCAGAGTGCTCTCTGATTCGTCAGCCAGGGGAACCGCACCGCGGCGAACCGGCTCAGCGGCAGCCGCGTTAGCATCAGCAGATTCTGCGGTCGGCGCGGCAGAAGAATCCTTCGCGCCGTGCACATTCTCACGTGCCTTCTCGTCCTCGAGAGCGCCGAAGAAAGGAACCGCAGTCGTCAAATCCTCCACACGGTCGAAGGTGCCCAGGCCGTCACGGCCCACGCCGCTAAAGAACGCGGCACCGGGCACGGCACGCTCACCGCCGAGCGCCACAACCGAGAGCACCGCAATGCCCGAAATCAGCAGGGCAATCAGAATCAGAAGAAAGTTCATGTCAATCTCATATCATGCAGGACCGTCAACCCCTGACAGTCACCTAAATTCAAATAGTAGCGCCAGCACCGGCAGAATTAGCACTGTGACTAGTCCTCGTCGCGGTCGCTGAGCAGCCAGGCACGCAAATCCGCGTGGCAGCGGGTCAGCTGGCTAAAGCTCACGTGCTCATTATCGGTGTGAGCCAGCAGGGCGTCACCGGGACCGAAGTTCACGGCGGGAATACCGATCTCGCTCAGGCGCGCCACGTCCGTCCAACCGTACTTCGGCTGGGGCTCCTGCCCCACCGCCTCGATCAGGGAGGCAGCTAGCGGGGTGTCCAGGCCGGGGCGAGCCGCCGGGGAGAGATCCACGAAATCCAGCTCGTAACCGGCGAAAACCTCACGCACGTGGGCGACCGCCTCATCCAGGGTCTTATCCGGGGCGAATCGGTAGTTCACGTGCATTGCCGCCGCATCAGGAATCACGTTGCCGGCCACGCCGCCAGAAATCTGCACCGCATTCAGGCCCTCACGATAATCCAGGCCCTCCACAGCAATGGTCTTCGGTTCGTAGGAAGCGAGCGCCGCCAAAGCCGGTGCCAGGGCGTGAATCGCGTTCTCACCGCGCCAGGCGCGTCCCGAGTGGGCGGCAAGGCCGCGGGTGCGCACGAAGAAACGCATGGTGCCGTTGCAGCCGCCCTCAATGGTGCCGTTGGTCGGTTCGAGCAGCACACCAAAGTCTGCGTCGGTGATGAGCTCACCGTGGTTGCGGATCAGACGCGCCAGGCCGGAGAGTTCGCTGGCGACCTCTTCGTTGTCGTAGAAGATGTAGGTCAGGTTGTAGTCGGTGTCCTGCGCGGTCAGTTCGGCGGCGAGCTTCAGCTGAACCGCCACGCCGCCCTTCATATCGGTGGCGCCGCGGCCGTAGAGCACGCTGTGGCCGTCCTCTTCACGCACCGTGGACGGCACGGTACCCAGGGATCCCTCAACGGTGGGCAGGGGCACGGTATCCAGGTGACCGGCAAGAATAATGCGGGTGCGTTCCCCCTCAGCGCCCTCCCCTTCAGCGCCGGGCAGCGGCGGGAACTCGGTGCGGGCAATGATGGCGTCCCCGTCACGGGTCAGGTGCAGGTGCGGGCAGAATGACAGCGCCGTATGCACGGCGTCAGCAATCGTTTGTTCGTTACCGGAAACCGACTCGTAATCCAGCAGGGCGCGGGTCAGCTCGGGCATGGACACATCCAGGTTCAGGGGCGGAGCCGGAACCGGGTGACGCTCAGAAATATTCGGGGAAACGCTCATCCTTCCACCTTACAGGTTCCCCCGTGTGCACACCCGCGCACACAACGCCCATATCGAGCATTTGAGACGGTCTTGAAGGGGCACCAAGCCCCAAAACTATAATGGAAGGCATGTCTGAAAACACTTCCCGTTACGCCTCCGGCGTCGCACTGGTCAATGTTGTTGTCTCTGGCGAGCACGCTGGCACCGTCCTGGATGCATGGTTCCCCGCTCCCTCCCTCACCCAGACCCCCGACCTGTCCATCGCGGACGAGCTGGAGGAACTGGTCGCTGAGCACCCGGCGCGCAATGCCCGCACCGAGGTGCGTACCGCCTCCATCAACCTGGATGAGGCGCCCGAAGACGCGGTGGACGCATACCTGCGTCTGCACCTGCTCTCCCACACCCTGGTTCGCCCCAATGAGCTGAACCTGGACGGCCTGTTCGGCACCCTGGCGAATGTTGCGTGGACCAACCACGGCCCGGTGCTTGCAGCCGAGTTCCAGAAGCTTGCGATTGGTCTGCGCAAGCTGGGCCACCTGAGCGTGAGCCACATTGATAAGTTCCCCCGCCTGGTGGATTACGTGGTTCCCGCCGGCGTGCGTGTCGGTGACGGTGACCGCCTGCGCCTGGGTGCGCACCTGGCGTCCGGCACGACCGTGATGCACGAGGGCTTCGTGAACTTCAACGCCGGCACCTTGGGCACCTCCATGGTTGAGGGCCGTATTTCTCAGGGCGTTGTGGTGGGCGACGGCTCGGATGTGGGTGGCGGCGCCTCCACGATGGGTACTCTTTCCGGTGGCGGCACTCAGCGCGTGTCCATTGGTGAGCGTTCCCTGCTGGGTGCGGAGTCCGGTATCGGTATTGCCCTGGGCGATGACTGCGTGGTTGAGGCTGGCCTCTACGTGACCGCTGGTTCGCGCGTGAGCGTTCTGCTGCCCGGTCAGGAGGCGCGCGTGGTGAAGGCCGCGGAGCTGTCCGGCGTGTCGAACCTGCTGTTCCGCCGCAATTCGCTCAGCGGCGCGATTGAGGTTCTGCCGCGTGCGAAGAACACCGTGGAGCTGAACGAGGCCCTGCATCTGAACTAGTCTGCACATGGACTGGCACGGGTCGGCCGTAAACTTTGGGGGTCGGGATGTGTGAAGCATCCCGGCCCCCCTTTTTCTGTGCCCTACGCTCCCCTTTTCGCCGTTCTCATAGGTTGGGCGCGAATCCGCGACGGCTACGATGACCATTTTCAGGGCGGGCGGCTCGGGCTTTCGCTAGGCTGGTAGTACCGGGTACCGCGCACCCACCGTTGCAGGCGACCATTGCAAGCGACCATTGCAAGCGATAGGTACCGTTCAGAGAGGAGCCCCCCTATGTCCGAATCAACAGCGTTCGAATCAGCAGCATCCGAATCAGCAGTGTCCGAGCCGGCTATGTCAGAGCCTGCGATGAGCGAAACTTACCGGCACTTCACGCGCCTTTTCCCCTACCCGCACGAGTGTATTCCGATGGGCACCCCGGCTACTGATGCCATGGCCCGTTACGATGAGCTGGTTAAGCTGGGACGCGCGGAGGGGTTCGTCCCCTTCTTCCTGAACCTAAACGATACGGTGCTTGAAAGCATGGTCATTGCGGTGTCCCTTGAGCACGACATCATTGACGATGTTGAGACGCTGACCCCCGAGCAGGTGAGTGCCTACACTCGTGCTGTCCTGCAGCGTTACCGTACCGCCCGAGGCGGCGCCTCCGCCGAGGAGTACGGCGCCGCCACCATTGCCCAGCAGCTGCGCAAGGTTGCAGATGATGGTGAAGAGCCTAACGAGGACGACCCTAACGAGCTCGACCTCAATGAGCTTGTTGACGAGTTCATGAGCTCCGATTATCTGCCCGATGAGGAGCCCGAGGATGACGCCCCAATTCTTGCTGCTCTGCTCCGCTACGAGCTCCAGGATGAGGAGCAGGGCGAGATGCTCCTGCTGCAGATTCCGACCGATGACCCCGCCGATATTCCCGCGTACCTGCCTTTCGGCGGCTGGAATGACTGCCCGAACGCCGAAACACAGCTGGCGTTCACCCACTATTGGCGTGAAAAGTACGGCGCAATCCCGGCGGCTCTTGACAATGCTGATTGTCTGGAATTTCTAGTGGAACGCCCCGTAACCGACCCGTTGGAGGCAAAGAAGCTGGCGGTCGAGCAGTTCGCGTTCTGCTCCGATCTTCCGTTCCAGGTGTTTGAGGATTTTGAGCAGCTGACGGAGTTTATTCACCAGAGCCGCCAGTGGTATTTCTGGTGGGATTAGCTGCGGGTTCAGACGCTGGGCGACGGCGAGTGTCAACACACCTCAATAACGCCTCCCACGTGCTCGCACCAGAGTGCACAAGCGCACAGTGTCCCGCAGTACTTACACCCCGTGCACGGCTGTACTATTAGATACAGCTCAACAGCTTTTGTCCCCCATCCGGAACGCTTTTTTTCGGATATATAAAGCCCGAAAGGACATCATGAAGGTACTCGTTACCGGCGGCGCCGGCTACATCGGCTCCCACACTGTACTTGAACTGCTCAAGGCAGGCCACGACGTCGTCGTCATGGATAACCTCGCAAACTCTTCCGAGGAGTCCCTCAAGCGCGTCGCTGAACTCGCTGGCCGCGCCCCCGAGTTCCACAAGGTTGACCTGCTCGACCTCGAAGGCATGAAGGCTCTCTTCAAGCAGGTTCGCCCCGACGCTGTGATTCACTTTGCGGGTCTGAAGGCTGTGGGCGAGTCCGCAGAGAAGCCGCTGTGGTACTACCAGACCAACGTGGCTGGCACCCTGAACCTGCTGTACGCAATGGACGAGGCTGACTGCCACTCCATCGTGTTCTCCTCCTCCGCTACCGTGTACGGCGAGCCCGAGTCCATGCCTCTGATCGAGAAGATGAACATGGATGCGCAGTCCTGCTACGGCCGCACCAAGGAGCACATCGAGGACATGCTGGTCGACCTGGCTGCGTCCGACTCCAAGTGGAACATTGCTCTGCTGCGCTACTTCAACCCTGTTGGTGCACACGAGTCCGGCCGTATCGGCGAGGACCCGGCGGGCATCCCGAACAACCTGGTGCCCTTCATCGCGCAGGTTGCTGTGGGTCGCCGCGAGCACCTGAACGTTTTCGGTAACGACTACCCGACCGTTGACGGTACCGGCGTGCGCGACTACATCCACGTGGTTGACCTGGCTGACGGCCACCTGAAGGCGCTGGATTACATTACCCAGCACGGCGGCCTGCACACTTGGAACCTGGGTACCGGTAACGGCTACTCGGTTCTGCAGGTTCTGCACGCGTTCGAGGAGGCGTGCGGTAAGGAGCTGCCGTACAAGATTGTGGATCGTCGCCCCGGTGACGTTGCGGTCTCTTACGCTGATCCTTCCTCTGCTCTGGCGGATCTGGGTTGGAGCGCTAGCCGCGACATTAAGACCATGGTTCGCGACCACTGGAACTGGCAGAAGAACAACCCCAACGGTTACGAAGCCTAAGCTGTTTTAGCCCCCTTGTGAGGGGTGTTGAAGAGTGCCCGATAGGTGTTATCTCACGTATCGGGCACTTTTTTGCGCTTTTTCGAAATCTGCGCCAGCTTGTGTTTTACCTACCGGAGGCGGTCGGCAGCCCTCGGGGGTATACCCCAAGGAATCTGCGTTTCTCCTAGTCAGAGACTTTTATCTAGATGGAGTGTTTTCGACCCGTATTTTCACGTCAAAAGTACTATAACTATGCATGAGTCCTTAAAAATTCACATTGTTTACACAGGAAAACGAATAATTTACACGCGCGTTACATGCTAGGCGTAAGCTGGAAACCCAGCATTTATGCAACCTGCATCATAGATACACCTCACATGAAAGGTTAGTGATGTCCGCACAGGCAACTCCCGCAGCACAGAAAAATCTCGTAGAGATTACCGACGTCAACAAGTACTACGGCACTAATCACGTTCTGAAGAACATCAACCTTTCCGTGGGCAAGGGCGAAGTTATCATCCTTCTCGGCCCTTCCGGTTCCGGCAAGTCAACCCTCTGCCGAACCATCAACCGCCTCGAAACCATCTCCAGCGGTTCCATCAAGATTGACGGGCAAGAACTGCCCAAGGAGGGCCGAGCCCTCGCCAAGCTCCGCGCAGAGGTCGGCATGGTTTTCCAGTCGTACAACCTCTTTGCCCACAAGACCATTCTCGATAACGTGACTCTCGGCCCCCGTCGAATCCGCAAAATGTCCAAGTCAGAGGCAGAAGCAGAAGCCATGCAGCTGCTCGCAAAGGTTGGCGTGGATTCCCAGGCTAACAAGATGCCCGCTCAGCTTTCCGGCGGTCAGCAGCAGCGCGTCGCCATCGCCCGCGCCCTCGCCATGAAGCCCAAGGTCATGCTCTTTGACGAACCCACCAGCGCACTCGACCCCGAAATGGTCAACGAAGTGCTCGACACCATGGTCTCCCTAGCGAAGGAAGGCATGACCATGATCGTGGTGACCCACGAGATGGGCTTTGCACGCAAGGCGGCAGACCGCATTGTGTTCCTTGCCGACGGTGAAATCGTCGAAGAGGCACACCCGGACGAGTTCTTCACCAACCCGAAGAGCGAGCGCGCCAAGGACTTCCTGTCCAAGATCATCGACCACTAATCCGGAGGGTGAAATGAAAAAATATTCACGCAAGCTGGCGGCACTCGCCGTAGCAGCATCCCTCGCCCTCACCGGCACCCTCGCCGGATGCTCCAGCGCAAACAGCGACCACAAGATTCGCATCGGCATCAAGTTTGACCAGCCCGGCCTCGGCTACCAGGACGGCAACCAGTACACCGGCTTCGACGTGGACGTAGCACGCTACGTCGCCGGTAAGCTCGGCTACTCCGAAGACCAGATTGAGTTCGTCGAATCCCCCAGCGCCAACCGTGAGAACATGCTCAACAACGGCCAGGTCGACATGATTTTTGCGACCTACTCCATCACCGATAGCCGTAAGAAGACCGTGGACTTCGCCGGCCCCTACTACGTCGCAGGTCAGGACCTGCTGGTACGTGCCGATAATACCGATATTAACGGCCCGGACGACCTCAACGGCAAGAACCTCTGCTCCGTGACCGGCTCCACCAGTGCCCAGAAGGTTCAGGAAAAGTTCGCCGAGAACGTGAACCTGGTCAAGCAGAACAGCTACTCCGACTGCGTGGTCGCCCTCAACGGCGGCGTGGTGGACGCCGTCACCACCGACGGCATCATCCTCGCCGGTCTGGCATCCACCAAGGCAAACAAGGGCAAGCTGAAGGTGGTTGGCGCCCCCTTCACCACCGAACGCTACGGCGTGGGCCTGCCCAAGGGCACCGACAAGTGCGAAGCCGTGAACAATGCCATCAACGAGATGGTCGCCGACGGCACCTGGGAGAAGCTGGTCACCAAGTACACCGAAGGTACCGGCTATCACTACAACACCGAGGCCAACCCGCCGTCCCCGGGCGCTTCCTGCGCCTAGTCTCTAGAGAGGTTCACGAATGTCATTCTTTGACCAACTCGGCGCTCTCCTGGCAAAGTACGATGTGCTCGGCGCCTTCATGACCAATATTGAGCTGACCTTCTGGGCGGCTATTGGTTCCTTCGTCATCGGTACCGTGCTCGCGCTCATGCGTATCAGCCCCGTCCCGTCTCTGCGATGGGCGGGTACCGCCTACGTGCACCTGGTGCGTAACACCCCGCTGACCATTCTGATGACCCTGGCGATTCTGGGTGTGTGGACTCAGTTCCAGCTCTCCTTCTCGCACGACTTCGACACGAACTTCTTCGTGTACGCGGTGATTGTGCTGTCGATTTACCACGCGGCATTTGTCTGCGAGGCGATTCGTTCGGGTGTGAATACCGTGCCTAAGGGTCAGGCTGAGGCTGCCCGCGCTATCGGTCTGGGCTTCTTCGACACCGCCCGCCTGGTGATTTTCCCGCAGGCTCTGCGCGGTTCCATCACCCCGCTCGGTAACACCCTGATTGCTCTGGCGAAGAACACGACCGTGGCTTCTGTGGCATCGGTGGCTGAGGCCTCCGGCATGATGAAGTCCATGATCGAGTTCGATGCGAACATGGTGCTTGCCATCTTCATGATTTTCGCAATGGGCTTCGTGATTATTGTTGTTCCCATTGGTGTCCTGACCACCTGGTCCTCTCGTAAGCTGGCGGTGAAGCGATGAAAAACCCCTTTATCAGTAATGAAACCCGCGCCGCTTCCTCGGTGCTTTTCGATGAGCCGGGCCCCATTGCTCTGCGTCGCACCCGCATCTTCAACATTGCGTCGCTCATCGTCTTCGCGATCTTCGCGGTGTACGTGCTGACCGTGATGGGTGAGAAGGGCCAGCTGGAGGCAGAAAAGTGGACCGACCTGTTCACAGCCCGCGCCTGGACCTCCTACTATCTGCCGGGACTTGCCTCGACCCTGTCGGCGGCAGCGATTTCGGTGGTTACCTCCATTGCGTTCGGTATGGTCTTCGGTATTGCCCGACTGTCTCAGTACCGTGTGTTCCGCTGGATTGGTACCGTGGTCGTGGAGTTCTTCCGCGCCGTGCCGGTGCTGATCATGATGATCTTCTTCTGGCTGTTTTTGGGCAAGTACAGCGGCCTTCCGCCGGCTCAGCTGCCCTTCATCGCCGTGGTGATTGGTCTGACCCTGTACAACGGCTCGGTGATCGCTGAGCTGCTGCGTTCGGGTGTGAAGCAGCTTCCCCGTGGTCAGGGTGAGGCGGGTCTTGCGATCGGTCTGACCCCCAGCCAGACGCTGATTCGGATCCTGCTTCCGCAGGCGTTCACCGCAATGATGCCCTCGATGCTCAGCCAGTTCGTGGTGATTCTGAAGGACACCGCTCTCGGTTACATCATCTCCTACCCCGAGTTGCTCGCGTCGGCGCGCCGCATCGGTTCCGGTGACGGTAACGTGCTGCAGACCCTGCTTCTGGCGGCGACGCTGTTCGTGATTGTGAACTTCATCCTGACGGCTGTGGCAACCGGTATTACGGACAAGCTGGCGTCGCGCACCTCCGCTAAGGTGACCCGCGAGCTGATCCCCGGCGAGTTGGATAACCCGAACCCGCCGACCGTTCAGATGTTCGTTCTGCCCGGCGGCCGCAAGTAGCCCCGCAAGTAGTTCCGTATCGTCCGGGCTTCCCAGCCGGCGGCGATTAGCGGATACAGCGAAGCCCCCGCGTTTCCTCCCTGGTGGGTGAACTGCGCCCCGAAACTTGGACGCATTTAATGGCAGCCGTTATGCGGCTTCCTGTAGGGCCTGATCCCGGTATTCTGCCGGGGTCAGGC
>ENA-OWLX01000273-OWLX01000273.1-metagenome-genome-assembly--contig:-NODE-273-length-17949-cov-9.130323_pt1:10000-12500 | contig 17949 bp, 13 predicted proteins | sample MGYA00245351_ERZ651106 | MGnify/ENA primary metagenome ERZ651106 (study PRJEB26857, sample SAMEA4031768) | metagenome | biome: human; feature: oral; material: saliva | place: Philippines | collected... | reverse complement strand
AAATGATACATTGGAAGAATCTTTTTGGTCTTCCAATATCAATAGGTTGATTGTTTCGCTCCTGTATCTTCCAAAAGGGAAAAAGATCTCTGAGAGTTGTTTCATGGATTCGAAAGAGAGTGCTTGGGTTCTCCCAATAACTAAAAAAAAGTGTATCATGCCTGAATCTAACTGGGGTTCTCGGTGGTGGAGGAACCGGATCGGAAAAAAGAGGGATTCTAGTTGTAAGATATCTAATGAAACCATAGCTGGAATTGAGATCTCATTCAAAGAGAAAGATATCCAATATCTGAAGTTTCTTTTTGTATCCTATACGGATGATCCGATCCGCAAGGACCATGATTGGGAATTCTTTGATCGTCTTTCTCCGAGGAAGAAGCGAAACATAATCAACTTGAATTCGGGACAGCTATTCGAAATCTTAGTGAAACACTTGATTTGTTATCTCATGTCTGCTTTTCGTGAAAAAAGACCAATTGAAATGGGGGGGTTCTTCAAACAACAAGGAGGAGCTGGGGCAACTATTCAATCAAAGGATATTGAGCATGTTTCCCATCTCTTCTCGAGAAAGAAGTGGGGTATTTTTTTGCAAAATTGTGCTCAATTTTATATGTGGCAATTCTACCAAGATCTCTTCGTTAGTTGGGGAAAGAATCAGCACGAGTCGGATTTTTTGAGGAACGTATCAAGGGATAATTGGATTTGGTTAGACAATGTGTGGTTGGTAAACAAGGATCGGTTTTTTAGCAAGGTACGCAATGTATCGTCAAATATTCAATATGATTCCACAAGATCTATTTTCGTTCAAGTAACGGATTCTAGCCAATTGAAAGGATCTTCTGATCAATCCGGAGATCATTTCGATTCCATTAGGAATGAGAATTCGGAATATCACACATTGATCAAAGAGATTCAGCAACTAAAAGAAAGATCGATTCTTTGGGATCCTTCCTTTCTTCAAACGGAACGAACAGAGATAGAATCAGATCGATTCCCGAAATGCCTTTCTGGATATTCCTCAATATCCCGGCTATTCACGGAACGTGAGAAGCAGATGAATAATCATCTGCTTCCGGAAGAAATCGAAGAATTTCTTGGGAATCCTACAAGATCAATTCGTTCTTTTTTCTCTGACAGATGGTCAGAACTTCGTCTGGGCTCGAATCCTACTGAGAGGTCCACTAGAGATCAGAAATTGTTGAAGAAACAACAAGATGTTTCTTTTGTCCCTTCCAGGCGATCGGAAAATAAAGAAATGGTTGCTATATTCAAGATAATTACGTATTTACAAAATACCGTCTCAATTCATCCTATTTCATCAGATCCGGGATGTGGTATGGTTCCGAAGGATGAACCAGATATAGACAGTTCCAATAAGATTTCATTCTTGAATAAAAATCCATTTTTGGATTTATTTCATCTATTCCATGACCGGAACAAAGGGGGATACACGTTACACCACGATTTTGAATCAGAAGAGAGATTTCAAGAAATGGCAGATCTATTCACTCTATCAATAACCGAGGCGGATCTGGTATATCATAAGGGATTTACCTTTTCTATTGATTCCTACGGATTGGATCAAAAAAAATTCTTGAATGAGGTATTCAACTCCAGGGATGAATCGAAAAAGAAATCTTTATGGTTTCTACCTCCTATTTTTGATGAAGAGAATGAATCTTTTTACGGAAGGATCAGAAAAAAATCGGCCCGGATCTCCTGCGGCAATGATTTGGAAGATCCAAACCCAAAAATAGTGGTATTTGCTAGCAACAACATAATGGGGGCGGTCAATCAATATAGATTGATCCGAAATCTGATTCAAATCCAATATCGCACCTATGAGTACATAAGAAATGTATCGAATCGATTCTTTTTAATGAATCGACCCGATCGCAACTTCGAATATGGAATTCAAGGGGATCCAATAGGAAATGATACTCTGAATCATCTAACTATAATCAAATATACGATCAACCAACATTTATCGAATTTGAAAAAGAGTCAGAAGAAATGGTTCGATCCTCTTATTTCTCGAACCGGGAGATGCATGAATCGGGATCCTGATGCATATAGATACAAATGGTCCAATGGGAGCAAGAATTTCCAGGAACATTTGGAACATTTCGTTTCTGAACAGAAGCGCCGTTTTCAAGTAGTGTTCGGTCGATTACGTATTAATCAATATTCGATTGATTGGTCCGAGGTTATCGACAAACAAGATTTGTCTAAGTCACTTCGTTTCTTTTTGTCCAAGTCACTTCTCTTTTTGTCTAAGTCACTTCGTTTCTTTTTGTCTAAGTCACTCCCTTTTTTCTTTGTGAGTATCGGGAATATCCCCATTCATAGGTTCGAGATCCACATCTATGAATTGAAAGGTCCGAATGATCAACTCTGCAATCCGTTGTTAGAATCAATAGGTGTTCAAATCGTTCATTTGAATAAATTGAAACCCTTTTTATTGGATGATCATGATACTTCCCAAAGATCGAAATTCTTG
>ENA-OWLX01000272-OWLX01000272.1-metagenome-genome-assembly--contig:-NODE-272-length-17951-cov-26.814316_pt1 | contig 17951 bp, 15 predicted proteins | sample MGYA00245351_ERZ651106 | MGnify/ENA primary metagenome ERZ651106 (study PRJEB26857, sample SAMEA4031768) | metagenome | biome: human; feature: oral; material: saliva | place: Philippines | collected 2014... | reverse complement strand
AATCGCTTTGATTTCCAGACGTCTGACCATTAGCAATGATATGCTGGTCGTGGTTGGAAAGCTCAAAGTGGTCGATGGTCAGATTGTTCCGATGATAAGAGATATCGGAAGGTTGCACTTGTAACGCAATGGAATCAAAGTTGATTTCTGATGGGTTGAGGTGCAAGCGAGTCTCTAAGTCGCCATGACGACGAGAGAAAGAGGCAATGCTGTTGACATTTCCGTATATAGGAGAAAGTCCCGGTATACGGAAAGAAATGTTGGAAGTAACGGTATTGTTTGCAATCAATCCCTGTGCGTTGATAAGGACATGTGGTCCAGTTTCTCCCTTTCGTTCACCAGAGATAGTGGTCTGCAAGCCTTGTGGCTCACTCTTAATGTTCAAGATAAGATTCTTAATCTGCTGTCCTGAGTAGGTTACGTCGGGCGCATTGACGTGTAAGTCTATTTCGTTCTGGTGTTCTCTTACAAGTCCTGCGATCCTTATAGCATGTGAAGAAACAATATTAGTATTCAGCAGACTATTGATAAACTTCGTATCATTTAGGCGCAAAGTGAAGGCGTAGTTTGCCTTGCCAATTCCCATGTTAAAGCGTGGAGTTGGTGAGAAAAGACTTGGGATATAATGTCCTAAGATACGTCTTATGCTTTGTGGCAATTGATTATAATCATACTGTCCAGCAAGGTGTAGCTCACCAAAGTCAGTCTCTGCGTCAAGCGACTTACCTAAGAGTCCGTTGTTGGTCTTGATACTTACTTGGTTAAGGATAATGTTCTGACCTTCCCCAATCATCGCAAAGTTGCTGATGTCGAGGTTTCCTATGATATCATTCAAGCTCGCACCCTGTCCTTTAATCTTAGAAGTAAAGGAGATTGTTCTGTTACCCAACGCCTCTGTTAACTGAAGTTTGTGTAAGTTAACGGCATCAGCAATGATTGAGATGTCGGTAGACAGTTTTCCTTTGTGTTGCATGAAAGCCATTATGTTGGCAGCTTTTCCGTCGATATTCAGCTTTCCATTAGGGTCGTTTATCGCTGCCTTACCTGTGAAAATATCGTTCTTATAGATTCCGTCAAGGTGAATATTCTTATAGGTATAGCCCTTATAATAGAAGGAGGAAACGTCACCCTTTGCGGCAATATAGGATAGGTCGGTGTTGCCTTCCACCTTGATATTCGTGCTTAACTTACCAAAGTCGTTATTGTCAAGTACTTTCGCAAGATTCAATTCGGTAGTACTAACCGTTCCTTGGATGTTCTTTCCGTGAATAACAGTAGCCAACTGAACGTTACCAGCATCTGTGTTTAGCAGTCCCTTTGCTGTATATTTCCCCATGTTATGGGCGAAAGTACCACGATAGTAGATACTACCAATGTTATTCAATGGTTTAGGGAGGGGTTTATGTGTAACTTTTGTGATGGATTGAAGGGTGTTTTTGCTAACCTTCAGTGGGCTGAAAGTGAAGTCCCAAATAGGACTCTTTTGGATGTTTCTTACCCATCCTTTCGCCTTAATTTGAGTCGAAAGAGTCTGGTCAGAGACGTTAAGATGTTTTACCAATACAGACTGACTTGTACCTTCTGCATCAACTGTAGCTGTATAGCTGGTCGTCAATGGCTTTAAATCGGGTAGGATAGGGGCAAAGTCGGAAGGCTTTATTGCAGCTTTGAAGTCCTTAATGGTGTAACGTAAAGTATTGAAATCCAACTTCTTGTTATTGAACTTGTAGGTTGTAAGTAACTCCTTTAGCGCAATCTTACTGTTAGTTCCATCGAAGATAAAGTCACGTAATGCGGCTTGCTGTTGATTAGCTTTTAATTCAAAAGCCAACTGCTTCACCTCTAAGCCTGATGCTTCTTTGAAAGCCAATGCTCTAAGATCAGCCCACACACTCGTGTCATCCAACTTGTTAAGAATGAGGTAAGACGAGATGTCACTTACGTTGATATGGTTCAGATTCAGTCTGTTAGGCGTGGTAGGTGCATCTAAACAATCGTATTTAATGTTGCCATGTCGAATCACAAGACTATTAATGGACAAGTGTAAAGGAGTGTGACTTGTGGTGTCCTTAGATGCCAATGAATCTAATACAAATTGGAAGTTAGGTTTGGCATCCTTACTTGTTTTGTATAGTTCTGCTTGCAAACCAAAAAGCTGTGCAGAGGAAATATTAATCTCACCTGTACGTAAGAGATGCCAGATGTCGACCCTTGCTCCTACTCGTGATGCCGATAACATCTTCTTGTGACTTTGGTCATAGATGAGAATGTCGTCTAATACGAATCGATTGATAAAGCCTAAATCAATACGTCCTACGTGTACTTCTGTACCCAATTTATTGCCCGCTACGTCGCCTACTTTTTGGGCAAGAAAACCCTGTACTGCTGGTATGTGCAGCAGTACGATTGTGGTTATGTAAAGACCCGCTATGGTCCATATAACCCATCGTATAATTGTTCTAAGTTTCTTCAATGCGTCTACAAAACTACAAAAAAACCATTTTATACTGAAATTATTATATCTAAATGTGCCAAATCTGCTTAAAATTTGCTACATTTGCAGAAAATAAGCTACGCTCGGCAAATAGAAAGTCTCCTTTCTTTGCTCTCGCTTGCATTATTTTTGGCAGAAAATAAGCTACGCTCGGCAAGCAAAGGATTGTTTACCTTATGTTTTGTGAAGCTTATTTAGGGTTGAAAATATTAAGATGAAATAATATAAAAATCGCTTTATCATTGTTATGGCAAATGTAATTAAGTTACGAAAGGGCTTAGACATTAACCTTACAGGACGCGCGCAGGAACAGATGTTACCTGTGAAATCATCTACGGAATACGCTTTGGTTCCAGATGACTTCCCAGGATTGACACCTAAGGTAACCGTTCGTGAAGGTGATCATGTCCGAGCTGGTGACCCATTGTTTGTTGACAAAGGGTGCACTGAAGTTAGCTTCGCTTCTCCTGTGAGCGGTACCGTCACAGCTGTTGAGCGCGGAGAAAGACGTAAAGTGTTGCGTGTGAAGATTGCTGCCGATGCGCAGCAGGAATATGCTGACTTCGGCATGAAGGACGTGGCGGGCTTATCCGCTGATGATGTCAAGGCTTCATTGCTGCAGGCAGGATTGTTTGGTTATATCAACCAGCTGCCTTATGCTGTTGCTACACGTCCAGACACAGAACCAAAGGCAATTTTCGTGTCTGCACTTCGTGATAAACCTTTGCAGGGTGACTTCGAGTTTGAGTTGAAGGGTCAGGAGAAAGACTTCCAGACTGGTTTGACAGCTCTCGCCAAGATTGCAAAGGTTTATTTGGGTATTGGTGCTAAGCAGTCGGCTTCAGCGTTGACTGGTGCAAAGGACGCGGAAGTAACTGTTTTCGATGGTCCTTGCCCAGCAGGTAATGTTGGTGTGCAGGTAAATCATATCGACCCAGTCAATAAGGGCGAAGTGGTATGGACTGTTGACCCAACAGCTGTTATCTTCTTTGGTCGCTTGTTCAACACAGGTAAGGTAAACCTCACTCGTCGTGTAGCCATTGCAGGTAGTATGGTAAAGCAGACGGGTTATGTTGATGCCCTCGTTGGTACTCCATTGAAGCAGATTCTTGCAGACAACATCGCTGACGGTTGCAACGTTCGCATCCTTAATGGTAATCCTCTTACAGGTGTTATCGCTAATGAAGAATCAGTGCTTGGTGCACATACTTCAGAGGTAACATTGATTCCAGAGGGTGATGATGTACACGAAATCTTCGGTTGGATGCTCCCTCGTTTCAAAGACTTCTCTACTTCTCGCAGCTACTTCACTTGGTTGCAGGGCAAGAAGGCGTATAATCTCGATGCACGTCTTAAGGGTGGAGAGCGTCACATGATTATGAGTGGCGAGTACGACAGAGTGTTACCAATGGATATCTACAGTGAGTACCTCATCAAGTCAATTATCTCTGGCAATATTGACAGCCAAGAGCAGTTGGGTATTTATGAGGTAAGTCCAGAAGACTTTGCACTCGCTGAGTTCGTTGATAGTTCTAAGTTACCTTTGCAGAAGATTGTGCGTGAGGGCTTGGATATCCTTAGAAAAGAGAATGCATAGGGGTCTTATGAGCCCACAATAACTTTAACTATAGTTTCAGAATAAGTTTCTCAGGATTTTATCAAGCTATGGTAATGATTCAAGAAACAGAAACTTTAGACTTTAAGAACCCTATAATAAAAGTATTATGAGTTTAAGAAATTATCTCGATAAGATACGCCCAAACTTTGAAGAGGGCGGAAAGCTTCACGCTTTCAAGAGTGTCTACGATGGTTTCGAGACGTTCCTTTATGTTCCTAACGAGACATCAAAGAGCGGTACTTCTATCCATGACGCTATTGACTCGAAGCGAATTATGAGTTTGGTGGTACTTTCATTGGTGCCAGCGATGCTCTTCGGTATGTACAATATCGGCTATCAGAACGCTTTAGCAGCTGGTAAGTTGGCTGATGCTACCTGCTGGGGAATGTTCCTCTATGGTATGCTTGCCCTGTTGCCAAAGATTCTTGTTTCTTACATTGTCGGCTTAGGTATTGAGTTTGCTTGGGCACAGTGGAAGGGTGAGGAAATTCAGGAAGGTTATCTTGTATCAGGTATTCTGATTCCATTGATTATTCCTGTGACCACACCACTTTGGATTCTTGTGCTTGCAGTAGCCTTTGCTGTCATCTTCACGAAGGAAATCTTCGGTGGAACAGGTATGAATATCTTTAACGTTGCCTTGGCTGCACGTGCCTTCCTCTTCTTCTCTTATCCAAGTAAGATGACGGGTGATAGCATCTGGGTAGCAAAGGATTCTATCTTAGGTTTCGGCTATACCTTGCCTGATGGTTTCACTATGGCAACCCCATTGGGTGAGATTGCACAGGGTACAAGTGTGAACGCATCTGTATGTGATATGGTTGTTGGTCTTATCCCAGGTTCTGTGGGTGAGACATCTGTTATCGCTATCGCTATCGGTGCTGTAATCCTTCTTTGGACAAACATCGCCAGCTGGAAGACAATGTTGAGCGTATTCCTTGGTGGTACAGTGATGGGACTTATCTTCCATTCAACTGGTGCAACACCAATTCAGTGGTATGAACACCTTATTTTAGGTGGTTTCTGCTTCGGTGCAGTATTCATGGCAACCGACCCAGTAACCTCAGCACGTACAGAGACAGGTAAGTGGGTATATGGTTTCTTCATTGGTGCGATGGCTATCATCATCCGTGTATTGAACCCAGGTTATCCAGAGGGTATGATGCTTGCCATCCTCTTTGGTAATATGTTCGCCCCACTCATCGACTACTGTGTAGTTCAGTCAAACATCAGCAAGCGCGCAAAGCGTGCTAAATAAATAAGGAGGACGAAGAAATGAAAACAAATAGTAATTCTTATACAATTATCTATTCTGCCATCCTCGTGCTGATTGTAGCCTTTTTGCTTGCTTTCGTGTTCCAAGCATTGAAGCCAATGCAGGATGCTAATGTGCAGCTTGATCAGCAGAAGCAGATTCTCTTTGCACTCAATCAGAATCGTGATATGAGCAATGAGGAGGCTGTTAAGCTTTGGAAGCAGATTATCATAGCAGATGATATTATCAATGCAGATGGTAAGGTCGTTAAGGCTGGAAAGCAGGGTGGCGTTGATGCTGGCTTTAAGTTGAATAGTAAGGATGCCAAGGAAGGCAAACTCGCTTTGTTCCGTTGCAAGGTAAACGGCGAGGATAAGTATGTTATCCCTGTTTATGGTAACGGTCTTTGGGGACCTATCAATGGTTTCATCGCTATCAATGGTGATAAGAGAACCGTCTTTGGTGCTTACTTTAACCACGAGAGTGAGACTGCTGGTCTCGGTGCTGAAATCAAAGACAACAAGGCATGGCAGGATTTGTTCAAGGGTAAGCATCTCTTTAGTGGAAACGATACTCAGAAGATAGCACTTGCTGTTGAAAAGAAAATCGAAGACCCATCTACGCAGGTAGATGCCGTAACAGGTGCAACACTTACCAGTAATGGTGTAACAGAGATGTTCCATGCAGACAAGGGTGGACTTCAGCCTTACGTTAAATTCCTGAACAGCAAATAATATTCTAATCTTTAGAACAATAAGAATATGGATTTATTCTCAAAACAAAATAGAGAGGTGTTCAGCAATCCGCTGAATCTGGACAACCCTATTATGGTCCAGGTGCTCGGTATCTGTTCTGCCCTTGCCGTAACTTCACAGCTGAAGCCGGCGATTGTTATGGGACTTGCCGTTACCATTATTACGGCATTCTCTAATGTTATTATTTCACTTATCCGTAACACAATTCCTAACCGTATTCGTATTATCGTACAGTTGGTGGTTGTTGCAGCTCTGGTAACGATTGTTAGTCAGATTCTTAAGGCTGTGGCTTACGATGTGAGTGTAGAGCTTTCAGTTTATGTTGGACTTATCATTACCAACTGTATTCTTATGGGACGTCTTGAGGCTTTCGCTATGACAAACAAGCCTTGGCCAAGTTTCCTTGATGGTGTCGGTAATGGTTTGGGTTACGCTATGATACTTGTTGTTGTAGGTGCTGTTCGTGAGTTCTTTGGTCGTGGTTCATTGCTCGGTTTCAAGATTCTCCCACAAAGCCTCTATGATGCAGGTTATATGGACAACGGAATGATGTCAATGCCAGCAATGGCACTCATCCTCCTTGGTTGTGTTATTTGGATTCATCGTGCATATTTCTATAAAGAAGACAAGAAGTAATTATGGAACATCTTATTAGTTTATTCTTCCGGTCCATCTTTGTGGACAATATGATATTTGCGTTCTTCCTCGGTATGTGTTCATACCTTGCTGTTTCAAAGAGCGTGAAGACGTCATTGGGACTTGGTGTAGCTGTAACATTCGTGTTGCTTGTTACCACACCCGTCAACTATCTCTTGCTGACTAAGGTTCTTGGACCAGACTGTCTTTCAGCGGGTGTTGACCTTACTTATCTTAGTTTCATTCTCTTTATTGCTGTCATTGCTGGTATCGTTCAGATTGTGGAGATGGCTGTTGAGAAGTTCTCACCTTCACTTTACGGTGCGTTGGGTATCTTCCTTCCACTGATTGCCGTTAACTGTGCTATCATGGGTGCTTCACTCTTTATGCAGCAGCGTATCGGTCTTGACCCAGCAAGCACACAGTATATCGGTAGTGTATGGGATGCCCTCATTTATGGTATAGGCTCTGGTCTTGGCTGGACATTGGCTATCGTGGCAATGGGTGCTATTCGTGAGAAGATGGAATATTCTGATGTACCAAAGCCTTTGCAGGGTCTTGGCATCACATTTATTACAGTAGGACTGATGGCAATGGCAATGATGTGCTTCTCAGGTCTTAAAATCTAAGTAAACAATGGGACAATTCATAACAATAAGTATTGTGGTATTCCTTATCACCATCCTTGTGTTGGTGATTCTCCTGCTTGTGTCTAAGAAGTATCTTAGTCCAAGCGGAAAGGTAAAGATAACAATTAACGGTGATAAGGAGATGACCGTTGATCAGGGTAGCTCAGTTCTGTCTACGCTGAATGAGAACGGTGTCTTCCTCCCTTCTGCTTGTGGTGGTAAGGGTAGCTGTGGTCAGTGTAAGCTGCAAGTCGTAGAAGGTGGTGGTGAGATTCTCGATTCTGAGCGTCCACACTTCAGCCGTAAAGATATTAAAGACCACTGGCGTTTAGGATGTCAGTGTAAGGTGAAGGGTGATATGTCACTCAAGGTTCCTGAGTCTGTGATGGGCGTTAAGGAATGGGAGTGTACTGTTATCTCAAACAAGAACGTTTCCAGCTTCATCAAAGAGTTCAAGGTTGCCTTGCCTCCAGGCGAGCATATGGACTTCATTCCTGGTTCTTACGCACAGATTTCTATTCCTGCTTACGACTGCATCGACTATGACAAGGATTTCGATAAGAACGATATTGGGGAGGAATACATCGGTCCTTGGAAGCAGTTCAATCTGTTTTCTCTGAAGGGAAAGAATCCAGAGCCAACTGTTCGTGCTTACTCTATGGCGAACTATCCAGCTGAGGGTGATATCATCACACTGACTGTTCGTATTGAAACACCTCCATTCTTGCCACGTCCACAGGTTGGTTTCCAGAACGTACCAACTGGTATTGGTTCTACTTACATCTTCTCTCTTAAGGAGGGTGATAAGGTGATGATGAGTGGACCTTATGGTGACTTCCATCCTAACTTCACTTCTGGTAAGGAGATGATTTGGGTTGGTGGTGGTGCTGGTATGGCTCCTTTGCGTGCGCAGATTATGCACATGACAAAGACCCTCCACACTCGCGATCGTGAGATGCACTTCTTCTATGGTGCGCGTTCACTCAGTGAGGCATTTTTCCTTGAGGACTTCTGGGAGCTTGAGAAGGAATATCCTAACTTCCATTTCCACCTCTCTCTCGACCGTCAAGACCCTAAGGCTGATGAGGCTGGCGTGAAGTATTACACTGGTTTTGCTGTTAACTGTATCCGTGATGAGTATCTTAAGAATCATGAGGCACCAGAAGATTGTGAGTACTATCTCTGTGGACCTCCAATGCTTATCAAGACCGTTACTGATTATCTTGACAGCATCGGTGTTGATCAGGATGCAATCATGTACGATAACTTTGGATAATTCAATATCCTATTCATATAAAGCGAGGAACCTTATTGGGCTCCTCGCTTTTTTGTTTTTGTGTAAATGGGGAAGTAAAAAAGGACTTATGGAAAGTGAAAGAGTCTGCATATAGGCTAACAATATCTTGTGAACGTGTTATTCGTTTTCAACAAAAGTATTACTTCCTGTATCAGCGAATGATATTCTTCCTCCTTTAGCACACATACAGAATGACTGCTCCGTCAGCTTTTTCATTCCATTGATACAATCTTTCTTTGTTGTTTGCTGCCATCCTTGTGGCTGGGGAAGACAAGGAGGATTCGGAGAACTACATTTGCAAACTCCAAAATTGGAGAATTATCTAAACCAATTTTATCTTCCTCCGTAGCCACAAATGCTCCCGAAATACTTCGGAAACTTTGACTAAGAACTGTCAACTTAGCTTGCCCAGTTCCTAAAGTACAACACATAATAGCGCCACCAGTTACGATTTTTACCATTCTACTTTATTATAGGTTTTGTATCCTTCTTCTAATCTTCTGTTAATTTTATCATTATTTGAATTTATTATTCTCTCACCTCATTTATTTCCTTTGATATAACTTTACCAGTAAGAGCATTTATTTTTATAGAAAATACTTCTGTACTATCAGATCTCCATGTAATATACCAAATAGGAAGATTAACTTCTTCATCAATATAACGATTCACTTCAACATCTTTATCAAACAAATTCAACTTTAATTCTTCCGTTATAAATCTTTCAACTTTCTCCCATGGATAGTTTTTATAAGGAAAATCTTTGTCTATCGTTTCTATTAAATAGCCATCTTCATTGTATAGCTTCCAAATACCAATACTAAATTTATTATAATAGTATTGTCCGATTTTTTTGAGTGTCTTAGTTTTATTATAGAATTCTTTGTAAGAACCGTATAATTCGTTATCTTTCCTTGCATATTCAACAAACTCAGACCCATTGTTTCCTCCAAACTGACGTACTTTCCCTCGTAAGTAATCTTCAAAAACATACTCACTTCCTTGTCTTTGTGTGTAATATGTCCATGAATCAAATTTCTCGGTTGTTCTTTCTATTTTCTTATTCTTTTTAAAATCATTGCTACCTGTGTTCTGTGCTTTGCAACTGCTTATTATCATAAGCATTGCCAGTGAAATCATTATTTGTCTTACCATCTATTTATTACCTTTTCGTTATTGTCTGCTCTATTTTTGTTTTTTCCCTTTTTCTGTGCTACTATCGGTAAGTTCTTATGAAGAATATCCCATTGGAACTGCCATGTAGCCACTACCGGTATTGGGGTTTCATACACATCTGAATAATCCATATGTACAGGTTGAATCATCAAGCCCTAAAGGCAGCACTGTTATTTTCTTGAAACAACTTCTTTACAATAAGATGCTGTAAACTATCCCGTTCTATTTCTCTACCTCCCCTTCTACTTGATTAATTATCTTGCCAGTATTAGCATTTATTTTAATTGTATATACCTTAATACCAACTTGCCACCGAATTCGCCATATAGGAATTTTACTATGTTTGCTCACATATCGATGAATAAAGACTTTATTATCAAACAAATCCAGTTTCAATTCTTCTTTGACAAGCTTCTCCACTTTTTCCCATGGATAGTTTTTATAAGGGGCATCTTGGTCGTATTCATCTATTAAATAACCATTCTCATCATACTCTTTCCAAATACCACAATCAAAATCATTATAATAATATTTTCCTACTAATTTAAGAGTTGCTGTTCTATTGTAATACTCCTTATAAGTACCAAACAAATCTTTCTTTTTTTTAGAATATTCTATATAATTAGAGCCATTGTTGCCCCCAAACTGCCTCACTTTACCTCGCAAGTAATCTTCAAAAACATACTCACTTCCTTGTCTTTGTGTGTAATATGTCCATGAATCAAATTTCTCGGTTGTCCTTTCCGAAGTTTTGTTCTGTTTGATATTATTATTACCTTGTGCCTTACAGCTACTTATTACCACAAGTAATGTAAATAATGTAATTATTCGTCTTATCATTTTTATAATTTTATTAGCAGTTCATTGATATTGTCTTTCAGTGTTGTTTGCTGCCAGCCTTGTGGCTGGGGAGTACAAGGAGGATTCGGGGAACTACATTTTCAAACTCCAAAACTTGGGATATTTACCATCCCGTTATTATCACCTTCTGTACCAACAAGAGAATCAGCTATCCTACGGAATGTTTGACTCGTCACAGTTAGGTTGGGTTTCTCTGTGCCAAGGGAACAATACATCGTTGCTCCGTGAGTTATAATTTTAGACATAAACTCTGTTTAGTTCATTCAACCTTTTTATTCTATGGCTTGCAATATCTCTTTGCTGAGTAGTTCTCCATTCTTGGCATTCCATGTATAAGTTAAATCACTGCCTTTATTGGTTATGGTAATCGTCCAAAGAACAGAGTCTTTTTCAAATTCAGCGCTGGGCGCACCTATCTTGCCAAAACTTATGCTAATACCTGGCTCATCCCCTTGTTTCACGAACTTCTCCTGACCCTTTCCAGTTTTCCTGTCTATATACCCCTCATGCTCGAGCCAGCGCAGGATGTTTATAGGTTTCAGGCGTAGCTTCTCAAACTTCTTGTCCTCATCGGTTTCTTTTATAAGGTTGCCTTGATTGTCATACTCGCGCCAAATGCCAATATCGATAGATGAACAGAATAGGCGTTCCCCCGACTCCATGAGAACTCCGTTTTTATGGAATATTCTTACTTCTTTGTAGTAAGTAAAAGGAGGAATTGTTACCAAAGCATCATAATCCTTATCAAAATACACCTTAACCTGTGTACTATCTCTATCCACATAAATGGCAAAGCTATTGTCTCCATCTTTACCATTTACTTCTTTGATTTTGCTTTTATAATATTGTACATCGAATCTTTCAGTTGTCTTCATTGTTGTTGCCTCCTTGTCTTTTTGCGCATTGCAGCAAGTACAGTACAACGCAGTTAGTAATATTAGAATGAGATGTTTCATACTTTTATTCTTGTCATTATCTGTTTCTACTTATAGTTCTAAGATTGACGAGACTATGCCTTATTCATATAAGACCTGTGTTGTCTTTCCCAAGTATTCACCCGTTTCCGCATTGAAACTATGTGTAGTGCGCAGTCCATGTTCTGTAATATCGATAGACCAACCCGCAGGGATAGTCTTTGATCCGTCAGCACGAGTCGACAGCCAGAAGTAGATGTCAATATTAGGCTCATCGCCCTCTTTTACGAACTTCTCCTGACCTTTTCCCGTTTTCCTGTCTATATACCCCTCATGCTCGAGCCAGCGAAGGATGTTTATAGGTTTCAGGCGCAGCTTCTCAAACTTCTTATCCTCATCGGTTTCTTTTATAAGGTTGCCCTGATTGTCATACTCGCGCCAAATGCCAATATCGATAGATGAACAGAAAAAGCGTTTTCCCGACTCCATGAGAACTCCGTTTTTATGGAATATTCTTACTTCTTTGTAGTAAGTAAAAGGAGGAATTGTTACCAAAGCATCATAATCCTTATCAAAATACACCTTAACCTGTGTACTATCTCTATCCACATAAATGGCAAAGCTATTGTCTCCATCTTTACCATTTACTTCTTTGATTTTGCTTTTATAATATTGTACATCGAATCTTTCAGTTGTCTTCATTGTTGTTGCCTCCTTGTCTTTTTGCGCATTGCAGCAAGTACAGTACAACGCAGTTAGTAATATTAGAATGAGATGTTTCATACTTTTATTCTTGTCATTATCTGTTTCTACTTATAGTTCTAAGATTGACGAGACTATGCCTTATTCATATAAGACCTGTGTTGTCTTTCCCAAGTATTCACCCGTTTCCGCATTGAAACTATGTGTAGTGCGCAGTCCATGTTCTGTAATATCGATAGACCAACCCGCAGGGATAGTCTTTGATCCGTCAGCACGAGTCGACAGCCAGAAGTAGATGTCAATATTAGGCTCATCGCCCTCTTTTACGAACTTCTCCTGACCTTTTCCCGTTTTCCTGTCTATATACCCCTCATGCTCGAGCCAGCGAAGGATGTTTATAGGTTTCAGGCGCAGCTTCTCAAACTTCTTGTCCTCATCGGTTTCTTTTATAAGGTTGCCCTGATTGTCATACTCGCGCCAAATACTAATTTTGACACTTGAATGGCAAAGGAATTTCCCTTTGGATTTAATAATACAATTCTTATAATAGTTCCTAACGATCATTTCATAAGTAAATGGCTTGATTTCTTGTAAGACAAATCCATCATCGTTAAATGACACATAGGTCTCAGTACCATTCCTCTCTACATATTGAGCAGATGTAGCACCTTCATAGCTGTTTTTCTCTTTGATTATATTTTTATAATATTGTACATCGAATCTTTCAGTTGTCTTCATTGTTGTTGTTTTCTTGTTCTTTTGTGCAACACATGACTGTGAAGCTATTAAGAGCAATAAACACAAAGTATATAGTTTCATTCTGTATCTTATTTAATATTTATCTTGTATATATAAAAGCATTATTGTAGATTTAACGTCTTTCCATGATTGATAAGTTCTTTCGTTTCTGCATCTATAACAAAATACTCTGGACCATAAATTGTCACACGGCAGACATACCATTTCACATGACTACCTTTATTATGTGTGAAACTAATTTGGAATGGTGGATTTGAGAAATCAATCTGCTCTCCCTTTTCCGTTCTTAAATCTATGCATCCTTGTCTCTCCATTCATTGAAGTAAGTCTTTTGGTTTCATTCTTAACTTATCTGATAGTGTACCATTACTTTTTATATTGTAATTTGTAAATGGAATGTTGTTTTACTCTTAGATAGAAATGAATGATGTTATTTTTTGCTTCAGGATGTCAAATATAGGAAGATAATCTCAGATACACAACAGAGAGACATAAAATATAATGGCTTTAACATTTTGTAATCAATCTCTCTCTGCCTAATATTCTTTTGTGAGTAGGTTGTTTTAATACATAGTGAAAGCAAAGAATGAACAATAAAGAACTTGTCTATGCGTAATGTGCTGTAAATATTTTTCTAACACCTAAAAATCTATTTATGCCCTTTAAGCTTCTAAAAGATGCCTAATTGGTTTGCAAAAGGTGCCCTTTAAGACCCTTACTAACGCCCTTTTGAAGTCTAATTAAGCACCTTTTGAAAAGCGCTTCTGTAACCAAGTGATTCTCTGTTTATTACGACCTTGCTTGTTAATTCTGTTTTTCGTATTCATTTCAAGGGCTTTACTTGAAGTTGTGTAAATATTTTTTAGTTCGACAGGTCGGTTTTTAGGCATTAACATGGTCGTGTTTTCTTTGTTGAAAGGTAAGGAGAACATGGATAGTTTTTTTATCTTGTATGATGGTTAAGTTCTATTCTCTTTTTCAATATGTCTTTTTTGTTAATATAACAAAAGTTTTTAAGAAACTTAAAAACTTGGTATTATCTTTGCAAAACATTTTAAACAGCACTTAATAAGGAAGGTTTCATTGTAGATATAAATGGGTATAAACTTTATGGCGGTGTTATTATATTATAGCTTTTCTTGTGTTTTTGTTTTAGGTTCGATGTGACCTATAATCAAATTCATGTGCGAAAGCGGATAGGTACATACAAACCGTCTTATGCTATCTATTGTGTGCCAGTCCGCTCAAATCAGATGTCGTGATAGAAAGATATTTTTGATAATTGTCTTGATATTACGTACAAAAAAAGAAACGACAGTCATCGGGATAATAAAAAACATATTAAATTGTCTGGAAAGGTGCAGTATTTATCATTGTGTAGTAATTTATATGTATGATAGAGTGGTAGGGGTTACCTATCTTTAAGTGCTATTGGTTTTCCTGAAAAGAGATAAGAAACTTTAGATATGCTGTTGAAAGAAGTTAGATATTTTATTGATAAACTTTGTTTAGTTGTTATGGGTAAAACATTACATCGTATTATATCAATGGTTACGACCGCCATGTCACTCTTGGTGGTAATTGTCCTCGTAGCATCATGTTCAAGTAGTAATAGTGATGCGGCTAAGGAGCGTATGCAGAAAATGTATGGTGAGAACAAGAAACTTACTTCGTTACCAGATTCTAAGCCGTCAGTAAGATGTTCAAATGGTACGTTTGTAGGTGTTGACAGTAATGGTGTCAAGTCATTTAAGGGTATACCATATGCCGTTCAGCCTTCTAAATCAGGAAGGTGGAAGCCTTCACAGTTAGCCCCAGCAGATAGTGGAATTTATGAGGCATACTATTTCGGAAAGTCTTCAGTTCAGTCTGATGCAGATTCTGAGCTATCTTCTTTCTATCCGCAAAGTGAGGATTGTCTTTATCTCAATGTGTGGACAAGTGACAGAGTAACAGATAAGGAAAAGCCTGTTATGGTGTTCATCCATGGTGGGTCATATGGGTGGGGAGGTAGCGTAGACCCCTTGTACAACGGTTATAACCTTGTCAAAGCACATCCCGATGTGGTACTTGTCACCATTAACTATCGTACTGGGCTTTATGGGTTCATAGATTTTTCAAAGGTAAAGGGAGGAGAGGCTTATCGTGAGAGTGGTAATCTTGGCTTGCTTGATCAGGTAACCGCATTGAAATGGGTGAGACAGAATATCTCTAATTTTGGTGGTGACCCAAACAATGTAACTATTTTCGGTGAATCGGCAGGCGGTGGTTGTGTATCACTGCTCCCTCTAATGCCTGCTGCAAAAGGATTGTTCAAGCGTGTCATAGCTCAAAGTGGTTCTATTGCGTCCACTTATAGTACGGATGAATGCCAGCATCTTACTGAGATGCTGATGAAAAAAAGTGGAGCCAAAAACATGAGAGATCTTTTGGCATTAAGTCCAGCTAAGCTTAAAGAACTGAACAAAGACCTTAATGCTTGGAATAATTTTCCTAAGCGCGATGGTATCAATGTGCCAAAGAAATTGTATGAGGCGTATGCCAACGGTGCTGCAAAAGATATTGATATGCTCATGGGTAGCAACAAAGATGAGGCGCGTTATTGGATTGGAGAGGCTGGCGGTCTCTTGCCCTACAAGATAGGTATGCCTATAATCTATGAGAACTACTTTGCTAAATTGAGTGATGCGGATAAAGAAAAAGTAAAGACATTTATGAACGGTCTCGACATGGGTGACACGTGGAAGTATACTGAATTTCTGAATGAAACGATGTTCCGTATACCGATGATAGCTATGGCTGAAGACCATACCAATAGTGGAGGAAAGACGTTTGTCTATTATTGGACGTATCCATCATCTAAACCTCATTACGGGGCATGCCATACCGCAGAACTTGCCTACGTCTTTGGTAATCTAAACGAGCCTGTTTATATTGGCGATAGCATTAACCCCGAATTGTCTAAGCAGGTTCAACAGATGTGGGTGAACTTTGCTAAGACGGGTAACCCAAGCATCAACGGTTTGGCATGGAGCGAATATAATACTGCTACTCATCCAACAATGATACTCGGTAGCAAGTGCCGTATGGAGAACGATCCGCTTACAAACCAGCGTAAGCTGATGAATGATATCAATAAATACCATTTCAACGGACGGAATGTTGCTGTGTCATACAACGTGCCATTTGTAAGAAAGCTTGTAGGCTGTGTTATTGGTGGCATTGCATTCATAGTTTTGGTAGGTTTGTATATACGCAAGCTAATGAGAAAAAAAGAAAGAAAATAAGTCCAACAATATATAGTTGTGCTGTTATCATGAGTTCGGATAAGCCCCATTTTATTTGCTATTTTACGTCAAGGTGGGTGGGGCATTCCTGCTGTGATGATTACTATTTGCTTGGAATGTAAACTTTGTTTTCATGATATTGACCATTAGATTTCTATAACAGAGATATGTATACAAAAGAAGGGACGCAGATTGTGCGTCCCTTCTTTCGTATTATGCTTTTGGTGGAGTCTTACGCTCATGCTCGGTGAGGAAACCGCAGCGGTAAGCATAGAGGAGTTCTTTGAGGGCTTCAATCTGCAGACGGAGTTCTGTACCCTTGTCGGTGTCCTCAACGCGTAGGCGCTGTTGGTTCATCTCAACAATCTGAATGGTAGAAACAATGTCTGTTCCTCGTTCGATGGCATCCTCTGTTGATGTGAAAGGCTCGTGTTGTACGAGTTGGAAACCACGTGAGTGATAGACGAGGGTATAGCCTGCAATACCCGTTTCCTTGTGATAGGCTTGTGAGAAACCACCATCAATCACCATCAGTTTACCGTTTGCCTTGATAGGATTCTCACCTTTGACAACATGAACAGGGACGTGACCATTGATGATGTGACGGTTAGGCTGTGGCACATCAAACTCATCTAAAATCATATCGGCAATCTCTTCATTGTCGCGCATACCAAAGTAGTAGCCCTTCTCCTCATGATGGGTTTCCTTCTCAGCAATGAAGTAGCGTTCGAAAGTAGCCATCTTTGCTTTATCGAAGAGCGGACTATCTGGTCCACACCATAGGAAGAGGAAGAAGTCGATAGCATCTTGACGCTCTTCTTCTGTCTGCATTTCATTGTTTGTCTGGAAGGCAGAGCGAATCTTCATACCTGTCTGATAAAGCAATTCCTTACCCTTTAGTTTTACACCTGGACCAATCTCAACTTCTTTCAGTTTGCCCTCTTTCGTGAGTGGGATAGAGGCATGATAAAGGAGATTATGGTTGAAGACGTTATACATACAGCCATGACGGAGCAGAGAACGGATATGACTGCGTAACTTCTCACTGCCAGTAAACGACTGATGAAGACGATCGATGAGTGCCTGTTCAGCCTCAGTAAGCTGTTCTGGATTCTTTGGGTCGATGGTTGGGAAGTTGCATGAACACATCTTATATTCCTTACCATCGAGGGTAATCGTACCCTTCTTATAGTCGATAGCTTTGAGCAAACGACGGTCGTCCATCTTCCAAAGCGGATGACGACTAATCATTTGTGATTCAATCTTAAACTGAAGGATACTGATAGCCTTGTGCATCTGCGCTGTCAGCGTCTTGCTACGCTCGTCGAGTGGGTTGTCTTTCGACATCTTTGGCATGAACTCCTCGCATGGGTCATCACCATATACGTCCATCGCAAAGGTAGCCAACTGAATGAGGTTGATGCCATATCCATCTTCAATAGTAGCCATGTTTGTATAACGCAGGGCTATACGAATAACATTACAGATACAAGCATCGTTACCAGCACACGCACCCATCCACAAGATATCATGGTTTCCCCATGTGATATCCCAGTTATGATAGTTCT
>ENA-OWLX01000269-OWLX01000269.1-metagenome-genome-assembly--contig:-NODE-269-length-18092-cov-23.820369_pt1 | contig 18092 bp, 19 predicted proteins | sample MGYA00245351_ERZ651106 | MGnify/ENA primary metagenome ERZ651106 (study PRJEB26857, sample SAMEA4031768) | metagenome | biome: human; feature: oral; material: saliva | place: Philippines | collected 2014... | reverse complement strand
ATACATATTACCGTTTAGAAGACGTGGAGTTCGAACTTGTCAGTGTCTTAAAACGCTTTAAAGCTATGTTGCTACAGAAAAATGAAACTGTTGAAGCTATGCAAGGTTATTTGATGCAATCGATTAAAGCTGAACTTGAAGAAATACATGCGCTGAATATGCGGCGTCAAAATATACCTAAGCACAATATCTTTAATCAATAATTTCAATTAAATTATTGATATAAAATTTTCAAGTTTTCTTTTTCATATAGGAGCAATGTTTTTTTAAAGTAGAATTATTATTAAACATTAGCTTGTGGGCCAGTTTTTTTAATAACTCTTTTTTCCTGTAAGAACTATAGAATCCAATCGTCATGACGGATCAGTTTTTATGCTAATTTTTAAATTTGCATGTAACTGGGCAATGACTAAAAAATTAGTCACTGGTTTTGCTTAAATTCTTGTTTGTGAAATTAAAATATATTTATTTTACTCATATTTACGTTTTAAGAGCTTATATAAGTTCTTAGGTGTAAAACTATGGTTTCACCCCTGAACCTTTAAAATATCCCCTTAAAATTCAAAATAAAGGTATTTAAAATTCAACAAAATAAAAATGCTATTACGATATAGTATTGGTGGTACTGAATATCGTAATAGCATTTATTCAAATAGTTGAGAAGCTATTTAATCTGTTTTTCGAGTAGAGAATGTTTCTTATTCGTCTAAATATAGAGCATTTTTTGCGTTATCTACTTCAGCATATATTTCTGTACTTAAAAATGAATTTTTAAAAGCGTTATTAAGTTTTTTAAGTTCTGTATCAGGATAATCATCAGCCATTTTTAATAAATAAGCATATGCTGACCAAGCCATTATTTCTTGACCTATCCAGCGTCCTCCACACTTTTCTTCAAAATCATATTGATATGAACTGATTATTTTTGCTAAATCTTTTTCGTTTTCACTTTCTTTACTATTCCATATTTTTTCCCAAAGTTTATTAGCATTTTGATAATATTCTAGTATTTCAGAATCGCCGTTTATTAATTTTTCTAATGTCCTTTTCATATTAAATCCCCCTTTTTATTTAATATACCTTATTTTTGAAACGAGTGTAACCGAGTTTCTTCTTGTCTTAATATTATTCTAGAGGTTATTTACCCTTATTAGGATTATAACGTCTTGAATCAAGATATTTTGCAAAGAAGTAGGTTCGTTCAATGATAAGTTTTAACAATGTCGAATGGTTTGATCTTGCATATAAAACGAGATCTTCAAATTCTGTAAAATTGTTATCTTCAATAATATCTATAATTTTATTCAAGATATCTTTAGAGCTTTGTTCTACTAGAAACTGGTCTAAATCAAATCCACAACCACTTTCTATATGGTTGATATCGTAAGGTGTTTTTTCGCGATTAGATGCATGTATAAAATAATCAAGCATCCCTTTTGGAGACATCACAACTTCAACATGTGTTGGGCCATTTAGCCGATCACTAATTAACTCGGATACTTGTGTATAGCTTTTTAAAGAATCAAAGAAAAAAGCACCATGTTTATGTGTTTTTTTAAGTTTTCTGGTATTTTTATCAATATCTTTGTCATGCCAAGGACTTAAAACAAATGGAATATGAAGACCTTCAAGAACTTCAAAATAGTTAGAAGGTGCACTTTCTTTGTATATCAAAAATGCCCACTTATTTGAACGTTTTTCTTTAACCATAATTACACTCCTTTTATTTACATGATTATTGATTATTGATTGAATGGGGGTCGTAGTCGGACCCATTCAATTCAAAAGGGAAACCGGCGCTTGTGTTTTTCACTTCGTGAACCACAGCGCCGGTTAATGGCGTTTTTGACCTTCATACCATATACGGCTTCTGATGCGCTGAGGTGCTGAAAAATAGTATTCTGGATGTCGACTTGAAATTTCTTCTTTGATATCTGACTCCATTGCTTTTAATAGTTTTTGTGCTTGTTGCATACGAGGCACTTTGACAAAAATCATTACTTTATCTTTGTGTACATCAACCACGCATTTTTTAATTGCTTTATTAAAATTCTGGGTGATTGGATTATGTTTTGTGTTATCACTTTTATCCCAATGTGATGTATCTTCAGTCATATCACTTTGAGCTAAAAAATGACGAAAAGATATTGTGTAATATACGGATTTAAAATGGTTAAATATAGAATCTTTATAGATACGTTTGAAAATATCGATACTAACAAATAAACATGCGATGATAAGGAAAATAACGCTGATTTTAAATAAACCTTTAGTAATTAAGTTGATATAATAAATAACTTGAGTAAGATCAAATACATCAATATATGAAAGTAACATATTGAATATATAAAAGACGCCACCAAATAAGGAGGTAAATAGCGCATAAATTAATAGATAAATTGCTAAATTGTATACTCTCATAAAGTAAGTTTTGGTCATTACAAGACACCTCCTTTGGTATAGTACGTTGGACAAAGTAATGGGAGTACTTGATAAGGTGATTCATTATCAATGATTTGAATGAGCCCTGTTCCTTTTCCTATAGGAATAACAATGCCTTCAGGATCAAGGTCAGGGAATAAAAATTGTGTTGTTTTCTTGTTGATATTACCAATTTGAATTAATACATTGAGTTGTTCTCGTACAGAAATAGGTATTGTATTATGGTCAAATCGTTGTGATACCAGTAATAAATGGACTTTTGTTGCACGTCCAAGTAAAGCAATTTGAGACAGTAATGAGAAAAAAGCGTCTTTAATCGTTTTGTTGATACCTTCTGATAATGCCAGTACTTCATCGATAACAATCGTAATATGCTTAAATTGATGGTCAGGATTGTTATAAAGTATGGTTTGACGTTGTTGAATGGTTGTTAAACACTGACTTAGGTTTTCGTTAACTTCAGATAAAAAGTCGGACTTAGAACGATTTTGACTGGGATGAATGACAGGAAGATCATTTTCTTTTGCCCAACGGCTCGGTGTATCAAACTTGGGGTCTACGATGATTAAATCGGACATCGGTTTTAAAATATTTAACAAGTATGTCAGTGTATATGATTTGCCACTTCCTGAATTTCCAGCAATGGCTATAGATGTAATTTTATTATAGTTAATAGTTAAGTTTTTCATGATAGGTATTTGATCATCTGTGAGTGATGATGTAAATTGATCTAAATCAGCAATTATAAGGCGCTCAGAAACACCTTTTTTCCAAGGGAAAAATAGGGCACGTTGTATATGCATGTCATCAGTATCTATCGGTATAAAGTAAGCAGAATTTTGCTTGAGCAGCGTATATCTTGGATATAGCGCTGCACTAGCAATTAAGAAAATTTTCTGATATAAATCATTATCGATGATATAGCCTGAAGGCAAGTGAGGAAGAAAGATGAAACCATCTTCCTTCACTTTGCAAGTAAAACTATTAGTATAACTTGTTTCTCCTTGCATCATTGAACCTAAGGCCATATTCAAACTTTGAAGAAGGTACTGTTCAAGTGCCTTTTGGTTCATTATTTAACCTCCTTAATTCCTACAGCTTTGAAATAAACGTTATAGCGAACTTCACACGCCTGTAAATCTTCAAACTGTATTATTGAAAGATATTGAGGTAAGTCAATTTTATCCTCAAATTTAACAGTGAAAGGTGGTAGACCTTCCTGAACAAACCAAGCTTTATAAGCGATAATTTCACCTGTTGGTTGGTTATTTTCAAATCGTTGTTGTGGGAAAAGTTCTATACTTAAACTATAAATAGCTTTTTTAGGATCAACGTATTCAAGAGCTGTATTGCTAGAATAGCCACCTTTTTTAAAATTTGGTTGAATTTGCATGATTAAAAACTCCTTTAATTTTTTAATTAAATAATTTTTATCCATTGATTTAGTGCGCACTATAATAATGATAAAATGTAGATACAAGAAATTATCTTGTATATTTAAAGATTATCATGGTGAAATTTGGGCTTTAAGGGAAAGTGAAAAAAGATGAAAGTTTGTGAATTTCATAACAAAAAGGAGTTATTTATATGGAAAATAGAAATTTGAATCAGCATATAGAAACTTTTTTGAGAGAGCTTAGTAAAAATGGAATAGGTATAGAAGAAGTTGCACAGTATTCTGGAATATCCATACATAGCTTATCAAATTGGAGAAATGGATATAGTAAACCTAATCATAAAAATTTAACTAAATTAAGAGAATATGCGTTTAACGTATGGTCATCTAATAAAGAAAGCTTATATTATAAAAATGAATATAGAGAATTGAGAGAAGTTATACAAACTTTTTATAACCAGGTTGATAAAATATTAATGAATATGTCCTCGACTGGAGAGACAGAGAAAAAAATATTTGATGATCATAAAAATAATCCCCAAGCACAAGATATGTTGGAGAAATTTTTAGACTTTGGTGCTTTTGATATGTATGTAAACTTTGATAATCAAGATGTTACTAAAATGAGTGAAAAGGTAGACATAAATATAAAAATAAAAAAGAAGTATCAAAAGTCCTTTATCGAAAATATTAATAATTTAATTGAATTTATAGATGAAACCTCTCAATACGAGGTGGAAACTCTTTGTGAAAGTCACTTGTTTCCTGACAAATTGGTTAAAAGACAAGTAAAAGAATTCTATAATAATATCCCACATGAAGAAGATTTTGATGTACCTTATAAAATTTCGTCAATAGGCGAACAATGGATACAAACTAATCTTGGGATAAGTAAAACTCAAGTGAAAAATTGGAGAATGGGAAAAGATCGACCTTCAGAAGAAAATTTGGAAAATTTAAAAAAATTGGTTAGACGTAAAGGCAAGACAGCATTCTTAGGTTATTTATTTTCAAAAGAAGATTTTGTAAATATGTTTTTACCTAGCTTAGAAGTAGAAGCCAAAAATAAAGATAAAGAATTCGCATTACACTCTACACTTGAATATTTTACTAATGTGTTATTTTATTATTGCTATGAAGAAGAAAGCGTCAAACAGTTAATTGATAATGTAGAAATAAGTATAAAGAAGCAAACTGCAAATTCAGTTGCATCTTCTTTTTTTGGCGAAATACATAATTTAAAAGTATCTCGTGAATTTTATTACGATGAAGATGCTAAAAAGGATTTACCTGATTTAAAAGAATATTTTAATATGAGTATTGAAGCAATAAATAATACTTTAAAACAAAATAATCATATTGTAGACTCTATTTTTACTAAATATAATATTCAATTATTAGAAGATTATGCTAAAAGAAATTTTGATGAAGATAAAAAAGAAGCATTGTTTGAAGTTGTAAAAAATTTAAAAAAAGGTGAAGGGATTAGCCCTAAGATCTTATTTGTAAATGTAAAATTCCGGAAGCTATATCACCCCAGTAAGAGGGATGATATATAAAGATTAATAATATACATCGTAAGGAACCCAAGCTATAGTTCAATAACTTTCAATATTAGTTGTATTAAGAGTTATTGAACTTCAAAAATAAACTAGTTATTCAAACCAAATAGTTCATACATTTTATTACTTACATCTTCGCTCTCAATTTCACTGCTGTGTTGCTTCGAATATAAATTATCGATATTGCACTTTAATATACGAAGTTTACTCGTGACACTTTCTTTAGTTGTATAAACATTTATGTTTTGTTTCATAGGTTGAAAGTATAAATTAAATCCTATTTGTATTTCATTAACTTCAGCTTCATGAAGCTCTGAATAAGACTTTATATTTAAAGTTGGCTCAGAATTTTTAAAGTGGATGTTATATTCAGGTTTGAAATGTTGTATTAACATTGTTTCAGTAATATTAGTTATTGAGGTTTTAGTTATATTTACACCTAATTTGTCAGTTTTCTCCCATTCAGAGTTCCCAGTGATCATAGTTAGAGCTTTTTTAGAAGAACTATAAGCATTAAATAATTTTGAATCAGGTTTTAAGAGCATTATAAATATCTCTTGGTCTTGATAATTCATATTATAATTTCTATATATTTCCGAGATTTTTTCATGGTTACTTAATCTATCGTAAATTGTTCGTCCCTTTTTTTTATTAATAGATTGACCAATATAAAGAATTGTGAAATTTTGGGTTGTCTCTTCATTTTGAAAAGATAAATTAACTATGTCATATATTGATATTTTCGAATAGTGAACATAAGCGCTATAATATTTAGGATAATTAGTTTCTATAAAATTGAGTCCTGGCTTTGTGATTTCAATCTCTAACATAGTTCCAAAATTAACAATCCTGACTTCTACATAGGAATCGGATATATAAAAAGGAAAGAATTGAATGTTAGATAAAACGTGGGAAGTATTCATTGTTTCATCATGGTATTTAATTACTAAAAGTTGATTCTCAAATTTAGCATCCATGATTTGATATTTATTACTTAGCATAACTAGGTAGATACTTGATTCTGCCCCATCAGGGTGTTGCTTATTCATTTCATCTAATTGAATATAAGGGAATATGAATTCTTCTCTAAAGAAGATCTCTAAAGTTTGTTCCATTTAAACTACTCCTTTTATATATTTTTTATTATAGTGAATAGTTCTATTTTGTTTTAATAAAACTATTAAAGCAAATATATCATTAGAAAAAATAGTGTTTTTTTACCATGATTCAACTTATCGAAAATGAATATGATTCAAAAGGTACAAATGATATAATAGTAGAGTCGTCTATCTCTCAGGCGTCAAGTTGACGTAGAGAGGAGGTGTAATTATGCTTGATAATTTTGTTCACATCATGACCACGGCAGCGAGTGGTTGTATCGTAGCGTTATTTGCGCATTGGCTACGCAATCGCAACGATAAGAAAAAATAGGCGACTTTAGCCAACACCTAAAAAACCCCCTCACTATCGGAAGTAGTGAGGGGGTTGGTGTATTATGCTTAATAACTTTGTTAAGTGCATTATAACATCTTGATGGTTGAGAATGCAAAATAATATTTTGTTTAAATGTCATTCATTCAGTGTCATTAACTTTTAATGAATATATTACGTATATAACTAAAATAAAAACAGTAAAAAAGGTAGTAGTAGATGCTAAAATGATTTTATCAGTAATAAAGGGAACGAATATATCGATAATAGATAAACAAGTTAGAATGAAAATTATAATGTTACTCATTTTAACTTGCTGTTCAATTTTATTTTGACGTCTACTATTTAAAACAAGTAGATATTGATCATAAATACTTTGAATTTCTTCAAACTCCTTTTGATTAGTGAATTCCTTCTCTAAGGTATCACGTAAATATTGAGTTGGCAGGTAATTGATAGAGTATCCTTGTATCAGCCCTTTGATTAATATACTTTCTATATAGCGCTGTTCTAAATCATTAAATACATCATCACTATAGGTTTTATTTGCTTTAAATTTTAGGACTGCTTTTTTTATATATAATGAATTTAAAGCAGCCATTATAAATGCATTATTTATAGCTCTATATTTAAGTTTTTCTTTTTTATAGTCTTTTGTAGAAATATTATATTTATTATGATTAATATTAAAGGCAAGTCTATTTATATTCCCTACTATAGTAAAGTGATTGAAATTATATTGAGGAATATTATTATGAAATCCATTCCCTAATGTAGGATATAAAGGTGCTGTAACTAAACTTTTATATTCTTCTTCTTTTAATTTTTTATCAGAAATAACATTATTATCTAAGATGAAAAGAGTATAAAAAGAATCAGAAGTAGAACTACCAAATAAACATTCTACTTCTTTTACTATGTCTTTATAATACTGAGTTATAGGAAATTCTATCTTCAAATTATCTTCATCTGATGCATCGTATTCTTTTTTCTCATATTCAATTTTCAAGGTATCTTTATTTAATACAGGATATAATATATAGTCTTCTTTTTTTGCGTGCATCAGTATATTGTAATTATCTGGTAGAAACTCTAAATGATCTAATTCATCGGATATTTCAATATAAAAATAACCCTGTTTAAAAATTTTAAGAGTCATGTAAGAATAAAATGCTTTATCTTCTACTACAAAAATAAGAGGCGATAATAAAAAACTTGTAAAATCAGAATAAATGTCTTTTCCTAAAAAATTTAAAAAATTAACTTCATTTATATGATAATAATTTTTAGCATAATTTATTACTGTATCTTTGTGTTGATTAGCATTTATAAAATCAATTTTTTCTTCAATGGTTCCATTTCCAATCCCTTTACTATAAAAGCTTTCGATATGGGTATTAGAAATTGTTGGAATAATATATTTGATTTTTTCTATATTTTTTTCAAAATCCTGTATGATTCCATGAAAGATATGATAGTGATAAATATAACGAAAACCTGTATATTGCGTGGTCATGTAAAACACATCCCTCAATTAGTATTAAATCATTTTAATTGAATAGTTTTTTAAAGGGTAATCTCATATTCTGCCTTTACCAATAGCTGGCTAGTGATAATTTTTTAAAACTCGATAAATTGTTGAACGACTTACATCAGTCTTTTCAGCAATTTCTTGGCCTGTAAGCTTTTCTTCATCATATAAGAATTTGATTTCTCTTTTTTTGTGATCGGGCAATGAAGGTCTTCCTCCTTTTCTTCCTCTTGCTCGTGCTGCTTCTAGCCCTTTTTTCGTACGTTCACTTAATAAGTTAGCTTCAAGTTCAGCGAATGCACTCATCATGGTAAAGAACATTTTGCCCATCGCATCTTTGGTCGATACGTTCATATCAATAATATGTAAATCAATGCCGTTTTCATCCAACCATTGCGATAGTTCAATTAATTGTTTTGTTGTACGTCCAAGACGATCTAGTTTATAGATAGCCAGAATATCTCCTTCACGTAAATAGTCTAAACACTTATCAAGTTCCGTTCTTTTAGTTTTACGACCACTCGCTTTCTCGCTAAAGATACGTTCACAACCATACTCTTCAAGTGTATCAATCTGTCCATCAAGACTTTGATCTTGTGTTGATACACGTGCATAACCAATTTTAGCCATTTAATACCACCTCGTTTAATCATTTTGTGGGCCCTTATTAATGAAATGTAATTCTCGATGCAAATAAATACGTCTGTCAGCGTCTAAAAACTCGTATTTTTTGAAATTTATGACACATTGATTATAACACAAGTTTATATACTTAAATACCTAAGAAAAACCTCTTAATTTATAGTTAAGAGGTTTTGTATCAAAAAACGATCGTTTTCAATAAATAAGTTAATTATTCATTTAGAGTATGAAACACATAAGGATTTATTTTTTCTTTTTACAAAACAAGCATACTGGGCTAGCTCCATTTGTTAAAATAGCTTTCCAATCCATATCTATCCCCTCCTTTTAATTGTATATTAACATGTTTGTTTGGCATATTAGGCTTAAATGAAATTATACAAACTCACTAATCTTTATATTTAAGTACTGATTTACCTAATCTTCCGTTATTATTATAAGTTTTTTCTATAAAATTATTTCCTTCTTCAATATAATATTTGCTGTCTGTAGGTATTATAAAAGTATCTGGATTAAAAGCGTTTAATGAATTCTCTAAGTCATCCCAGGTTCCTATACAATTCCCTATAATAGAGATATTATTAATCATCACTTTTAACATTATTGTTTGAAGGTTATTTTCATTGAATTTATCAAATTCATCTTTAAAGTCTTGGTGTTGGTTTTTATAACCACAAGTTATATATCTTCCTCCTGTATTTAACTGTTTTATAGCTTTTTCTAAATGAAGATCAAAAAAGGGATCAAAAACAACATCAAAATTTCCTAACTCTGGATATTCTTCCCAACTATGTGCATATTTATCAACTTTTGCTATCTTAACTGGAGAAATTAATTCTTCTTCTTCTTTTTTCCAGTTTGAGGTTGTCAATACAGTAGTATCTATGCCCATTTCAATTAATTTGTTGATTATAAACATAGAGGTATTTGAACGAGCACTTAACACTAAAGCACGTTCGTCATTTTTTAGATTCACTCTTCGTACCATGCTAGTAGAAGTCTGTCCTCCTATAGAATAGCCTGAAGCTACTTCGTCTGACATTTCACTTGGAATAGTTATTAACTTAGATTTATGTAACCTTAACCATCCTTTGGATGCTTCGTTTGTCACGACACCTGGAGCTACGCCTGGGAAAGGTTGTTCAGGGAAAGCACAATTAGGTATAACACGATCTCCTATATCAAATTCATTTACTGATTGTCCCTTATCAATTATAGTTCCTACAAAATCAGACCCAAAAAAAGCAAAAGGAGGAGCTTGAAAATTAAGTTCTCCTTGCATTTTAAGAGCTGATTTTAAAATTATTGCTTTGTCGCGATAATTACAAGAAAACGCATTTACTTTTACTAAAACAAAATTTTCATTATTTTTTTCTTGTGAATTAAAAGAAGGCTTATTAACATCAATTATTGCACATTTTATTGAAGTACCCGCTATATTAACATCTGGTAACATTTCCACATCACTTTCAGATACTATATTAGTATTAACTAAAGTTAATGCTCTCATTAATCTCACTCCTATATTTTTGTAATAAATTTGTCTCTATTAAATTTTTTGGATATCACAATATAAATTATGATATCAATAATTATTAATATGACAGTCAGGACAATTGAAACCATGGGTCCAAATAAAATAGTCCCACTAGCTTGAGAAACTAAAAAGCCTATAATTGGTAAAATTAAAATCATAGAAATGGATTGAGCAGATTTACTTGTTTTCACTCTATGTGAAATAGATACAACTAAAGAAATTGATAGAAATGTAATCAATGGTGCTAATAATATACTGATAATTAACCAATTTACATTGGGGAATATTAATTTATTCAATACGTTCATAGAATATATATTAATAATGGTCCCGTAGACAATGATTGCTAACCATGTTATTAAAATAGAAGGAATAGCCGACGCTAAAATTTTTCCTAACATGAGTTCTTTGTTTGTAATAGGAGTGTATAATAATCCTTCAATAGTTTTTCTTTCTTTTTCTCCTGTAAAACTAGACGTAGAAATAATTGTAGAAATCATAACTGGTATTAAAAGGAATAATGGAACAAAAAAATACATAAGTATTGCATAAGTCATAGTTTGCCCTTCATTTAAATCGTAAGGTATGAAGTTAGAAGGTAATTGTTCTGTAAATAGTTTAACGCCACCTATAAAATTAACTAGTAAGTTATTAGATCCTCCAATTATTACGACCAAAGGTAAAAAAACACTAAAAATAAATGGAACAATAAGTAATGAAGCTATAGCTCCTTTATCATTTTTAGTTTCTAATAAATCTTTCAACACAAGGTTCATGACATTTTTATAACTCACGATTTTGTGCCTCCTTTATTTTTCGAAAATACAGTTCTTTTATCGAATGCTCAATTTCTGTAACTGTATAAACTTCAATATCATTTTCTATTAAAGTACGAATAACTTTTGAGACATCTGTGTATTTACTTAAGTGAATTATTAACTTCTTAGCCTCAGAATCTTTATCAATTATTTGATAGTTATGTATAAGGCTCTCTATACTCTTATCATAATTATTAGTAGATATCGCAAATTCATATCCCGGCCATTCTTGTTTTAATAGGAAGTTCGAATTGCCTGAAACAATAAATTGACCATCATACATAATGAAAATATTATCTGCTATTTCTTCAAGCCCTTGTAGTTGATGAGTACACATGAATACAGTTACTTTTTCTTCTTTAACTATTTTTTGAAGGTAATTAATTAAATCATCGGATGCTGAAGGATCTAGACCTGATGTTGGCTCATCTAATATTAATAATTTAGGACTATGAATTAATGCTCTGATTATAGATACTTTTTGTTTCATCCCTTTACTTAATGTCCCAACCTTAGAATACTTTCTATTTTCCAAATTGAAGTGTTCTAGTAATTCTTGTATTTTATGTTCTCTTTTTTCTTTAGAGACATCATAAAAGTTTGCCCATATTTTTAAATTTTCATATACTGTTAAAGATTCATACAAATTCCCGTCATTTTGTACGCCAATATCTCTACGCACGCGGTCAAAGGTGTCTTTTTGAGTATCAACTCCAAATATTTGTATATCTCCCTTTGTAGGTTGTAATAAACCTGTTAAAAGCCTAATAGTAGTAGTTTTTCCAACACCATTAGGGCCTAAAATAGCGTTTATAGAACCTTCCTCTAAAGTAAAAGAGATATTTTTAATTATCTTCTTATCATCTATTTTTTTTTCTAAATTTTTAATTTTACCAATCAAAATATATCATTCCTCACAATTTTGTTTTAACCCTTAATGGACGAAAATAAGCTATAATTAAACAAATCAAGCAAATAATTACACTTACTATCATTTGGCAAAAAATCTTATTATATTCTATATTTCCTGTGAGAACATAATCTGGTCTTAGTAAAGTTGTAGGAGACCATTTTTTGAAACCATTTATATCGTTAAGAAACATTGATAAGAAAATCAGTCCTTCAACAATCAAAGCAGAAATAAAAGGTGAATTAATCCAAAAAGATATAGTAGCACTTATTAAAGAAAAAACTAATAAGCCAGCCATCTGAATAACTAAACTCAGTAATGCTCTTTGTAAATCAAAAGAATCAAAGAAGACCCAAGTAACATATAAAGTGCTTAGACTTCCTATAATTGATCCTAAAACAATGATTATTAAACTTACAATTAATTTTGGATAAAAGATTTTACCAGACTTAACTGCTCTAGTTTTATAATATAATTGTATCGATTTATCTTTTCCTAATCTACATGTATCAGCAATGACATACGCACAAATTAACATAACTAATTGTGATACATTTTTAAAGTATGAAGTGAGTAAATCCTTCCAGTGTGGATCTTGCATAACTACTTTGGTACCTTCATTATTGTTAAAACTATTTAATATATCATTTGAATAATATGCCATGAGAGGAGAAGAAAACCCAGAAAATAGAAATATGCCAAAGATTATAAGGAAACGCTTACTTCTAAACCATGAAAGCAACTCTAATTTAATCATTTTTGTTTCTCCTATCTAATTTTTGTTTAATTTACTTACTTGTTCTGCAAAAGCTTCATCTAAAGTAAGTTTACTTTTTGTAATAGATTGGAGGGACTCAACGTACTTGTCGAGTATTGTAAAAACATTACTTAATTCTGAAGACTTAATTTTTATATCTTTATCATTAGATAAAGAGTAATATATGCTATTGTTTTTCATTTCAAATAACACTTGTTCGGTTATATTACTATTTTCCAATTCTATATACATGTATTCTTTATCTTTTTTTATAAATTTATCTAATGATCCATTATAAATTAATTCACCTTTATTCAATACAATTAATTCATTGGCAATTTTTTCTATATCTTTTAAATTATGACTAGATATTACTACTACTCTTTCACTAGATATTTTCTTCACTAACTCCAATATATCTTGCTGTCCAAAAGGGTCTAAAGCACTTGTAGGTTCATCTAAGAATATAAGTTTAGGATTAAGTATGAGTGCAGACGCGATCCCTAATCTTTGTTTCATACCGCGAGAAAATCCTCCAGCCCATTTTTTTTCATACTTTTTTAAATCAACAGATATCAGCACTTCATTAATTTTTTCATCAAATTTTTTACTATTTTTACCATTTAATTGTAAAGTTTGCTTTAATACTTCTTTAGGTGTGAGAAAAGGCTCAAAGGTTGGAACATCTGGGCAGTAAGCTATTTCATCTCTTTGGGCCAAAACCTCTCCTTTACTAGGTTTTAACTGTCCTAATATGGTATTAATAAGTGTTGTTTTTCCTGCTCCATTAGGCCCAATTAAACCAATTACGCCATTGCTGTTTTCTAAATTAAACGTTATATCTTTTAAAGCCTTAAAATTTTTAAAATTAATAGTTAAATCTTTAACTTTAGTAATTTCATTCATTACTTTCACCTAATATGTCTCTACCTAATAAGTAGTATAGTATGCCCCCTAAAGGGATAGAAATGCATATTATCACGCCCCAAATCCACTTAGGTAAAAATTTGGTTTTTTTAACTTTAAATAAATCTGCGAAACAAATAACTAGATAGATAATTATTATGATTATTATTGGAATCAATATTTTTAAATCCATGAAACCTCTCCTTATTAATTATGATTTTATTTAACGAAATTTTTTGACAAATCTTCAGGATTAATGCTATATGATATCAATCGTTGTTTCAACAATAGTTTAAAATTAACGCTTGTAATAAAATGGTCTTGTATAGCATCAGCTATAGCATTACAACGATGTTCTCCAAAGCTTTGTTTTATTTCATTAGTCATATGGGGCTCTTCAGCAGTGTACAAATTCTCGCTTATTTTTTTGGCTAATATAGAACCAAATTTTACTTTTCTAGGATTTTCTTGTACTTTTTGAGTTAAAATTTCTTCAACTTTTAAATAATCCTTACTACTGTAAAAAACTAAAGCATCATTTCTTGGATAGCTATTAGATGAAGAAAGAATTTTTGCTGAAAAATCAATATTTTTATTAACTAGTTCTTCAATACATTTTGACCATAAATGTATACCGTATGAAGGAGTATCTGCATAAATGTAGTGTCTTTTAATAGGTGATGAATGCACACCATTTTCAGTATGGACAAACATAAAAAAACCAGGGGTCAAATTAGGACGAAAACATGGCAAAATTACAGAATTGTATTCATTAATTTTTTCAGTGGTTCTAACACCATGAATCAATGCATAGTCCTTACCGTTAACTGTTTGTTTTTGAGATTTTACTGAAATCCCTGGATCTTTAACTGAAGTAATAATTTGTTGATTTAAATCGTTTAAGTTTTTGATAAAATTAATTTCATCAAAAATCATATGTCCTGTATGTAAATTTGAATATAACCATTGGATAAGTTCATTTTTAGGTCTTTCTAATACTCCTGTATAAGAAACATTATTAATCTCAACTCGATCCAAATCAGCCTGTAAATTGATGATTTTTTCTAAATTATCAATAGAATTTTTTGAAATTGTCATTATAATACCTCCGTTCAACTAAAATATATCTTCTAAACTATCAGGATTAAGAATGATTTCTCTGCCTATACCTAGTATAGCTTTATCAGTAGCTGACAGACGAAACGTGAATTTAGCTCTACTCATTATTCTTTCAATAATAAACCATCCTACATTAATAGATAATTGTCTCATATTAATTTCTTTAATTTTCTTATATGCACTGATAGAATCTTGGATAATAGGAGAGATTTTTTCTATATAACCAGCTCCTCTATCAATAAATTGTTGTTCTACCTCATTTTCATTTGAAGTTTCTTGTGTTGTTTTAGAAAAGGTCTTTAATAAACAATTAAAATATAATGAACCGATAATCCCTGATAAATCTTTTGAAGGATCTCCTATACGTAACTCTTCAAAATCTATAATCCATAAATTGTTTTCATCGTATATAAACTGATCTAATCTTACATCACCGTGACATAAAGAGTAGTCAAAAATACTTTCTTCTCTTGTTATTAAAATATCAATAAGTTGTTTATCTTGTTGTAAAAGGCTATACAATTCTAATTCTGCTCCAGTACAACTGGCATATTCGTATTTATCCAGAGCGAACAATAAATTTTCTTTATGTGGTAAATATTTTTCATCATCTAAATCAATTCCGTTATATTCATAAGTATGTAATTCTGCTAAAACTTTCGATGCTTCAACAACCAATTTTTCTAATTCAGGATCCTCGTTTTGAAGATAATCTTCTAAAGAGTGAGAATCAGTTATCCACTCGTATACTAAACTCAAATCATCCTCTTCTGAACTAATTAGTTTAGGGGAATAAACCTTTGGAATTTCCTTTATCAAGTCATCCCATTTTAGAAGATTATTAAATCGTCTTATTGCATCATCTTTAGGGCCTTTCATAATTTTTTTAAAATAAAAATTCTCTCCATCAGTTATTTGACTAGTTATATTTCTACCTTCTCTAAGATTGACACTCATTTTATTTAAACTCCTCTCTAATCATACGTTGTAGTACTTAAGTAATATTGAAGTAATTTATTTGCACATTCAAAAATATATAATTCTTCTAGTAAAGAAAATACATACTCTCTATTGAATGCAAAAATGAATTGTAAGATCTGATTTCCACTGTATTTTCTTGAAGACCAAATACATGATAATACACCTGGAGCAGATCCTCCTTTATATACTAGTTCTCCATTATTATTTAGATCATCCCAAGGTATCCATTCATGTTTTAATATCTCTCCCATTATTTCACCAATAATATCTAATGGTATAAAATAGTCTAATCCCTTATTCCAAGCAACTTCTGTTAGTGCTCTATGCCTCCATTTTCTAGGAGAATCTTTATCGGAACACCATGCTTCGCCATAAACAGTTTTTGTTGATTTAATATTATTTATCAAATTTTCATGATATTCTTTAGGAGTATGAACTCTTATATATTCATTAATTTTATCCTCCCCAAGAAAATTAATGAATATATCCATTGCACTATTATCAGATAAGAGCAACATGTTCTTAAGCAGATCTTTAATATTAATAAATCTCCCTACATCTTTATTAGATATTCCTGAACTAAGCACACTAATATTTTCTCTTTTTATTTCTATTTGAGTTTCAAAACTAATTTTGCCATTATCAATTTCATCATACACACAACCAGCTAAAATAATTTTAACCATTGAAGCCACTGCTAACCTATTTAAATTATCAGAGTCTTTTAAAATTCTTTTATCATTATGTATAAAAATAATTTCATAATTAGCATTTAATTTTTTTATAGCAGATTCAAAACTGTCTATATTAGTAATTTCACTAGCTTTAGGAATTAGAAAAAACTTGTCCAAATATCCATCAGCGTCAGCATATATTTCTATATGTCCTGTTATTGCATCATCAATCATCTTAATCCTTTCTCTTTCAGGGTCTATTTCAAATTGAATGTTCCCTAGTTTTAAAGCATAAAGTAATTGAATTAATTGTCTAATATCTTCTTCACTTTTATTTTTTGAAACTATTTTTTTAATTTTATCTTCTGATTTTAATATTTCTAATAATTCTGATTTTAATGCAATCAAAAGATCACCACCCTATCTAATTTTAATTATTTAATATGAATATTTCCTTATTTAATTTAAATTATGCACTCCAACTAACAGTCCATGAAACGGAAGCTGAATAAGTTACACTTAATGAAACAGAAGTCCCCACATTGCCTAATTCACTATCATCCACAGCATTTTTTTGAATTTCAGAAGCTGACGTATAATTTCTATAACCATTTAAAAGTAGACTTTTCATTATAAACTCCTCCTAAAAATAGGGTGGCAACCAATTTAAAACTATCACAACTTTACAGCAATTACTATACATAATATTAAAAATATTATAAAAAATGGGGTTATGTATAATAATATAAGTTTTTACTTGCTATTGATTATAATAAACATTAAATTATTTTAACCAACTTAATTTCTATATAATTTCTATTTACGTTAAAAAGCACAACAAGTTTATAAACTTGTCGTGCTTTTTAACTACCAAACAACCGTTTCCAAAGACCTTTTTTGGGTTGTAAATCTTTCTTGATTTTATGTTCTGCCTCTATTTTTTTAGATGGTTCGTCATTTTTTTCTGAAGTTTCTTCGTTTGTACTTCCCGTTGTTTTTCCTTCAGATATATCTTTATATTCTACTTCTGTTGACTGCCCCTTTTCTTGTTGTTCACTATTCCTAGATTCTCCAGTAAATGTTGCTTCTTGTACATTAACGTTTTGTCTATCATTAACAGGTGTATCAAAAGAATAATTAAGCTGTCTTTCTTCCTCTAATTGATTCTCTAACTTTTGAATTTTTTTATTACTTTCTAAAGCTAATATTTGTTGGTTTTCTAGAAGTCTATTCAGTGTGTTTATCTGTTCTTTATCTCTATTTGACTGTTCTTTGTATATATCTAATTGATTATATAAATGCTTGATTGTCTCATCTTTTACAAGATTATCATCTTTGGGTTTACTTTATTCTTTTTTCTAATTTTCAAAGTAATAATTTTTATTT
>ENA-OWLX01000268-OWLX01000268.1-metagenome-genome-assembly--contig:-NODE-268-length-18113-cov-9.827168_pt1 | contig 18113 bp, 28 predicted proteins | sample MGYA00245351_ERZ651106 | MGnify/ENA primary metagenome ERZ651106 (study PRJEB26857, sample SAMEA4031768) | metagenome | biome: human; feature: oral; material: saliva | place: Philippines | collected 2014... | reverse complement strand
ACGGCAGGAAACACAAAATCCGCATGGCCTATATCGATGCGCCGGAAATCAATCAAGCCTATGGTACGCAATCACGAGACAATTTGATTGATGCCGCATTGCATAAAAAAGCCAAAGTCCGCGTGTTTGAAGCCGACCGCTACCAGCGCGAAGTTGCCCAAGTATCAGTCGGCACGATTGACCTAAATTTGATGCAGATACGGGATGGTGCCGCATGGCATTATGAAAGTTATGCCAAAAAACAACAAAGTAAAACCGCTTACACCGACTATTCGGCCGCACAAAAACAAGCCAAGGAAAAGCGTAAAGGCTTATGGAAAAAAGACAATCCGCAAGCGCCTTGGCAATTTCGCCGTCAAAATCACGAGCAGCAGAACGGTAATAAAAAGCAGTCTGATAAACAATGGTTCGGGATTTGGTAGGTTTTAAGAAAGAGGCCGTCTGAAAACTTTCAGACGGCCTTTAATCATTAAGGTTTAGTATACGATAAGAATGTGTAGCAGGTCTCTGATTAGAGGGAAAAAGAAATAAAAGTGTGATGTAATATTTGATGTTTTTAAGAAGGGCAGATATGAAAAAAGACACCGTTAGCTGGTGTCTTTAGTATCTGGCAGAGAGGAAGGGATTGAAATTTAATCATACCTATATGATTTATTGATGATTATTTTTTTGAAAAGTATAAGTAACACATAAGGTAACATATAAAATCTTATTGCCCACGGTATGGGTTAAACCAGCCTTACTGAATTTAGGAAGGTCTCTCTGTTCTACACTGACAGCAGGTGGCGCGCGCTCCCGCTCCCTCGCCCGGAGCCTGTGGGGGTGCGTTTTTTTATGCAGCAGCGGCCCCTACTGCAATCCTTATATTTCATAGGGTTTTCGGCGATTTTCGAACACTGGTTTTTTATGCGTTTTTATGCAAGATTTGACATTTTTATGCTGATTTATGCGTTACTTGTAAAATATAATAATAAAGCCGTCCGAAATAAATCAGACGGCCTTTTTTACTCCATTTTTATGGCGTTTAGTATTTGGTCTGTAATGTACTCCAAGTCTTCTTTCGGTAAGCCCAATAACAGGCGGGATGGCAGGTTTTTTGCCGTGCTACCGTCTTCGTGTTCTGTTGCAATTTGTGCGACTTTACCGCCAAACCATCCGATTTTTGCATGATTCTCGTCTGCTTTTTGACGCAACCAACGGGCGGCCCCGATACGGCGGAACATTACCATACGGGATATTGTCGGCGTTTTCAGGTACAAATATTCGCGCCGAAATCCGTACAGACTGCGGTCGCCCTCGAACCGTACCAATTCATTTCCGTTTTCTGTACGACTATATGCGATAGGGTCATAATCTCTATCTCCGTATAGTTCTCCAAAAAAACGAAACGGGCGGCGGTGTAGTGCCTCTCCATCCCGTAGGTTTCGGAAAGCAAAACGGTCGCCTTGGCGTTTGCGTTTGGCCATCGGATTACCGTCAGGCTCCACGTTTGCCCGAATCCGTTCGCTGTTCCGGCGTCGCAGTTCGGTTGCAATTGTGCGCATAAGTTTGGCGCGGGCAGACGGCTGAATTTTTAGCGCTAAATGTTCGATTTGGGCGACGAGTGCTTCCAGTTCTTCCATATTTCCTCTTGCACTTGAAGAAAAGGACACATCATGCGTCCTTTATCTGTTTAAAAAACGGGGCGCGGTGGCTCGGATTTTGTTTTGTAGGAGACTAAGCCGTTTTCATCCAAACCTGCAATGACGGTTTCAGTTAATTTAAGCTCTATCATTACGTCCCACACATCCGACTCTATCGGTTCAGCCTCGAAGATAAAGGCGCGTGATGATGCGTCCGCACCCGGACATAAAATATCCGGCTGATTTTCTTGCAGCCACTTATTCACAATCAAAAAGAGATACGCAGGATCGCGATGGAACTCCTGAACAAAAATATTAAGCGTGTACTTCGTTTCGTAACTCAATGTATTGCGTTTCGGAATAATCTGTCCGGACAAAATAGTCATACGCAGACGGTCAGGGGCGGCTTTAAACTCCAGTAGTGTCTCCTGGATAGCAAGACGCAGGCTTTTTGGCTTTTCCATTTTAGACGTCCTTTTATCTTTTGAATTTCCACCGTTGCTCTTCTGCTCGCTGGCAGTCTATACATAAACGGCAACCCGGTACTGCTTCTCGGCGGGCTTCGGGGATGATTTCACCGCACTCTTCGCACTCTTGGGCGGATGGCGCGGCGGATTCTTGTTCTTTGTGGCGTAATAACCAGTATTCGCGCATTTTTTGCTCCAAGTCGCAGGCTTGGTCGATGATGTCAGTCATGGTGTCTTTTTCCCTTCTTCATCGCCTTTGAGGCAGGCGGACAAAGCGTCGCGATAGAGGCGGCATTGTTCAAACGCCGAGCGATAGGCAATCAAAGCTCGAACCATGTCCGCATTGGTTGCAATCTTTTCGGGCGGGTAGGCTTCACACTTTGGCACCGGTGGGCATGACTCGGCAGCATGTACGGATACCGGCGGATTATGGGCGCAGGCAGCAAGGGCAACGGTGGCAACGAGAACGGAGAGACGTTTCATTCTTTATCTTTCATAGTTTGATGTTTAAAAGGGCGCAATCATGCGCCCCGCTGTTATTTTTTATTGATGGTTTTGGCTACATCTTCGGGCAGTTTTTCAGACGACCATTCATGATGCTTAGTCAGTGCCGCTTCGACTTGGCTGTTTTTTTCAGCCTGCACCTTCATGATTTGGTTTACCTGCTCCTGCAAACTTTTGGCGCGTTCTTTATAAAGCCTGATCGAGGTGTCTTTTGACTTGATGGCGGCTGCTTGCTCGGCGACTGTTTGTGTCAGTGCCTTATTGCTTTTTCGCATGTGTATCAAGCCATATCCGAGGACGGCAACGGTCAGGATATAAGACACGACAACAACAATCGCTGTTTTCATACCATCCTCCTTTTTAGGCTTCGCTCACGCCTGCTGCCGCAGTGCCGGCAACAATAGGCAGGTTGTAACGCTCTTCGGATGGGTGCGATTTAACCGGTTTACCATCAACCAATTTAGACGGCCAATAGTAGCCATCAATGTCTGCGGCGTTAAAAGGCACAACAGATACGGCATTGCCCTGATTACCTCCCCATCCCATAATTTGCCCTTTGGTGTTTTTGCCACCGACGAAAAATACATGGCCGCCACCTTTGCGGGATTTTACGGCGATACAGCCATAGGCAGGTTTAGCGAGCTTGGTCAGACCGGCCTCTGCCCATGCCTTGGCGCGATACCAATCTTTGATAACGCCGCGTCCGCTTTTGCCGAGGCAGTAACCGACAAATAGGCCGCACCATGGCGTCTCGTCGTCGGCGTACCACGCTTTTGCAGCATTGGGAAAGCCGCCCATCTCTTTGAGCCAAGACTGGATAATAGGGTTATGTTTCGCGCCGACGATTTCTTTCAATCCGACATGTCGGCGGGCTTCCGCCATCCAAGGCAATTCAGTCATGTGTTTTCCTTTAGGTGTGTGTTTTAAATGTTTTTCCGCCAGTCGCTCATAAATTTTTCGCGCGATGTGTTTGCTGCATTGCGTTTCAAAAATCCTTGATTTGCTGCGATAGGTCGGGTTTTTTTCGGGTTAATTTTGCTGACGTTACCGCCGCTCCATAGCACTGCACCCGTGTGCAGGGCCAGTCCGAAAATAAGCAACCATACAGTCAGTGATTTGATGGAAAAGGCTGCGGCCAGTGCGAGACTGCAAAACCACACGATAGACAGATAGGCGATTGCCGCACTCAACGGCTTATGCGTCTTTCCGCGCGCGTCAAACATGATGATTCTCATGGCGGCGGTCAGGGATAAAGCAATGATGGCGGTGGTTTGAAGGGTATTCATACTTCTTTTTCCTCTTCCAATTCCGTGTTTTTCAGACGACCTTGGTCAATCAGACGCATGATGCGTTGCAGTCCCAATACCAAACCGGCGGAAAAGAGGGCGGCAGCAGTAAAGCTATTGATGTGCAGTTCATCGCCCGGCATCAGCCAGTTGATTAGGTCTTCTGCACCGTCGTAACCGAAAATACCGCCGATGAAAGACACAGCAAAAAGCCATGCCTTATTAATCGGTCGCTCTGCCTTTTGGCTTAATACGAACAGCGATGCGCCTATGAGTGCACCGAAGGCTACGGAGGCGTGGACGTGGTAGCTGCCGATGATAATTACGGCGGCGTTGACAGCAGTGGTGGTTTTGTCTTGGGTCATGACGTTTTCAGTCCCATAGATTCAGGGTGGATTTTTGTTGTGCTTCTTCGTGGTTGGCTTGAGGCAGTCGGATAGTCAAACCGGCAGGTAGGAGGGCAGGATATTTCGATAAGCCGTAATTTTCAGGAGCAGTCAGGATTTGTTCGGTGTAGCCTGCAGACGTCCCGTAATGGTTCCAAGCGATATTGGCGACGGTATCGCCTTCACGGGTCGTGTATTCCATCAAATTAATTCCGAATCGCAGCGGCGCTCGCCCATGACTGCCGCGGTGGCATAGTGTGCTTCACGGCGGAAGTCTTCGGCTTGATGTTGTTTCATTTCGGCACGCTCGCCCGCTTTTCCCGATGGTTCTGTATCTGCGTATTTTTCCAGCAGAAGTGATTTGGCATAGCAATAGACGGCGCGGCGGTAATGGATGGTTTTAACCGATTCGCCATTAATGACGTCGTCTGAATCGCCTGTTTCGGCAAGAGTGCCCCTGCCAACCTGTACGGCGGCAATGCGGTATTTCTTAAGCTGGCCGTTGACGTGTGCGACGGCTTCGAGGACGGCATGGTAAACACGGCTGCTTGAAATGTTCGCTTCAATCCTCATTACTTCGCGAAAGTTGGCAAGGTCGATGATTGGGAAAAAAGGAATGCTGCGAACTTCGGATTGGTCTAATGCTTGCCGCCCTTGATCGGGGGTGTCGGCGAAAACAATAGTCATGATTCATTTCCTTACGGAAGAAGCCCGCCCGATATTTAGGCGGGCTTTGGAAAGGAGGCGCAGAGGCTTTGCATGCTAAGGCCGTCCATGATATTTCTGGAGGACTTGCCGCAGGCTTGCGCCCGGCGAGGGGAGCTAGGTCAGCCTTTAAGCTGTTTTTTGATGGCTGCAAGGCGGGATTTGACACCGATCTTTTCAGAATACTTCAGTGCGTTTTCGTAGTAACTCGCCGCACTTTCGAGGTCTTCGGCTTCTTCCGCACGTTCTCCAGAGGCTTTGTAGAACTTGGCACGGATGATGTCTGTCAGATTTAAGGTATGCATACCCGTGTCTGGGTTGACGGTGCTGATGAGTGTGAGCAGATCAGTATGGTTGGCTTTACTCAAGTCAGCACCGTATCCATACTGTTCAGCCAGCTCTTCAATTAAGAGGTCGGGCAGATCACGACGGTAGTCATCTTTGACTTTCATGTCATGCTCGATGGCAAATAGGATGTATGGCACGGCTTGGTCAAGCTCGCCAATGTCAATCAACCAAAGCAGGGCGGTAGTGAAGACTGGATCGGTTTCAGCGGCCGAACCGGAGAGATAGACGTCTTCCAGCCATGGAAGATATTTTTCTACCATTCCTTTTTTGGCTTGGATTTTGTCGGATACGGATTTAATTTGGTGTAGGAAGGCGCGATCGGAGTTAAGGCTTGCCAACAGTCGGCGGTAGGGTTCGGCAACATGGATGTCTTCGCCGTTTTTTGCTGCCTTCTCTGCTAAAACCTGTTGTTTGTGTGCCTGGGCTGGAGTCATTGGATACCTTTCATCAGGCCGCCTGAAATTTCAGACGGCCTTTTTTTCTACTTCACGATTTTGATGTTTTCCACCAAAGCTGCTGCGCCGTACTCTTCGACGACATAGCAGATATTTTCTGACTGGTAGTCAGCAATGCGGTCGAATTCAGGTTCATCAGCCAGCTTGCGGCGATGGCCGCCTTTGTGGAAGTAGATGGACAGGTTTTTCAGCGGTGTAACCAAAATCGTATTTTTGGGGAAGTACGGTACAGTGACGACCGGCAGACCGCCCAAGCGTTTTTCAGACATGATGATGTCGGCAGGACGCAGCTCACTTGCCTTGTTGCCTGCTTCTTTGATAACGGCAAAGTATTTTTCAGACAGCAAAGATTGATGGCAGATAACGGTCATGCCAGGCATGTCGTGGAACTCTTCATCAATTAAGCTTTCGGCAACGTCCGTAACCAAGTGGTCGAGAGATGTATAGGATTTGCCTTCACCGATTTCGACGGCATTGGTTGCGCTGCCCATGACGTTGGATGCTGCATTGGTACGCATATGCTGCAACCAGCCAGTTTGTACGTCCTGCAAGAGAGGATTTGCCGCAAAGTCGGATGTGGCGGCGGCAGACGTACCGTTGAAACCGATGGCAATCAGGCTCAAAGCTTTGGATTTTACGAGCTGGTTATTGATCAACTTGACGTATTCAGGTTGACTGCTCCAAGAGTCCATATCGTCGTAGCTGACTTGGGTGTCAAAATTTACTTTTTTACACAAATACTGGCGGTCGGTCAGGCTGTGATATGGCTTTGGCTGACGGCGAACAGTACCGTCGCCGTTTTTAGTATCGGTACGAGAGGCATTCAGACCTGTCGATAAACCAATGATTGAGCCGGCAATTTCGGTTTTGCTGATGATGTTGATTTTTTGCAGGAATGTTGACTCTAGGCGGACGGCTTCGCGCATTTTTTGAGAAACGGCGGGCGTTACACTGAAATGGCGGGATACGCCTTCGGCAGTTGTACCGTTGGCTTTGGCGACAGCGTTGATGTATTGCTGGATGTACGGATGCATGGCTTACCTTTTCTTAAAATTCGGAAGCAGGGGTTGTATTCGCGCCGGTATGTGGCTCTGCCTGATTGATCGGGGCGGATTCAATAGCTGCCTTAAAGGCATCGAATTCTTTGCGCAGGGCGGTGTAGTCATCGGCGAGTTTTTGGGTAATTTGAGCGGACTGCTCCAATTCTTTGTTCAGGTCGGCAAAGGCTTGGGTGTAGTCGTTTTTTTCTGTTTCGACAGGGGTGGGATCTGATTTTTTATTGAACATTTTGTCGTGGAGGGCGGCAAAAAAGCCTTTTTTCTCGTGTTGGGATTGGTTGGCAGATTGGGTCATTGGCAGGCTTTCCATTTCGGTGTAGGCGGCGGTGTAGTTGGTGTCTTCCGGATTGAGTTGACGGAACTTGAGCATGGTCGTACCGAGAGATGCAGGGCTATCCGTCATCGCGAGGCCGACCAGATAAGCTTTGCCCGTGTCGGCGAATGGCTTCATGATTTCCATGGATGTATAGACTTTCTCGCGCTCTTTGATGTAACCCAACATTTTTTCAGTAGGGTCGATACGAGCGTAAAGGCGGGTAATACCGTCTGAAGTCTCTGCTTTCAGCTCGAGTACGTCCCCCAGGCCTGAATAGTCGTTTTTGGGAGAATATGGGCGGTAATGCTCAAGGTTGATGCGTGCGCCGTAGGTTTGTGGATCGTAAGCTTCTGCGGCGGCGATTAGGTCGGCCGATTCAATCGTTCGGCCGTCGGCAGTTGCACCGGATTTACCGATGCAGAACCATCGGTCGCTGAATTTTTCTGTGGAATTTTTGGCGGATTTATTCATGCGTATGCGCTCGGGTGTTTGTCCGTTTTATTTTGGCATTTACGGAAAAGACGGCAAGCGACAGGGGTTTTAGGTGGGTTTTTCAAGTCATGCGGGGCGGGTAGGATCGGCATTTTTGCCCGAAAATCGGGTATTGCCGCTATTTTTTGAAGACATGGAAAAACGTCAGAATATTGAAATTGCCCAAAATATTGACCCGCGCCTTGTAGCGCGGTCTCTTTACTGGCAGGGATGGAAAATTACCGCCATCGGGCGACATTTAGGACTGAAGCCCGCCACGGTACATTCTTGGAAGCAACGGGAAAACTGGGATGGCGGAACACCGATGCAGCGTGTTGCCTCATCTATTGAAGCGCGCCTGATCCAACTCGTCAACCTGCCGAACAAATCAGACGGCGTTTACAAAGAGATGCGCCAACTTTCCGCACTGATGGTCGGGGAGGGTAAAAGGCCGTCTGAAAAATCGGAAATGCCGAAGGACAACCGCTTCGAAGGCGCAGACAAGCCGCCTTTTGACAGCGTGCCGACCATAGACCGCCCGCCGCGCGAACGTAGTGAGCGCACCGAGCGCAGCCGCACCCGCGCTGTCGAAAAACCGCCGAAAAACTATATTGCGCCCGAGCAGCAGCAGCGCATGATTGAGATTTTCGAGGATCAATGTTTCGATTATCAGCGGTATTGGGGCGAGATTTACCGGACGCACCGATTCCGTAATATCTTAAAAAGCCGCCAAATCGGCGCGACTTTCTATTTTGCCCGCGAAGCCTTCCTGACCAGCTTAAAAACGGGCATCAATTCCATTTTCCTGTCCGCTTCCCGCGCACAGGCGTATCAGTTCAAACAATACATCCTCAACCTCTGCAAGATGGTCGATGTCGAGCTTAAAGGCGGGGATGTGATTTCTTTGCACAATGGCGCGGAACTTCATTTTTTAGGCACCAATTCACGAACGGCACAAGGTCGGAACGGTAACTTGTACGTCGACGAATATTTCTGGATTCCCGATTTCGAGCGGTTGCAAACGCTGGCCGAGCCGATGGCGAGTCAAAAGCACCTGAAGACGACCTATTTTTCAACGCCGTCATCCGAAGGCCACCCCGCTTACGGCTTTTGGTCGGGGGCGATGTTTAACGAAGGCCGTCCTCGAAGCGAGCATATCAAGCTTGATTTAAGCCATGCCGCTTTAAAACACGGTCGTCAGGATGCCGACGCACAATGGCGGCAAATCGTTACTATTCATGATGCGCAGGAGTCTGGTTGCACCCTTTTTGATATTGATTACCTGCGCCAGCGCAACTCTCCCGACAAATTCGCGCAGCTCTTTGAATGCCAATTCGTCCCGGACGGCGAAGGCGTGTTTCATTTTTCCGACCTGCAAGCCTGCGGCGTTGAATCGTGGGATTGGACTTGGTACAAACCTGACATGATGCGTCCCGCTGGGAATATCCCCGTATGGATAGGCTACGACCCGAGCTATACCGGCGACGCGTCCGGCTTGGTGGTCGCCGTTCCACCGCAACGCAACGGCGAGCCATTCCGAATCTTGGAAACACACATGATTAATGGGGCGGACTTTGAATCACAGGCAAAAATCATTCGCAGCATGACCGAGAAATTCAACGTTACCAAAATCGTCATCGACGCAAACGGTATCGGCGCGGCGGTGTACGACCTTGTTAAAAAATTCTATCCGCCCGCCATCGGTATGACTTATACGCCCGATATTAAAGGGATGATGGTTTTAAAAACGCAGAATCTGCTCAAAAACAAACGTATCGAGTGGGACGCGGGCAAAATTGATTTGCAGATGGCGTTTATGTCCGTCCGCCGCGCAATTACCGCCAGCGGACGAAACATCACTTACGAATCGACGCGCAGCAAAGCCGCCAGTCATGGCGACTTGGCTTGGGCAGCGATGATGTTGTTTTATCAAGAGCCGCTGGACAATGTTGTCAGCGGACGATTTGAGATTGATAGTTAAAGGATTTTTATGTCTGATTTAAATTCGACAGGCAATGAACCACGCACAGATTTAGAGATTTTCAGTTGGGGCTACGACGAGCGTTTGTCTTGGCTCGGCGCGGCGTGGGAATGCGCCGACAACGGCCATTATTATGAACTGCCCGTCAATCAGGAGGACTTGATCGGTTTACTCCGAGTAGGCGTACATCATTCGTCTGCGCTGCACTGCAAACTGAACGTCCTAACTTCCACATTCGAACCGTCCGCGCTTTTGAGCCGCGCCGAATTTAAAAAGCTGGCATTTAATTTCCTCGTGACCGGCAACGGCTATCTGGCGGCGGAGCGCAACCGATTCGGCAAGGTCTTGGGATTTAAAAACCGACTGTCCGTCTATATGCGCCGCTCTTCGAAAAATTACGACAGAGACGGCTATTTCTACCTGCGCGACCATGTTTTTGAGACTGCGGACTTTATCCCGAAATCGGATATTATTCATTTGATGCAACCGGATTTGGTGCAGGAGATTTACGGCATCCCCGATTATTTAGCGGGTTTAAGTTCGGCAGAGCTTAACCACTCGGCCACGACATTCAGACGGCGCTACTACGACAACGGCAGCCATGCAGGCTTTATCGTGTACGCAACCGACAACAATATGAATAACGACGATTGGAACAATCTCAAGGACCAATTTAAAAAAGCGCAACGCGAAGGCAATTTCCGCAATGTCTTTTTGCGCTCGCCTGACGGCAAACCTGAAGGTATCAAACTGATTCCGATTTCAGAGGTTGCCGCCAAGGATGAATTTTTAAATATTAAAGGAGTAACCTCTCAAGATATGCTGACAATACACCGCGTGCCTCCTTCATTGATGGGGGTCGTCCCGACGGCGGCGGGCGGCTTGGGTGATGCCCGGACGGCGGCGGAAGTATTCGCCGCGAATGAAATCGAGCCGATACAGGCGGCGTTTCTCGAAGCAAACGACGCATTCGGCGCGGAGGTTTTTAAATTTAAGCCGTACACTTTGGCAACGGCCAAGGTGGAGAAATAGGATAAGGCCGTCTGAAAAGTTTCAGACGGCCTTTTTTATTTTATTTTACTCCCAATCCATCGAATGACCGGAACCGCCATACTGTTGCCGATCGCCATGTATCGCGGGGTGTCCGGGCATTGCTTGGCTGGCTTGTTTCGCCATGGAATACAGGTGTAGTTGTCGGGGAATCCTTGCAACCTTTCGCATTCGATGGGGGTTAGTTTGCGTACGTTGGGAAAATTGATAACGCAATTGCCGTTGCAGATTTGGTCTGAATCAACGCCGCGGCCGCCGAATCCTGTACTTAATGTCCCCCCAATATTGACAATAAGTGTTTCACTTCCTCCGGATAAAGCTCCCCCTGTTCGTTTTACCGTCCCGCCTACGTCTGATTTTCGGTATGTTCCAAAGCTGCTCTCAATAAACGTGGCAGATTCTTTTTCCTTTTTTCCGCCCTGTTCAGGATTCCTGCTTTCGCCTGGTTGCTCAAATAGTATTTGGGCGGCACGTCTGTCTCGATTACCTGCCACAAGGAACACTCTTCGGCGGCGTTGGGGGACTCCGAAATATTGGGCGTCCAAGATTCGCCATGCGATTTCGCATTCGTCGGAGCGCACAATACCTGCACCCGTCCATCTTCCCCCTGTATGGACAAGCTCTTGGGATTCGCCAAGCAAAGCTGCCAAAAAACATCCGAAGGCGTTGTCTCGCGTTGAGAGAACTCCGGGGACGTTTTCCCATAATAGGATTGCGTCAGGCTTTCCCAGTTTTCTTCTAATAATGTTAATTGCATCTAATATCCTTACAAAAACAAGTGTTAAATTTCCGCGTTCGTCTTCTAAACTTTTCCGACTCCCGGCAACCGAAAAAGCTTGGCACGGTGTCCCGCCGACCAAAATATCAGGGGCTTCAATTTCCCCCGATAAAATTCGCTCCGGTAACGTTGTCATGTCGCCATGGTTCGGAATGTTTGGGTAATGGTGCGCCAAGACGGCGCACGGGAAAGGTTCTATTTCCGAAAACCATGCCGGTTCAAACCCCATTCCCTGCCACGCTACGGATACCGCTTCAATACCGCTGCAAACGCTGCCATATCTCAAAACCATTTATTCATCCTTGTATAAATACTCGTCGCGCATCCGAATTACCTCGTCCCGCTTATAGAGGTTGTCCCGCCCTAGCAGCTTCGGCTGCGGTATCAGCCCCGCGCGGCGGCGCGCCCAAATGGTTGTCGTGGACGGCGGCTTTTTGCCCGGTATTGTCCATAGTTTTTTCACTTCATCCAACGTGATGTATTCACCCATTTTTGTTCCTTTCCTGTTGGTCAGTTTCGGTTAATCAATTTGTCATTCATCGCCTGCGACGCTTTAATGGCGGCGCGGGCAGATTCGATGGCGCTTTCAACGGTGTCGTACTGCGGCTTGGTGTAGCGGACGGTTTTGGCGCGGATATTGGCTTCGTTTGCGGCCTTGATGGCGGCGAAGTCAAAAATAGGTTCTTGCGGAGTCAGTCCGCTGACGAGCGGACGGCGTAGTTTTTCAATACTGCGGATGTATTCGCGGTAGTTTCTTTGTTTTTTGCGGGCTGATTCGCTATGGAAGGCATTATCTTTCGCCGCTTTTTCGATTTTTTCGCGGGTTTCACGGCTCATGTATCTCAGCTCTTCGATATTGTCTAAATCGAGCATGTCTTTTTTATATTCTTTCGCCAATTCAGGACTTAAACCTGTCTGAACTAAATCAACGGCGGTTTGCACCGAAAATCCGTGTTTCCAAATAAGCCATTCTACAGGCTCGGTTTTTTCTAGGTCGGCCAGGGTTGCAGCTGCTGGGCGATTGATTAAATTTTGCGCAGATTCGGGGTCGAATTTCATTTTCGTAGAGTTATTGACACAAGTCCAAGCGGCGGCGGTGCCGCCGTTTTTCTTCAAAACCCACGAATGGACGCGCGAAATTTCGACGCGTCCGGTTGCTTTTTCGTAAACGCCCATGATGCGGTCGGCAGGGATTTCTCCGTAGCAGTTCGGCTCGGTTGCCTCTTCGCGGTACAGTCCGAGACGGACGTCTTTACGAGATACAGATTCGCCGCCCAAAAGGACGGTGAAACGCATCCAGTCGCCCATGTCGGCAGCCTGCTGGGCGAGCATTAAAAGGTCGTCTGAAGCGTCTGGGTTGATTCGGCGCAGTTCGCGCCAAATGGTAACGGGACAGCCGCCGATTTGCTGGAACTGACGGATGCCGTGATGACTTGCCCACGCATCCACGCGGACGGCGGTTTCCGCCATGCTCAACAGCGCGTCAGACTCATAGTCAACGCCCAAGCCGTCGCCGCTTTGACTTTTGCCGTCAATGTTTTTGGCGATATATTTGGCGATATAACCGGCAGCCGAGCCACGCGCCCAGTTGATGGCTTCAAAGTCAACACGGGCAGAGGCGGGGCTTTCCTTCCAAAATTTAAAATATTTGGATTCCCAGAATTTCTTCTCGGTTTTCAGACCGGCGCGAATGGCGGCGAGCGTAGGCGCGCTTCCTTGTTTTTCACGGATTTTTGCTTGGATTCGGCGGGCTTCCACGTCCGCTTCTTCTAGGGTGTCGAAATATTTCAAACCCAGCTCTTCACGGTTTTCGCGGCAGGCGTGTTTCGCCACGACGCGGCGGAAGGTAAGGCGGTGTTGCTCTTCCATGAAGACAAGGCCGTGCCAGTGCGGCGTACCGTCATGATGCGGCTCGGCAACGCGGAAACCGTAGATTTTGATTTTCAGACGACCTAATTCCGCACAGACACGACCCCATACTTTATTCAAGTAAGCCTGCGCCTGCGCCGGCGCTTCTCCGCTGAATTTCTCGTTCGGTTTGCCGAAGTGGTGCATACGGTGCATACGGGACGGGCAAGTAATCGTAAAAAATTCGCCGACGTGGTTTTTCAGGCGGGCAATTTCCTCGAAGCCGCGAATACGCACCATCAATTCGGCGCGGCGCAGGGCGGGATTTGATACGGAGACTTCAGACAAAGCCTCAAGCGTAAATTCTTGCCCCAGCTCATTGACCGCAATCATGGTTTGCAACATGGCAAGATTGCGACGCTTTTGAGACAAGCGGCGGAAAACCGCTTCATCAGAGGCATAAAGCCCCGTTTTTCGGGATACAAAGCCAGCCTCGCGGCGGCAGCGTTCGGCGGCGCGCGCGAAAATGCGGCGAAGCTGGCGACGCCAGAATTTAGGGGCTTTCAGACGGGCTTCAATCGCTTCGGGTATTTTGTCTTTGAATACTTTTTTGGTATCGATGCCGTATTCGGAAGCGGCATAATGGATCAGACCGGCGAGGCTCCAGCCGATACGTTTCTTGAAATAAATATCTTTGGCAGCAGCCTCGGCGAGGACACGGATGTCGTCGTCCGAAGCATCCAAACCTGCCGAACGGATGGCAGGCGGCAGAATGGCCAGATTGTCGAGCAAGGTTTTCAGACCGTCTTCGGCGCGGACACGCGCGGCGGCGGGCTGAATGCCGCCGTCCAACTGACGGACGACCAAATCAGTAAAGAACGAACGCGCTTTTGACGCCTCGGCAGGCTTCAGGCTTTCAAATCCCTCGCGCAACACGGGCGGAATCAGCAAAAAGGCTTTGGCGGCGTAGTCTTGCTGCGCCGCCTTTGCATTTGCTGTTTGAATTGATATGCCCATGATTTTCCCTATGTGAAAAGGTCGTCTGAAATACCCGTCTGTCCGAGTAGTCAAGCGTCTGTCCGCTTTGTCATTGCTCCGTTAGAATGGAAGCTCCTAAACAACATTCCCGGAGACTTGAAATGAAGCTCAATCGCGAACTTCAAAGAAAAATATTGTCTGTCCTGACAGAATGCTTCCCCAAAGACCCTCCACCGAATTTCCTTCATACCTTACGCGCCGAATACGGCGAGGATGAAACAGACGGCAATCTGATGTATTTGGAAATGCACGGACTGGTCAGCTTCAAACTCACCCGCTTTTTAGGCGGGTCGTATTCCATCGATTATGTAAAACCGACTGAAAAGGCTTTTGATTTCCTTGCCGAAGACGGCGGTCTTTCTGCGGTTTTAGGGGTAGTTACGGTCAGACTGGATGCGGAAACCCTGCGGGAACTGGTCGCCCTGAAAATAGACAAGGCCGACATTCCGACCGGTCAAAAAGAAACACTGCTTAAAATTATTCGCTCTCTGCCGGAGGAGGGTTTAAAGCGGTTATCGTCCCGATTGATTGAGTTCGCTTTGGACAAGGGCGCGGATTTAGTGAAACTGCTTGATATATCCGGCGGCCTCTAATTGTTGCCAGGTGGCGAAATCGGATACTTCCGACTTCGCCCAACTCAATATCAAATTCTTCGATCATTCGGTCTGAAACTTCAGGCTCGGATACCATCAGTCGATTACCGGTATCGCACCATATGTACTGGTCGGTTTCATATATCGGCATGGTTTCACCTCAATGCTTAAAATAATCCTGAATTCTTTCTTCGATTTCTTTGTTCAGCTTCTTTTGCTCGATTTTGTAGTCCACATAGAGCCAAACGCCGAGTGCGACGAAAACAATGCCGATGATTGCGAAGATACTCATTGCTGCACCTCCTGCGGGATTTCAGCGTCTCCACCCATATGGTCAAAGGTTGGCGATTCGTAAACGCATACAGGGTCAGTCGCGGGCAGCGTTTGCGGCTGTTCCGCTATGTTTCCGTGGGTCGAACCCAACATAAAATAAGATGCGGCGAGCATCAGAGCGAGGATGATGTAGCGGATTTTAATTTTCATGGTGATGTTTCCTTGTCGGGTCGGGTTCAGGCAGCCTTAAGGTCGTCTGAAACAGGGTTTACTTTCATTTTTCTGCCGGCGTATGCAGCGCGGGCTATTTTTTCGTCGATGGCTTCAAGCTGTCGGGCGGCTTCAGAAAGCTGGATAACCGGCAAACCCAAGCTGTACACTACGTTTTGCTGATTCAGCATATTGCCCAATCGGGCGATTTCCTTTATCAACTTCTGACTATCTTCCAGAGCCTTGCTTTGCTCCGGCGTAACCAGCCAACCCCTGACGACTTCCGTATCGTTGTAAGCCGTCAACGGCTGACGGTCTGTATTTCGCTCCAAGAGCGCGTCGCGCTCCAAGCCGTTCATGATTTTTGCGTTTTTAGTTTTACTGCTTGCCAACTTTTTGCCGATATTCCACATGGCGCGGGCTTGGGCTTTGGTTCTAAAAAAGCGAACCCGCTGCGGTGCTGACTTCCACGTTGGTACGATTTCGCCGTTCATTTTTCTTTCCCTTTACAACAAATTTTTCTGACTGCTTTCGCCGTGTTGTTCCCGGATTTCATCCGCCGTCATCTGCGGCGGTATCAAGGCGGGATTTTGATGCAGCGGACTGGGCGGGGAGATGGTTTTGATGACTTCCGTCGCCGCCACGCCCGACCAGCCGCATGAAGCATTCAGGCATTGCACCGAGCTATAACGGACGCGGTCTGTCATCTTCCGACTTGCCGTTACCTTGCAGCGGCTGCCGCAGCAAGGGCAGGTAATCTGCACCCGCATATTTCCGTATTCCGCCTTACTGATGTTGCGCTGCGCCATTTTCATCTCTCCGTTTCAGGTCTGCCGATGCGGCTTCAAAGGCGCGCAGATACATTTCCGCGTATTCCAGCGCAGCTTCGGCGGCGAATGCAGACAAAGACTTACCGGAAGCAAAGGCAGCCTGCTCGAGTAAATCCAACTCTTCGCCGTAAAATTTGACCTCGACGACGGCAGTGGCCAATTCGTCTGCGCCTGTTTGGGCTGGGTGGACGTGTTGTTTGACAGACAATCTGCCTTCGATTTCTTGAATACAGTTTTGACACATGACGTTTCCTTTTTGGTTGATGCCGACTGTCCGGCGGGTCAAGCGTCTTTCCGCTTTGTCATAACCCCGTTACAATGTCATTTCCAGTAACCATAAACGGAGTAATTAAAATGAGACTTTCCGAATTTGAAGTTTTACAACTTGCAGCTACTTTGGCTGCTCCCTATGCCGACCGTTATTCAGTTGATAATGAATATGTTGAACGTATGTTCCACATTGCCGAAGCCATCAAACGCAAACTTAAAGCACAGCAGCCAAAAGGGAAATTTGAAGTTTCTTAGCGATTAAGTGTTTTTGACGCTACGGCATAACCCGCCCTGATTGCTTCATCACGCTTGATTAAGCGCAGGTTTTTGCCGTATTTGAGGCGGTTGATATAGCGCAACTGCATTTCCAATGCCTGGACGCGGACGCCGATTTCTTCGACGGGGCGGTCAGGCATTTTTGCCAATTCAGCGGCAAGGCTTCGCAGCTCGCGCAAGTCGTCATTGAACAGGCAACCGTATTTACGGTCTTTTTTGGTACGGATATAGGCGCGTTGTGCGCGTTCTTCGGCGGCTTTTGGAGTAAAGATGAGTGCCATTTTTTTCTGTTCCTTATTTAGGATTGGGTGGTGTTGATTTTTTCCGTTAAAATCCGATTTGCATTGTTAAAATTTCAACGGAGAAACATCATGACTATCGAATCTCAATTACAAGCTGCACAGAATCAGATTGATATACTTCAGAATCAGATTGCCGAGCTTGAAGGACTAGAGCTTCTAAACGCTGCGCTTCTTGAATACATTTGGCGCGCCTGTGGAGGAAATTCAGCGCCCATACGCTCAGCCGTCGCGCCTTTGATTCAGTCTGACGAAGCTCGGGATTTTCTTCTGGACGAGCCGTTTTATCTTGATGAAGACCAACAGGCGGCTCAGGCTCTCGAGTGGCTGGATACCCTTCTGTCTTTTCGTCCAGACGGGAAATAGCCCATTCTTGAACTTCATCAATCAGCCCCTTGCGGACTTCGTCCGACGCATTCGCAGCCATTGCCGCATATGCCATCAGGTAGCGCAGTTCGCTTATGCTGACTTCGATGATTCCCGATTTTCCCTGCCCGCTTCGTGCGGGTTTTTTCATTTCTTTCATTTTTTCTGCTCCTTTTAGTTTGTTATGCCGTCTGAAAATTATTTTTCATTCCGCTATAATTTGTTTTCCGATCAACCCAAAGGAAAACACATGGATTCATCTGTTATTTATCCCTTGCAGATTGACTCGCCGCTTGAGATTCGCTATGACGAGGAGTCAAAAACACTATCCGTTTCCTGCTATCAGTTTGCGTCTGACCGCAGCGGCGTGAAGATGGCGCTTCAGTTTTCTGCGCCGGCAACACAACAAATGCTTCGGGCTTTTGAACATCTGCAAAGTGATTTCGGTGTAAAGTCATCAGCAGACGAAATGCCGCATAATCTGCAATAGCCTCTTTCCATTTTTTCAACCGTCTGATAAGTGCAGACGGTTTTTTGTTGACCGCTGTCATTTTCTTGCTCCGTTTGGGTTGGTTATGCCGTCTGCCAATTCCGGCCAGATTAAATGCCAGTCGTCGGGTCTTAGGCTTTGGCGGGTTACTGCTCCGCATGTCGCCGCCTCGAGGCGGGCGCAGTATTCGACA
>ENA-OWLX01000266-OWLX01000266.1-metagenome-genome-assembly--contig:-NODE-266-length-18162-cov-11.760921_pt1 | contig 18162 bp, 15 predicted proteins | sample MGYA00245351_ERZ651106 | MGnify/ENA primary metagenome ERZ651106 (study PRJEB26857, sample SAMEA4031768) | metagenome | biome: human; feature: oral; material: saliva | place: Philippines | collected 2014... | reverse complement strand
GAGGACTAGCACCTCAAGCTAGCGCGTCTGCCTATTCCGCCACCCGCGCAGGTGACTTTCGAACGTTTTCCTTTCGGTGCCGTTCGAAGCAACACGTAATACTATACGGGCTTTCTGAATACTCCGCAAATCAAATGAGCATGTTCTGCGTCACATCCCATGTATTGTTTGCTCTCAATCACGCCGCAGCCTCTCGCACCTTGAGTAATATGACCGGCACACCCTGGTCAACTGCCAGATTTTCGGTCGCAACGACTAGAATAAAAAGCATGAATAATGAGAACCTCTCCCGCGAAGAAGCCGCAGAACGTTCGGCTCTCATCAGTGTCGACACCTACGACGTGCATGTCGACCTGACTAACGCCAAGGACCCCGAATTCGAGTCCTACCCCACCGTCACCACCGTCCGATTCTCCTGCAACACCCCCGGTGCAGAAACCTTCATCGACTACATCCACCACAGCGTCGACTCCGTTAAGCTCAACGGCACCGAACTGACCCTGGCTGATGTCGTCGACGGCGCACGCATCACCCTGCCCAACCTGAAGGCAGAAAACGTGCTCACCATCCACGGCCGCTCCTACTACTCCCGCTCCGGCGAAGGTCTGCACCGCTACTTCGACCCCTCCGACGGTCGCGTCTACCTGTACACCCAGTACGAGCCCTCCGACTGCCGCCGAGTCTTCCCGAACTTCGAGCAGCCCGACCTGAAGGCAGTCTTCAACTTCCGCATCACCGCACCCAAGGACTGGGTTGTCAGCTCCAACGGCGTACTCGAAAGCCAGGCCGTAGACCCCGCCGACGACTCCATCACCAAGCGAGTCTTCTCCCCCACCGCAAAGATCTCCACCTACATCACCGCAATCGTTGCCGGCGAATACTTCACCGCAACCACCACCTACAAGCCCAAGAGCAAGGTCAACAGCGGCGACATCCCCCTGGTCGCATACTGCCGCCAGTCCCTCAAGCCGCACTTTGACTACGACCACATCTTCATGGTCACCAAAAACGGCCTGGACTTCTTCCAGGACCTCTTCGACTACCCCTACCCGTACCCCAAGTACGAGCAGGCATTCGTACCCGAATACAACATCGGCGCAATGGAGAACCCCGGCCTGGTCACCTTCACCGAAGACTACATCTTCGTCTCCGGCGCAACCGAGGACGACCTCGAAGGCCGCACCAACACCATCTGCCACGAAATGGCGCACATGTGGTTCGGCGACCTCGTCACCATGAAGTGGTGGGACGACCTGTGGCTCAAGGAATCCTTCGCAGACTTCATGGGCACCCTCGGCGCTAAGGAGGCCAACAACTTCAACGACGCATGGGTCACCTTCGCGAACAACCGCAAGGCCTGGGCCTACATGCAGGACCAGCTGCCCACCACCCACCCCATCGTCGCTGACATCCCCCACCTGGAAGCAGCATCGCAGAACTTCGACGGCATCACCTACGCAAAGGGCGCATCCGTGCTCAAGCAGCTGGTCGCCTACGTCGGCTTCGACACCTTCATCGAAGCAGCACGCGTGTACTTCAAGCGCTTCGAGTGGGGCAACACCTCCCTGAACGACTTCCTGCAGGTACTCAACGAGGTGTCCGGCCGCGACATGCAGGCATGGGCTAACGCATGGCTGCAGACCTCCGGCGTGTCCGCACTGGGCACCAAGCGCGTCTACGGCGAAGACGGCCAGCTCACCGACCTGATCCTCACCCAGGAACTGCCCGCACAGCAGCCCGCAGGCCTGGGCCGCCCCCACGTGGCAAAGCTGGAAACCTTCGCGCTGACCGACGGCAAGCTCACCTCCACCGGCGTGCTCTCCCTCGAGTACCCGGCAGAGCCCGTCTCCGAGCACCGTGTGGAGCTCACCGATGAGCAGAAGAAGCTCGTTGGCGAAGCTGACCTGCTCATGCTCAACGCAGAAGACCACACCTACGCCAAGGTTGCCCTGACCGACGAAGACGGCCTGCAGGCAGCTATCGAAGGTGTCTCCACCCTCGAATCCGCGCTCTCCCGCGGCCTCATCTGGGGCTCCCTCTGGGAGAACGTGCGCGATGCACGCCTGCCCGTCACCACCTACGTCGACGCAGTCGTACGCAACGTCTCCAAGGAACCGAGCGCATCCCTGCTGGGCACCATGGTCAACAACGCACAGGTCGCTATCGCAACCTTCTCCGCACCCACCGGCCGCGAGCGCCTCTACGACGCTCTCTACGACGCATTCGCAGCCGCACTGGCGCAGGCTAAGCCCGGCTCCGACGAGCAGCTGATTCTGCTTCGCGCCCTGATTTCGGTCTCCACCAACGCGACCAAGGGTGAAGAGCTCTGCCGCGATATTGCCCGCGGTGCTTTCGAAGACACCACCGGCGATATTGCTGACGCAACCGGCATTCCTTACGACCAGAACCTGGGTTGGAGTGCACTGGGTGCGCTCGCAAGCCGTGACCTGGTGACCGTTGAGGATCTGGACCGTGCGGCTAAGTACAGCCCCTCCTCGATTTCTTCGAACGGTTACGCGTACGCGATTGCTGCTCTGCCCTCTGCTGAGCGTAAGGCTGCCGCGTACAAGACCATCATGGAAGACGAGTCGCTGTCGAACGACGCTCTGGCTTCGACCATTAACGGTTTTGCTCGCGGTCCGGTTGAGCTGCGTGAGTCCTACTACGACTCCTACTTTGAGGCTCTGCTGCCCGTTTGGGCGTCCCGTTCGATTGGTATGGCGACCCGCATTGTGCGTGGTCTGTACCCGAAGGCTCTGTACAACACCGGCTCCACCGAGGGTCTGGGTGTTGAGGGTAACCCCTCCGTTGCGCTGGCTCAGCGTTGGCTGGAGGCGAACCCCGAGGCTCCTTCGGCTCTGCGTCGTCTGGTGCTGGAGGCTCAGGATCACGGCCACCGTTCGATTGTGGCGCAGAAGTTCAACGCCTCCCTGCAGGGCTAAGCTGCATGGTTTGAGTAGCCGAAGCGGGGTGCTATGACCGCTCTGTGAGGCTCTCAAGCTAATCGTTGTAGACCGCCGCTTGGCGCTCACCCGGTTGTGAACCGGGTGGTGTCGGGCGGCGGTCTTTTTCGCGGTTTTCTCAGCCGAAATTTTTGTTTCGTGAGGCTCTAGGCGGAGGGTTCGCGGCTCTTTAGTGCGTTGATGTGAGTCGGCGTTACCGGGGCTGATTCCCCCAAACACAAAACTATATGCACCCGGTGCTAAAAGACAGATAAATGTCACCCCTTTTTGTGAGCTGTCCGTGCTGAAAGCATGAGAGAATAGACTAGGTATCCGCTCGCTTAGACATATCAGAAGGAGTTTTCAGTGGTCGATTACGCGCTCGGTGACCGCGGTAGCGTTGACATTGTCACCGATGATTACTACGAAGCAGAAACTCTCCAAATTTTCGAGGAACTGCACATCGACCGTGAACGGATCTGGTACGGTGAAGCGCGCCTCGTTCCCGAACCGGATAACCCCTACGAGCCCAATAGCATTGCCGTCTACATTGACGAGTTCAAGGTAGGCCGCATGAGCGTGGAGGACTCCGCCGCGTACTGGGATCCCATTACCCGCGTGGTCGCCTCCGGCTACGAACCCATCGCGCACCTGCAGCTCTCCGCTGTCGCCGTACGCGCTGAAGGCGGAGGTATGCACGTGAAGAGCACCGGTGTGCTCTCCCTGTCCGCACCCGGTTCTCTCTTCCCTCTCAACGACGCACCGACCCGCGCGACCCTACTCCCCCAGGGTCCGTCGATGAAGGTGCTCGACGAGAAGGAACACTCCGAATACCTGCACACTATCCTGCCGCCCAGCGGTGAAGGCCGCGTGATCCTGACCCTGGAGGCGAACCAGCTGAAGACCTCCGACGGCCGCTTCGTTGACAGCGTGGAGGTACGTCACGACCGCAAGCTCGTGGGCCGCCTGAGCACCCAGATGTCTGAGCAGCTTACGCCCGTCATTCGTTACGCTTTTGAGAACGACCGCCTCACCAGCGCGTGGGGCACTATTCGCGGTAACACCCTCGAGCTGTCGCTGACCGTTCAGGCGGCACGCCCCGCCGACATTCCGCAGGAATGGTACGAGACCCTGCCCAACAATGTTCCGGCTCTGCTACCCGCTGGCGAAGAATACGAGGTGCCCGCCGCATTCGTACCCACCGAAGGTGAGCGTCACTACCTGGAGTCCGCCGCACAGCAGGCTCCGAAGAAGCGTCGCGGTTTCATGAGCTCCCTGACCGGTGGCTCCTCCCCTGAGCCGACCCGCAGCGAACCCGCCGCTGAGAAGTCCGTCATCGAGTACAGCATTGAGGAAGAGGAATACTACGAACCGAACGAACGTGACCGTCTGCTGAACCTGGTCAAGGGTGCAGGCCTCGCCGTTCTGGTCGCTGGCCTGATCTCGATGCTGTGGACCCCGATGCTCGGTATCCTCATCGCTATTCTGGGTGGCGCTGTTGCGGCAGTCGCCTTCTACTTTGGTCGTCAGCCCTACTACGAAGATTACGAGGACTACGACGAGTACGAGGAAGAATACGAAGAAGAGGAAACCGCTGAGGACGCAGAAGAAACCGATTTGAAGGCCTAAGCTTCTCCACGACAGAGCGTAAAGATACGAAAGGGCGGCTACCCCACCATCACGGTGAGGTAGCCGCCCTTTCACACACCCAGTTTCTCCAGGAACGGTTAAACACAGCGGGGGCAAAAGCCTCATCAGCTTTCACCCCCGCAAGGAGTCAAACCTTAGTCCTGACCGTAAGTAGCCATGAACTGATCCATCGTGTCATGCTGCAAAGCATAAGACAGCTGGGCATTCGCAGCCTGGTTAACCAGAACGATTGACTGACCGTCATAGGACCAACCCGGACCAGCGTTCGGCAGGGTGGTCATGCGCATCGTGGTGTCACCGCTGGTCAGCACCGGAGCCGCAATCTGGGCAATCTGTGCCGCGTTCAGACCGGAGTCCACACGCATATAACCAGCAATAGACTCAACAGCAGACTGGAAAGAGCCCACACTATCCAGAGCACCCTTAGACTTCATCGTGTTGTACAGACCGCGCAGGAACGCACGCTGGTTACGAACACGCTGGTAGTCACCATCAGCGAACTGGTAACGAGCACGCACGAAGGCAAGTGCCGCACCGCCGTCCATGTGCTGCACGCCCTGCTTGAAGGACCAAATGTTGATATCGAAGTTGAAGGGAACCTGAACGTCGACACCGCCGACCGAGTTTACCAGAGCCTTGAAGCCCTCAAACTCAATCTCAGCCACGTGATCAATCTTGATACCCAGTAGGTTCTCAACGGTTGCCACCTGCAGAGAAATACCGCCGTAGTTCAGTGCCGCGTTAATCTTTGCCGCACCGTAACCGGGGATGTTCACCCAGGTATCACGCATAATCGAAACCAGGTAAACGCCCTTACCATCAGCAGGGATGTGAGCAAGCATGATGGTGTCTGCACGGGAGCCGCTCACCTGAGCTGCTTCAGAACCGGAACGGGTGTCGCTACCGAGCAGCAGGATGTTCTTACCCGGACCCTGTACGACATCGTAGCTGTAACCGTCATCCAGGATGCCGTCGCCGTCCTTATCGTGCTCGCTTGCGTTCGCTGCAAGAGCCGCAGCAGCATCGGAGCCACCATCTGCGGAGCCATTCGCGCCGTTCGCGTTAGCGCCGTTCTTGCCGGTATCCGAGTTGGTGACGGTCGGAGCCTTCAGCTCCGTCACGTTCAGCTGCTTAGCCTCGCCAAGCTGCTCCTTAATTTTGCTGAGGTCTTCATCCACATTAGTGATGGAGTCAAACTTCTCGGTCTTGCTATCCCAGGTGTGGCCAGCACGCCAAATGAAGAAACCAATACCGAGGGTAATAACCAGCAGAAGAATCAGCAGGATCAGCAGAATACGCTTGACCCATTTCTTCTTCTGCGACGGTTCAGAGTGAGCGTCGCTCATTAAGTTGTCCTTTGTTTGAGGTGGTGATACGCGAGGCGCGCAGCGCATCCAGCGAAGTCTCTAGAATACAGAGAGCCGGAGAATACCCGCCGATACGGGGCGGTGCTGGAGGGCACAGAAAATGCACAGCTCGCAAAATACTTACTCATTGTAACGCCGTCAGCCGGTCTACGCACCGGCGAACGAAAGGTTTTACATTACAACTTTCCTCACGTTTGGGCGAATATTGCAGCTCTCACCATAAAACGCACAATGCCCCGCCTCCTTGAAAACCAAGGAAAACGGGGCATTGATTTCGCTAAAAAGCAAAACTGGGACAGAAGATTTACTTCTTGCCGAAGTTTGCGAAGCGTGCGTTGAAGCGCTCGACGCGACCTGCGGAGTCCATGATGCGCTGCTTACCGGTGTAGAACGGGTGCGACTCGGACGAGATTTCAACCTCGACAATCGGGTACTCGTTGCCGTCTTCCCACTTCTCGGTCTTGTCCGAGGTCATGGTGGAACGGGTCAGGAAGACCTTGCCGGATGCGAGGTCGCGGAACAGAACCAGGTTGTAGTCCGGGTGGATTTCTGCCTTCATTGATTACCTTCTTCTGCTACTGGATTTTGCCAGTAGCCCTTATATAGATGGAGTAGGTTTTTCGATGTGCAGCTATCGAGAAAATCTCAGAGCGCATCACCATTGTGCCCGCATAGGGCGCGCACAACCCATTAAGGGTACCACCTTCACGGATTAAATCCCAGTACATTCCCTCACAGACACCAACCTACACACCGCGTGGGCACCCGAAGAAGGCACTCACGCGGGTTAATAACCAGATTAGGACTCGGGTTATGAACGCGGGCGGGTCTCCCAGAACGCCACGGCGCTCGCCGCCGCAACATTCAAAGAATCCACACCGTGCGACATCGGAATCATCACCGTATCGTCACACGCCGCCAAGGTGCGGAGCGACAGGCCGTGCCCCTCCGTGCCCAGAATCAGCGCAAGCTTCTCATCCCGGCGAGCAGACAGCTCCTCCAGGGTCAGCGAGTCCTCCTCCAGAGCCAACGCCGCGCTCTTAAAGCCCAGCTCGTGCAGGGTCTGCAAGTTGGCAGGCCACGACTCCAAGCGAGCCCACGGCACCTGAAAAACGGTACCCATCGACACGCGAATCGAGCGGCGATACAGCGGATCAGCGCACCGCGGAGTCACCAGCACAGCATCCACGTTCAGCGCGGCAGCCGAACGGAAAATAGCTCCCACATTCGTGTGGTCCACAATATCTTCCAAAATCGCCACGCGAGACGCACCCTGCAGCAACCGCTCCAGAGGCTGCGGCGCCGGACGAGCCATCGCCGCCAACGCGCCACGATGCAGATGAAAACCGGTCACCTGCTCCAGCTGCTCTTCACTACCCACATACGCGGGAGTGTCAGGGTGCGCGCGCAAAACATCCGCCAAATCATCAGCCCATTTTTCACTCATCAGGAAAGAAACGGGCTGATGGCCGGCAGCGAGCGCACGACGAATCACCTTCGAGGACTCCGCAATGTAAATACCCCACTGCGGTTCCATGGCGCTACGGAGCTTCACATCGGTCAGCTGCGTGTAGTAGCGCAAAGTCTGCTCGGGTGCCTGCGCCAGAGCCGTAACCGACTCGATGGCGTAGACACGCTCGGCACGCTCAGCGATCTGTTCGGCGCTCAGTTGCTTCGGGGCACGGCTCATGCGCGCTTGAACGCGGAGTAACGACCCGCGGAGGTGACGGTCAGAGCCAGGTCCATGTCGTAGGTTGCTGCGAGGTTCGCCTCGGTAATGGTGGACAGGATCGGGCCGGCAGCGACCACGCCGCCGTCACGGATCAGCAGGGCGTGGGTGAAGCCCGCCGGGATTTCCTCGAGGTGGTGGGTGATGAGCACGGTAGCCGGTGCGTAGGGGTCAGCGGCAAGTGCGGTCAGACGCTCGACCAGGTCCTCACGGCCGGAGATGTCCATGCCTGCGCCGGGCTCGTCCAGCAGCAGCAGCTCGGGGTCGGTCATGAGGGCGCGGGCAATCAGTGCACGCTTGCGCTCGCCGTCGGAGAGGGAACCGAAGGTGCGGTCAGCGAGGGTGTCAACACCCCACTCAGCCAGCAGCTCGGTTGCACGCTCGTCGTCCATGACGTCGTATTCTTCCTTCCAGCGGCCGGACACAGCGTACGCTGCGGTCACGACAACGTCAGAGACCTTCTCGTTCGCGGGAATCTGGGTAGCCGAAGCACCGGAGGACAGACCAATGCGCGGGCGCAGGTCGAACACGTCAACAGCGCCGAGGGTCTCGTCAAGGATTTCAACCTCGCCGCTGGTCGGGTGCAGGCGGGCTGCCGCAATCGAAAGCAGAGTGGACTTACCGGCGCCGTTGGGGCCCAGAACGACCCAGCGTTCACCTTCGTTCACAGTCCACGAAACGTTGTTAAGGATGGGGCGGCCGCCGCGAATCACGGAGACATTCTGAAGGTTGAGTACGGTGCTCATGGTTCTTCTTCCAGTGAGTTAGATGGATGGGATGCGCCCCTCACCCCGCAACCCGTGCCGGGTTATCGGAGCGGTTGGCGCATAAGTGCGCGGGCACCCCACATTGGGTTCCTCGCGCAAAGTCTTAGAGGCTATAGGTGGACTTATGGGCTATAGGTGCCGCCGCGTCGAAGGCGGCGCGCCTCATCAAATGTACCTTGTCAGATGTACCTTGTCAGGGGTGCGGGCGCATCCGCAGCGGCACCTATAGCTACAGGGTTATTAGTCGATGAAGCCGCGTGCGCCGCCGACCAGCTCAACGTGGCCGGTCTCAACGTCTGCGGTGACCATCTTCGCGATTTCCTGCGCGAACTCGTTGACGGTGTAGAGCTTGCCGGCGGTCTCTCGGCGCTGCTCAATAGCGCCGGGGTGCAGGCGGTTCAGCAGGGTTGCGGTGACGGTGCCTTCAATCATGTCAGCGGAGACCACGACCAGGGAGATGCCCTTCTCGGAGAGCGCGGGAATCTCGGCGATTAGTGCATCTTCACCGGCACGCTTGGACTCTGCGACGGGCTTGTACTCGTCCATGGTCTCAACCTCGCGGATGAAGTGCGCCTGGTGGCTGGTCACGAACACAATGCGTGCGCCTTCGGGCATCTTCTCTGCGGCCAGGCGTGCCAGGTTCAGCTGTGCGTCACGGTTCAGGCGCATTGCGTAGTCTTCACCCATGCCGGTTTCCATGCCGCCCGAAGCGTTCAGGATCAGGTAGTCCAGGGAGCCGAAGGTCTCCACAGCGGTGTTGACGAGGTTCTGCAGGTCCTCGCTGTTGGTCACGTCAGCCTGCACTGCAATTGCCTTGCCGCCAGCCTCTTCAATAGCCTTGACGATCTTGTTCGCGCGCGGTGCCTTGGAGCGGTAGTTCACCACAATGTTCGCGCCTTCGGCGGCGAGAATCTGTGCGGTGTCTGCGCCAACGCCGCGGGAGGAGCCGGTGATGATAATGGTCTTGCCGGTCAGCTGTGCCATAGTTTTATGTCCTTAAGTCTAGAAAGGGTGCGCCCACGCTCGGGCGCTTCATGCAGTCCGTACGGGTGGGGTTAGTGACCCATGCCGAGGCCGCCATCAACGGGGATGACAGCGCCAGAAATGTAGCTCGCCTCATCGGATGCGAGCCAGCGAATCACGCGAGCGACCTCTTCCGCCTCAGCGAAGCGACCAGCCGGGATGGACGCAAGGTAGTTCTTCTTGGTCTCTTCGGGCAAAACCTCGGTCATTGCGGTGTTAATGAAGCCCGGTGCCACCACGTTAGCGGTGATGTTACGGCCGCCCAGCTCACGGGTGATGGAGCGTGCCATACCGACCAGTGCCGCCTTAGATGCGGAGTAGTTGACCTGACCGGGAGAACCGTACAGACCCACCACGGAGGAAACCAGGATGATGCGGCCGCGCTTGAGCTTCAGCATGCCCTTGATGGCGCGCTGAACCACGCGGAAAGAACCGGTGAGGTTGGTGTCGACCACGTCGGTGAAGTCGGATTCCTTCATGCGCATCAGCAGCATGTCGCGGGTGATACCTGCGTTGGCGACCAGCACCTCCACGGGGCCGAATTCTGCCTCAATTTCCTTGAAGGCTTCGTTAATGCTGTCGGCATCGCGTACATCTGCCTTGACGGCGAAAAATTCTTCGGGGGCTTCACCGCTACGGTAGGTGATGCAGACGTTGTGTCCTGCTGCCTGGAATTCCTTGGCAATTTCGTAGCCGATGCCTCGGTTGCCGCCGGTGACCAGCACGGTCTTGGGAGTGTTCTCGCTCATGAGCTTCCTTGATGAGTCGACCCCTCGCGATTGGAGCCGATGCAGCGGCTCCACGGTTGGGGTGTGGACGGATGGACAGTCGAACCTTATTTTACCGCGTTTTAGGGTGATGGTGCCGCAGGCTACACTCCGCTCTTGAACACAACCTCTATTCCTCTTCTTTTACATGCCTCATCGGGCGCGTACACTAGCTGAAGCGGAACAGCCCGCACCCTTTTTCTGCGGGGTTGTGCGGGCACGGAACAACACCGCACGTAGAGGCGTAATAGTAAGGAAAAGAAAACATGGATCTGCTCGGTTCACTCTCTCAGGATGCACAGCCCGAGTACGCCAAGTGCTCCCGCAAGGGCTGTCAGCAGGCGGCAGAATTTCAGCTGCTGTGGAACAACCCGAAGGTGCACACCCCCGAGCGCCGCAAAATCTGGTTGGCATGCTCTGAGCACGTGGGCTGGCTGGAGAATTACCTGCGCGAGCGTGAGTTCTGGAAGCAGACTCTTCCGTTTGAAGGGTAGCGCTATGTGAGAGGTGGTTCCGTGTGAGAGGTGGCTCCGTTTGAGGTGTAACCCCATCTATCGAAAGTAATTTCGATATATGCTATATTTGTTCTAATAAGTTCGGCGAACAGCCCGAACGCACCGGGCAAACATACTCGCAGACACACTCGCTGAGCAATCACACCCAAGGAGGCACCTCCCCATGATGGGCTATTCGCACACAGTCAGCGCCGCAGCTGGCTGGCTAGTGCTCGTCGAGACGGGAGTGGTGCAGGTTCCCGACACCCCTACCCTCATCGTGACCACCCTGGCGTGCGCCGGTGCGGGCATGCTACCGGATATTGACCACCATAACGGCAGTATCGCCAACTCCATTCCACCCATTTCACGCTGGGTAGCGCGCATTGTCGGGGCGGTCAGCGGTGGACACCGCAAGGGAACACACTCCATTTTGGGCCTAGTAGCCTTCTGGGCGATCGCCTATTTCAGCGCCAACCTGAGCTACAACGGAATCCCCTGGGCCTCACTACTTCTTGCCGCATTCTCGGGCGGCCTAGCCTTGCGCGTGCTCGGCGCACCGGGTGGATGGATTGGTGCCGTCGCCCTCGGGTACGCCGCCTACACGACCGATTCGCTGGCACTACTCCCCTGGGCTATTTCGGTCGGCGCCACCATTCACCTTCTGGGCGACCTACTGACAACCCGCGGACTACTGCCCCTCTACCCCATTGTCATAAAACCCCTGGTGGCGTCCCCACTATGGAAAAAGAGCGGCTACATGGCACTCCCAATCCTGGGTGACGCCGGCAGTGCACGCGAGAAGGCACTCGTTCTAGTACTGACCGGGTACATCGCCTGGTACGCGGTAGCCATGATGGGCTTCACCGAATACCCACTGCAAATGTTCGGACTGGGCATTCACGCCGCATAATTAAATTCTCAACGCATAACTAAATTCTCGATGAGAACAGCATCAAAGAGGACAGCAAAGCGCCCCGTCACTTCCCTACGGAAGCGGCGGGGCGCTTTTCTAATCCTTATCCCGACCTATCGGGGTGAGAGATTAAGCGTCCTGGATGGGCCAGAAGACGTCAACCTCAACGTTCTCTTCACCGGAGGTGGGGTACTTCTCGAACTCAGTGTTGTGCATTGGCAGTTCTCCTTTGTGAGCGGGCGGGAATCTCTTCTCCCCCGCGTTAGCTCACCATCTGTAGTGAGCCCTAATGTTTCGCTTTTGCGTCCTCGCATTGGCGGGAACAGTTATAAGTCTACGCCCCATGCATGTTGGGTTTCTACCATTTTTCCCACAATGTATGTAGAGACACACGAAAAATTTAAAAAGCCCACACAGACCCCCTGAAATACCGCCTGAGAGCTTTTCTTTGCTATCCAAAAACCCACAAGGCAACATTATTTGCCGTCAAATACGCCGCAAGTTTCGTGTGCCAGAACCCACAGTTCCCATGCGCGGGAGCGCAATAACAGCACATATGATCAGAAAACAATACAAACCCACGGGTCAGGTCACATTTTTCGGCACTATTCACGAGAAAAATACCGGCAAAATCTCCGCAACGCATCTTCAGAACATAGAAATACGCCACAAAAAAATACACCCCGGACAATAAAACAACGAGCAATACACGCAAAGAGGCCCCGGCGCCACACGGCACCGGAGCCTCCCCCATGCTTTTATGTCGGTGAATATTGCTTTATGCCAGCCTTTACGCCAGCGAAATCAGATCCTGGTAATCCTTCGACCACAAATCCTCCACCGCATCCGGCAGAAGCAGCACACGCTCAGGATTCAGCGCCTCCACCGCACCCTCATCGTGAGAGACCATCACAATGGCGCCCTGATACGCCTTCAATGCATTCAGAATCTCCTCGCGCGAGGCGGGGTCCAGGTTGTTGGTCGGCTCATCGAGCAGCAGTACGTTCGCGCTCGACGCCACCAGGGTCGCCAGGGACAAACGGGTCTTCTCGCCACCGGAAAGCACACCGGCAGGCTTATCCACGTCATCGCCAGAGAACAGGAACGAACCCAGAATCGTACGCACGCGGGTGTCGTCCAGATCCGGCGCGGCGGATTTCATGTTCTCAAAGACAGTGCGGTCACCATCAAGAATTTCGTGTTCCTGCGCAAAATAGCCCAGCTTCGCGCCGTGACCGTACACGACCTCACCCGTATCAGGCTCGGTGGAACCAGCCAGCATGCGCAGCAGAGTGGTCTTACCGGCACCGTTCAGGCCCAGCACCACCACGCGCGAACCGCGGTCAATCGCCAAATCAACGTCCGTGAAAATCTCCAGGGAGCCATAGGACTTCGACAGACCCTGGGCAGAGAGCGGAGTCTTACCGCACGGCGCCGGATCTGGGAAGCGAATCGCCGCAACCTTATCGGTCTGACGCTCCTCCTCCAGGCCGCGCAGAAGCTTCTCAGCACGCTTAATCATCTGCTGAGCAGCAACAGCCTTCGTCGCCTTAGCGCGCATCTTATTCGCCTGCTCCATCAGAGCATTCGCCTTCTTCTGCGCATTCGCACGCTCACGCTTGCGGCGGTGCTCATCCTGCTCACGCTGAGTCAGGTAGTTCTTCCAGCCCATGTTGTACTGGTCAATCACGCAGCGGTTCGCGTCCAGGTAGAAGACGCGGTTGACGACCAGCTCCATAAGCTCAACATCGTGGCTGATAACCATCAGGCCGCCCGCGAAGTTCTTCAAGAAGTCGCGCAGCCACAGAACCGAGTCGGCATCCAGGTGGTTGGTCGGCTCATCCAGCAGCATGGTGTCCGCATTAGAGAAAAGGATGCGCGCCAGCTCCACGCGGCGACGCTGACCACCCGACAGAGTAGACAGCGGTTGGGCGAGCACACGCTCCGGCAGATCCAGGTTGGAGGTGATGACCGCCGCCTCCGACTCCGCCGCGTAGCCGCCGCCAGCAATAAATTCAGCCTCCAGGCGGTCGTAGCGGCGCATACCCTTAGCGCGCACCGCCGGGTCCTCGCTCGCCATGTCCTCCTGCGCCTGACGCATCTTGCGCGCCACACCGTCCAGGCCACGCGCCGAGAGGATGCGGTCACGAGCCAGCTGACTCATGTCATCCACCTTCGGGTCCTGCGGAAGGTAGCCGATAGTGCCGCTGCGGGTCACCGTACCGTCAGCGGGCAGGGTCAGACCGGCAAGCACCTTAGTCATAGTGGTCTTACCGGCACCGTTGCGGCCGACCAGACCGATTTTGTCGCCCTTGTCGATGCGGAAGGTGACCTCTTCCATGAGCAGGCGTGCGCCTGCACGCAATTCGAGGTTCTGTACAGCAATCATGGGTGCCTTTCCGAAAAGGGGCGGTCTGGTGTCTGGGCTGGTAGTGCTCGGTAGGCGGGATTCGCCGGGTGAGAAGCGGCGAGCGCGCGGAGCACCTCATCAATTTTAGTGCAGGTGTGCCGAGTGCGCATGTGGGTTCCCTTTTGTTTTTGTGGTGTGGGGTGTAGGATACATACCGAACACTATTTGTAGAACATTGTTCAAATATTGGGTTGTGACAAGCAGTCAACCACCGCTACCCTCAACTCCACAGAAAAATCTGCGGAGAAACACGTATCAAAGGAGTACCACCCCAATGACCGATTCCGCGCGCGAATCAGCCCAGGCAACCCCGGCAACCCAGGCACCGCGCCGTAACGTAGCGGCAAAGACCTCCCTCGCCACCGACCTCTCCCTCATCGCAGTGTTCGCCGGCTTCATCGCCGCGCTCGCCATCATGCCCGCCGTCAGCCTGGGCGGCATCGCGGTCCCCTTCACCTTCCAGACCCTCGGCATTTACATCACCGCTCAGGTGCTCGGCGGCAAGCGCGCCACCGCCTCCGTGGCGCTGTACCTGCTGGTTGGTTTTGCTGGCCTGCCCATCTTCGCTAAGGGCGGCGCCGGCCTGGGTACGCTCGCCTCCCCCAGTGCCGGCTACCTGCTGGGCTTCCTGCCCTTCGCAGCCATTGCCGGTACCCTCGCCTACCTGTTCACCCGCAACACCCGCTCGGTGCTCTCCACCTTCCTCATGGCTCTGGTCGCGAACTTCTGCGGTTTTGTGGTTCTGACCGCCTGCGGTATCGCCGGTATGATGGTGAACGCCCACATGAGTTTTGACGCTGCCTTCGCCGCCGCCATGGTGTTCGTCCCCTGGGATCTGGTGAAGTCCACGATCGCGGTTCTGGTTGGCCTGTCGGTACGCCGCGCCTTCCCGTCCTTGGCATCTGCCCAGCGTTAAGGGCACACAATGTGCCGCACGAGAGGATAGCTATGTTTTTTCGCCGCTCCACGCGCCAGCCTGCACCACAGCAGGTACAGGGCGAACAGGCGGTGAGCGCCTCTACCAGCATGCCCACCCTTGAGCTTGAATCGGTGAGTGTTTTCACCGAGCTGCCCGAAGGCGGGCATCGCCGTATCCTCAAGGATGTGAGCCTGCGGTTCACGGCGAAGCGCACCGCGGTTCTGGGTCTGAACGGTAGCGGTAAGTCTACCCTGCTGGGGCTTTTCAACGGGCTCACCCACCCGGATGAAGGTATTGTGCGCGTGAACGGTGTCGACACCTTGGAGGCACCGAGCCGTAGCTCGAAGGGTGCGGGCGCTCGCAGTAATTCACAGGGCGCTTTTGAGGGTGTGGGCATGCTTTTTGCCCAGCCGGAGGCGCAGCTGATTATGCCCACAGTTGCCGAAGATATTGACCTGAGCCTGCGCCGTGCCGCTGCCGTTGAAGGTAGTTCCCTCAGCGGTGAGCAGCGCCGCGAACGGATCCGTGAGCTGCTCCGTGAACGCGGCATTGAATCGCTAGAGAATCAGAGCGTTTTCACCCTCTCAGGAGGCGAAAAGCAGCTGGTCGCTCTCACCAGTGTGCTGGCGGCGCGCCCGCAGATTCTTCTGCTCGATGAGCCGACTACCCTGCTGGATTTGCGTAATCGCGCGCGGCTGCTCAAGCATTTGGAGTCGCTGGATCAGATGCTGGTGCTCAGTACGCACGACCTGGATTTGGCGGCATCCTGCGATGAAGCCGTGATTATTCATGACGGCCGTTTGCTCGCTCAGGGGGATGCGGGGCAACTGGTGCAGCAGTACCGCACGTGGTGTGCCGAAGGGTTCCCGAACGAGGGCGCTACCGGCGGTCTGGATTCGTCAGGAGGCGCGCATGGGCGCTAACACGCCGCGCGTGAATCCTCGTCCCGCCTCCCAGGGCTCGGATTTCAACCCCGGCACTCTGCTGGTGGGTTTCTACCAGCCGTTGAACACGCCGGTGCATCGGGCGCCGCTGTGGCTCAAGGGCACGCTCTTCTTTGGGCTGTTCCTGCTGTTGGCGGTGACCGGCTGGCAGGTGGCGCTGGTGGCTTTGGTGGCATCCACGCTGTGCGCTCTATGGGCTGGTGTGCCTGCCTCCCAGCTGTGGCTGGTGGTTCGCACGCTGTCTCTGCTGCTGCTGATCATGGTTGCCTATTACGTGTTCACGGGCCAGTACGCCTCCGGCGCGGATGCTATCGCGACCATGCTGACGGCTTTCTACGCTTCCCGCACCCTGCTAGTGAGCACTCCCCTGCCGGTTCTGATTGACGGCTTTGTGAGGCTCTGTTCGCCGCTGCGTTTCGTGGGTCTTTCTCCCGAGCGTCTGGGTCTGCTGATCGCGTTGATGGTCCGGTCGATTCCGGCGCTCATGGACCGTTGGGGTGCGTTGCGCAGGGCGGCGGTGGCGCGTAATCTGCCCAAGCGCATGTATTGGCGGCTGCTGATTCCGTGGGTGGTGCAGGCGGTTGATTACGCGACGGCGACCGCTCGCGCTTTGCGGGCGCGACACGTGGACGAGCTGAAATAGCGCAGATACGCGAAAAGGGGCGGGGTGAATTTCACGGTTCACCCCGCCCCTTCGCTTTAACTCGCCTACCTCAAGCCCTAACTCAAGCGGTTTTAGGGCATCTCAACAACTAGCGCCGCCGGCAGCTGCTCCCACCACAGGTACCAGTCGTGCTGGCCGTAGAGCGCCTCCACGAGCTTGTCGAAGCCGCGGTAGACACGCACCGGCATCGCCGAGGAAACCATCGTGTGCTCAACCGCCAGAATTTCGGCGTCGCGGCGGGTTGTGACCGGTACCGGCGTGTAGAACTCGATAAAGTCCGAGGCGATAACAGCCGGGTAGGCGTCATCACGTTCAAACCAGTAGCGGGCAATGGACAGCAACGTCTCGGGGCTGGGGCTGGAGTCCCACCCGCCGAAGGGCAGGTAGGCGAACACCCCGGAGGCATCCCGCAGCGGCAGATCCATGATGAGCAGTTCCGCGGCGCTGTCAATGTCGGTGGCTTTGACCTTCTCATTGATGACGCCCGCGGTCAGTTCGAAGGGGTACTCCGCTTTCAGGGGCGCACCAATATCGTCTTCGCCGAGTTCGCCGTTTTCCATGAGGCGGCGGTAGGTCTGCAGGTAGGTGCTCTCGTTCAGGTGCCGGAACGCCTCATGCGCGGCAACTTCTACACCAACCTGGTCCAGGTAACGATGATGGTCGGTGATGAGCTCGTGTGCGTACCGCTCAACGGTGTCAGCGGTGATGTTCTGCACGGGTGTTGAGGTGCGCAGGGAGACGTTATTCTCGATGGTTCCGAGCAGGGTCGGGTCGAGGGCAACCACGATGGGGGTTGTTCCCCGGTTCTTGCCCTCGTAAAGGTGTTCGAGGTATCGCCGGTTAAGTTCGGCTCGTGGGGCGCCGTGGCGGATTCGCTCGTGTGGGTAGGGATACAAAGCGAGGAAGCGCTTGTAGAGCTCTGCCATGGTGTTCTCCGATGTTTGGTTGCCCCCAGTTTATCGCGTATTTTCGCGCAAAAATACGGGTTTTTGGATGTTTTAGCGGGGCACGGAGGGCGGGTGATTTTTTCGTTTGATGAGTGTGTATCGGTGTGCGCTAAACACGCTTAAACTGCCTTTGTGTTGGGCGGTTTGTTCACCGATTTTCGTTAGAAAAAGACAGAAATTTTTCGCCACCATATGAGATTTTGGGCGGGTCGTGCGAGCTGCTTTCGGCTACCCGGGCGGGTAGTTTCAGGGAGGTTCGGGGCACCTCCTGAATGTCTGTTACCAACCGCAGATACACGGCAGAAAGGGCACTAAACCCACAATTTCAGAAGGAAAAACACTCAGTATTCTTCTTCGGCGCGTCATATTTGACGTATTAGGGGTGTTTTGGGCGAGTTCCGCCGCCGTCTCGTAGCTACTGGAGTAGAGTGAAGGTACCAGCTACCGTCCGTGCCACATTGGTACGGAAAACCTCGCTGGGACCGTCAACTCGCAGGAGTTTCAACCAACGGAGGTTCTCATGTCGAATAGCTACTACAAAGAGATGGTTCGCCTGGCAGACAGCATCGCTGATAAGGCGCATGAGGGGCAGACTGATCGTAACGGCTGGCCCTATATCTCCC
>ENA-OWLX01000265-OWLX01000265.1-metagenome-genome-assembly--contig:-NODE-265-length-18195-cov-4.685061_pt1 | contig 18195 bp, 16 predicted proteins | sample MGYA00245351_ERZ651106 | MGnify/ENA primary metagenome ERZ651106 (study PRJEB26857, sample SAMEA4031768) | metagenome | biome: human; feature: oral; material: saliva | place: Philippines | collected 2014... | reverse complement strand
CACTATGAATAAGGCCGGATCCATTCATATGACAGCAAAGCGAATCGGTGATGATATGACTATCAGTCAAATTATCCGTCTCGTCGATGAAGCAAGTAGCAGTAAAGCTCCCATTGCCAAAACGGCTGATAAAATTGCAGGCGTTTTTGTCCCTACAGTTATTACAATTGCCGTTATTACGGCAGCCGTATGGTATTTCTTAATGGGGGCTTCCCTTGAATTCGCATTTTCTCTCGGCATTTCCGTTCTTGTTATTTCTTGCCCTTGTGCACTCGGACTGGCAACGCCGGTTGCTATCATGGTCGGTACGGGCAAGGGGGCTGAAAACGGAATTCTTATCAAATCGGGAGAAGCTCTTGAGTCGGCTCATTCCATTGACACAGTCGTAATGGACAAAACCGGGACTATTACGGAAGGAAAACCCTGTGTAACAGATGTCCTCCCTTTGAATACGGATCTTCATAACCTTCTTTCCGTTGCCGTAGGCTTGGAAAATAAAAGTGAACATCCTTTAGGTGCCGCCATTGTTCAATACGGTAAAGATAAAAATATTGTTCCTGCTCCCGTATCGGACTTTACCGCCATTTTCGGCAAGGGTATTCGGGCCACTGTAAACGGTACGACTTGGTATGCCGGAAATCGCCGCTTATTGGAAGACGTAGGAATTGATACGACTTCTGTTATCAACACCTTGAATCGCTTAGGCGATGAAGGTAAGACCCCCCTACTCTTTGCAACAGACAAAGCAATAGAAGGAATCATTGCCGTTGCCGACATGGAAAAAGAATCCAGCGCCAAAGCCATTGCTCTCTTCCGCCATATGGGTATTCAAGTAGTCATGCTCACAGGCGATAATGAACGCACAGCTAAAGCGGTACAACAGCGATTACAGATTCCCAAGGTTATTGCCGAAGTATTACCCCAAGATAAAGAAAAACATATTTCAGCCTTACAGGCAAAAGGACATCGAGTAGCCATGATCGGCGACGGTATTAACGATGCACCGGCACTTATGAAGGCCGATCTGGGTATTGCCATCGGCGCCGGCACAGATGTAGCCATTGAAAGTGCCGATGCCGTTCTTATGAAAAATGATCTTCTCGATGCCGTAACAGCTGTAAAACTTAGTAAGGCCGTTATTCGCAACATTAAAGAAAATCTTTTCTGGGCTTTCTTTTACAATGTCATCGGTATTCCCTTGGCTGCCGGAGTCCTCTATCCCTTATTCGGTATCAAACTCAGCCCCATTATCGGTGCGGGCGCAATGAGTCTCAGTAGCTTCTGCGTCGTCATGAATGCATTGAGGCTTCGCTTCTTTAAAGTAGAACACGGGGATGTTTCACATGAAACAAACTCGAAAGATGCACAAACTCATACTGTTTCTACAACATTAGTTGTTGACGGCATGACGTGTGCCCATTGTCAAAAACGTGTAGAAGATGCTCTTACAGCAATTCCCGGTGTCGTCTCTGCAACTGTAGATTTATCCACAAATACGGCTATTGTCGAAAGTAAGCAGAATATACCCGCATCTGAATTCAATCGTGTAATTACAGATGCCGGCTATATATTAATATCTCCTAAGGAGGAAAAGAAAATGGAACAAGTGTTAAAAATTGAAGGCATGATGTGCGGCCATTGCCAAAAACATGTAGAAGAGGCCCTCTCTGCCATGGACGGTGTAACGTCTGTAACCGTTGATTTAGAAGGTAAGAAAGCAACAGTTACAACAAACAAAGAAATTTCAACAGACCAGTTCGCAAAAGTCATTGCTGATGCAGGTTATGAACTCGTAAAATAACACAGAAAAAGGCCCGTCTCTTCTACGAGACGGGCCTTTTTCTGTGTGAAAATGTTTCACGTGAAACTACCATATTATATTAACCGACACCATCGAAATACTATAACTTAAAGTGTCGGCCTATTCACATGATTACAACTTTCTTTGCCTAATTCTTTATAATAAAAGTTCATAAATTTTTCCATGTTTTCAGGTTTACGTAACCAGGCCTCTACTTCCGGCGAAAGAAGATCTCTATGAACTCCCGTTCTCAAATAATATTTCGTTACGCCTAAAACAGGAGCTAATCGGGTTAAGACAGCTTCTTCTACAGTGTCTACGACTCCCTTTTCCCATTCATATACAGTTCTGGCCGATACATTTACCATACGAGCTAATTCATAAACGCCGAGCTCTTCTTGCTCTCTTAATCTGTTAATCCGTTGGCTTACATTTTCTTCCATCATGTATCACCTCTTAATTAAGATATACTATTTATTCTAGAGCCACTATTCGTATACTATAGTTATTCTACCATTGTCATCTATAAGGCAAAAGATTCCTTTTACCTTCTTGTCTATTTTATATCATCATTTATATTCCTATCTCATTTATTCATTCAACAAAAACTTGTACTACATGTAAAAAGAGGACTGTTTCTTGTGAAATAGTCCTCTTTACCAAAATTATTCCGATGAGTAATCTTTTATCTTATTTGTTGTTTTCCATATTCATTTCATGGCCGTTATGTTGACCCGACATGGATTGATTGCTACCGTTCATTTGCATATGATTATCTTCATTTCCCGGGCAGTCATCCGGCATTTGGCTGCCATTCATCTGTCCCTGACAATCTGAAGGCATCTGATTCCCGTTCATATGCATATGTCCTTGACTGTTACCGTTCATATTCATATGCATATTCATTTGACCTTGAGGCGGTATATACCCGCCTAATTGCGGATCAATCATTCCGAATACCATAGCCAAGTGAGTAAGTGCTACAAAAAGAAATACGGTCAACACATGTCGAACAACTTTGGTATGTTCATTCCAGGCCTTACCTACAATACCGATTTCTATAAAAAGTAAATAGACGGCCGGAATAATAGCTGCTAAGAAGGAGTAGATAGACAGGCGATCCAAGGGTCCCTTCCAAGCAACTGTCGGTATGTATGCGACAACAAGATAAATAAACAAGAAAATAAAAATAATACTTAAACAAATAGATGCCCCTTTTCGTAAACCGGGCCATGAGTTTTCTGCTTTTTCTTTGTTAAGCAGTGAAAAGATTTCAGAACAAAGAACCAGCTCGGCTAAGGTCATAGGCACTACCATGAAAAGAATTAAAAACCACGGTGCATACATACCCAGTAAATCCATATAGTTAGACATTACCATAGTAAATTCCTCCTTATTAATTTGTCTAACTCATTATACCCCACCGGGGTATATATGTAAAGAGAAGCGTCTATTTAATCCTATGTTTTATAAGCCTTCTATGTATGTGATAAGCGTATAGAAAGCATTTCGGATTATTTATAAAGAAACCTGCCAGCCGTAAGGGCAGCAGGTCCTTTACACCGCTTATACGTTATTTACTTAAATTAATAGATCCTATTTTCTCACGTAAAGGCAAAACTGACGGCGGGCTCACAGAAAGTTCATCTACGCCCATACGAAGGAAGTCTTCCGTAAGACTTAAGTCTGCACCGAGTTCACCGCAAATACCTACCCAAATACCTTCTTTATGCCCGTTTTTAACCGTCATTTCAATAAGTTTGAGAAGGGCGGGATGGTGGGGGTTAAAGAAGTTATCCAAGTCCGTCTGTTGTCGATCGATAGCCAAGGTATACTGGGTCAAGTCATTGGAACCGATGCTGAAGAAATCCACTTCTTTAGCCAACTCGTCACTAATGAGAGCCGCTGCGGGCGTTTCTATCATAATTCCCACTTCCATCGACTCATCAAAAGCAATTCCTTCATGTCTCAGCTCGTTCTGCACTTGTCTCAATAACTCTCGACTGCGACGCACTTCATCAACGGAAATAATCATGGGAAACATAATGGCAATCTTTCCGTACGCACTGGCTCTACACAAAGCTCGCAACTGTGTTTTAAAAAGAGTCGGTCGAGTTAAGCAAATACGAATAGCACGCATGCCCATAGCCGGATTTTCTTCAGCCTTTAAATCGAAGTAATCCACCTTCTTGTCCGCTCCTATATCCAGGGTACGGATAACAACCGTTTTTCCTCCCATCATTTCGACCGTCTTTTTATAAGCTTCAAACTGCTGCTCTTCCGTCGGATAGGTAGCATTTTCCAAATATAGGAATTCGCTACGGAAAAGGCCGATCCCTTCCGCATCATTAGCCAAGGCTTGAGGCACATTATCAGGATTTCCGATATTCGCGAAAACGTTGACCTTATAACCGTCTACCGTAACGGATTCCTTACCTCGATATGCTTCTAAACGAATTTTACGTTCCTCAGCCTCCGCCTGTTTTTTCTTCATCTTATCCAACGTAGCCGAATCGGGATCCAAATATACGGTTCCCGTAAAGCCGTCAACAATAACCGTCTTGCCTTCCACATCCGTATGCAATTGCGTTCCCGTATTGACTACGGCTGTAATTCCCAGTGTACGAGCCAAAATAGCCGTGTGGGAGTTCGTGCTCCCGCCGGAGGTAACAAAGCCCAGAATCTTATCCGTATCGAGTTGTAGCGTTTCACTGGGAGCTAAGTCGTCGGCGGCCAAAATAACACCGTCGTATGCCGAGAAATCATTGGCTTCACCGCCACAAAGCTGTACCTGTATACGTCTTGATATATCCAATACGTCGGCTGCCCGTTCCTTCATATACGCATCATCCATGGAGCGGAACATTTCGGAAAACTGCTGCGCCGTTTCTTCTACAGCTGCTTCGGCGTTAATTTTCTCCTGAGAAATTAAAGTAACTATATTATCAATATAATCGTCATCATCAAGCATCATCTGATGAACTTCAAATACGGCCGCTTCCTCTTCGCCAACCTTTTGAACCGCCTTCTCATACATGTCTTTCAACTGTTCAATAGATGCTAAACGAGCTTCTTGAAAGCGTTCCACTTCTGCATCCGTATCCTTTATACGTCGTCTGGCCGTAGATACGGTATTTCTATGGAACAAAGCAAGGGGACCCATCGTAATGCCGGAAAAAATCGATTTTCCCTTTACAACTAGCATGAATACCTCCTTTAGAAATTTTCTTTAAAGAATTTTTCTATTTCATGTACAGCATGTTCTTCATCTGAACCGTCTACAGTAACTTTTATTTCTTCACCTTGTTTCACGCCCAGAGCCATAACCGTAAAAATCTTTTTCAAGTCACCTTTTTTAGACCCTTTTTCAATAGTAATCTTTGATTCAAATTTTTTAGCTTCCTTAACGGCCAATCCAGCCGGACGCGCATGAATCCCTTGGGGATCCGTTATTGTATATGTAAACTCTTTCATTTTAATGCCTCCTTAAAATCAACTTAATCGGTATTCTTTACTTTAACGTACTTTTATAAGAAAAACAATAGTCTAAGCATTCTTTCTCGTTAATCCCAACAAGAGAGCCGCCACTACGGCACCGGCAAAAAGAGCTGCCAAGTACATGGGCCAGTTCGTAACGACACCGAATACGAAAATCCCGCCGTGAGGGGCCGGAACGGTACAATTAAAAAACATGGACAGAGCCCCGGCTACAGCCGAACCGACGGCACACGAGGGTATGACATGAACCGGATCGGAGGCGGCGAAAGGAATAGCTCCTTCCGTAATAAAAGATAACCCCATAATAAAATTCGTAAGTGTAGATTGTCGCTCTTTCTCCGTAAACTTGCCCTTAAAAACAAGCATCGCCAAAGCAATTGCAATGGGAGGCACCATACCTCCGATCATGACGGAAGCCATGATACCCGAGCTGACAGCTGCCCCCGATGCATCGACTAATGAAGCCGTTCCGAAAACATAGGCCGCTTTATTAATAGGACCGCCGAAGTCGATAGACATCATGCCGCCTAAAATAAGGCCCAAGAAAATCTTGCTGGTCGTAGTCATACCGGCCAGAGTAAACGACAGCCATTGATTGAATACGGCCGTAGGCGGATTAACGACAAAAACCATAATAAGGCCTACGAGAATAAGCCCGAAAACGGGATAAAGTAATACGGGCTTAGTGCCCTCCAAGGCTTGAGGCAGTTTAGCAAAAACCTTCTTTAAAAAGATAATTACATACCCCGCAATAAATCCGGCAAAAAGGGCTCCGAAAAATCCCGATCCCCCGTTAGCTGCCAAAAATCCGCCGATAATACCGGGCATCAACGCCGGTCGTTCACCTATGCTGACGGCAATATATCCGGCCAAAATAGGCATCATCATACTGAATGCCAAACCGCCGATATCTTTCAAAAAAGCTGCTACAGGCGTTCCCGAACCGAAAGTGGCCGTCCCGGCATTATTCATGTCAAAAAGGAAGGCCAAAGCAATTAAAATACCGCCACCGATAACGAAAGGAAGCATATGTGAAACGCCGTTCATTAAGTGCTTATAAACACGTCGACCCGTGCTTTCCGTCCCTTCACCGGAGGTACTTTCTTCACTTTTACTGCCGCTTCCGCTAAATACGGGAGCCGTCTGTTGCAAGGCGCCTTCAATCAAACCGGCAGGATTCTTAATGCCCTCCGCAACCTTAACGAAAGCGACGTGTTTTCCCTTAAATCGTTCGACCGGCACGTCCTTATCGGCTGCCACAATAACACCTACAGCCCGTTTTATATCATCGGCAGTCAAAGCATTTTTAACTCCGCCGCTACCGTTTGTTTCTACTTTAATATCAATACCCATGTCGCTACCCTTGTTCTCTAAGGCTTCGGCAGCCATGTATGTATGAGCAATTCCTGTAGGGCAAGCCGTTACGGCAACGACAAACGGTCTTTCCGTCACATCAGCAGAGACTGCCGCTTGACCGGCTTCTCCAGAATCTTCGACTGCCAAGGCTTGCTCCGCATTATCAATAATTTTTAAATACGTTTCTCTATCGGGAGCCGACATCAAAGCCTCTCTAAAGTCGTCATCCATAAGCATTCTGCTGAGACGGCTAAGGACTTCCAAATGAACATCGGCACCGTCCGCCGGTGCGGCAATCATAAAGAAAAGGTGAGCCGGCTCATCATCAAGACTTTCATAATCGACACCGGTGCGAACAATCATAGATGCCAGTGCGGGCTTTACAACCGCATCTGTCTTGGCATGAGGAATGGCAATACCCTCACCGATTCCCGTACTTCCTTCACCTTCACGCTTTAAGACTGCGGCCTTATACGCTTCTTTATCTTTTAAACAACCGCTTTTTTCCATTAAATCTACTAACCGATTAACAGCGCCTCGTTTATCGACAACCTCTGCCTGTAAATCGACACTTTCAACTTTCAATAAATCCGTAACTTTCATAACTGTTCCCCCTATAACCAAACAGCTTCATACATATCTTTAATTTGTCGACCCGTTGCCAGCCATTCATGAAAAGCCGTAGCACTTCCGGCTGCAATCCCCCAACGTAAAGCCTCGCTCAAGTTTCCCCCGTATTTTATATAAGCCGAAATAAATCCGGCTACCATACTGTCTCCGGCACCCACGGAGTTGACGAGCGTTCCTTCGGGCGTTTTTACCTTATATATTTCATTATCCTCACCGATTAATATGGCACCGTCGCCACCGAGAGATACAAGTACGTTTTGTGCCCCTTCTGCTTGGAGTTTCCGTGCCTGAAAAATAACGTCTTCATCTGTCCTTAGTTTTATATCGAATAATTCTTCCAGTTCTTCTCGGTTGGGTTTAATCAAAAAGGGTTTATACTTCAGTACATTACGTAAAAGTTCGCCTGTCGCATCGACGACGGTTTTGACGCCTTTGGCTGCTACGGACGCCAATAACTGTTCATATATACGGTTGTCTATACCTGCCGGTATGCTTCCGGCAAGAACCAGTACATCATCGGAGCTTAGAGACCCTATTGTTTTTTTCAGGTGATTAATATCCTCTTGACCTATAAGCGGACCAATTCCGTTAAGTGCCGTTTCTTCATGGCTGATAACCTTTACGTTAATGCGAGAATTACCTTCTCGTAAATAAAGAAAATCACATTGTACACCGGCATTCACGCAAAGACGCTCTATTTCCCGACCGGTAAAACCGGCTACAAAGCCCAAGGCCTTGCTTCGGGTTCCCAAGGCCTGTAATACAAGGGATACGTTAATCCCCTTACCGCCGGGATATATGGCTTCCGCCTCTGCTCGATTAATATTACCGGTAGAAAAATCCGTCGTATGAACAACATAGTCTAAGGACGGATTGAACGTAATCGTGTAAATCAAAGCATACACACCTCCGTTTGCTCACCGTATGCGGAAACATCTAAACCTTTCTTGCCTACCGTAATAATTGCGACCTCCGCAAGAGTCGCAAATGTTACGTGTGACGAACGACCGAATTTACTCGTATCTGCCAAAACATACGCCTTGGTACACTGTTTAAGTGCAGCCGTCTTACAGGCCGCCTCTTCCTGATCGGGAGTCGTATACCCGAAACGAAGATCAATCCCGTTTGTACCGAAAAAACCCTTCGTGAAGTGGTAACGTCTGAGCATATCTCTCATGTCTCCTCCGATAACCGATTCAGTCGATCCTTTAACTGTCCCGGGAAGTATACTTACTTGTAGCCCCCGTGCAGCCAGTTTTTGTGCCAAGGGAAGGCTATTTGTAACAATTGAAATATCATGTGACGTCAAAAAGTCGCCCATTTGTTCCGTCGTCGAACCGCCGTCTATATAAATAAAATCCTGTTCTTCTATCAAAGTAGCGGCATAAGCGGCTATTTTTCTCTTTTCTTCTACGTGGTAGGCATATTTCTGCTGAATACTTTCAGAATTGACATTATATTCATCCACTTCGTCTACAACCGTGGCTCCACCATGAACCCGATTGACAAGGCCCATCTTTTGTAAGGTAAGTAAATCCCGTCTGGCCGTCGATTCCGAGATCCCGTACCGCTCCGACAACTGCTGTACCGTTACGGCTCTTTCAATCATTACAAGCCGTGCTATGTCTCTCTGCCGTTCTTCGGTCAACATAATGAGTACCTCCTGAAAGTAAATTTCGCCCTTAGTATACAATCACAAACAACAATAATCAATCAAAAGCAATCATTATTCTAAACGAATATGCATGAATGGCCAAAATTCTTAAATAGCATAATTATAGTGTGGTTTATGAAAAAAACCGCTTCCTAACAGGAAGCGGTTTTATATCCACCATTATGCTATTTATACTTATTTAGAAATATGTTGTGCTGCAATGCCCGTCAACGTTTGCCCTTCCGGTGCATCTCGTAAAGTATAGGCTTCGGCATCCTCTTCAGGAGTCGTCTTATTTTCCTTCTTTTCTGCCACCACTGATTTTCCGTCATCTTTGCTCACCGCATCGATTGCAGTGGTCTCAGCAAAGGCAAAGTCCATCAACAGCTTCGCATCACCACTACGGTTATCCGAGTTTAAAATGCTGACCACATAAGTCTTATCCCCACGCGTAGCCGATGCAACCAAGGTCGCTCCACCGTAGTCGGTGGCACCGGTTTTAATGCCGTTAGCACCCTTATATCCTGAATTGAGAAACTCGTTCATGGAAAAAACTTCTTGGGACCCGCCGTTTGTATACGGCATGACAAAACTCGTACGTCCCGTAAAAGATTTAAAAGTCTGATTTTGCATAGCATATACAGCTATCTTAGCTAAATCTTTAGCCGTCGAAACATGGTTTGCATCCGGCAATCCGTGAGGATTCGTAAAATGAGTATTCGTAGCACCTATAGTGACTGCCTTATCATTCATCATATGCACAAAGTCCGCTACGGAAGGAGCTACCGTGACAGCCGTATCCAAGGCCGCATCACAACCCGTATAAGTCATCATAGCCGTAAGGGCATTGCGAAGCGTAACGGGGTGATCTGCAGAAATTCCCAAAACGGCTACGTCTCTATCCAATTTAGTTACATCATCGGAAAAATGAACGGCTCCGTCCAATACCGTATCGCCCGCTTCGGCCCCTAAAAGGGCCGTCATAATCATAGTCGTCCCGCCGGGATACAACTTTTCATCACCGTTTTTCGAATACAGTACTTCTCCTGTCTTAGCATCCATCAGAACGGCTGCCCGAGCATGAATCTCCCCATCGGAAACGGCAAACGATGAAGCCAATCCAAGACACCATACCATAGCACAAAGGGCCAGTTTTTTCATCTTCATAAAGCTCATCCTTTCTTTATAACGGATTCTTTACAGCCACTTTTGGCTTACGAGGATATTTCACCGGGCTGTTTTTAACCTTTTTAATATATAAAACGGCTCTCTTATCTTCAAGACCGGGCAATTTCTTAGGCTCGACGACTTCCACCATACCCCCGAGAATTTTCAACGCATTTTTCGATTCTTCAATTTCTTCTGCATAGGCCGCCCCTTTAAGAGCTACGAAATAACCTCCCGTTTTTACATACGGCAAGGCCCATTCAACTAAAACAGGGAGTCTGGCTACAGCTCGAGTCGTAACTATATCGAAGGCTTCCCGATATATATCTTTATGAGCCTCTTCTTCAGCTCGCCCGTGCAAAAACTCGGCCTGCTTATATGAAAGAGTCGTTGTCACTTCCTTTAAAAAGGTTAACCGTTTTTGAAGGCTGTCGAAGAAGGTAATCTTCAAATCGTCGTGCATAATAGCCAAGGGAATTCCGGGAAACCCGGCACCCGTACCCAAATCCAATACCTTAGCCCCGGTGAAAAAGAAGCGCTCATCATAACAACTTAAGCTGTCAATAAAGTGCTTTACCGTCACTTCGTCGGCATCGGTAATGGCTGTTAAGTTCATAACCTTATTTTTTTCTTCCAATAACCCGGCAAAGACTTTGAATTTTTCCAGCTCATCATCCGTTATGTTCGGATAGGCAAGACGGAAAAGCTCATCTCCCTTACATGGAAACATTACCTTTACCCTCCCGTTTCATCTGCTCAGTATAAATCAATAAAGCCGTAATATCTGCCGGTGAAACTCCGGATATACGCGAAGCCTGTCCTAATGAGCGCGGCCGAATATCGGAAAGCTTTTGTCGACCCTCGGAAGAGATTGTATCGATCGCTTCGTAGTCAATAGAATCGGGTAAAAGACGCTGTTCCAACTTATTCATCTTTGCTACCTGTTCCCGCTGACGTTCAATATAGCCTTCATACTTAACCGTAATCTCCACTTCTTCCGTTACATCAAGAGGATAGTCTTTAAGTTCACTAAATAGCTTTTTCATTAAAGAATAGGTCATTTCTTGACGACGTAACAAGTCGACGCCCTTGATTCCCGTTTTTAAAGGAGCCGACCCTACCGACTCGAGAAGTTCATTAGTCCGGGTCGTCGGCGTAACGGACAATTTTTTTAAGACAGAAAGAAGCTCATCAACTTCCTCTTTTTTCTTACAAAAGGCTGCATATCTCTCATCGGTTACAAGCCCTAATTCACGGCCTTTTTCTGTCAATCGCATATCCGCATTATCTTGTCTTAGAATTAAACGATATTCGGATCGGCTGGTCATCATACGATACGGCTCGTTTGTACCCTTTGTAACCAAATCATCTATAAGAACACCTATATAGGCTTCCGCCCGTGTCAATACAAAGGGATCTTTTTTCTGTATCTTCAGTGCCGCATTAATACCTGCTATCAGCCCTTGTGCCGCCGCCTCTTCATAACCGCTCGTTCCGTTTGCCTGACCGGCCGAATACAATCCTCTTATCTTCTTGACTTCCAAAGTAGGCAAGAGTTGCAAAGGGTCGAGACAATCATACTCGATAGCATATCCGGGTCGCATTATTTTCACATCTTCCAAGCCGGGAATGGTCTTTAAAAATTCATACTGTACATCCATGGGCAAGCTGGTACTCATTCCCTGAACATACATTTCTTCCGTTTTTAATCCTTCCGGTTCAACAAAAAGCTGGTGTCTCTTCTTATCGACAAAACGAAGAATTTTAGATTCAATAGACGGACAATATCTGGGCCCGATACCTTCAATAACTCCGTTACACATAGGTGCCCGATCCAGATTGGATCGAATAATCTCATGAGTTCTCTCGTTCGTATAGGTAAGCCAACAACAAACCTTATTACGATTTAACCGTTCAGACAGAAAAGAAAAGGCATGTCCTTCATTATCTCCTTCCTGCTTTTCCATAGAGTCGGTTCGCAATGTACGGCTGTCTATCCGAGCTGGAGTTCCTGTCTTAAAGCGCATTAATGAAATCCCGTATTTTTTCAAAGAATCGGATAATGCTTCGGCCGATCGTTGTCCTATGGGGCCTGACTCAAGTACGGTCGTTCCGATAATGATACGCCCCTTTAAATATGTTCCGGTTGCCAAAATGACCGCTTTAGCCAAAAAGGTTTCACCCAATTCCGTATAGACACCCTTTACAATCTTATCTTCTACGATAAGATCCGTAACGGTCAGTTGTTTCACATCCAGATTGGCTTCATTTTCCAAGATATGTGTCATTTCAGACTGATATGCTTTTTTATCCGATTGAGCACGCAAAGAGTAAACTGCAGGACCTTTGCCCGTATTCAACATACGCATTTGTATAGCCGTGTTATCGGCTACCAAACCCATCTGACCGCCTAAAGCATCAATTTCTTTAACGAGGTGACTTTTACCCGGACCGCCTATAGCGGGATTACAAGGCATTAAAGCTATATTATCTAAATTAAGCGTAATCAATAAGGTATGCATTTTCATACGAGCAGCGGCCAAAGCCGCTTCACAACCCGCATGTCCTGCACCGACAACGATTACGTCGTAAGTTCCGGCAACAAACACAACAGAACCTCCTATTTTCCCAAACAAAAACGACTGAATATTTCACCGACCATATCGTCTTGAACCGTCTCTCCCGTGACCGCACCCAATAACTCCCAAGCCTCACGTAAATCAACGAGTATTAAGTCCGTCGGCATGCCGGCATACATCGTTTCTTCAGCCCTTTTCAGAGCATTCAAACTTTGCCTCATCAGTTCAATATGTCTCATATTGGATAAGAGAACTTCATTCTCTCCCGCACCGCTTTCTCCCGAACGGGAAACCAAGTACTCTTCCAATAAACTTATACCGTCTCCTGTCTTGGACGACAGTGAAAAAACAGGAAGGCCGTACACTTCTAAATCTTTATATTCCAGAAGAGGCTTTAAATCCGACTTTGTCAGAACAATAGCACCCTTACCGTCAGGGACAGAGTTTATCAAAGCCTTGTCCTCATCACTAAACGGCTGCGTCCTGTCTTTCAAAATTAGAACCGTATCAGCAGTTTCTATATAATTTCTGGCCTTAGTTACACCGATAGCTTCAACCGTATCTGTCGTTTCTCTGATTCCCGCCGTATCGACAAGACGAAATGGAATTCCCTGTATAGATACCCATTCCTCCAGAGCATCTCTCGTCGTTCCCGGAATATCCGTCACAATGGCTCGATCTTCTGCAAGTAAATGATTCAGTAGGCTGGATTTTCCTGCATTGGGAGCCCCGGCAATGGCCACCGTCATGCCGTCACGAATAATCCGTCCTTTAGACGAATCCTTCAGCATTTGTTCCATCCGCTCCATCATACATCTCATAGTCTTTTCCAAGTCATGAACGACAATATCTTCCAAATCTTCTTCCGGATAATCTACCGTTACTTCCAGACGTGTAATAAAATCCGTCAATTCAGTCCTCATGGCAGCCACAATACCTGAAAGCCGACCTTCCAATTGGCTTAGAGCCGTACTTAATCCCTTCGAACTTTTGGCCTGAATAACATCCATGACCGCTTCGGCTTGCACCAAATCGATACGGCCGTTCATAAAGGCCCTTTGAGTAAATTCTCCCGCACGAGCCAGACGAGCACCGCTTCGAAGTACGAGTTTTAAAATATCCGAAACAGATTGACGACCGCCGTGACATTGTATTTCCAAAACATCTTCCGCCGTATAAGAATGAGGCCGCTTCATGATAAGTACAAGAGCTTCGTCAATTTCACGGCCTTTTTCATCAACAATAGTTCCGAAATGAATCGTTCTGTCTTTAAAATCCTTGAACCTCGTCTTCCCCTTACTGCAAAAAATTTTTTCACCGATGTTATAGGCTTCAGTACCGCTTATACGAATAATGCCGACACCGCTTTCTCCCGTTGCCGTAGCAATAGCCGCAATGGTATGTGACAAATCGTAAATCATAGAACTTCTCCTTCATATAGGAAAAGAACCCGGTGCATTGCACCGGGCCCTCTATTATTGATAATAAATAACTACATGACGATACGGGTCCTGGCCTTCACTTTCCGTCCGTACATGTTCCGTGTCCTGAAGGGCTACGTGAATAATTTTTCGCTCAAACCCGTTCATCGGTTCAAGAACAACCTTGTTACGATTGCGTTTAACTCGACTTGCCAAACGATGAGCCAAGTTTTTTAACGTTTCTTCACGACGAGCCCTGTAGTTTTCTACATCAAGCATAATGAAAAAACGATTTTCTTTGCCTTTATTAGCTTTCAAATTAATGATATATTGCAAGGCATCCAATGTCTGCCCGTGTTTTCCTATAAGAACTCCTAAGTCGTCGCCGTGTATGTGAAGTGTAATTCTGTCAGCCTTTATCATCTTTTCGATAACAGCCGAAATTCCCATTTTTTCAAGAATTGTATTCAGGAATTCTTTCGCATCGGCGGCGACTTCCTCCGCATCATTACGATTTTCTCCTCCATCTGATTCAACGGGTTTTACTTCTACGGAAACTTCTTCAACTTGTATAGCTTCAACAGGTACTTCTTCAACCTGTTTTTCAATTACCGTAAGGCGAACCTTGGCCTCTTTTTTACCGAAACCCAAAATACCGCTACTGGGCTGAACCAATACTTCCGTTTCCACTTCGGATATATCTTTTCCCAGTTCTTTAAGACCCGATTCAATCGCTTCTTCAATAGTTTTTCCCGTAGCTTCGATAATCATCATGTTAATTCTCCTTCTTGAGACGTCCCATAATCATCTGCTGAGCTCCTTGGAAAACATTGGAAATAATCCAGTAAATAACCAAGCCGCTCGGGAATGTCAAGCTAATCCAACCTATAAAAAGGGGCATAGCCACCTTCATAATCTTTTGTTGCATAGCCTGCGGACCTTCAGCATCAGGCTGTACACCTGTCATTTGCTTTTGAATAAGGAAGGTAGAAAGAGCCGACAAGACCGGCAAAATATAGGTTTCATCAGGCTGACCCAAACTGGAAAGCCACAAAAAACTTTCATATGCAGGATCATACGGATAGGATCGCAACGCATAGAAGATAGATATAAGGAAAGGCATTTGGATTAAAATAGGCAAACATCCCGAAAGGGGATTCACACCCATTTCACGATAAAGCTTACTCATTTCTTCCTGCATCTTCTTCTGGTTACCCTTATATTTTTTCTGTAATTCTTTTATTTTCGGCTGTAACAGTTGCATTCCTTCCATGGAACGAATCTGTTTTGCCGTCAACGGACTGAGTACCAGCTTAATAATAATTGTAAGCATTATAATGGCAATACCGTAACTGGGGTATCCCACTGATTGAGTAAAAGCGTAACAATAGTCGAGGAAGGTTGACATAATGCCGCTCAATACATCCATAATTCCGCTGAAAAAGCCCAAAAATCTCAACTCCTATCAAGTGTAAAAAATCCAGGGGACAGGCCTTAATTTCATCCGTCCCGTTACGGCAACGGGTCATAACCGCCCTTATGAAAAGGATGGCATTTTAAAATTCTCTTAACAGCGAGAACCGACCCTTTTACTGCGCCGTATTTTTGTAAGGCTTCAATGGCATAAGCAGAACAAGTAGGATAAAATCGACAACAAGGTAATCCCAACGGAGATACACATAGTCTATATACTTTTACAAGAAATATAAGTATATATTTCATAACTAAGCCTTTTTCAAAAGACCGGCCTGTTTAAAAAGCTTCATAATCGTCTTTTCCGCATCTGCATAGGTGCCGTACTTCATACGGCTTCTGCCGATTAATACCAGATCATATCCGCTTATCAGTTCAGAGCGATGTAGTCGATATACTTCCTTCATTAAGCGCCTGCAATAATTGCGTTCAACGGCACAACCTACTTTTTTCCCTGTCACAAATCCCGATCGAATCGGTTGCTGCGGCGATCGTTTCATAATATACAAAACGACGGATCTGGCCACATATGACTTACCGTGACGATATACGAGCTGATATTCTCTATTTTTACATAAGCGATCTTTTTTTTTCAACTCATACATAACGATTATCCTGATAATGGCAGATGAACAGAAAAATCCCCCGAGGAATTTTTCTGTTCATCTCGTAATTGTTATTAAGCAGAAAGTTTCTTTCTACCTTTCATGCGGCGTTTTTTCAAAACCATACGACCGCCTTTAGTTTTCATTCTTTCACGGAAGCCGTGCGTTCTTTTCTTCCACAAGTTATTCGGTTGAAATGTCTGTTTCAAGTGAAGCACCTCCTTTTACACATAATACTTTGAGCTTACACCATAACAGTGTAATTATACTCAATAGGCTATATACTGTCAATGAAGAGGATACATAAGACTCATAAGTAAATGAACCTGTCTATTCCATTCATATCTTTTTTAGTGTAAAATGTGGATAGATGACAGATATAAAAAGAAAGTTATCAACATATTATCAACAATTGTTGATAACTTTCTTTTTTCTTTCTCTTTTCGATATTTATCGTAAGAAAAAGAGTTTTATCTACACAGTTATACACATTATATCACAACAATTACCTTTATATACACATGCATTTTAAAGAGAGGTCTCTTATGGAAACTATTGATATTACGGAACTTTGGATCCGCATGTTGGAAAAGTTAAAACAATCGTTGCCGCCACAAATCTACAACACGTGGATAGAAACATCCTTAATACCTTATTCTCTTGAAAACAATACGTTTACGCTGGATACAACTACCAATTTTATCTGTTCTTACATTACAAAAAAATATACACATCTATTGGAAACGACGGCTTCATCCGTAGCCAATCAAGACATTAAAGTTCGTCTTATTCACAGTGCCGGAGATCTTTCCGATACTGTACAGACAAATACTCCGAAAAAAGAAGAAACTCAAGATATATATGATAACAACATATATACTATTGAAAGTTTAAAAACTCATGAAACAACGGAATCGGTTTCCCCCCATACGGAACAGTTACAGACAGGTTCAGAACCTACTTATACTCCGGATATAAAACAATCCGGACCTTTTTCTGACGAAAAGGATGATATTTTACAAACAGGGGCCTCCACTTTAAACGACGCTTATACCTTTGACACTTTTGTTGTAGGCAACAGTAATCGATTGGCTCATGCAGCGGCTATGTCCATAGCCGAATCACCTATGACCAAATATTCTCCTTTTTTTATATACGGTGACAGCGGTCTGGGTAAAACACATTTAATGCACGCTATCGGCCATTACATATTAAATCATTATCCTAATTTACGACTACGCTGTATTACAAGTGAAGATTTTGCCAATGAACTCATTCAATCCATCCAGGATAAAAACCCTGAAAGTTTCCGTCAACGATACAGAAATATCGATGTTCTTCTCGTCGATGATATTCAGTTTTTAGAAAGTAAAGAACATACTCAAGAAGAGTTTTTCCACACCTTCAACAAACTCTACAAAGACCATAAACAAATGGTTTTTACAAGCGATCGACCTCCACAGAATATAAAAAAACTGGAAGATAGGCTTCGATCCCGTTTTCAAGGCGGAACTGTTGTAAATATTGATCCTCCCGATTTGGAAACGAGAACAGCGATTTTAAGAAATCGGGCCAAAATCGAACATCTACCTATTGATAAAGAAGCCATCGACTATATAGCTTCCAATGTGAGCGAAAACATTCGCGAACTTGAAGGAGCCTTTATTCGAGCTCAAATGCAGGCATCTGTCGAAAACTCTCCCATTACACTGGAAGTAACACAAAGGGCTCTTCAAGAGCTGGTCAAAACAAAACAGGAAAAAAAATATATTACTATTGATGAAATAACCAAGCATGTATGCTTATATTATAAAATAAAATATGAAGACTTAATGAGTAAAACTAAACTCAAAAAAATAGCTTTTCCTCGTCAAATAGCCATGTATTTATGCCGTGAATTAACGGAACACACATATCCTCATATCGGTGCCGCTTTTAATGACAGAGACCATACAACAGTCATGTACGCGGTTAATAAAATTTCTAAAGAGATAAAAAAAGACGAGTCTCT
>ENA-OWLX01000264-OWLX01000264.1-metagenome-genome-assembly--contig:-NODE-264-length-18197-cov-8.049939_pt1 | contig 18197 bp, 18 predicted proteins | sample MGYA00245351_ERZ651106 | MGnify/ENA primary metagenome ERZ651106 (study PRJEB26857, sample SAMEA4031768) | metagenome | biome: human; feature: oral; material: saliva | place: Philippines | collected 2014... | reverse complement strand
CTGCGGCTATGCCTGGGGGTGGTCGGGGTGCTGAAAGTGTCTCTGAGGCTGATTTAGCGATTTTGGCGGCGTGTGTACCTGAGTCGATGCGGGTGATGGACGCGCGGGGTCTTGGTCTCGTGGTTGGTTTGCTGCGTGAGCGGCTGGATGCCGGCTGGGCGCCGGGGGAGATCAAGCGGTTGCTGGATTCGCCGTTGCCTGATCGTGTTGCTCGGATGTCGGGTCTTGTGGCTTCGCGGCTTCGCCGTTTGGTGGCTGTGGGGGAGTCTCCTCGGGCTCAGGCTGCGGCTGCGTCGCGTGAGCGTGAGCGCCTGGCGAGTGAGCGCGCGGCCGTGGTGGATGCTCGCGAGGCGCAGACGGCTCCGTCGTTGGTGCATGTGCGCATTCATGATCTCGTGACGCGACTGGCCCCGGGGTTGTCGCCCGCTCGGTGCGCGAGGGTGGAGCTAGCTGTTCGTCAGGCTCTCGCGGATGCCTGGCATCGGGAGAATCCCCAAGGGGGGAAGCCGTCAGCGTCGGCGCTGCTGGAGGTGCTCGCAGCTTCGGGTGAACGGATCGCGGGTCGTGTGATTGCTGAACATGTGGACGGGGAGGTGGCCTGAGATGGTGGATGAGCGTGATCGGGAGGTGTTGACGTGGGTTGCGTGGGCGCGTTTGCAGGTGGATGGTTTGTCGTCGACGGCGCGTTTGGCGCTGCTTGAAATCGCGGGCCTGGTGGACACTGCGGGCGCGGCTATCGTGGAGGTGTCGTGGCTTGCTGGGCGGTTGGGTAAGTCGGAGCGTTACACGCGGAAGGTGTTGGCGCGCCTTGAAGATGCTGGTCTGTTGGTGCGCCAGGCCAGGCGTGAGGATGGGCGGCAGGGCCCGTCTCGCCTCCAGTTGGTTCGTGGGATCCGTGAGGGACGTGCGCGAGCTGAGGCGGCGTTGTCTGCGAATCTGGGGGTGGATCAATTGGGGTCGGATGCGTTTGAGGTGATTGATCCTGAGGATAATGAGGGCTTGCGGCGTTTGGTTCGCGACGCTGTTGATCAGGGGTGGCAAGGCGTCGCGTCGGCGCGTATTGCTGCAACGGCGGTCGCTCACGGCACGGTTCAGTTTTGGAGGCCGATCGCTCGCGCTCGCCAGTTCGATGGGATGAGCGCGGGGGAGGCGCTGACGTGGGTGTTAACGATCGCGTGGTTGACGTTGCGCGATTCACCGGCGACGGTGTTGAAGGCGAAGAGGCCGTGGGCAACGTGGACGCGCGCGGTAGTGAGGGCGTGCGCGAACGAGTCGACGGCTGGCCAGGCTGATCGTGATGCGGTTACGTTTGATGGTGTTTTGCCCGAAGCTCAGCAGCTCGCCTGGTCGGGCGCTGTGGGTGGCGTGCAGGATGTGAGTGTGGATGACTTTTCGGGTCCGTTGTTGGGGGTAGTGAAAGCTCTTGTGGGGGCGGGGCTGTCAGAAACAATGGCGTGGGCTGGGAGCGTGCGGTGTACGCAGATCATCCTTGATGCTCCGGCGTCGAAGCAGCATACGATGGCCGCGAAAGACTTGGCGCTCGCGAACATGGGCGTGGGTGCTGCTGCTGCGCGCGCGTGGGTGAGCCTTATTGTCGGGTCGCGGCGCGGGGCTGTTCTGGGTGCGGATCAGGCGAGCGCGGACGAACTCGCGTTGCAGGCGAGCAGGGTTGTTACCCACCTCAACACGCTTGTGGCGTAACTCACGTGAATGTGTGGGGGTGGGTGATCAAAAGGACCGGCTGCCCATTATTCGCTGTTATTTCAATGGATCGTGTGTTTTAGTCGGTGGGTTCGGGGTTGTTGTGGAGGTCGTAGCGTGTAATGGAGAGGGGGGTTGTACCGAACTTGGTATTGATTTCGTGTAGTTCGTCGATGACTTGTTGAATGAGCTCGTCGGGGACGTGGGTGTTGTCGCGGGTCCAGTCGGTGGTGCTGGTGATGACTTGTTGGTGCCAGACTTGCATGGTGTCGAGGGGGATGCCGCGTTCGGCGGCTGCAAGGTGTGCGGCGGCGATCGCGTATTCGATGTAGGTGTCTTGCTCGAACCAGTTGGTGGTGTTGCGGGCTGGGGGTTTTCCGTCGAGGGTGATGACGTAGAGGTCTTGTACGGATTCGTTGGGGTTGCGGTGTTGGGTCATGGATGTTGGCCTTGCGTGTGGGTGGGTGTAAAGCCTGTCTGTTTAATGGTCCCATTAGGATGGATGGTCATTGTGTATGACCCGCCGGGGCCGGGCGCTGTGAGGGTGAGGGGGCGTTTGTAGATGCGGGCTTGGGTGCGTGCGGCGTCTATGCAGCGTTCATGTAGGAGGTGGGTGGGGGCGTGGATGTCGGCGATGGTGATGTGTGCGGCTTGGAGGGTGGCGTGTGTGGGGGTGATGAGGGTGATGGCGAGGGGTGGCCAGGTGCGGGTTGTCATAGCATCTCACTGTCTGTGTTGGTGTGCGCGCGGGTTGTTACGTTGTGGGCGTAGGAAGGGAGCGCACAGTGAATAGAAATCCTTGGCTTGACACAGAAGACGCCGCGCCGGAACCGGTTGTGGCGGATGCTGGTGTGCTTGGCGGCGTCGTGCGTGAATGGGTGCCGGGTGTGGATGGTTTGCAGCCGTCGCGTCGGTTCCCGACGGGTCCTGCTGGGGAATCAGGCTTGTGGGTGGTGGGTGCTCATGGTGGAGCGGGTGCGTCGACGTGGGCGCATATTTTGGGGGCGTGGGATGCGCGGGGTGTGTGGCCGGTGGCGAGGGATGGTGTGTCCATTGACGTCGTTGTTGCGGCCCGGACCACGATCGCTGGGATGCGGTATGCGCAGCTGTTGGGTATTGAATGGGCGGCTGGCGCGTTGCCTGGGCGCCTTGTGGGGTTGATCGCGGGTGTGGATGCGCCTGGGCGTTTGCCAAAAGAACTGCGCGCGGCATTAGAGGTGACGCGCGGGACATTCCCGAACAGCGTTGTTGTGCCGTTTCAGGCCCAATGGCGGTGCGCAGGGATGGAGGGTGTGGGCGTGAAAACGCCTGCTTCTGTGTTGAAGATCAGGGACGCTGTTTCGTCCTGGACGAAAGGAAGATTCACAAAATGAAGAGCTTGGATTCGATCATGTATGCGGTGGTCTCGTGGGTCCCTGGATCTACGACGAATGATTACACTCCAACCCCTGAGGCCCCTCCGGGTGTGGCTGAGTACCTTCATACTTTTCTTAACTGGGTCGTGTGGCTGGGGGGCACGGCGGGGGTCGTGGGTTTCGTCGCTCTCGGCATACGTCTGGCGTTGTCAGATAGTCGTGAGTCCGACATGATGCACGCGAAGACGTTCATGCGCATCTGCGGGGGGCTCATCCTTGTTGCAGGGGCCGCTCAGATTTCTAAGCAGTTTGTGTCATGAAGGCGAACAATGAACGAGATGAGGAGCAGGATTCTGAGCGTACACCGACGGCGTGGACCCGGCCCTCGTTCTTGTTCGGCGCGGGGTTTCTCGCTGCCGTTGTGGTTGCACTGGTGTTCATTCTGATCGTGCAGTACTGGCCCACTTCAACACATGATGGCGCGAACCCGCCGTCACCCCAGTCTGATCCTGCTTCCGCGCCCGCCGCTTCCAAGGACGGGGTGCAGGTGGGGGTGGCGTGTGATAGTGGCGTGGTTGACACGTCGACTAGCGTGGATGTGGCACCGCAGGTTGATGATGTGCGGGTTGCTGGCGTGCGGGTTGCGAGCATCGAGGGCGTCGGCCCGGCGTCGACTACGAACGGCCTACCTACGTGCTACGAGCGCACCACGATGGGTGCTCTTCTTGCGGGGGTGAATTTCATCCTTGTGCAGGGCGCTTACGCCGATAAGGCGAGTGTGATGGAAACCTTGATGGCTCCTAGCGAGTATCGCGACCAGGAGATTAGGCGTGCGCGTTCTGGGGCGGCGGCGTACGCGTCGTCTGGGCAGATCGTGGTTCAGGGCTTCAAAACGATTCCGGTCAGCGACACTCATGTGCGTGTTCTGTACGCATATTCTGCCCCGTCGTTATCTGGTCGTATTCTCCAGCTCACGCTGGATATGAGGTGGGTGGATGGAGACTGGAAGGTTGATTCTCCGACTGCTCCCTCGGTTGTGGAGATCACGACGCCCGGGTCAGCGGGCCTGATTGACTGGTTGGTGCCCCGTGGATGACTGCGGTATGGGGTTGCTGTGCTATACGCCGCTAGCGTGGGTGGCACAGGGCGCTGCTGGTGCGGCTTTGCAACAGCTCGCGGAGATGATTTTGTCCACGATCGGGGCCGGGCTAATCGAGCTGGGGACGTTTTGGACTCGTGTGAGCCCAGGGTTTGGCCTCGAGGAAGACGGGCCGATCATGTACGTTCAGGCCCGACTGGCGTGGGTGGTGGGCATCGTGTTAACGATGACGCTGATGGCGTGCGGTATCCAGATCATTGTGTCGCGGTCCAATGATCCACTCGCTCGCACCGGGCGTGCACTGGTGAATACCATCGTCGTGTCGGGCGCGGGCGTGACATGTATTACGTCTCTCGTGGCGGTCTCGGATGGGTTTTCCACGTGGCTGATGAATGAGGTGACGAACGACTCTGCTAGCGGGTTTGGAGCGTCGATCATCGCGTATTCTCAGATGCCAACAGGCGATGGAACGCTCGGGGTCATCATCTTGTTGGGGGTGGTCGTGATCCTGGCGAACTGCGTGCAAATCGGCATGATGCTTTTGCGCAGTGCGTTGTTGATTCTCGTGATTGTCATGTTTCCCCTTGTTGCGGCGTCCTCGGGGACGCAGATGGGACAAGCGTGGATCAAAAAGATCACGGGCTTTACGCTCTCGTTGCTTTTGTTGAAGCCGGTTGCAACCATCATCTATGCCCTTGGTATCAAGCTCATGGCATCGGTGTGGGCTGTTGACGCTGGTGAGGGAGCCTTTCAGGCTGCTTCAGATGGGATTACATCGTTCATTATGGGGTCGATGTTCCTGATCGCTTCGGCTTTCGCGATCATTCCACTGGTGAGCTTCATTATGCCCACTGTCGGAGCGATCGGAGTCGGTGGAGGTGGTGGGGGAGCAAGCATAGCTGCAGGAGCCTCGGCAATCGCTTCGGGTGCGATCACCGTGAAAGGTCATGTGTCAGCGGATAAAGGCACTGGCGCTTCCTCTGCGCCCCGTGGTGGAGAGACGTCGATGGCATCGGGAGCCCCCAGTGCCCCCAGCCCAGCGGCAGCCTCTGGAGGGACGGCTGGCGCTAGTGGAGCATCGGGTGCTGCGTCTGGGGCTACGGCGGCTGGTGGAGCCGCTTCTGGTGGGGTCCTCATAGCTGCGCAGATGGCCCTGAAAGCAGCCGGTGATGTCAGTGAAGCAATTGAGGGTGCAGTTGAAGACGCAGACGGCCCCAGCGGAGCAGGAGGAGCGTGAGGTGGTGCGTCCAACATATGGGAATTTCCGCAAACCACGAAACGTGGGCCTGTGGAACATGTCGATGGAGTTGACTCTCGCGGTCTTCGGAATCGCAGCCATTACCGTTGTCCTCGTGCTGAACCAGCAATGGTTGGTGGCCGTTGTCGTCGACGCGATTGCAGCCGTAGTGGTGGGAACCCTGTCGCATAAGGATGTTCATGGTGTATCGGTTGCGGCAAAATGGATGGAGCGAGTGATGTTTAAACGAGCCAAACGAGCGGGACGAAACCTTTACCGGTCGGGACCAATCGGTGTGGTGCCCTCACGAGCGACGCCGCTGCCGGGCATGTTGGCTGGATCTGGGGTGAGCGAGCATGTGGACTCATTTGACCGTCGTTTCGCGCTGGTTCATCACGCGGACCGGTCGGTCGCTGTCGTGATGAGTGTGACACCCCCGGGGATCGACTTGGTGGACGAGGAGCAGCTGGATAACGAGGTCGCCCAGTGGGGTGAGTGGTTGGCAATGCTTGGTAACGAGGTGGGTGTCGTCCAGGCCAGTGTGGTTGTCGAAACGGCACCGGATTCGGGGCAATCTCTTGCGCGTCACATTGCCACTAGCGCGAACACGGACGCACCGCAGGTTGCGCGCCGCGTCATGGAGGAGGTTGCCGCCGAGTACCGAACGGGTGCGGCGCAGATGCGCGCGTGGGTCACGGTGAGCTTTCTCCCGTCGTCAATGGCGTCTAAGAAGCGGTCCGTGGAGGAAACAGCTCGCGACATTGGGGGGCGGTTGACGGGAATCACCCAGCAACTCAAAGCTGCGGGCGCGGGCGCTGTGCACCTCATGGGGGCGCATGAACTCGCTCGCTTCATTCGCACTGCGTACGATCCAGCCGCAGCGGATCTATTCGACCGGGCTTCCTCGATGGGCGAAGAAGTGCAGATCGGGTGGGAGGATGCTGGCCCGATTGGTGCCCAAGCTGAGTGGGATTTCTACCGCCACGACTCTGGCTTGTCGCGCACGTGGGTGGTATCCCAACCTCCGCAGGGAGTTGTCCACGAGAATGTATTGGAGCCCCTCTTGCGCATCAACTCAGACGTCGAGCGCAAACGGGTAGCGCTGCTGTATCGACCGATCGAGGCTGCTCGCACGGGGGATATAGCCGAGCGGGATCAGGTGCGTGCTAACAATCAGGTCAATGTCTCTAAATCCACGAATGCCCGTGCTCTGCGTGAAGCAAAAATCGCTGCTCGCAACGCCAGTGAAGAAGCCGCGGGCGCAGGAATTGAGGATTTCGTGCTCATCGTGACTGCGACGACGATGGGGGAGAGCCTTGACGACGCCTCGAGCGTGGTGCGCGCCCTGGCGGCCTCCTCGAAACTGCCGAAAATACGTGTCGCTTATGGCGCGCAAGACAGCGCGTTCGCGCTTGCCCTCCCGCTGGGTCTGCGTCCTGGCGCCTCCGCGGTGAAAGGACTGTAGGCATGGGGTGGAAAGCTATGCGAAACGCCCTGTGGGACATGGCAGTCATCATGATGGGTGGCACTCCCAGCGCCCATAGTGACATTGCTGTGGGTAAGGCTGTGCGCGGCGGTGGGGCGGTGGTGCGCTACCCGCATTTGGAGTGGTACCGGGGGACATCGCGGCAAACGTGCGGTCTGTACCCGTTTGTCGCGGGTGGGAGTGCCCCCATGGTCGGTGTGCCCGTGGGGCGGGCCACTGATGGGACTGGCACGATTTGCGCCGACCCCATCACGTGGTTCGAAAGAGGCCTCATTTCTGCCCCCTCGTGCATGGTCTTGGGGCTGAACGGCTTGGGTAAATCCTCCCTGGTTCGGCGCATGGTCATCGGCCTGGAAGCCCAGGGAACCCACACGATGGTGCTGGGAGATATCAAGCCTGACTACGTGGACGTCGTGGGGGCCCTTGACGGGCAGATCATCTCTTTTGGTCACGGGAAAGCTGGCATCAACCCCCTGGACGCAGGTAACGCCACAGAAGCAGCGGCGCGTTTGCGGGATGGAGGCCGGGAGGACTTGGCACGCGAAGTCGAGCAGGCAGCGCACGAACGCAAAAAAAATATGGTGTGTTCCCTCATCCACATCATCAGGCGCTTCCCACCTACTGATCGTGAAGAGACAATCATTGATGAAGCGGTGCGAGTCCTCGAACAGTCAGGCATGCACGCCAGCCTGGCTGACCTTCTCGAGGTGGTACGTCAGGCCCCTGAACCTGTTCGCCTGGCGGCATTGGATCGTGGATCGTTAGAACGGTACCGGCAGATCAGTGAAGATCTTGAGGCATCTCTCACCGCACTGCTGCGGGGCCGGTTTGGCGCGATTTTCGCCGCCACACACACCGTGCCGATGCTCACGGACCGCTCTGTCGTTTTCGATGTCTCAGCTCTTCTCCAAGCTGATGAAGACCTGCAGGCCGCTGTGCTACTCGCGTCGTGGTCCTATGGGTTTGCCACGGTTGACGTCGCTCAGGTGCTCGCAGATGCCGGTCTGGCACCCCGACAGCGGTACATGCTGGTTATGGATGAGCTGTGGAGGATTTTGCGGACGTCTCCGGGCATGGTGGAGCGTGTGGACTCCCTGACCCGGCTTAACAGAACCGTGGGGGTGGGGCAAATGATGATTACTCATACGGTCTCGGACTTCACCGCGTTGGCTCATGAAGCCGACCAAAGGAAAGCTCAAGGATTCATTGAGCGATCCAAAATGCTTTTCATTGGTGGGGTTCCGAAAAAGGAAATCGAAGAGCTTCGGAGGGTGTTCACGTTCTCGGATGCCGAACAGCAGCTGGTGTCCTCATGGAACGCGCCGGGTACCTACGATCCGACGACGGGTGCGCGTACTGCTCCTGTTGGGCGGGGCAAATTCCTCCTGAAGACATCCGATGCTCCGGGATTCCCGTTCCACATGCGGTTTGTGACGTCTGAGTACGCGTTGTCTGATACGAACAGGCGCTGGGAGATGAAATGAAGAACTGGGATGCGTCAACGAAGATGTGGGTCGTGATCGTCGGATCGGTTGCGATCGCTATCGTCCTTGCATATGTGGGTACCGGTCTGTCTTACCTTTTCAATGGAACAGGCGTGTATGGGGCAAACCCTGTGAGCGTGGCTGTGCGGGTGTGGGCTGGGGAGGGGGATGGCTTACCCCGGTTCTGGGCGTTTGTCTGTCTGGCCGTTGTCGTAGTAGTGATCGTCTCGGTCCTGGTATGGCGGGCCTGGCAGAATCGAAAGCGCGGCGCGCGTGGCGGGAAAAAACGTGGTGATAGAGTCGCCAAGAAAGCCGCTTCACGTAAGGAGATAGCAGTCCTTGGTATCAAAGATGCCCAAGCGAGCGCTGACCGTCTGGGGGTGGTGGGCGGTCCTGGTCTGCCGGTTGGACGCATGGTTGCCGGGGATGTCCCCTTGTATTCGAACTGGGAGTTCGTCTCTGTGATGATCGCCGGGCCGCGCACCGGTAAAACCACGGCGTGGTTGGTGCCCAGGATTTATGCGGCCCCTGGCGCTGTCGTTGCCACCTCAAACAAACGTGATCTGGTAGATATTACGCGGCAGAGTCGCGAGCAGGTGGGCAGAGCCTGGGTATTTGATCCTCAAAGGATCGCGGACGAGGCGCAATCGTGGTGGTGGAACATCCTCGAAACCGTCACTTCTCCCGTAGAGGCTGTGAGCCTCGCTGAGGTTTTTGTCGATTCCCAGCGGGATCCCAGCGCGCAAAGGAACGCGTTTTTTGATGGTGCTTCCAAGGACCTTCTCGCAGTTCTGCTCCTTGCTGCAGCAGCGGGGGGTCATGACATCAGGATTGTTCACGAGTGGCTTGCTCGTTCCTTCGATGATGAGCCGGTGAGGATCCTGGAGCGGGCAGGTTATTCCCTTAGTGCTGTCACCTTGCGCGCGACCATGGACCTGCCGGCTGAAACGCGCGGAGGTGTGTATGGGGGAGCATCACAGACGATGAGTTTTATCATTAATGATGCTGCCACCCGTTGGGTACTTCCCACTAAGGGCGCAGAACAGTTTCACCCTGCTGCTTTTGTGCGCAGTACAGACACCTTGTATTGCCTGAGCCAGGAAGGTCGAGGCAGTGCCGCTCCAATTGTCACGGCGCTCACTGTTGCTGTCATTGAAGCGGCGCTCACGTACGCAAAAACGGGGTGCTCTGGCCGCTTGGATCAACCCATGTTTGTTGCCCTTGATGAGGCAGCGAACGTGTGTCGGTGGAGGGAATTACCGGACCTGTATTCACACTTTGGGTCGCGCGGAATCGTCGTAGACACTCTCCTGCAGTCCTGGAGTCAAGGCGTAAGCGTCTGGGGCGAGGCAGGAATGAACAAACTGTGGTCGAGTGCAAACGTGAAAGCCTACGGGGGCGGGGTCAGCGAAGAACGTTTTCTCCAGTCCCTGTCCTCCCTCATCGGTGTGGAGTACGTCGACGCGATCCAAACGACGACAAGTTCGACAGGGACGTCCCGGTCCGTTTCTCACAAGAGCAGCCAACGGCCTATTGCTGCGGTCTCAGACCTCATGTCGCTGCCCGCGAATCGTGCCTGGGTCTTCGCGACGGGCGCGCCAGCGGCATACGTGCGTACCGTCCCCTACTGGCAAACCACACGCTAAGGAGTCCTCATGTCCGACATTAACCAGATTTCGAGGTCCATGAGCGCTGAGGTCATTAACATGATCCGTGTCGCTGTCGCCTTGACTCGTCTGATTATGCAACGCCTCGAACAGGAAGCGCGGGCGCGTGCTGCTAGCGAGCGTGCCGCTGCTGAACGCATTCGCGCAATGCGCGACCAGCAGCTCATCCTGGCACGCCCGGTGTTTCGTGAGGCTCTGCGCAAGGAGGACTGGTGGACGAGAACACCGCCCGAGACCATCGCACGCGTGACGGCCTCGGCTGTGGCCTTAGAACGCTACGACCTAGACGCAGCAGCCGTTGCAGGACAGTACAGGGCTATTGAAGCTGCCCGAGCCCAGAAAGCCCGAGAGGAAGCCGAGTCAGCAGCAGCTGAACAGCGACGTGCCCAGAGCGAAGAAGCGGCCCGTCGGGCCGAAGAAAGACGGCGCGTGAGCGAACGTGAATACGAGCGCGCCCAGTACGCCCGCGACAGCGCTGACCTGACGCGCCCACTCGCGGTCGATTCGATGACTGTCCTCGCGGCTACGGCTTCCGTCGAATCGGGTCAGTGGCACACCATTATTCCCGAAGGAACGGCGGAGGACATCTCTGACGTCCGTGAGGTCTTTGAGTATCTGGAGGTGGCCGGTAACGGCACGACGAAGGGGCAGGTGGATGAGGCGGAAATGGCGAACGCTGAAACCCCCGCCAAGTCCCTGGATGTGGCAGTGGACCGGGCGGCATGGGATAAGAGAATGGAAGAAGCAGGGGTGAACGAGGAAACTCGCAGCGCTCTCGTTGTGGCTTCCATGGGCTTCACCAACCCTGGAGTGGTTTCACAGGCCAGTGCGACGTCGACGGCTGTGCCGCCCGTGACGACTCAGGTCAACGAACCGGTCCTCACGAGGTGATTACGTGGTGGTGGCACAAACTCACCGAGTTCGGGCCACCACCACGTCTCCGAGTGCATGACTAGGGGGCGGTGCTCGCTCCATCTGGGAGTGGATCGACGGGGAGAATCCGGCCCGCGTGGGGTGCGGACTCGGGGCGATGTTCACCGCCTCTGTGTCCGCCGTCGTTTGGCTGGCAGCCCTTGAATGGACCGTTTTCGGCCATGAGGCGGTCCATGATGGGGAATAGGTAATGGGTGGTCCACTGAGCCATGGCTACCGGCTCCTCGCTCATCCTCATTGCCTCCCAGGCGTGCCATAAGGCGGTTAGGTAGAACACGGCTTCGGCGTGTGCCCACCATTGAGAACACCATGTGAGGCCGTGCCCAAGGGATCGGTCATAGATCTTGGTGAGGAACTCTTCGACGAAGGCATCGAGGGTGGGATAGACCGTATTTGTTTGCTTACCCTGGCTTTTCTGGTGCTGGTCGCTCATAGTGCCCGCCCCTGACCCAGAGCGGGCGTAGTGGATTGAGTGGGTTCCTGGTCGGTGATCAGCTCGACGCGCGCGTGGGAAAGTTGTCGTGGAGGTCCGCCAAAGATGTCCTGTGGAATCGTCTGCGCACCGGGCACCATGATTGCAACCTCCTGTGTCCTCGTATCACTTACCGTCTCCTGGTCGTGTTCGACCTCAATGTCAATGTCTTCTTGTGCGACGTCAGACGTAATGCCGTGCCAGCATGCTCGTTCTATCGCCTCGTCATGGGAATATGGGGCTGTTTCTTTCTTAATGGCGTCCCAAGCATCTTCGAGGTGGTTGCCGAGGTGCACCGCGTAGGCGTGAAGGTGGTTGGCGTTCACACCTAGATCTGATGCAATTCCTCGAAACGCGGGACTCAGGTTGCGTTGCGCAGGAGGTGCGTTGTGGATACGGACTCTGTCATCACCCATCTGCACCCACAGGGACGCGTCCTTGTCCATGCAGATCTTCAATGCGTCGTTCTTGGCTCGCTCGTACACCACGGCTACACTGTCCGCGTCTGTTTCCACGTGGATGTGGCTCTTTTTCAGAAATGAGCGCATCCGGATCCCCGTGACTTCCATGCGTTCCATGGGTGCCGTGAGTGTACTCTCAGCGATCTGCTTGCGAGCTTGCTTCGTGTTTGTTTGCGCGGCCATGCTGGCGTACGCCAAGTACTCGCTAGCAGCAACGGGGTCATTGATGGTTCTCGGGGGAACCCCGTCGGCGTCGAAACATTCAACTGAGTGCACAGCGCCGTCGCGAACATACACATTGAGAAATACGCCGTTGAATGCGACGTACATGCCAAATTTAATTGTGTCCGTCTGTGGGTTCACGATGGGATCGTTAGTACCTACTATCGGCTCTGATTTCTTGAGATGCAATTTGTCCAGGAGTGCACGTCCCGCGCGGATCTGTGCATCAACATCCATGGTGTCCTCCACGTGCTCGGTCACCCCACAGTGGGGTGGACTCGCACAGACCGTGCAGGGGGCCGCGCACACTCGACTAGAGGGTCCGGCCTGTGTCCCTGTGCGGTGGTTGGGGGATTGGTGCATTACCTCGCGGCGTGCCTTGAGAGGGAAGGCGGATGGGGTTGAATGCGTGGCTGACGAGGCGCTGGATGGCCTGCGCCTGGCGCGCCGCCTCATCTACCGAGGCATCGGGCCCGTTGGCCGGGCCATTGTCTTGGACGTGAGTGTCGCGTTGCTGCCCGCGCGGGGTGCGCAAGGAACCAAAAGCGACGCTGGCAATCCCAAACGCACGCTGCATCTCATCGGTCGGAGCTGAGGGCCGCGTGTGGACATGGGACGTATACGCGAAGAGTTCTTCTGCGTCGCGGCGAATCGCTCGTGCCGTGTACAACTGCTCGGAGGCCTCGTGCAGGCGCGCGAGCTCTTCCACGAGGGCAGCGACTTCCGCGTGTAATGCGATGAGTGCACCCTGCGGCGTCGCTCCCAAACCGGCCATGAGCGCCGCCTCGCATACTGCTCGCACACCCGAATGTGTGACTCGTTTCGCGGCTGGCCGTGTTTTGAGCTGTGCGCACCTGCCCACCTGGATGGCCGCGCGCTCGAGCATGTCGCGGCCCCCTGTTGTGCGCGCCGTGATCGCCTGGGCGTGCAGGAGTCCAGCGATGTCAGCAGCGGCGTTCGCGAGTCCCACGTCGTCGGTGGGGGAGAGGTGATCGAGGTGCGTGCGGAAGTGCTCGAGGGCGCGGATGCGGTCTTCCCATAGCGGCCCATCGTAGGGTGCCCGCTTCGGGTAGCGGCCCTTCCACGCCTCCACGGCCTCGAGGGCGCTTGAGGGAGTGTCTTCCCAGCGCGTGCGCAGCTGTGTGAGGGTGAGGTCGCGGGCGATTCTGCCTCCGCCCCACCAACGGGTCTGCTGACCGTCATCGGTGTGCAGTGCCGCGCTGTACCCGACTACGATGTCGGTGCGCCCGTGCGCGAACCGGGGGTGCAGACGCACCCCGAGGCGACGCGCCCGGCGCACGAAATCAGCTTCACTATCTGCTGCCGTTGCAGCCGCGCGCAAACGTTGCTCAAGGATCGCGCGGTCCGTGCGCGAGGCACCTGCGCGCTTCACGGCATTTTGTGCGGCCGCGCTGTCGCACCTCGAGCCGCGTGCGTGCTCGCGTGACTCCACCACCAGGAGGCCGTATCGGTGCTCGAGCACGTTGCACGTGCGCTGGGCTTTGCGTTGGTCGTACCAGGGGCTCCACTTGGTGCCATCCTCACGCACGATCGTGGCCGCGATGTGAATGTGGTCCCCGCCGTTTTTCGCACTGCCGTGATGGATAGCAACCCACCGGCACGGTGCCTTCCCGTCTGACCCGGTAAAGCCCATCTCGTCCATGAAGTCCGAGGCGATGCGTCCCCAGACCTCATCACCAAGAGCTGCTTCTTCTGGTGACAGGGATAGCGAGCAGTGCCAGACATGGTTGGCCTCGATCTCGCCATTCCACTCCACCTGCCCGGTGGCCGGATTGAAGCGGCGTACCTTGCCTGTAGGGAAGGTGCCTGTCTCGTGCATATACGCGTCCAAGCGCGTCGCGATCTCACTGGCTTGCGAGACGCTGATCGTCTCCCAGTCACCCCACTTGCGCACGATGTCGCGCGAGCCGGCGATCACGTGCGGGTTCTCGTGCTCATTGGCGCGCCCTGGTCCCACGAGGTAGCGCATGAGCCCGCCGGTGTCGCCGCCGGTGACGATGTTAGGGATCATCGCCGTACTCCATCGAGGCGAGCGTTAATGTCTTCGATCGTATCGGCTACGCCCGCTACGACAGACGCGAAATCCTCGGGTACCTCGTGCACCGTGTTCGCATGGTGCGCGATCTGATTCAGGTTCGTCATCGCGCCCTCAAGCTGGCGCCGATAGGCGCGAAGCAGCGCAATCAACTCCTCCGCATGAGCTGGCCCAGCAACCCCCTCAGTGGCAGTGACCGGGTGAAGTGCTGCCTCCACCACAAAACGAGACATCGACACTCCACGAAGACGAGCACCCTCCTCAATGAGCGCGCGCTCCGACGACGTCACCGACACCAGCAGCCGAGACCGCTGCACCCCTCGCACCGAGCGCCGCGCCCTGCGAGCCGTCCGAGAATACGACGCTGCTTCACTACTCATCTGACCCGCCTCCCTCACATGTTCTTCAAGCCAGCGCAGCGATCCTTCGGACCACACTTCCAGTGTGCCACGTGACGCCATATGCGTCGCGCCAAAAGCTTAATACCGATATCGGTATTATACAGCTTGCTACGCGAATCTTACTTCGTGGGACACAGCGCAGACCGCGCATGACAACGCAAGGACACAACCTCAACGTTCGCACCCGAAAACTCAGCCCAGCCTTCGTTCCGGGCGGACCGCGAATGCGGTTCGTCCGGGCCCTCGACGCTCACGCTCCGCGCTCTTTCTAACCGATCTTTGCGCGCTTTCCGTGCCGCTTCGTGGGCTTTGCTGGCGCATTCATTCTCCTCGCATTGCCCGAGTGAACAAATGAGACGCTGGGAGACAACACTGACATGACGTGCTCATGTCGTTTCGGTTTGGTTGGGGTGGGGTCGCGCCCCCAATGGAGGGGGCACGACTGCGCCACGTCGTCCCGCTCATTCGCCCGGCCTGCAGGAGCTTTCTCGCGTCCTTAGCTTCCTTGTGCGCGCACGCCGGTACGACACTAGTACCAGGCACCACACCCGGTGGTGCCACGAATCGAAGGGACGCACATGGATCCTCTACACAAGTTGCTCAAGCAAGACGAAGAGCGGGAGGTAGTGGTTCGTGCACTCGGCGACGCTCATCACGCCCTCGACGGAGCCATCTCGGCCTATCGCACCGCATTCAAGGCAGCCACCTCAATTGGCTGGTCGAAAGCGGACCTAACTCGCGCAGGGTTCCCCGACCCAACCCGTCTTCCAAAAGTAGCTACCCGACTTACCGGCACTGAGGACTGAGGGCACTATTTGGCTGCAAAGCGCCCGGCACTGCGTGTGGGGCCGGGCGCTTGACGGCGTGGTGTTAACTGGTTTTGCGAGCGGGGTGCCAGGTCATTCCTTGCCAGTATGGGGTGTCCAACCGTACTTCCTCGACGACGCCGCCGGCGTCGGGTGCGTGCAGCATGATGGGATGCCCTTCGTTATCAGTGCCCGCGTAGAAGCCGATGTGGTGGATGTGATCGGTTCCTTGGTAGCTGAAGCCGATCATGTCTCCTGGTGTGAGGTCGGAGCGTGCGATGGAGGTGACTTGCGTGCTGTTGATGAGTTCGTGGGCGCTGCGGGCGTTGACGAATGGTTGGCCGAGTTCTTGGAAGGTCAGGACGATGAGGCCTGAGCAGTCCACGCCTGCAGTCGTCGCGCCGCCCCAGACGTAGGGAGTGCCCAAGTGGGAACGTGCCTGAGAGAGTGTGCTGCCGTCGCCGTTGCCGAGAGCTGGTGCGGGTCCGACCGTCTGGAAGTGCTCGATCGCAGCGCGAATGGATGTGACGTAGCCTTGTGTTTCCTCGTAGGGTGGGATTCCCCCATATTGTTGGACGGCACCGGGTCCCGCGTTGTAGGCGGCCAGGGTCAGGTCAAGTAGATCCCCGCTGACGATGCCGTCGGCCTTCCAAGCCTTGATCTGCTCAGCAAGGTCACACATGTAGTGTCCCTGGCTTATGATGGAGTCCGCGCCGTTGGTGATGTCAGCTCGCCCGTCCCCGTCGCCGTCTTTGCCGTGTGTTGCCCATGTTGCAGGCATGAACTGGCTGATGCCGGTCGCTCCTGCGGGGCTGGTGATCGTGGGATCCCAGGTGTGTGCGGATTCGTGATCCGCTTGAGCCGCGATCACAGAGGGAGTTAGGACGTCGCACAAATGTCCCGCTTGCCATACGTACTGCTGGTACTGGTCGGGCACGCTTGTTACCTTTCCCGACGACTTTGACTCATTGGATGAATCATCGCCAGCAATGACGACGATAAACATGACAAGCGCCATTGGGGGCACCAGAACCGCTGCCCCCAACGCGCTTAGAGCTTTCTTCACCATTGGCCCCCAACAATCCTGGTCGCGCGGTCTATCACGCCCTATTCGTAGGCGTGTTGGCGCACAGCACCAGTGCGATGCTGGACACGTGTATCAGAGCGTTGGGCCGCTCCCGAGTCCCTGGGTGGGCGGCAATGACCGACCCATCATTGGGGGTTGTGAAGAACTCGGGCGCATGGTCGGGAACGCTGTGTGTACGATCGTGAAGGCTTTGCGCGCCTCCGCTACCTGCGCGTCTTGACCATCGCCTGGGGCGGCGCGCTGCGGTGTGACCGCCGTGCCCTCGGTGCGTGTAGGCTGTTGGACACCTGTGTGCGACAGGGTGCGGGGGTGCGTTGCCGATTGGTTTCCTGACGTCGACGCTCTAGCGCGTCACGCCGATTCGCTTGCATTGTCCACCAGCCGTGAGACGGAGGATCTGCGTGCGCGACGAGCAGGTCGGGGGTTTCTGTGATCTCTAACGCGTATTCCCATTGACCGAGCAAGGCACGCGAGAATGCCGATGCCGCCACGTCGGCTGTCCACATGAGTGGGTCTGATGCCTGCGATGTGTGCACAAGGCGCGCCTGACGGTGCAATGCGGCGCATTGACGGCCTTGTCGCAGTCGTGCAAACAGAGTCAGATCTGCCTTCATAACGCGCTCATCCTCGACGCGTTTGCCACGCCTATCGATCTTGTTGACCGCGTCGGTAACCACGAGCGTTGTGCGCTTGGAGTCCTCAAACAGCTTAAGCGCGGCCTCCATCGCCCGGTGCCGTGCCTGAACTTTCGCTCCACTCGCGTCCTTGCCCTGCTTAATGAGGTCTTCGCGAGCCTGATCAATGCTGGCAATCCCGACGCGTACCGTGCAGTATTCGCCGACCAGCGCGGCCATGTCGACAAAGGCCACGCGTCCTTCCGGGGTCTTCAACGCCTGTGTCGTGTGCCAGTAATTCCCTGATTCATTGAAGATAGTGCGCGACACCTCCCGCATTGCCTCCCGTAGTTCACCAGCGCGCGCCCTGACCTCGGCTGCGTCGTCGCCGTTAACCTGCACAGCGGTCATCACGTAGTACTGCGCTTCATAGGGCGCGGCATCAGAAGACACCTTGAACGTCACGGTACGGATCGACTCATCCATGAAAATTGCGCGCGGCTCGGCACTCAAAGCGTCCTGGAACGCGTCCCGGCTCATGGCTTGCCTGAACTCCCTCATGAAGGGAACACTAACAGGTAGACACCCACGCTCCAACCATGTACAATCGGTGACGTAGACAGGGTTGGACCGCATCGCGTTTCCTTGAGAGCGTGACGAGCGCCTCCTGATCGGCGGGAGCCCAAGAATGAATAGCCTTCGTGGCGGCTCACCAATGGTCGGTCTGCAGCACGCACCCCGCTTCGGCGGGGTTTTGTGTATCACCCTGCTTCCGTGGACATATCCAGTGGCATACGCGGATTGATTGCCAGCATGGCTGGCATTGCTGGCGTTGCTGGTATGACCGGCGCGGCTGGTGATTCCAGCATATGCGGGTGTGGCAACCCCGAACAGTACGCGTGTCCGGGGTTGCTACAGGGGGTCAGTTGGTCGAAGACCTGCCCCGGGTGAGGGAATCGAGGGCCGGGAAAGGCTGGCCATTCTTCTTTTCTGCGCGAGCGAGTTTTTCTGCGAGGGCGTGCGATACCCACTCCTCGAAGGAGGCGGGAGCCTTGCTTCCAGGGTTATAGGACACTACGTGTTGCTGGAAGGGTGACTTTTCGGCTTTCTGGTGCG
>ENA-OWLX01000263-OWLX01000263.1-metagenome-genome-assembly--contig:-NODE-263-length-18206-cov-12.274641_pt1 | contig 18206 bp, 13 predicted proteins | sample MGYA00245351_ERZ651106 | MGnify/ENA primary metagenome ERZ651106 (study PRJEB26857, sample SAMEA4031768) | metagenome | biome: human; feature: oral; material: saliva | place: Philippines | collected 2014... | reverse complement strand
GGCTGCATTTCAGAGCTGATATCTCAAAAGGGCGGTGCCCCGGTAGAACGTTCTACCGGGGCACCGCCCTTCACACTGTCATCACACGAGAAAAGGCAGATGCTAGAGAATCATCTCGTAGAAGTAGGCATCGGCAAGGTACAGGGTCTCCGAGTACTCGACCGGGCTACCTTCTTCGGTGTAGCCGGTCGTGCAGACCTTGAATGCCGCCTCACCCACGGGGACCTGGTGGTTGAACGCCTCGGCGTCGGCGTCGGTGAAGAGCGCCGCGCTGGTGCGTACACGGGCGTGCTTAATGGCGTTGGGGGTGTCGGCAAGCTGATCCAAGGAGCTCGAAGCGCCGGACATCTCCGCCATCATGGCGTCCAGAATGCTACTTGCGGCGGCCTTGACGAAGTAGGAACGCTCAAAGCCAATGACTTCGTGGTCGGCAAGACGCAGACGGCGCACGAACAGCACCTGCTCCCCCACCGGCACGGACAGGTGGGTGGAGATCTCTTCGGTGGCGTCCATCCAGCGGGTCGCAATCATGCGGGTGGAGCCCTCAAAACCGCGGCGGCGCATATCGTCAACGAAGGTGTCCACGCGCGGAATGTAGGTGGCGTCGGAGCGCTCGGCAACGTAGGTGCCGGAGCCCTGCACGTTGTAGAGCAGGCCGCGTTCAATCAGAACCTTCAGGGCGCTACGAACCGTCTGGCGGCTCACCCCAAAGTTCTGCTGAATCATGCGCTCGGTGGGCAGCTTATCGCCGGGCTTGCCGGGAATAATGTAGCGCTGCTCAATGTAGTGGATAACCTGCTCGTACTTCGGGCCGGGAATCGGGGGTAGCTCGTAGCGGCTCTCAGCGTTGTGAGCGGTACTTTCGGATGCGGTGGTGCCCGCAGAAGGTGAGGGGGCACCGAGGTCGGTGGTCTGTGAGGAGTGTGAATTCATCACCCAATAGTTTACCGTTCAGCCAGAGAAAAAACGCGCACGAGTGAAAATTTCTCTTCCCTCAAACTGGCATAATTAAGACTATGCATTTTTCTAACACCCCTGCACCGCGCCCGAGCGGTCTGCTTCGCGTGGCGAGCGTGAATGTGAACGGTATCCGAGCCGCCTACAAGAAGGACATGGCGGCGTGGCTGGCGAGCCGTGACATCGACATTCTCTGCCTGCAGGAGGTGCGCGCCCCCGACGCTATCGTGCGTGAGCTGCTGGACGAATCCCAGTGGCATATTCTGCACGCGGAGGCTGCCGCGAAGGGCCGTGCCGGCGTGCTGGTGGCGACCCGCCGCACCCCGAACTCTGCCGGTGAAGTCCTGGAGAACCAGCCGGTAGCGACCCGCTCGAACATTGGCGAAGAGTACTTTGACGATTCGGGCCGCTGGGTTGAGGCGGACTACGTTCTGCCCAACGGTAAGACCCTGACCGTGGTCAGCGCCTACGTTCACTCCGGTGAGGTCGGCACCCAGAAGCAGGACGATAAGTACCGCTTCCTGGAGCGCATGCTGGTGCGCATGCCTGAGCTGGCAAAGCACTCCGATCACGTGCTCATCGTGGGTGATTTGAATGTGGGCCACACCGAGCTGGACATTAAGAACTGGAAGGCTAACCAGAAGCGTGCCGGCTTCCTGCCGGAGGAACGCGCCTACTTTGACCGCTTCTTCGGCGATATCGGCTACCGCGATGTGGCTCGTGAGCTGGCGGGTCAGGTGCCCGGCCCCTACACCTGGTGGTCTTACCGCGGTAAGGCGTTCGATAATGACGCAGGCTGGCGTATCGACTACCACATGGCGACCCCGGCGCTCGCCGAAAGCGCCGTGGAGGCGGTCGTGGACCGCACGGCAAGCTACGATGAGCGTTTCAGCGATCACGCGCCGCTCGTGGTCGATTACCGCATCGGTGAGTAAGACGCAGACCCACCTACAGATAAGTTTTTGAAGATGTGCTGCACCGTCCGCAGCACCGCACAGGAAGAACTGCACAGGAAATAACTATGGCAGACGAAAAGAAGCAGGATAAGTCCCTCATCCCTAACGCCTCTCAGCAGAAGGCGCGTATCTACTCGGGTGCGCAGCCGTCGGCTGATTCGATGCACCTGGGTAACTACATTGGTGCTGTGAACAACTGGGTGGCGTTGCAGGACGACCCGAATAACGAATGCCTGTTCTTTATCCCGGATATGCACGCCATCACCGTTCCTCAGGACCCTGAGGAGCTGCGTGAGCGTACCCGCCTGACCGCGGCGCAATACATCGCCTCCGGCATTGACCCGACCCGCACCCCGCTGTTCGTGCAGTCTCACGTGCCCGAGCATGCCCAGCTGGCGTGGGTTCTGAACTGCTTCACCGGCTTTGGTGAGGCCTCCCGGATGACCCAGTTCAAGGACAAGTCCCAGAAGCAGGGTGCTGAGAACGCCTCCGTGGGTCTGTTCACCTACCCGGTTCTGATGGCTGCTGACATCCTGCTCTACCAGGTGGACGGCGTGCCCGTGGGCGAGGATCAGCGTCAGCACCTGGAGCTGACCCGTAACCTGGCTCAGCGTTTCAACTCCCGTTTCGGTGAGACCTTCGTGGTGCCCGAGCCGGTGATTCTGAAGGAAACCGCTAAGATTTACGACCTGCAGGACCCGACCTCGAAGATGTCTAAGTCTGCAGCCACCGACAAGGGCCTGATCAAGCTTCTGGACACCCCCAAGGCAACCCAGAAGAAGATTAAGTCCGCCGTGACCGATGACGGCTCCGTCATCGCCTACGACCGCGAGGCTAAGCCCGGTGTCTCCAACCTGCTCTCCATCTACTCGGCAATGACCGGCGAGAGCATCGATGAGATTGTGGCACGCTACGAGGGCAAGATGTACGGCCACCTGAAGGTTGACCTTGCCGATATCGTGGTGGAGCGCCTCACCCCGGTGCGTGAGCGTACCCTCGAGCTGATGGACGACCCCGCCGAGCTGGACCGCCTGCTGGCTGTGGGCGCATCCGCTGCCCGTGAGATCGCTACGGTCACCATTGAGAACGTGTACAAGAAGGTTGGCTTCCTGCCTGCCGCCGCAATCTAGCGCGCTGTTCAGCCGGATCGGCTGAGGCGCCGCATGACCTGCACGATTGAGATGACAGCACAAGAGAACTCTTCGAGCCCCACGACGGCTCCTGTATCCCCGACCCTGAAGCCCGGTCACCGCTACCTGAGCGTTATTGCGCACGTGAGCGGTGAGAATGTTCAGCGCCTGGAAGAGTGGAAGCGCACGGTAGTTGGCGGTGCGGCGGCGCCAATCAGCACCCACGTGACCGTGTACCTGACGGAGCTGACCGAGTCTCTATTGGCTGCGGTGCAGTCCCCCCAGCTCCGCGAGGCGCTGGACACGCCGCGTTTTGAGGCGCGCTGGGGCTCGGTACACTCCTTCCGCCCGGTCACCGAGGTGGAGTACCTGAACCTGGAGGCGGGCAAAGCCGAGTTCGAGCAGATTCACCAGAAGCTGGTTGAGCTATTCGGTGCCGGTGCGGCGTCCTTCCCCTATGTGCCGCACGTGACCCTGGGCCAAGGGCTAACGGAAGAGCAGGTGGCAAACGCCCACGAGGTGTTTGACGCTCTGCCCGCTGAGCAGCGTACCTTCACCGTGGATCACCTGCACTGCTACTCCTATGACGGGCAGGACTGGGAAGAAATCAGGGTCCTGCCGCTGCGTTAGTATGCGTTAGTAGCTGGCATATCAACCTGGCATACGTAAAGAGAGATGCGACCGATAGGTTATCGGTCGCATCTCTCTTTATGCTTTTGCTGGGTTTATCTCAGCGGGAGTTATCTCAGCGGGAGTTATTCCAGTGTGAGAGTCCTAGTGGGAGTGGCTCTCGCCGGACTCGTGCGCATCAGCGGAAGCCGAGGAGGAAGCCGCGCCGTGCGCCTCAGCCTCAACCGGCGCGGCGTTCGAGGAAGAGACACCCAGAATCTCGTTCGGGGTCTTCGGAAGCTCCACGCTCATCAGCTCCTTCGGCGCTGCCGGGTTCGACAGGGACACCGCAATGAGCTTCTTGGTCGCCGGGTCGGTCACGTAGGCGGTCTTACCGTCCACCCACAGCGCCGGACGCTCATCCTGCCAGGTCTCAGACTCGGTCCACGCCTCCATGAGCTGTACGGAGCCCAGCTCGGTGCCGGTTGCCGGATCGAAGACGCGCAGCTTGCCGTCGGTGGTCAGCAGCAGAGCCTCACCCTGGGGGCCGCGAGCCAGCGAACGGAAGGTGTAGCTCACGCCAGAAGGCAGGGAGTAGACGGTGCGGGTCGCCGCAACGGTATCGATAATGGAGAACTTCTCGGGGCGCTCCAGCGTAGCGTCCTTGTCGGTCTTGTAGTCCGCCAGAACGTACTGGGAGTCAGCCTTACCAGCCTGGTTGCCCGAGCGCGAGTACGGGTCCTCGGGGTTGGTGATCTTAGTGAACTTGCCGTCCTTATAGACCATCGCGCCGTCGGTGCAACCGATAGAGATCGCGCCGTCCTTGGCGATAGCTTCACCGTGAATGCCGGGGCAGGCGGGGCTTTCAAGAACGGTCTTGCCCTGCGCATCCACAACGGCGGCACCGGTGCGGGTCTTCGAGTCGCCGACCGTTACCAGGTACTGATCGTTGGGCAGCGGAATTGCGAAGCCGTGGTGCGGCTGCGGCAGGGTGACGGTGGTGGTCTCCAGGGAAGAAGCGGTGCGCTTGTCCTGGGTCAGCTTCGCCGGGTCGTACACGGCGAAGGATCCGGTGCCGTCAGCGAATGCCGCAACCTCGCCGTTGTTCTTGATAACGTGACCGGTGTGGTCAGCCGCGAGAGACAGCGAAGACAGCGACGGGGACGTGGTGTAGTAGTGCGAGTGGTCGCCGTGCGCTACGGACCATACGCCGGTGTCCAGGAAGGTGTAGCTGTTGCCGTCTGCAACGACGAGGTGGCGGTTATCGCCAGCGTCGGAGAGGCGCAGGAAGCCTTCCTTGGGGATGTCTGCCAGCAGCTTCATGTCCTTGGCGTCGTAGACGAGCACGCCACCGTCGTAGGTGATGGCGACGCGGCTTGCCGCGCCCTTGCCTTCGGTGATGGGTGCGGCGGATGCGCTCGCGGAGGTGGAAGCACTGGGGCTGGTCTGCGCATTCTGGGCGGCCTGGGAGCCGCACGCGGTCAGGGTGAGGGCGGCTACTGCGCCGAGTGCGCCGGCGCGGGTGAGGAAAAACTTACGGGTCATGTGCATACATCAAGATTAACATGAGAATGGTTCTCTACAATGGATGGTTCTTGGTTTGTATCAGAGTCTGGAAGCGCAATCTGCGCGGGGTGCGTAAGGCGTGCCATCCCTGCTTGGCCATAGGAAACAACCTCCCAGGCTCCACTAGGCAGAAGCCTTGAATCCACCCGCGAAATAACCCATCGGAGCATAAACATCGGGGCATAAGAAAACCGGCTCCCTTCTGAAAAAGAAGAGAGCCGGTTTTCTTGGAAGTATCTTTTGCTCGAGCAGGATTTAAATGCCCGCTCGGGGTCAAAAATTTAGAGGAGGTTGTTCAGTCCGCGTGCCTTGACCTCACCCACAGCATCCTTGACGGCCTGCGCCTTGGAGCGCGGAGCGACCAGCAGGGCATCGGGGGTGTCCACCACAACGATGTCATTGAGGCCAATGATAGAGATCTTGCGGTCAGTGTTCGCGACAATAATGCCGGAGCAACCGTGGTTGATGACGTTCTCCTTCTCGCCGAGAATGGTCAGCGCTTCGCCGCTCTTCTCGGTGTTCAGGCGAGCCACAGCGTCGAAGTCACCCACGTCGTCCCAGCTGAAGGAGCCGGGAACCATTGCGACATCGCCTGCAGCCGCTGCGGGCTCAGCCACAGCGTAGTCAATAGCGGTCTTGGGCAGGGTCTCCCAGACGCGGTCCATGACGGCCTCGCGCTCGGGGGTGTCCCAAGCGTTAGCAATCTCCATAATGCCTGCGTACAGCTCGGGCTCGTTTGCCTCGAGGTGCTTGAGCATCAGGGCTGCCGGTGCCACGAACATACCTGCGTTCCAGGTGTACTCACCGGAGTCCAGGTACTTCTGTGCGGTAGCGGTATCGGGCTTCTCCACGAAGGTGTCCACGGCGTGAGCGTTGGGTGCATCCTCAATGCCCAGGGACTCGCAGGCGTGAATGTAGCCAAACGCGCTGGAGGGCTCGGTGGGGGTAATACCGATGGTGACAATCTTGCCGGTTGCCGCGGTGATGACAGCTTCGGTCACCACGCGGTGGAATTCATCCACGGGGCTGATTACGTGGTCAGCTGCGAAGGAGCCGATGATGGCGTCCGGTTCGCGGCGGTGGATGATAGCGCAAGCCAGGCCGATAGCTGCAGCCGAATCCTTGGGGGAGGGCTCCAGTACCAGGTCAGCGGCACGCAGTTCAGGAATCTGCTGGGTGACCGCATTGGCGTGAGAAGTACCGGTAACTACCATGACGGAACCGTTGCTGAGATCGATGAGGCGGTCGTAGGTGTCACGCAGCAAGGAATTGCCCGACGAGGTGAGGTCGAGCAGGAATTTCGGGGCGTGCGCGCGGGACAGGGGCCACAAACGCGAGCCAACACCGCCGGCGGGAATGAGCGGGCGGAATCGAGTGAGTGCAGTATTCATCGCTTCAAGAATAGCGGGTCAATTTGTCATATATCGAATTCTTTTAGGTTTTAACAAAAAAGTGTCAGGCGGCTCTCATTTAGGCGATGTTTGAGGTTAGGTTAAGGTAAGTCCCGCACGAACACAGGGAAGTAGGCGATATCGCAATAAAAACATGCTCTAATTCCCTTTTAGAACCTGTAAAAAAACCCTAAACAGGGTGTCAGTAAGCTGTGAATTTACCTGATATCTTGGAAGTAACAGACGAACAAAAGCAGTCGGTGAGCACACAGCTGTGCCTGGAAGCTGGGGCCTAAAAATGCGGTACCAGAACCCAGATGCTCGCCGTCGCAGCAGGAGGTTATTCAGTGTTGAATGGTTCTAAAGGAACCCTCTACCGCGGCCGCTGGGGCATGTGGTCCTGGGTTGCTCATCGCATTACCGGTATCGCGATTTTCTTCTTCCTTCTTGTACACATCCTGGATACTGCCGTCGTGCGTATCTCCCCGGAGGCCTACAATGGCGTACTGAGCCTGTACAAGAACCCCATCATGGGTCTGGGTGAGACCGCGCTTGTCGCCGCCATCGTCTACCACGCGTTCAACGGTATTCGCATTATCCTCATTGACTTCTGGGGTAAGGCAACCAACTCGCACGTGGAGCACATCCAGGCGAAGAACAAGGACGGCAACGTCGAAATCAGCCAGAAGGCAACCTACACGCACATCAAGATTCTCTGGGTTGTGCTTTTCCTCTGGGCAATCACCGTTGCTGGCTTCGCCGCACGTCACCTGCCGATCGTTTTCTCGCACATGGGAGGTCACTAAACTATGGCTACTCCGCTTAAGCCCCGCACCTATGTACCCCGTCTGCGTGACAACCGCATCGACGGTGTGAAGTACAACCGCTCCTCCTCCAAGCGCAACAACTTTGAGATGTTCGCTTGGCTGGGTATGCGCCTGTCCGGCGTCGTACTCGTCGTGCTGATTTTCGGTCACCTGTTCTCCAACCTCATGGTCGGCGACGGCATCCACGCTATCGACTTCGGCTTCGTGGGCGGCAAGTGGGCGAACCCCTTCTGGCAGGTCTGGGACCTGCTGCTGCTCTGGCTGGCTATGCTGCACGGTGCTAACGGTATCCGCGTCATCATCGATGACTACGCTGAGAAGGATCGCCTGCGTATTTGGCTGAAGGTCATCCTCTTCGCAGCATGCGCATTCGTCCTGCTGATTGGTACCCTCACCATCTTCGCGTTCGACCCCTGCCCCTCCGGCGCGGCGGCTGAACTGCTCCCCAGCTTCTGCTCGGCACGCTAACGGCGACGTATCCGAGACAAACGAAAACATCTAAAACACAGAAAGAACATCATGCAGGTACATAAGTACGATGTAGTGATCGTCGGTGCCGGCGGCGCAGGTATGCGTGCCGCCATTGAGGCAGGCCAGCGAGTTCGCACCGCGGTACTGACCAAGCTATACCCCACCCGCTCCCACACCGGCGCAGCACAGGGTGGCATGTGCGCCGCTCTGGCAAACGTTGAAGAGGACAACTGGGAGTGGCACACCTTTGACACCGTCAAGGGTGGCGACTACCTGGTTGACCAGGACGCAGCAGAAATCATGGCTAAGGAAGCTATCGACGCTGTGCTCGACCTGGAGAAGATGGGTCTTCCCTTCAACCGAACCCCCGAAGGCCGCATCGACCAGCGCCGCTTCGGCGGTCACACCCGTGACCACGGTAAGGCTGCTGTGCGCCGCGCATGCTACGCAGCTGACCGTACCGGCCACATGATTCTGCAGACCCTCTACCAGAACTGCGTTCGCCACAATGTGGAGTTCTACAACGAGTTCTACGTTCTCGACCTGATCCTGGTCAAGGACGAAGAGGGCAAGCCCCGCCCCGCCGGCGTCGTCTCCTACGACCTGGCAACCGGCGAGGTCCACGTCTTCCAGGCTAAGTCCGTGATCTTCGCATCCGGCGGCTGCGGCAAGATCTTCAAGACCACCTCCAACGCACACACCCTCACCGGTGACGGCATGGCTATCGCACTGCGTGCAGGCCTGCCCTTGGAGGACATGGAATTCGTTCAGTTCCACCCGACCGGCCTGGCTGGCCTGGGCATTCTCGTCACCGAGGGTGCTCGTGGTGAAGGCGGTATTCTCCGTAACGCTGACGGTGAGCGCTTCATGGAGCGCTACGCACCCACCATTAAGGACCTCGCACCCCGCGATATCGTGGCACGTGCAATGGCAAACGAGGTGCGCGAAGGCCGCGGTTGCGGTCCCCACAAGGACTACGTGCTGCTGGACCTGACCCACCTGGAGCCCTCCCACATCGACGAGAAGCTGCCGGACATCACCGAGTTCGCTCGTACCTACCTGGCTGTGGAACCGCACCACCAGCCCATCCCGGTGTTCCCCACCGCGCACTACGCAATGGGCGGTATCCCCACCAACAACGAGACCGAGGTTTACCGCAACAGCGAAGAGACCATCCCCGGCCTCTACGCAGCTGGTGAGGTTGCTTGCGTGTCCGTCCACGGTGCAAACCGTCTGGGCACCAACTCCCTGCTGGACATCAACGTGTTCGGTAAGCGTGCAGGCCGCAAGGCTGCAGAGTACGCAGCATCGGCTGAATTCGTGCCGGTTCCGGACGATGCAGCAGATCGCGTGCTGAACATGCTCAACGGCATCCTCGAAGGCAAGGGCACCGAGAAGGTCGGCGCTATCCGCGCAGACCTGCAGAAGGCTATGGAAGCTGACATGCAGGTGTTCCGTACCGAAGAGACCATCCGCGCAGCACTGGCAACCATCGCTAAGCTGGAAGAGCGTTACAAGAACATCTCCATCCAGGACAAGGGCAAGCGCTTCAACCTCGACCTGCTTGAGGCTGTTGAGCTCGGCTTCCTGATTGAGCTGGCAAAGGTCATGTCCGTTGGTGCACTGCACCGTAAGGAATCCCGTGGTGGTCACTACCGCGAGGACTTCCCCAAGCGTGACGATGTCAACTTCATGGAGCACTCGATGGTCTACCTCGACCCCGAATCTGAGTTTGAGGGTGTGAAGGGCCTGCGATTCGAAACCAAGCCCGTTGTCTACACCCGCTACGAGCCGAAGGAGCGTAAGTACTAAAATGGCTGAAAACGAACTCCCCGAACCGGAATCCGTCAAGCTGTTTGAGGGTATGACCGGCGGCGACTCCGACTCCATCCCCACCTACGATGTGGTCATCAAGATTCGTCGCTACAACCCGGAAGTTTCCTCCGAGGCATACTGGGATGAATTCCCGCTGACCATGTACCGCACCGACCGCGTGCTCGATGCTCTGCACAAGATCAAGTGGGAAGTAGACGGTTCCGTCTCCTTCCGCCGCTCCTGCGCACACGGCATCTGCGGTTCGGACGCAATGCGCATCAACGGCCGTAACCGCCTGGCTTGCAAGACCCTGCTGAAGGACCTTGACCTGTCCAAGCCGATTACCGTTGAGCCCATCAAGGGTCTGCCCTGCGAAAAGGACCTCATCGTTGACATGGAGCCCTTCTTCCAGGCATACCGCGAAATCATGCCGTTCTTCATCAACGACTCGAACGAGCCTGAGCGTGAGCGCCTGCAGACCATCGAGGACCGTGCACGTTTCGATGACACCACCAAGTGCATCCTCTGTGCAGCATGTACCTCGTCCTGCCCGGTCTTCTGGACCGACGGTCAGTACTTCGGCCCCTCCGCTATCGTGAACGCACACCGCTTCATCTTCGACTCGCGCGATGATGCAGGCGACCTGCGTCTGGAGATCCTCAATGACAAGGAAGGCGTATGGCGTTGCCGTACCACCTTCAACTGCACCGAGGCTTGCCCCCGTGGCATCCAGATCACCAAGGCTATTGCCGAGGTGAAGCAGGCAATCCTGAGCCGCTCGCTCTAATCGGAGCGCACGGTATCAGCTGATACAGCATTGACGATTCAAGCCGTCACCCACACCGGGTGGCGGCTTGAGTTGTTTAACAGAAAAGGAAGCGGCTTTTAATCGTGTGATAGCGCATTTTTGGTGCTTCGGCGGGCAGGATTACTCTTCACAATCTGTCATAAAGTCATAGATATTCTCGAGGGCCGTCAGAAAGGGGGAACGGGTAGGTAAACCCCGGCGGGCGGCGTTATTCTACTGTGTATGGTTTTCGCTAATTCTCGCTACGATTTGTCCACCCCCGTCTTCGACGACTGGGTGGAGCGCATGATGGGTACCCTCGTGCAGTTCCGCCGCGAAGTGCACGCCAACCCGGAGCTTTCCTTCCGTGAGGTGGCGACCACTGAGCGCCTCATGAATCGACTGCGAGAAGCCGGCATGAACCCCGTCGCTTGCGAAGGTACCGGCTGCTACGTCGATATCGGAAACGGACCGTTTGCTTTAGCTCTTCGCGCCGATATTGATGCGCTTCCCATCGTTGAACAGACGGATCTGCCTTATTCATCGACCATACCCGGGGTGATGCACGCCTGCGGGCACGATATTCACCAGACCGTCATGCTCGGGGTTGCTTTAGCGCTTCACGAGCTGAACGAAAAGACTCCGCTGGGGCGTAGCGTGCGTATCCTGTTCCAGCCCGCCGAGGAACAGTTGCCGGGTGGGGCTGTGCAGATGATTGAGCAAGGTCTTTTACGCAATATCCCACGTGCTTTTGCTCTGCATTGCGATCCGAAGGTTGAACTGGGGAAAATTGGCACGCGCATCGGGGCGATTACGAGTGCTTCAGACACGATTAAGATTCACCTGAGTGGTCACGGTGGTCATACCTCTCGACCGCATCTGACTGAGGACCTTATCTACGCGATGAGTCAGATTGCCGTGCAGGTTCCTTCCGTGCTCACACGCCGTACCGATGTGCGTTCCGGCGTGCTGGTCGCGTGGGGGCAGGTGAGCGCCGGGGTTGCCCCGAACGCTATTCCCGCTGAAGGCTATTTGGCGGGCACCATGAGATGTCTGGATGTTGAGGTGTGGCGTCAGGCGGGCAACCTGCTGGACGAGGTAATCGAGCAAGTCGCGGTTCCCTTCGGTGTACAGGCAAGGGTCGAACATATCCGCGGCGTGCCCCCGGTCGTCAATACCGACGCGGAAACCACCATGTTGGAAAACGCGGCGCGCGCCGAATTAGGCGAAGAGTCCATCGTGTTGGTTGAGCAATCAATGGGTGGAGAAGACTTCGCGTGGATTCTGCAGGAGGTTCCAGGCTCGATGTTCCGCCTAGGAACTCGCGCCCCGGAAGATCCTGTCTACGACTTACATCAGGGGGACTACGCTCCTAATGAGCAGGCGATTGGCGTGGGTGTGCGCGTGATGGCGGCGACCGCGTTGCGTGCCGTGCGTTTTGAGCTCGCGAAGGCTGCGAAGGCCGCGAACCCGGTGCGGGATGAGGCGCGTTAATATTACGGACAACCTGTAATAGAGGATATTCCGGGCACTGGCGCCGAAGCACGCAGCACCGAGAAATATTTATGGGGGTCTCCGCCAAATCTTTACGAAAACTTTATGAAAGAACGGGTTTCGTCACAGGAGGAATGCGTCAAGTGTGGGTGCATCGCCGAAATAGCGGGCATCTGCCGGGGGAGTGGGGTTGCGCCTGAAAAACCAAAATAGTGATGTCTACCCTAGAAAAAACGGTGTTAAGCCGCGCATGAACGTCAAAACCTGCGTCATACCCACTCATGAATAACATTTGCAGGATAAACTATAGGGGATGACCGAACCGCGCCGCGTCATTGCGGGGCGCCGAACAGCTGACGAGTGGGAGAACTCTGTGGGATTCTTTGGAATCGGTAAGAAGAAGTGGGAAGAGCAGGCGAAAGCCGCCCAGGCTGAGGCAGAAGCACAGGCTGACGACGTAAAATCCGCCCTCCCTAACTCCGATGCAGAGGCATCGGATCGTACCCTCGCGGAACGTGTGAATGAACAGCAGCGTTGGGAGAATTCTCTGCGCCGGTTTGTGCAGGCTGAGAGCACTCGCATGCAACAGGAAGAGCAGAAGAGCAAAGATACTTCTGACCTTAACGTCGATGCTTTGAAACAGTCTGCACAGCACAGCGGCTCTTCTGCTGAGCCTTCGGCATCCACAGCAGGCGAAGCGAAGACTTCCGGGTCAGCAGAAGGCAAGAAAACCGTGGGCGCTTCCTCACAGGCTGCGAACGCAGATGCCGCCCAGAAGGGTTCTTTCACACAAGAATCAGCCCAGACATCCGACGCTTCTGCCCCGAAACGTGCACCCCAGATTTCTGAATACCGCGCAACGAGTATGCCTGCGGACGCCTTTGAGACTAACTCTTCCGCCACTGCGGTTCCCTCATCGAACGCAGCGTCGGTTTCGGGTACCGCGTCGGCACAGACCGAAGCAGGCTCCCAGAAACAAAACGTGCAGGACGCACTTAAAGAATTTAACGAGACGAAATACGGCACCGAGCACGAGGGGAATACCTCCTCAGTATCCTCACATGCCGATGCGGCTGCCTCCCCGTCTTCTTCTGCAGAGAAAGAATCTGTGGACGTCAAGACCCCGAACGTTGAGGATCGTAAACGGGAGAAACTTGCCGCAGGAGTCGTGCCTACCGACGCCGAAGAGAAGCCTGCTTTTGTTCCCGCGCCCGGTGTTGAGTCTAAGAACTCAAACGATAAGAAGACAGCGAACGCCGACTCGAAGTCTACGCTTGAGTCCACACCCCAAGAATCCGAATCTGCTTCGGATGTAAAAGCCTCTGTTTACGAGAAAAAGTCACCTAGCTCTGATGCTCAGGCGACGAGCGGGGCAGAGTCTACACCGTCGGCTTCGAAGAAATCCGACAAGATCGAATTTGTCGGCTCGGGGGCAACGGGCTCCGCCAAACATCTTGATGACCGTAACGACCCTGAAACCTTGGCTCCCGAGAAGAATCGCAGCGTCGAAACTTCGGCTGAGAAGACCTCTGCCGAGAAGATGGCTGTACAGCACGAGAAGACCGTGGCAGATGAGGTCTCAGCCCACTCTTCCACAGATAAAGACTCCAAGAAACAGGACGTTGAAAAAACTGCGCGCGATGAAAAAGCCTCTCAGAACGGCGCCGCAACCGCATCATCGCATGCGGCGGCAGCATCCGTTGAAGGGAACGAAAAGGCGGAGGTTCTCACCCCCGAGAATCCGCTGCACGACCTCGTAACTGCGATGCGCGGATACGGCTCCGGGAAGGTGTCCTACGAACTGCGTCAGCTGGGCGACGATATGCACTACCGGATTTTCCATCGCGGCAGCGAAGTCGAACAGGGTGTTGTGGTTCCGACCGATGCGTGGTTCTCATCGATTGCCTCGCTCTACGTGCGAGCCCAGGACGCAGGCAGGGTGTGGAACCGTGCCCTCGTGGTAGCAAACCCCAGCGAGAACGGGCTAGTAGCGGTACAGGCTTCGTACACGAACACCGCCGATGCATCGAGCTACACCACGGATTACGTTCTCGAAACGAGCGAGAAAGACTCGGCTTCACAGAAAGACTCATCAGCGAAAAGCACCGAATCGGCAAAGTCCTCCGCCGACCAGAGCACCGCATCCACCGATGCTGCAGCTCAGAAAACGTCGACCGCGAAGACCTCAGCGCTGGCTGGTTCCGCCGATGATACCTCTTCGCAGAAGGAATCTGAGGCAAAGCTCGCTCAGGATAAGAGCGATGAACAGGCTAAGGCCGCTGAGACTCAGAAGGCTGACGCCGGTCAGAAGGTGAAAGATCTTAACGACCACACCCAGGACGTCAAGTCTGCTGATGCCGACAAAGCCAATACTCAAGATTCACAGAAGTCTGAGAAATCCGAACATACCGTAGATTCCGAGAAGAAGTCCTCCGAGGCTCAGGACAAGGCGCAGGAAGTTTCAGCGAAGGCTCAGGCAGATACTGCAAAGTCTGATTCTGCTACAGCAGAATCGACCAAGAGCGGTTCAAGCGCGCTCGCTGCAGGTACCCTTGGCGCCGCAGGCGTGACGGCTGCCGGGATCGCGTCATCGTCGAAGAGCGACCGCGAGGATTCGCGCTACGAATATGATTACGACGCAGATCCGCAGAATGTCACCGGTCGTCACGATGCTCAAGCTGCTGAGCAGAGCAAGACCGAGACTGACAGCGCTAAAGCCGGTGCTGTCTCCGAGAAATCCGAGAAATCGGCGGTGTCTGGCGTATCCGTAGCCAAGGACTCTTCCGATCTCTCCACCCCCGAAGCTGAGGTAGAGAAAACCAAGGTTGAGAAATCTTCTGAAGACGAAGAAGAACTCAACAGCATGCAGGCGGCTTTGGCGACTATCGTGGCATCCTCCGAAGCGAAGAAGACTGCATCGAACGCGAAGGAAGACGCTGCGGATACTTCTGCTGCGGTGAAGACCTCGGGTACCGACTCGAAGTCCGCTGCTGATAAGACGAGCGAGGACTCACAGAAGGCGGCTGATTCCGAAAGCACCGTCAAGGCTGAGAGTGATGCCAAGACTACTGCGGGTTACACCTCGGAGAATCAGAGCGCGAATGTAACTCAGGCTGCGGTGAAGGAATCCCAGGCTGGCACCACCAGTACCGACAGTTCCTCTGCACTGCCCAAGCATGTGGATGACCTCGCTCTCGTCCCCGAAGTCGAGAAGGACTCGCTGACAGGCTCGACCGCCACAAAGTATCAGGAATCGGCGTCGAATAAGCAGGATGCTCTCGCCGGGCAGTCTGCAACCGCTGTTGCTGCTCAGTCTGAAACCTCAAATGTAGACGGTAAGACCGCGCAGCACGAATCCGCAGATCTGCCTCCCGCAGAGGCCGAGCCGGATACCCCCGCGCATCAGGCACATTCCTCCGTGCTCGCTGGCGATGCGCTTGCCGAGGGCAACCTGGTACTCACCGACGCCAAGGTGATCGAGCATCTGGCACCGGTGACCGAAGCTCTTTTCGGCGAGAATGGCAGCGCCAAGGATGCAACGACCGTGTTGATCCGGGTGCGTTCGGTGGGCTCTTACTACGATGTGCTCACCCACGTGCGCCGCAACGGATTCTGGGAGCAAGTACGAACCTTCGAGTTAGTTTCGGAAGAAGATTTGGGTATTCCCACGCTCAAGGCCGATTCCTACAGCGAAGGTGAAGGGTCGCCACTCGCCATGAGCCTGACCTTCACCCCGGGCGTGCCCGTGCAGTCTGCATTCGATTATTCGAATGAGCAGGCTTTCGTACGGTACCCCCGCCAGCTTGAGGCCGATCGCTACGTAGAGGAACTGCGCATGTTCCCGCGTCTGGGGGCTAAGATTCCGGCGCATATGGCGAATGCTCTGACTCACTGGAGCATGTAGGAGAAGCCTGCCCGTGAATGAAGATAGAGTTTCTGAGAAAACGGTAGCTGAAGTTGCCGCACGCGCGGGGAAAGCCTTCGAGCGTCTGGTGCAGACGATGGCAGCCCTGCGCGCCCCCGACGGGTGCCCCTGGGATGCCGAACAGACTCATCAGTCCCTCATTCGATACCTCATTGAGGAATCCTATGAGGTTGTGGAGGCTGTCGAAGCACCCGAGGGCACAAACCTGCAGCTTTTACGTGAAGAGCTGGGCGATGTTCTGCTTCAGGTTCTCTTCCACGCCGATATTGCGGCGGCAGAACCGGGCGGCTTTACGATCGAGCAGGTGATCGAGGGTCTGGACGCAAAACTTCACGATCGGCACCCGAATGTTTTCAGCGATTCTTCGGACGAGTCTCGGATGACCGCCGCCGAACAACAGGTTTTCTGGGATGAGCTTAAGAAGACGGAGAAATCCGATCGAGGTCCGCTTGACGGCATTCCCCCTCATCTTCCTGCACTGGCCCTAGCGGAGAAGACGATTGCTAAGGCCCGCAAGGCCGACATTGTGCTTCCGCCGGAGCCTACCTCCTTGGACGATGATCTTCCTTTTACCTATAGTGAGGAAGAATTCGGTGAGCTACTTTTTTCGCTTGTGTGCCGCGCGCGTCAGAATGGGCTGGATGCGGAACGTGCCCTGCGTACTTACACCCGCAAGTTTATTGAGTACAACCAATAGCCTCGTGGCCGCGTAGGCTGAAGAGTATTTATCAGACACCTTTAGATGCGATAGTTTTTCGCATCTAAAGGTGTCTGTTTTATGCCCTGAAATAGAGCTCCACTGGTTACATTCGTGGGTGGGGCATAAAGCACTACAACCTGTGTTGCGCGATGTAGAAACCGGCTCTAAAGATGTTCAATCGTTTTAGTAGAGTGTGATAAAGAACTTTGTCGTTATCGGTTGGGGTTCGAATTGGTGCCTGCGGTGCGAGGACATGCTGCGTTCACAGGGGGAATGACTTTTGAGAGGCGAGTTTACAAGGGACTAAAGGTGTTGGATACCCTCAGGAATCGCAAAAAATCCCGTGGTAACTAGTGTGTTTGTGTGGGAGTTTTGGTAAAATTTAGGGCAACGGGACTCGCCCAACATCACAGGAGCGAGCCGTCATATCCTGTACTCTCTAAGGAGCAATTTCATGGCTGTTATTACCGCAGTTCACGCCCGTCAGATTTTGGATTCCCGCGGCAACCCGACCGTTGAGGTTGAGGTTCTGCTCGAAGATGGTGCTTTCGCACGTGCCGCTGTGCCTTCGGGCGCATCCACCGGCGAGTGGGAGGCAGTCGAGCGTCGCGATGGCGACAAGTCCGTATACCTAGGCAAAGGCGTTCTGGGCGCCGTCAAATCTGTTATTGAAGAGATTTCGGAAGAAATTATCGGTATCGACGCCGCTGATCAGCGTACTGTTGATGCAACCATGATTGCTCTGGACGGCACCAACAACAAGGGCAAACTCGGCGCTAACGCAATTCTGGGTGTTTCTCTGGCCGTCGCTAAGGCAGCCGCAGAGTCCGCAGACCTTCCCCTCTACAAGTATCTGGGCGGCCCCAACGCCCACGTGCTTCCCGTTCCCATGATGAACATCCTCAACGGTGGTTCTCACGCAGACTCCAATGTTGATATTCAGGAGTTCATGATTGCTCCCATCGGTTTCGAGAACTACTCGGATGCTCTGCGCGCCGGTGTCGAGGTCTACCACTCGCTCAAGTCCGTGCTGCACGACCGTGGCCTCTCCACCGGTCTGGGCGATGAGGGCGGCTTCGCACCGAACCTTGAATCCAACGCTGCGGCTCTTGACCTCATTATCGAGGCAATCGAGAAGGCTGGTTACAAGCCCGGCGAGCAGGTTGCTCTCGCACTGGATGTTGCGTCCTCCGAGTTCTACAATGACGGTGCCTACGACTTCGAGGGTCAGAAGAAGTCCGCCGAAGAGATGAGCGCATACTACGCTGATCTTGTGGCGAAGTACCCGCTGGTTTCCATTGAGGATCCGCTAGACGAGAACGACTGGGCAGGCTACAAGACCCTGACCGAGCAGATTGGTGACAAGGTTCAGATCGTCGGTGACGACCTGTTCGTGACCAACCCCGAGCGCCTTGAGAAGGGCATCAACGAGGGTGCGGCAAACGCTCTGCTGGTGAAGGTCAACCAGATTGGTTCGCTCACTGAGACCCTGGACGCTATGGAACTGGCACAGCGCAACGAATACCGCTGCATGGTTTCTCACCGTTCCGGCGAAACCGAGGACGTCACCATTGCCGA
>ENA-OWLX01000262-OWLX01000262.1-metagenome-genome-assembly--contig:-NODE-262-length-18232-cov-5.305386_pt1 | contig 18232 bp, 11 predicted proteins | sample MGYA00245351_ERZ651106 | MGnify/ENA primary metagenome ERZ651106 (study PRJEB26857, sample SAMEA4031768) | metagenome | biome: human; feature: oral; material: saliva | place: Philippines | collected 2014... | reverse complement strand
GGGCAAGCCGTCGGCATTGCGCCCGCCTGCAGTGCACAGCGTTTTTTGTCCGCCGCCGCCGCCTTGGATTTCCTTAGCTACTTCGCGGATGATTTTGGTGGCGTCGAGGTCCTTGGCATCGGCGAAAGCCTCGGGAAGCAACAGCCCTAAGGCCGGTTTCCCTTCGAATACGGCACCAAGTATGGCGATGCAGTCCTTGTTGATGGCTTTCAGTGCCAAGGCAATGTTTTTCAACTGGTCGCCATTGCAGCCAAGCGTGGCGACGACAAGGCGGTAACCCTCGTGATCAGTGGCTTTATCTAACAGCTTTTCAGCCATCGTCTGGGCTTTTTCCTGCAACAGATGTTCCACCTCCTTTTTCAGACCTTGGTTTTGTTCGGCAAGCGTTTCTATGCTTTTTACGATGTCGGCAGGCGACTTCATGATTTCCTTGATACGGTTCAGTTGGTCGATGTGGTCGTCCAAATACTGTTCGACGGCTTCGCCTGTAATGGCTTCGATACGGCGTATGCCGGCGGCAATGGCGCCTTCCGAAACGATTTTGAAACAGCCGATGTTGCCTGTTGCGGTAGTGTGGGTGCCGCCACAAAGTTCAGTGGAGAAATCCGCACCAAACCTGACAACGCGCACTTTGTCGCCGTATTTTTCGCCAAACAGCGCCATGGCACCCATGGCCTTTGCTTCGTCGATGGGGACGTCTGCAAAAGTGACCGTGGCAATGTTTTCTCTTATTTTTTGATTGACAATGCGTTCCACCTTACGGATTTCTTCATTGCTCATCTTGGCGAAATGGCTGAAGTCGAAGCGCAGGCGTTCGTCATCGACCAATGATCCCTTTTGCTCGACATGCGCTCCGATCACTTGTCGCAGAGCAGCATGCATGAGGTGTGTCGCGCTGTGATTGTTGGCAATGCGCTGTCGGCGTTCCTTGTCGAATTGTGCGGTGAAGTCTGCTTCGGGCGTTTGCGGAAGCTGGTTGGAGATGTGGATGGTCAGGTTGTTTTCCTTGATGGTGTTGAGGATGCGAATGGTTTCATTTTCCGAGCGTAAAACGCCGGAATCGCCCACCTGACCGCCCATTTCCGCATAAAAGGGAGTGCGGTCGAGGACAATCTCATAATGGGTCTGTTTCTTTGTCTTTACCTCTCTGTAACGCAGAATCTGGCAAGGGGTTTCGTTTTGGTCGTAACCTAAGAAGTCGGTGGGTTGTTCGCTCGCTTTGACGATGACCCAGTCGCCGTTGGCTTTTTCGGCGGCCTTGCGGGAGCGGTTTTTCTGTTCTTCGAGCTTTTCTTGGAAGCCTTTCATGTCCACTTCAAGCCCTTTTTCCTGTGCCATGAGCTGGGTGAGGTCGATGGGGAAGCCGTAGGTGTCGAACAATTCAAAGGCAAAGCCGCCATCAATGGTATGAACGCCTTGGTTTTGCTCAATGTAGGCTTCAAAGCGTCTGATACCTTGTGCGAGGGTGCGCAGGAAAGCCGTTTCTTCTTCGTAAATGACCTTGCCGACAAGCTCTTGCTGGGTCTTGATTTCGGGGAAGTTGTGCTGCATCTGTTCGACAAGGATGGGGAGGAGTTTGTAAACGAAAGGTGCTTCAAAATGCAGGAAAGTGAAGCCGTAACGAATGGCACGGCGCAACACGCGGCGGATGACGTAGCCTGCGCCGTTGTTCGACGGCAGTTGTCCGTCGCTGATGGCGAAACTTACGGCACGACAGTGGTCGGCGATGACACGCATGGCGATATCGCACTTTTTGTCCTTCCCATAGGCAATGCCCGACATCTTGGCCAATTCTTGAATCAAGGGTTGGAACACGTCGGTGTCGTAGTTCGAGGTCTTGCCTTGCAGCACACGGCACAAGCGCTCAAACCCCATGCCTGTATCGACATGTTTTTCAGGAAGTTCTACAAGACTTCCGTTGGCCAACCTGTTGTATTGAATGAAAACAAGGTTCCAGATTTCAATGACTTCGGGGTCGTCTTTGTTGACGAGTTCGCGTCCGGAAATTTGAGCGCGGTGCTGGGCATCGCGCAGGTCGATATGGATTTCGGAGCAGGGGCCGCAGGGACCGGTTTCGCCCATTTCCCAAAAGTTGTCTTTCTTGTTGCCGTAAATGATACGCGACTCGTCGATGTGCGCTTTCCAAAAATCGTAGGCTTCCATGTCGGGACCTTGCTGGTCGCTCTCATCGCCGCCAAAAACAGTGACATAGAGTTTGTCCTTGTCGATTTTCACCACTTCGGTAAGGTATTCCCAGGCAAAAGCAATAGCTTCCTTTTTGAAATAGTCGCCAAACGACCAGTTGCCCAGCATTTCGAACATGGTGTGATGGTAGGTGTCATGCCCAACCTCTTCCAAATCATTGTGTTTGCCGGATACACGCAGGCATTTCTGCGTATCGCTGACCCGTTTTGCCTTGGCAGGCTGGTTGCCCAGAAAAACATCCTTAAACTGGTTCATGCCTGCATTGGTGAACATGAGGGTTGGGTCGTTCTTCACCACGATGGGAGCAGAGGGAACGATCAGATGTTCTTTTGAGCGGAAAAACTCTAAAAAGCTGTTTCTAATGTCGTATGCGTTCATTTATAGTGAGTTATTTGAATACAAATTCGAGAAAATTGTCATAAAGAGATGCAAAATTACGGGATTTTTGTAATTTTGCGCAATTCTTTGTGAGATACAGCGTTATTTCACGAAATATATGTCAGATTAATGCCGAAGCAAAAGTACATTTTCAACACAAAGACACTGAAGTACGAAAAATACAAGCTGCCAGCCCGCTTGCGCTTGGGAAGGGTGTTGGCTTTTTTGGTGTCTTGTGCTGCTGCAGCCTTTTTGTTTCTCGTGTTGCTCTATCACTTTTTCGGATCACCCCGTGAGAGGATGCAAGCGCGCGAAATTGAGTATATGAAGTTGCAGTACGAGATCTTGAACGACAAGATGAACGACATGAATCGTTTGCTTGCCGACATTGAGCATCGTGACGACGACATTTATCGGGTCATTTTCGAGGCGGAGCCGATTCAATCCTCGGTGCGCAAAGGCGGATTTGGCGGTACCGACCGCTACGAAGGTCTTTATGGTTATAAAAACTCCGATCTTGTGGTGGCAACGTCGCGCAAGTTGGATATTATTGCCAGCCAGCTTTACGTACAGTCCAAGTCCTATGACGAAGTGTTTGAAATGGCACGCAACAAGTCGCAGATGCTGAGTGCCATACCGGCCATCATTCCCGTGAAAGAAACCGATGTCAAATATATTTCGTCCTACTTTGGCTACCGTATCGACCCGATATATAAAGTGACCAAGTTCCACACGGGAATAGACCTCTCGGCACCACGAGGCACCTTTGTGTATGCATCGGGAGACGGCAGTGTGGTTGATGCCGATATCCGAAATACCGGTTATGGTAACATGATCACAATTGACCATGGCTTTGGATATCAAACTCGGTATGCCCACCTGAATAAGCTTGCGGTGCGTAAAGGTCAGAAAGTCAAGCGAGGACAACTTGTCGGATATGTGGGAAATACCGGGAAAGCCACAGGTTGCCATCTTCATTACGAAGTGTTGAAAAATGGTGTCCTCATCGATCCCATCCATTTCTTTTTCAATGATCTTACCCCGGATCAATACGATCAGATTCTTACCCAGTCAATGCAACCTTCACAATCTATGGACTGATATGGACGAGAAACTGACGGGAAAATATTATTACAGCATAGGTGAAGTGGCCAAGATGTTCGAGGTGAATACCTCGATGATCCGTTATTGGGAAAAAGAGTTTGATGTGCTCCGGCCGCGCAAGAACAAAAAGGGGAACCGCATGTTTACCGAACGCGATGTGCGCTACCTCCACATCATCTACCATCTGACCAAGGTGAAAGGCTATACCCTGGCAGGTGCCAAGATGGCGCTGAAGAGCAAGTTTGACGATTATGAGGAACGCATTGTGCTGCTTGAAACCTTTGACAAGGTGCGTACTTTCCTGCAAGACCTCGACAATGAACTGGCCGAGAAACAGAAAGCACTGAAAGAAAAAGGCGAATAAGCCCTAAAAATACCGTTGTCCCACTAAATAGTTTCGCACATAATCAGCCACCCCGTCCTCAAGCGAGGTGAAAGGCTGCTCATATCCGGCACGGCGTAGCTTGTCCATGTCGGCTTCGGTAAAATACTGGTATTTTTCGCGAATGTCCAACGGCGTGTCGATAAAGACGATGTCAGATTTCAGATTCAGGGATTTGAACGTGTTGTCAGCGAGGTCGTAGAACGACCGTGCTTTTCCTGTTCCCACGTTGTAGAGGCCGCTCTCAGGTTGCTGTCGCATGAGCCAAAGGATGACCTTAGCCACATCTTTCACATAGACAAAGTCACGCAGCTGCCAGCCGTCCTTAAAGTCGGGGCGGTGCGAGCGAAACAGTTTCACTTGCCCCGTTTCGTTGATTTGACGGAAAGCATGGAGAATCACAGAGGCCATACGTCCCTTGTGGTATTCGTTAGGACCATACACGTTGAAAAACTTCAGTCCCGCCCAAAAAGGAGGGCAGTCTTCTTGTTTCAGTATCCATTTGTCGATTTCGTTCTTCGAACGTCCGTAGGCGTTCAGCGGCTGCAAATCGTTAACGATGTCGTGGCGGTCGGTGTAGCCGCGTTCGCCCGATCCGTAAGTAGCTGCGGATGAGGCGTATATCAGAGGAATGCGGTAGGCGGTGCAAAGTTTCCAAATCGACAGGGGGTAGTCGATGTTGAGGGCTTGAAACACCTGATGGTCCGTTTCGGTCGTGTCGGTGCGGGCGCCAAGGTGAATGACACATTCAACTTCATCGTGGTGTTGGTCGAACCATTTGGGAAAGGATGCGCGCCCGATGCGGGCTTTGCAACGGATGTGCTCGTGGTTGTTTGTTTTGCCGGGTTTGCTAAAGTCATCGACCATAACAAGGTCGTTGCGGCCTTCCTGATTGAGGGTCTTGGCCACCACGCTGGCGATGAATCCTGCTGCTCCTGTGACGATAATCATGTGATATGCTTATGAGGATAATAAATTCTGAGATGTGGAATGTGTCATTCTATTTGCTGATCATTCCTGTTTTTCATATAGATTCTCCATTTGTCTATGACCGAAGCCATGTCTTCGGCCAGTTCGGAGGTGAATGTCATGGCTTTGCCGGTAGTCGGGTGGATGAATCCCAATTCTTTGGCATGCAAGGCGTGGCGCGGCATGAGCTTGAAGCAATTCTCGATAAACTGCTTGTATTTCGAGAACGTGGTGCCTTTCAGGATGCTGTCGCCGCCATACATGGCATCGTTGAACAAAGGATGTCCGACGTGCTGCGAATGGACGCGGATTTGGTGGGTGCGTCCGGTTTCCAAGCGGTATTCGTTCAGGGTGACGTAGCCGAAACGTTCCAGTACCTTCCAGTGGGTCACCGCTTCTTTGCCGTGGTCGCCATCGGGATAGACGGTCATCTTGCGGCGGTCGTAGGCGCTTCGCCCTATATGTCCTGTGATGGTACCTTCTTCGCTGTTGAAATCGCCCCAAACCAAGGCTTGGTAGCGGCGGTGTATCGTGTGGTTGAAGAATTGTCTCGCTAAAACGGCTTGTGCCGTTTCGTTCTTCGTGACAATCATCAGCCCCGTAGTGTCCTTGTCAATGCGGTGCACCAAATAGCCGAAGCCGTTCTCTATCTGCTGGTGGGTTTGTGCAAAATGGTAGGCCAGTCCGTGCAATAGCGTTCCCTCGAAGTTGCCGTGTCCGGGGTGCACCACCAATCCCGCCTGTTTGTTGATGATGATGACATCGTCGTCCTCGTAAACGATGTGAAGCGGTATTTCTTGCGGATGGATCTCGACTTCGCGCGGCGGATAGCTGAAAACAATGGAAATCTGGTCGTTGGGCTTTACCTTGTAGTTCTGCTTGACGACTTTTTCATTGACAAGGATGTTGCCCGCCTTGGCCGCTTGCTGAACACGGTTGCGCGAGATGTTCTGAATATGGTTGGTCAGAAAGGTGTCGATGCGTTCAGGGGTCTGCCCTTTGTCAACGGCAATGTGAAAATGCTCATAAAGCTCACTGCATTCTTCCTCGGCATTTTCGTTTTCAAAGATGTCGTCGTTGTCTCGGCTCATTTGCTGACCATGAATTTTTTAGCGAAAACCTTTCCGTCGTCGGTGGTGATATTGATGAAATACAATCCGTCGGTGAACTCGGAAACGGAAATCTCGGTTTGATATTCCAAATGCTGCAGCAAGCGTCCTGTCAAGTCGTAAAGGTCAATGGAAGCCAAGCGGTTGCTGCCTATTCCGCCAAGATGTAACGTGCTGCTGACAGGGTTGGGAAACAGTTGAAGAGTGGTTTCTTCGGTGTCAGTATCCTTGAGACCGATATAGTAGGATTTCCCGACCACGGGACGGATGCAGAGCGAGCCGGGCAACTGGCTTTGGAGCCAAGATCCATTTGAATTGTAGAAGTTATAGGCGCTGTTATCGGTGGATTTGTCGAAACCGATATTGATGATCTCTGCGCCTTGTTGCTCGATGCCGACATAAATCGTGCCACTGGCGATAACCGCTTGGTTGTTCAGCGGATAATACACGTATTCAAAGATATGGTCATTCCATCTTACTTTCTGGTTGTTGAGGCGCGTGATTTCCTTTCCGGGATGGCCGTTGTTGTCTTTCCAAATCACAATGTTGAAATAGTCGTCGTTGGCATCTCTCAACGTGTGGTTGAACAGCAGCTGAACGCCGGCAATGGTGTCGGGCATGGTCAGGTCGAACTTAACGGCAAAGCAACTGCCCGCCGGCTCAACGCCGTAGCCTTGCTCGGGAATGCCGTCGTCGTAAGCGAAATAGTTGTAGAAACCTTGGTGGTAAACCAACGAATCAACCAAAGGCGGATCGCAACTTGTGTCGCTCACATAGTGGCGGATGAGATAGGAAGTCGTGTCGCGGTCGGTAAGTATGGAGAAGGTTTGGGCAACGAAAGGACAAGCCAAAGCAGCCTGCTCGCCTAAACAAGCCAGAAAACCGGCTTCTTGATAGGGCGGAGCTTCGCAAGTGGCGTGGCCGAATGTATAGGATTGACCGCCACCTACTTGATCCACTCGGTAGAAGTAGTTGATATTGCGGGGCTGACGGTCCAAATTGGCGATGTGAAGTTGGATCTGCTCATTGAGTGCCGTTGTGGAAATGCTGCGGTAATGCTTGTAAGGCATGGACTTGTAACGTTTCAGAAACGACGGCGCTTGACCGGAGAAACAGACCAAGGGATGTCCGGTGTCGAGCAAAGAACGACCGATGTTGAGATACACGAGGTCGATGTTCCAGTTGTCCTCGTTGCCGCGTCCGTTAGCCTGCGAACTGTTGACGATGCTGGCGTAGTTGGAGAAACGGATGAAGAAATTGGGCGAGAAATAGCGCAGGTTGGTGACAGGAATCATCACTTGGCGGAAGTAGTTTCCATTGTTTTCTTCCATAAACGATTGCAGTTCTTGCCCCGGGGTGCTCCACACATGGTACCAGGTGGTGTCGGTGACCGTGTAGAAGATGGAATCGCATGGCATGGAGGTGACGGCGGATGAACCGGATGTCAGCGTGTCTCTGACGATGACAAAGAAATGTGGCAGACAGTCGCCGAAAGCCCAGACGGTATCACCGGGGAATAAAGTGTCTGTTTGAACCTGTTGCAGGATTTCATCGGCGGAATAATTGACGTAATCTAAGCCGAAAAACGCCTCATGCTGTTCGGTAATGCCGAACTCCAGCACAAGCGAATCGCCAGCCTCGGGGGCATTGCCCAGACCTTGCGGCTGGTAGTAAAAACTCAGATAGACCGAGTCGGCGGGAGTGATGGCGTGTGGATCCGGCTCAAAGACGGAGTCGAGACGGATGCGGACAGAGGTAAGGTGCTCGGCAATGAAAGGGTTGCTGATGGCAAAGTCATAAACGGCACCGGTCTCGTCAAGAACATCAAGAGTGGCGGCGTTGCGGCTGGGAGGGAGCAACGGGAAACCATCGTTGACAAAAGCCCCTCGATCCGACCATTTCGTTGAGTCGGGATAGACACGGGAGGTGCTGAAATCTTCAAAAAAAGGCAAGGTTTGCACTTGTTCAACACTCGCCCTGGCATTGGATGGGCGGGAGGGCAGCCTAAGCCCGGATAAAAATTCCTGAGCCGTTACTAGTTGAAAACTAAGGCAAAAGCCGATCAGTAGTATGATTTTAGAATTCGTCTTCATATTCGTAGTCTGAGGTTTCTATTTCTTCATTATCTAATGTAGGTATGGTGTCGGCAGTAATGTCGGCAATGGTGTCGATCCAGCTGTTGGAGATAGAGTCCTGAAGGAGCAAATTGGCTTTTTCTTTGTCGAAATCCAATTTTCTTTCCGAGCGGTACCATACGTTGACAGCGGTGCCCGGCGCCACGTAGTGACTGCTTGGCCCAGGTTGCATTTTAGCGATACGCAAGTATTGAATACTGTCATTGTCATCAAGGGTTTCTTCCCCGATATTCAAGCCGGAAAGATTGAGCAAACGCTGAACATCGGAGGCGTATGTGCCGATAAGGTTGGGCACTTTTATCCTTTTTCGATCTGTCCCGATGCCTACCTCAAGCGTGATTTTGTCGCCTTTGGTCAACTCAGTGCCGGGTTCAATGACATTGCCTTTGAAGAGCTGTTTGCAGACGGCATTGCGGGCGAAATAATCCACATAAACGAGCTTGTCCACAAGCAATCCGCTGGATTCGAGCAGTACCAATGACTGACGAAGCGACAGGTTGTTCAGATTAGGCATGGTGGTTTTTTCGGGAGTTTGCGCCACGATGATGCAATAAACGTTGCGTCCTTTCTTGATTTTGGAACCGGCAAACGGGTCTTGCTGGACAATGGCGCCTGAAGTTTGATGTTTGGGGTAAACACTGTCGATAATGATGAAGTTGAAATCCTTTGAGTGCGCTCTTTTTACCTCGTTCATATTCTGCCCGATAAAGTCAGGCATGACGTAGGTTTTGTCATGACGAGTATAACTGCCTAATATCCTGAATATTATCCATAAAAAGATAAAAAAAGACAAGATGACAATAGCCAGATGCAGATAGAATTTTTTCTCTTTTAGAAACTGAAAACGTCCCATTCTTAATAGTTTAGCCGCATGATTTGATAACTTGATTTCATCACATTTTATTGCATGTGTTTCAAAAGGACAAAATTAGTTATTTTTGCGATTGAAAAACCAATAATTTTGCCGTTCTTTTAAAGACGACCAATAAAAACTGAATATGAAGAATGTTGCAATAGTTTGTGGCGGTGACTCGGGCGAGTTTGAGATTTCCGTCAAAAGTGCCGGGGTGGTCAAGAAACATCTAAACTTCGAAAAATATCGTGCTTATGTCGTGGTGGTTTCGTCCAAGGAGGGCTGGTACGGCCTGCTGGATGACGGTTCCCGTGTCGATGTCGATAAAAACGACTTTTCCATCATGGTGGATGGCCGTAAAGTGGTGTTCGATGTGGCTTTTAATGCGGTGCATGGTGTGCCGGGCGAAAACGGTCCCCTGTCGGGGTATCTTGAATTGTTGGGCATCCCCTGTACTTCTTCCGACCAGACGACCTGTGCGCTGACTTTCCATAAGGATTTCTGTAAGCGTGTGGTGGCTTCGTACGGTGTCAGGGTGTCGCCTTGGGTGCTCGTCAATGCAGAGGAGCGTTACGATGCCGATGCCATCATTGCCCAACTCGGATTGCCGCTTTTTGTGAAACCCACCTGCAACGGCTCCAGCGTAGGGGTGTCGAAAGTGAAAACCAAACAGGATTTTGAGCCTGCCATGGCCGTTGCCCGAGGCGCGGGTGGACAGGTGATGTGCGAAAAGTTTGTGAAAGGAAGAGAGTTTGGCTGTGGCGCCATGCGTGCACAAGGCAAGCTCACCGTGTTCCCCTTGACGGAAATCGTGAGTAAGAACGAGTTTTTCGATTACGAAGCGAAATATACGGCAGGGAAATCCGACGAAATCACACCGGCTCAGCTTGATGAGCATATTGCCAATGAAATCAGGGAAACGACGTCTTTGTTGTACGACAAGTTGGAGTGCCGTGGCTTTGTGCGTATGGATTATATCGTGAGTGACGAAGGCGTTTTCTTTATCGAAGCCAACATCGTTCCAGGCATGTCGGAGGCCAGTATTATTCCCAAACAAGCGCAGTGTATGGGCATTTCGCTTGAGCAACTGTTTGAGTCGGCTATTGCAGAAGCATTGTAATACCCATGTTGCGCACGGTGCATAATTGGCTGCACCGCGATAGTTAGGCGGCATGTCCGATTCGAAATAGTATAAAAAACGGCATAACAGGAACTGCTGTGCCGTTTTTTGTGTCATCAAATGATAGGGATCAAACGGTGAGGATGTCTTTCGACTTCAACTCGGTCAGCTCGTCAATCTTTTTGATGTATTTATCGGTCAGTTTCTGAATCTCTTCTTGAAGCAGTTTGGATTCGTCTTCCGAAATGGTGTCTTTTTCCAATTTCTTCGCCTCGTCGTTGGCATTGCGGCGGATGTTGCGTACGCCGACCTTGGCTTCTTCGGCAGCGTTCTTGGTGCGTTTCACCAAATCGCGGCGGCGTTCTTCGGTTAATGGCGGCACGGCAACCCGGAGCAACTCTCCGTTATTGATAGGGTTGAAGCCGAGATTGGCATTGAGAATGGCCTTTGCAATACTGCCAATGGAGTTTTTATCGAAAGGTTGAACAACGATCAGGCGGGCATCAGGGCAACTGATATTGGCCGTTTGTTCAATCGGAACGGTGGCTCCGTAATATTCTACCATAACACCGTTGAGCATGGCAGGACTGGCCTTTCCTGCCCGAATGCCCTGAAATTCCACTTCAAGGTGACGGATGGTGTTACCCATGCTTTCAGTGGCTTCGTCAAGAACAAATTGAGAATCTTCTGTCATAGTTTTATCTTTTGGGCAACAAAGATATGCTATTTTTCCGTTTTTATGACCAATTGCCGAGAAAAAAACTTGTAATGCCACAAGACTTCTTCCTCTGGGGCAAATTGCACAAGAAAAAAATTGATGCGGAGATTACCGCAATGGCGTATATAATCCTGTCAAGGCAGGATTTTTCTTCGTCATGTAATAGCTGTATTTTTCGACGTCAAACAATCCTAAGCCTCTGTTCCATATATAGGTTTTTATGACGATGTCCTGCGGCGCAAGTTTGCTTTCTTCAAAGCGAAAACCATTGGCGATGCTGTGTCTGCCGGGAGGAAAGCATCCATCGTCTCCTCGGGAGCTTCTCCAAAATAACAGCGAATCGCTCTCCCTATCGTGTAATTCGATGACTAAAATGCAATCGTTGACTGTGTCGTAACAGCTAAAATCGACAACAATGCCAAAAATATCCGTTTCCGTGGGGATGGAGTCGCCTCCAATGTATCGTGATGCACCCCATTCCTGGTGATCGTAGCGGAAGTTGCTCCCGCTGATGGCTTTTAGGGCGGGGCGGCTTTCTTTGATGGGCGACTTGCTCAATGTCAGGTATTTGGAAGTGAACCAGGTGTGTTCATTGATCAGGTTAGGATAAGCGGCTACTGCAGTGACTTCCCAAGCTACATCCACCCAGTCGGTCCAGCCGAAGCCTAACATGGCGGTCGAATCGCTTTCTAACCAGCTTCGGAAATCTGCGATGGAATTGTTTAAGTCGAACAAACTGCGATGTGTGATGCCGGTCTTAGCCTGATAAAACTCGGGCACTTTCTTGGCTTCGCTATGGGTGGCGAAACGCATGTCGCTGAAGGTGGCGTTGTCTTGTTCCATTTCAACGGCAATTTGGTCGAAGCCTTGGTGGTACATCAGGTCGAAGTGCTTCCGGTCGATAATCAGCGAATTGATTCCAACGAACAATAGGATCACCACCAAGATTGCTGTTTGAACGATGCTGGTAGTGTTGTTCTTGTACAGCGAAAATGCCGAAATGATAATGAACGGATAGCAGAAAATCAGCGTGCTTTGCTGAAGGATAGGCTCTCTAAGCAGAGAATAGGCAAAGGCAATCCCGAATACAACGGCAAACCAAACGAAAGGAATCCATTTCATGGGCGATTTGCGTTTGTTTCGCTTGGCTAGAATCAAGGGCAACAAGATGAAAATACCGATGCTGAACATGAACAGCGAGGAATGGTTCATCGTGTATTGGATGAAATCCCCAAGGAAACTGCTAGTAGGCTTGCCCAGCCAGCCGCCGATGCTTCCGCTCACAATCAGTTGCTGATAGAAAATGGGGATGTTGGGGCTGTAAAACACTACGGCACCTAGACCGCTGAGCCAATATGGCTTACGTCTTTCTTTCGGTAAAAAGAAGAGTCCGGTGAGAAAAATCAATCCGGCCTGTGCCGTGGAAAAGCTGTGCATGATGGCGGCAAGCCACGAAGCGATGGCGAACCAAACGCAGGTGCCGATAGAAGGTTTTCTCGGGTCGAAAACGATTTTGTACCAGAAATAGGCTTGCAGCAATACAAAGAACAGCCCGGGGGCATAAGGGCGCGCCACCTGACTGTAGAACAGTGTGAACTGGCTGACGGCAAAAAAAGCAGCGGCAAATAGGCCCGTCTTGCTGTTGAACCATTGCCGCCCGATCTTGTAAATCAGAAAGATGGAACCGACTCCGGCCAAAACAAAAGGCAGCTTCACCCAGAAATGGCTCCAACCGAACATCTTCACCCAAAAGTACAGGAAAAATTGTACGCCTGCCGGGTGTGGATCCACGATGATGCCTTGGGTGAACAAGTCGTGCAGATTGTCGTACGAAGTACGGAACAGGGCACTGAACTCATCATGCATGAAAGGAATCTGGTTGAGTCTCCACAGTCGCAGCACGGCGGTAACAAGCATGATGCCGGCCAATATGATGTAGTCGGCTTTGATACTGGTCTTGTTGCGGCTTGCACGCAAGTGGTTGGAGCGTTTTCGGACGGCTTTCATGATGCGATTATCTGGGGTTATTTCTTGACGAGGGTGCCGATGTTTTCACCATTCAAAACCCGCATGAGATTGCCTTTGGTATTCATGTCGAAGACGTACATGGGCATGTCGTTCACTTTGCAAAGCGTGAAAGCGGTCATGTCCATTACCTTGAGGTTGCGGTTGTAGGCTTCGTCGTAGGTGATGTGGTCGAACTTGGTGGCAGTATGGTCTTTCTCGGGGTCGGCGGTGTAGATGCCGTCAACACGGGTGCCTTTTAGAATGATGTCGGCCTTGATTTCGACGGCACGCAGGGCAGAACCCGTATCGGTGGTGAAAAACGGATTGCCGGTGCCGGCAGCCATCACCACGATTTGACCTTCTTCAAGAAAACGGATGGCTTTTGCACTGCTCATGGTGTCGGCAATGCGGTCGATGAACAGTCCGGAAAGCAACACGGCTTTAGCGCCCTTCCCAATGAGAGCCTGCTGCATGGCCATGCTGTTGATTACGGTCGCCAACATGCCCATGTAGTCGCCTTGAATACGGTCGAACCCTTGGCTGGCACCTTGTATGCCGCGGAAAATATTGCCGCCTCCAATGACGATGCCGATTTGGACACCTTTTTGGGCGATTTCAACAATCTGTTCGGCGTATTCGTTCAAGCGATCGGGGTCGATGCCAAACTGCTGCTCTCCCATAAGGGCTTCGCCGCTGAGCTTTAATAATATCCTGTTGTATTTCATACGGTATTGTTTGTATTCTTTTGAAACGACAAAGGTATTGAATAATTGGATAGTCCGGCGAAAAATCGGTGTTTTTCAAGAAGGAACAATCTAATAATAAGAATGAAAAATCTGCAGAAAGTCTTATCGTGTGTCCGCGAAGTTCGAAAAGTTTATGTTTGTGGACACTATTAATAAATAATTTTGTCCATAAATGCTTTTATTGTTTATTAATGGACATATTTTTTAATAAAAAGTGTCCACGAAATTGAAAAATAATACTTTCATGGACAATTATTCATTTGGAAAATGTCTATTGATATGGAAAATTTATATCTTTGTGGTGTAAAAACCAAGTATCATGCAGGAAATAATAGGCAGAAAACCAGAACGAAAGGAGCTGGACAAACTTTATGAGTCTGGTCGGCCAGAATTTGTGGCGGTCTTTGGACGGCGGCGAGTGGGAAAAACATTTCTTGTCCGCGAGCATTTTTGGGGACGCTTCACCTTTTATCATACAGCCATTTCTCCGGCTGATTTTCAAGACAAGAGGTCGGATTTGAAAAAGGTGCAGTTACGGGCTTTTTGTACCAGTATCCAGCATTATGGCGGTGATTGGGATGAGACTCCTAAAGATTGGTTTGAGGCGTTTGGCTGTCTTCGGTCTTTGTTGGAACAGAGCGATAAAAAGGGGCGTAAGTTGGTATTCATCGATGAACTTCCATGGATGGATTCCGATCAATCCGGTTTTGTTTCGGCTCTTGAGCATTTCTGGAACAGTTGGGGCGCCGGTCAGCCGGATTTGATGCTCATTGTGTGTGGCTCTGCGGCCTCATGGATGAACGACAAGATTATCAACAACACGGGCGGGCTCTATGGACGCCTCACGTGTGAAATGCATCTGTCGCCTTTTAATTTGGGGGAGTGCGAACGGTTTTACCAATCGCGAGGCATTAGCATGGACCGCTATGACCAAGTGCAGTGTTACATGGTGTTGGGCGGCATTCCGTATTATCTCAATTACCTCAAACCGGAATACAGCCTTTCTGAGAATATTGACAACTTGTTTTTTGCAAAAAATGGCAGACTTCGAAAGGAGTTTGAGCGGTTGTATGACTCTTTGTTTTCCCATTCCGTCAAATACAAGGAAATTGTCAGACTGCTGAGTACTAAGCGAAGTGGTTTCACGCGCAAAGAGATTGCAGAGCAGACTTCCATTTCATATAATGGAAGGCTTTCAAAAATGCTTAAGGCTTTGGAAAATAGTGATTTTGTGGTCAGCTATACCTATTTTGGAGGCAGTGTGCGGCAAGTTTATTACAAGTTAGTCGATCGGCTTTCCCTTTTTTATCTGAATTTTATCAATGGACGAAAGTCTGTCAGACAAGGCTTTTGGACAAGGAGCCTTCGTTCCTCGGAACTGAATGTCTGGCGCGGATTGGCTTTCGAAGATGTGTGCCTGATTCATCACCTGCAAATCAAAAGAGCCTTGGGGTTTGGAGCCGTGGATGCAGTTGTGGCTCCTTGGCGCAGCAAAAATGGTGCAGCACAAGTGGATTTGCTATTTGACAGGGGCGATCGGGTCGTCAATCTCTGTGAGATGAAGTTCGTGGCCGACGAGTTTTCCATTGACAACGAGTGTGATGCTGACCTTCGGCGAAAGGTGGAACGTTTTGTTGAGGACACCGTTTGCAAAAAATCCGTTCACTTGTCATTGGTGACCACTTACGGACTTGTCAAGAATAAGTATGCAGGGCGCATACAGTCTGTCGTTACAATGGATGATTTGTTTACAGATGAGTGAGAGGTTCACGAAATTAGGTGATAAATCATTTCATGGACGTTTGTTGTTTTATTAGTTGTCCACGAAAATAAAAAATATACATTTCGTGGACACTTTTTTATTAAATATATGTCCGTTAAATACGGAAAAACTTATTTCATGGACATATTAATATTTAATTTTTGTCTATGAAAAAGAATCAGATAAAAAAACTGCCCGGCAATGTCGGGCAGTATCAAGATAAAATCAGAGTAGGTTAATTATTTTCTCCTTCCATCCGTCCATGGCAGTTTTTATACTTTTTGCCGCTCCCGCAGGGGCAGGGATCGTTGCGTCCCACTTTCTTTTCCACGCGAATGGGTTGGGTGATTTGTCGTTGTTGCGTGTCGCTGTGGGCTTGGGAAAGCAGGTCGTTGCGCTCTTCCTTGAGCTTGGAACGGTCAATGCCGCGGGCACGATGCTCTTTCACTGAATCGGCATCTTGAACAGGGATGTCGGCACGCATCAGGAACGAAATCACTTCTTCGTTGATTTTTTCAATCATGTTCTTGAACAGGTTGAACGATTCAAGTTTGTAGATGACCAACGGGTCCTTCTGTTCATACGTGGCGTTTTGCACCGATTCTTTCAAATCGTCCAACTCGCGCAGGTGTTCCTTCCAGGCATTGTCGATCAGACCGAGGGTGATGCTTTTTTCAATGCTTAGCGAAACCTCTCTTGCACCGTTATCCACGGCACGTTTCAGGTTGACGATAACGTTCATGCCGCGTTTGCCGTCGGTAATCGGGATGGCGATGTTTTCGAATCTCGTTTGGCGCTCAAACACGTTTTTGATGACTGGCATGGTCTTGTCGCCGATAATACGTGATTTGTCGCGGTAATGTGCCAATGCGGAGTCAAAGAGCTGGTCGGAGAGTTCTTCGACTTTTTCGTTCTTGAATTGGTTTTTGTCGAAAGGCAAATCGATGCCGAGATTTGACAAGGCTTCCATCTGCATGCCTTCGTAGTCGTTTGCGCCTTTGAAATCTGCAATCAGATTTTCGCCCAAATCGTACATCATGTTGTTGATATCTACGGATAGGCGTTCGCCGAACAAAGCGTGGTGGCGTTTGCTGTAGATGACTTCACGTTGCGAGTTCATCACGTCGTCATACTCCAACAGGTGCTTACGCACGCCGAAGTGGTTCTCTTCCACTTTCTTCTGCGCTTTTTCAATCTGTTTGGTAATCATCGAATGTTGGATGACTTCGCCTTCTTGCAGGCCGATGCGGTCCATGATGCCGGCAATGCGCTCGGATCCGAACATGCGCATCAGGTTGTCTTCCAACGAGACGAAGAACTGCGAGCTTCCTGGGTCGCCTTGACGTCCGGAACGGCCACGAAGCTGTCTATCAACACGTAGCGACTCGTGACGCTCGGTACCAATAATAGCCAAGCCACCGGCTTCTTTCACGCCGGGTCCGAGCTTAATGTCGGTACCACGTCCTGCCATGTTGGTGGCGATGGTGACGGTGCCGGTCAAACCGGCTTCTTTCACGATTTGTGCTTCCTTGAAGTGCAGCTTGGCATTCAGCACATTGTGCGGGATGTTGCGCCGAGTCAGCATACGGCTCAACAGCTCCGAGATTTCAACCGAGGTAGTGCCTACCAGCACGGGGCGTCCAGCGTCCACCAAATGTTGAACTTCATCGATTACAGCGTTATATTTCTCGCGTTTGGTCTTGTAAACCATGTCCTCGTGGTCGATGCGTGCGATAGGACGGTTGGTCGGGATGACAACGACATCGAGTTTGTAGATGTCCCAGAACTCACCGGCTTCGGTTTCTGCCGTACCGGTCATGCCGGCCAGCTTGTGGTACATGCGGAAGTAGTTCTGCAAGGTGATGGTGGCGTAAGTCTGCGTGGCGGCTTCCACTTTCACGTTTTCCTTGGCTTCGACAGCTTGGTGCAGCCCGTCGGACCATCGGCGGCCTTCCATGATACGTCCTGTCTGTTCGTCCACGATCTTGATCTTGTTGTCCATGATGACATAATCCACGTCTTTTTCGAACAGTGTATAGGCTTTCAGTAGTTGGCGAACGGTATGCAGGCGTTCCGACTTTTCGGAGAAATCGCGCAGCAGCTCGGCTTTGCGCAACACCTTTTCATCGTTGGTAAGATTGGACTTTTCCATTTCGGCGATCTCTGAACCGATGTCGGGCAGGATGAAGAAGTCGGGGGTATTGTAGGCCTTGGTCAGGGAGTCGATGCCTTTTTCTGTGAGGTCAACGGTGTTCAGTTTCTCATCGATGACGAAATACAGTTCATCGTCGATGAAGGGCATGTTTTCGTTGCGGTTTTGCATGTAAAAACCCTCGGTCTTTTGCAAGAGGCTCTTCATGCCTTCTTCACTCAAGAACTTGATAAGGGCGTTGCTCTTCGGCAATCCTCGGAAAGCACGAAACATCAGGTCGGCACCGTGTTTCTTTTCCTCATCGGAGGCATTGGGGTTGGTCAGGATGGATTTGGCTTCGGCCAGTATGCCGGTGACCAAACGTTTTTGCGCCTCGTAAAGTTTTACAACGTCAGGCTTCAGCACATCGAACTCTTGGTCTTCGCCACGAGGAGTCGGACCGGAGATGATCAGCGGCGTGCGCGCTTCATCGATCAGAATTGAGTCCACCTCGTCAACGATAGCAAAGTTCAGCTCGCGCTGCCTGAGCAAATCAACGTCATTCACCATGTTGTCGCGTAGATAGTCAAAACCAAATTCATTGTTGGTACCG
>ENA-OWLX01000253-OWLX01000253.1-metagenome-genome-assembly--contig:-NODE-253-length-18398-cov-26.465137_pt1 | contig 18398 bp, 10 predicted proteins | sample MGYA00245351_ERZ651106 | MGnify/ENA primary metagenome ERZ651106 (study PRJEB26857, sample SAMEA4031768) | metagenome | biome: human; feature: oral; material: saliva | place: Philippines | collected 2014... | reverse complement strand
CTTAGCTGTCAATACGATATGACCATTTGCATCGCGCATGAAGTCGCCTGCATAGATGTCACCAATAGCACCACCCTTCTGGTAGATTACCTTTGCCTCACCTACAGTCTGCTGATACTTACGTGATGTTCCGTCCTTATCATAACCTGTCTCAAGAATCTTGTTGTCGTTGTATGAGAGGTTATAAGATGTACGCCAACGAAGGTCCTTACCGAACTTGAAGTCGTAGCCAACAGTTGTCTCGAAACCAGTGTTACGTACCTTTGCAGAGTTCAGCAACTCGGTGTTACCACCTAATGAGCCAAGCTCCATGTAGAGGTGACGAACGATAGTGTTATAGAAGGTGAAGTCGAAGCTCAAACGGTTGTTCAAGAACAATGACTCGATACCTGTCTCGAATGAACCTGTCTCCTCTGGTACTGGTGAGAAGTCGAGCAACTTGTTACCTGACAATGCACCTGTCTGGAGGTTACGGCTCATCGCACCGTATGCCTTATTAGGGATAGAGTTACCTACTGATGAGTAAGAAACACGATATTTCAAGAAGTTAAACCAGTCTGGCAACTTCACCAACTGACTTACGATAGCATTGGCACCAACACCGAAGTAACCGTAGTTATCGGTATCAATCTTACCCAACTCCTTGAAGTAACGGAATGGACGATACCAGTCGCGACGATAAGAAGCATCGAAGTAAACGGTTTCTTTCCAACCTAACTGTGCTGTGAAGAGGTATGAGCGGTCCCAGTTTGAACTCTTTGAAGTGCTTGTTACGCCATAGCCACCTGCGCTGGTCTCAAAGTAGTTAACCATTGTTGGGAGCTTACGCATAAGACGGTCGTAGTAAGTTGCAACGGCGTCTGTACCCTTTGACTCACCCTTGATAGTATGACCTACATAACCTGCTGTTGCTGATACTGAGTAGTCACCGAAGGTCTTGTTATATGACAAGAGGTAGTCGGTATAGAACTCTGTTGTCTTCTCGTCTGAATCCCAAAGACGACCGTAGTCTTCCATAGATGCAGGGAGGAAGGTGGTAGCAAAGCGAGTTGCATGATTCTTGAAACGAATCTGGCTGTAGTTGACACGTGCTTGGAAAGTCAAACCATCATAGATGTCAACATTTGCTTGCAAGGTACCAAAGAGGCGGCTCTCCTTCTGCTGACTGTTACCCGAATTGATCAACCAATATGGGTTGTTGTTAGGATGAGAGAGGAATGCCCACTCCTGCTGTGGACCCGTCAGAGTTGTGCGCTGACCAGCTGCCCAAGCGAAGTTTGAACCATTGAGTTTGTAATATGAACCTGGATTTGATAACCACTTACCTTCAGCATTCATGTAATGGTCACGATAGTAATCCATATCAATGTTCTGAGGTGCGGTATAGAGATGGTAGAGAGGGTTACCCACCGTACCACCACCAGGACGATTCTTTGTCTTTGACTCTGTATAGTTCAATGATGCATCAATGTGCAAACGCTTGAAGAAGTTATAAGTCTGACGGAAGCTAATAGAGTTACGGTTGTATGAGTTGTTACGCATCATACCTGTTGCATGGCTGTTTGCCACAGACACGTAGGTACGTGCAATCTCTGTACCACCAGAAAGTGAGATTGAGTTATTTGTTGTAACACCCGTACGGAAGAAGTTGTCTACATCGTTACCTGCACGATTGCGGAGATAAACATTATGACGACGTGCCATGATTGGATTACCACTTGCGTCTGTGCCAATCTGCTCCTCTGGATAACCTACCCAACGCTCATCCAATGGAGTACGTACAACGAGGTCGTTGTCTGCACGGTCTGCGAGCTTACCGCCCCAGTTGTTCAATGACAATGCACCTGTTGTCTGGTCATAAGCTGCACCATAAGTCTTCTGAATCTTTGGTGTCAACAATGGAGAATCGAAAGTGATGTTTGAGGTTACGTTAATATCAACCTTACCCTCACGACCACGCTTGGTGGTAATCATCACAACACCATTGGCAGCACGTGAACCGTAAAGCGCAGCAGCGTTAGCACCCTTGAGGACATTGATTGACTCGATATCGTCTGGGTTAATCAATGACAATGGGTCAGAACCCTCAGAAGTTCCAGTTGAGCCGAAACCCTCTGCGCCCATACCCTGCTGACCACGAATACCATTACTCATTGGTACACCGTCAACAACGATGAGTGGAGAACTGTTACCGAGGATAGAACGGTTACCACGAAGAACAATCTTTGAAGCACCACCAGCACCACCAGCACTTGGCGTAATAGTGATACCAGCTACCTTACCTTCGAGTGAGTTAGCAGCGTTAGGATCCTGCACCTTCATGAGGTCCTCTGCCTTCACCTGCTGCGTTGCATAGGTGAGAGACTTTTCCTTACGCATAATACCCATGGCGGTAACAACAACCTCGTTCATGGTGTTTGCCTCTTCCTTCAATGTCACGTCGATTGTACCCTTACCACCAACAGGGATGGTCTGTGCAGCATAACCGATGTAAGAGAAGACGAGCTTCGCGTTTGCAGTGGTATTGAGGGTATAGTTACCATCAATATCCGTTACTGTGCCATTAGTGGTACCCTCAACAAGGACGGTAGCACCAATGAGCGGTTCGCCGGTTGAGTCAACGACACGACCGGTCACTTTGTGATTACCATTCTGCTGTACTGCCTGTACTGCAGTGCTGGTGTTTGTACCTGCGTAGACACCTGTTGGTGCCAATGCTAATGATAGAGCAAAGGCAGCCGAGAAGTACAGATGCTTCTGCTTTGATTCTTTAAAGATTCTCATCAGGTTTAGGTTTTAAACTTTTATTATTTATTTTCCTAATTTTGTTTCATTTGTTTTTAGGTATTGTCAATATTCCATCTTGTTACACCTTATTATATAGTAAGGCATCGGTTATTTGGGACTTCTTGTTCGCTTTCCTTAGGTTTTTAGGCTATAACTGTCTTGCCGTGGTTGAAGGCTTTACATCCCTCTTCCCACAACTCATTAACAAACAGTCTTTTACACCTTTCTTCGTATTCCTTCTTTAAGATTGGTCTAATGACACCTATACTCCAAACAACTCAAATGCTAATAATACTTATGTTAACTTTGATATTTAACAAAAATAAACAATTGATGGACAAGTGAACAAGTTGACAAGTGAACAAGTTGCTTGCGAAAAAGACAGAGTAACATAGTAAGTGGACGAGTTGACAAGTAGACGAGTTGACAAGTTGCTTGCGAAAAAAGACAGAGTAACAAGGTAAGTGGACGAGTTAGACAAGTTACTTGTAATAAAGAAGACATTTGTTCTCATGTTACCATGTCTACTTCACAAGCAACTTGTTCACTTGTTTACTTGTCAACTTGTCAACCATATTACCATCTCTACTTCACAAGCAACTCGTTCACTTGTCTACCTGAAAATAAATTCGAAAACAGTATTTACATTTTGACTCTCACTAAGGGGGGCAGATTAAGCTAAGTGGGCTTTCTAAGATCTCAGCTGACTTAGTCATTTTTTCCATCAGTGACTAAGTTAAGTGACTAAGATAATACACTTATATACTTCTGATTCCTACTATTGGGTTTATCAGGTATTGTCATCTCAAGAAATCCACCTTTTATCAATGGGTCAATATAGCGACTTTTAGCATTGTTACGATGTTTTAGTCCCAAATGGGTTATAATTTCAGTAAGACTTTTAGGCTGTTGACATAAGGCAATAACCTCATTCATTACCTCTGCCGACTTAGTCACAGACTTAGTCACTTTTTCTCCATCAGTGACTAAGTTAAGTGACAAAGATGGCTGTATTGTCACCTCGAAAGCAGTTACTTTACCGACATTGAAGATGGGGTCTGGATTTCCATTCTCCCTTAGCATATTTTTAACACGCTGAATACCACGGTTAAACATATTAACATACTTCATACCACGCATAGCCTCCGCAATAATAGGATTACGATAATCATTTACCGTAGGGAAGTTTTCTGGACGAGCCTCCCCATATAAGCCTCCAGCATTGAGAATCTCTATACGATTGCTAAATTGATAAATTCTTATAGGCATATTTGATTGATAATCACGATGCATACAAGCATTCATCAGTAGCTCTCTAAGTGCGAGTTCTGGGTAGTTAAACACAATCTGTTCTCGTAGCATACTCACAGGCATTGGACGTGAAGTGACAATAGCATCTTTTACAAAACTCTCCAACTTAGGTAGTATCGAACACAAACTTCCCCGCATCTGCCTTTCGTTAAGAATTTCGCTTCCTGTATCTTCTCCTGCGAAATGCACATACTGAACATAACAGCCATGAAGAAAGAAAGAGGCATTTATCCCAAAAAGCACAATGGCTGCATTCGTAGGACAGTCATGAACTATGTCATAAAGATGGATTGCTGCCAATTGCTCTTGCAAAGAGCGTTTATCCGTCTTAAGAATATCAGCATCTATTACCTGTGGAAGATATTCATATTTTATAAATTGAGTGTCAATATCCTTTAATGATGATCCAAAACAAGGAGTTGCATCAAAAGTAGCCATGTAAGATGTTCTCTTCTCCAAAAGGACTCTTTCTTCTGACTCTGTTGCAATGTCCCGACGAGGTCCTATACGAATAAAGGTACGACCACGATATCGAACTGGTGGAACCAAAGCTGGTGAGACCTCTACGACTAGTAAATCACCACCTTCAAGCTCAAACCTTTCTACTGACATAATCGGTAATGGTAAGATATTGCCATCAGAGCGAATCCCCGCTATTCGTTTCATCAAGGCATCATCAACTCTTAGTCCAGATAAAGTCCCATTGTCATAAGCACCCAAAATAAGATAACCTTTCTTTCGGGAATTTGGCAAATCGTTTGAAAAAGCACAAATAGCCTCCTGAAACTTATCCATATCGCCAGTTGAACTCGTACGTTCTATTCTATAAGTCTCTGTGCTTTGCAAGAGTTCAAGAACTTCTTCTTTTATTACCATAACCTTTATTTTATATTCTCATTGAACTTACCCATAGCATTCTTACTTAGTGTAGGCTTTATAAATCATGATTTTCCACTTACTATACTCCAGTAAACTTGATAAAACTACCAAAAGGGGTTGTACTTATTTGAGCACCAATATAACATTATGCGCTCTATTCAATCCATTTAAGTAGTTATATCCGAAGAATCATTTTTACTCTAAAAAGAATTAAATTAGAATTATCATTTCCATTTATAGAACATTCTGTCAAAAGTATTAACTACAAAATTAAGCATTTCATAATACAACTCCAAGAAAAATAGACATTATTGTGCCACAATAATACTTTTCTTATTCGTTAAGTAGTAGCAACTTTAAGATATACTTTATTTGATGACGTATAACATTAGATTAACAATTGAAAGACAGAATATTCATTTGATCAATCGAAGAAGACAGAATAATCAAGTTTTAAACAGAATAAACACATTTAGATTGAAAGAACTACAAATGACACGAATTGCAAGTTGAAGAACAGTCACACTAAGACAAAATGTACACAATAAACAAATGTTTTTACAGGGGGCTCGGTGATTACTTCCCGCCTTATGGAAGGCTCACCTTTTTGTCTAATTTTTTCACAATCAGTTTTTGTAAAGGGCACAAATTACGTTCGAATTAACGCCCTTTGGGCTTGCAAAAGATGCCCTTTAAGACCCTTACTAACGCCCTTTTGAAACCTTACTAAGCACCTTTAAAAACACATCATCACAACTAATTGAGAATAAAATACTTACAAAGACACCGAAATAATACATTTTTAACCCTTTCCCCTACCCTTTCATCAACTAAAATGTAAAAGAAATTCGAATACATACTACGAATTTTTATCCTTTGAACTTTGAGGTTTGAACATTGAACTTTATGATATGTACCATTAATGAACTACGAATTTCTCTAATTGCACGAATCCTTATTGCTAAAGAATTCGTGTCATTCGCGTAATTCGTAGTGCTTTATTGGGAGTTGACGAGTGGACTGGTTTACGAGTTGACAAGTTATTTGCAGCAATAAACCACAGTTAACATCGGTAATCACAATTATGGATTATGAATTGTGAATTCTGAATTAATAAAGGATTGTGAATTAACAAAAAAGCCCCCAAAGTAAGGGATACTTCGGAGGCTGAGGGGGGAGTGCGCTACAATGAACGCACATAGGTTAAGGATTATTCGTAAGCGCCAATCTCGCCAATCAAGAAACGAGGATACTCGCTTGTGTCAAAGCTTTCGAGGATGGTCAACTTAACATACTTACATGTTACTGGCGTGTTGAAGACGATTGGGAATGGGGTTTCGTCATCATACTGAGTTGCTGTGGTAGCAGTACCCATCTTTATCCATGTCTTACCGTCTAAGCTGGTAGATACAGCTACTTTCTTCACACCATATCCGTAGCTTGTGTAGTTGCAAAGGATACCAACACCAGTGAGTTTCTTTGTGCTATTGAATGTCATTGTGAAGTCTGGCTCATAATAGGTATATGAGTACACATAAGTATCGTTATCACCATCATTCAACTTTGCTGCATTTGAATTACTGAGGGATGTTGACATTGTGTAGTCGGTCAGAGCAATCTGCTTGTCGGTATCGAGGGTGCCAGAAGCATTGATGTTGTTGAAAGAGAAGTTGGTTGCTACTGCTACCTTCGTGCTTGTCTTTGCTGTTTCAGCACCGTCAACACTCTTGATAACAACAGATGTAACGCCGTTCTTCAACATAGCCAAGTTCTTGAGGGCATCACCATTCACCAACTTAACGACGATTGGTTCAGATACCTGCTGACCCTTAGCGAAGGTTACAGATGTCTTGCTAAGGCTGATAGCGTCAGTGCTCATCACCTCTTCGCTACTATTTGCCTCAACACCATCAGATGTAGCAGCCAACGTTACTGTTACATCCTTCTCTGTTGGAGAAGAGAGACGAACATAGAACTTTGCGCTATCATTCGCCAAGGTAACAGCTGATGCAGACTTCTCACCAGCGAGCAACAACTTATTGCCATCACTGCTACCAGTATAGAGAAATGCCTTTGCAGAGTAGTTCTCTTCTGCAGTTGGGTAGAGCGTGCTACCAACTTCCGGCTCGCTCTGACAAGATGCCAGTGTGGCAGCAACCAAAGAGGCTGCCAGCACTGACTTGAATACGTTTATTTTCATATTTGAGTTTCCTTTTGACTTATTTACCATCGATTCTTACGTTCTGCTCCCAGGTTGGAACAGCTACACACTTACCGGTGTTGCCGTGACCTGTTGCATCATTGAAGGTATCACCCTGACCCTCGTTACACTTCCAGTATGCCTCCAAGCCGGTGCTCTTAGCATCGCAAGCGTACATGTTGTTAGCAATCTGAGCCTGTGTACGAGCCACGGTCCAGAAGCGAAGTTCGCTTACCTTAACGTCTGCTTTCAGATAATCAGTGTTACCGAAGTTGAATCGGTTGCTGAGGTTAGTACTCTTACCAGGGAGGTCCATAGAGTTATCAAGCGCACCGTTAACATAGAGGTAGAGCTTTGTACCTGTACAAACGAATGCGAGGTGATACCACTGGTTAGCATTAAAGAGCTGCTTACTGTTCATCTGTGTACCCTGAGTCTTAATCTGCAGACGGTTACCCTCGATAGGAGCATCACCGAAGCGAGTATAAATCTCGCCACCATCGTTACCCCATGCACCGAAGAGTGTCTGGTTATTAAGTTCGCCAAGAGCCGTACCGAGCTTGCTCATGTTCACGTTCATCTCGACAGTCCACTGTGAAAGGTCATAAGTCTGACGCATTGCGAAGTGGATGTTATGAGTTGAGTTAATGATTGGCACAGCCTGATAAACAACCTGATCGAGGATGTAAACCATTGAACTACCAGAGTTCAAGACGTCGTACTTGCCATCTTTACTCTTCAGACGGAGGGCAACAGCATACTTCTGACCGCTGTCCTTCAGTGCCTGTGTCAATGGGTTAATCGTCAGTGTCACATCAGAAGAAACCGACTTACCCTTCTCAATCTTCACCTCGTTAGAAGAGAGTGAGTAAAGACTTGCAGGCAATGGCTTGTAAGAAGTCTCGTTACGCTGGTTGTATTCAGCGAGTGCCGTTGTATCACTTACCACCTCGAAGGTGTAGTCCTGTGTAGCGAGGTCAGAGAGACGCACGTTCACAGAAGAAGTGACAGCCGACGTACCGATAGTAATATTCTGACTTGAGTTACCATTAGTATTGGTCTGTGCGATATACGCCTGATTAGAAAGAGGCGAATATTCAGCATTCTCACAAGAAGCCAGCATTGTCAGAGAAGCCATAGCCACGGCTGCGATGAAAAGCTTAGAAATATTGTATTTCATAATTTGAATGTCTTGATTATTGGATTGATGGATTCATAATCTGGATAGCCTTGCGCAAGAAAGGATAGTTGCCAGTCTGTCCAGATACGGTATACTCGTACTCCATGTGATAGGTTCCTACACCACCCTTACGATAGGTTACGCCATTGTAAACAGGGTTCCAGTAAGCCATACCTAAGAGAGAAGGAACGGTTGTTCCATTGTCTAAGCGGAAGGTTACACCACCCGTACCAGCATAGTTCTCAAAGTTCTCGCAGACGATGAGCTTATTAGCCACCTGCTCTGGTGTGAGATACTGCTGGAAGTGAGTAGCTTGAGCAGTAAAGCGACTGTTCAAATCACTGTTACCAGAAGAGTTATAAGCCTGAAGGATGAAGTAATTGAAGTATTCGCCATACTGAGCAGCCATAGCGTCTGGCTCACCATCGATAACGAACATCTTATCAGTACCAGACTTAGGACCGATGCGCTTGCCCATTGTCTTTACGAAAGCCTCCATCACCTTAGCGTTCTGCCAAAGCTCCTTATCGGTCTGGAAAGGCTGAGCATATGAAGGTTCAGCATCGAGGTCGAAACCATCATAGCCATACTTTGCGATCGTGTCGCAGATAGCATTTGCATACTTCTCAGTCGCTGCAATCTGTGAAGCCTCATCATTGCCCCATCCCCAGAACTTATGACGCCACTCTTTCCATGTAAGGGTAGAGTCAGTATTGGTTGGAGTAATCTGGTCACCAATGTCAAATACAAGGCAACTGATAAGCACCTTCGTACCCTTTGTCTTCTGAACAAAGCGAAGATCCTTCAGCATTGCTTCTGTTGGATTCTTCCAGTTTCCCCAAAGAGAAACGAAGTCAGTACTGTCAGGAAGACCCGCCAAAGAGTTCTCATGCGTAACACCAGTACCCGTCCAGTTACCGAACCAACCGAAAGCTACAGAGTGGTCAGTCTTCTTATAGTTGCGAAGTTGAGCATAGTAAGCCTCAGACTTATTTGTGTGAGTAAGGTCAGCTCCGTCCTTTGCCTCTGTCTCAGTCCAGTCGCTGCAGGCTGTGAAAGCCGTTGCAGCGCAGGCTGAAAGCAAGAATATCTTTATTAAATTCTTCATTTTTTATCGAATGTTTATTGTATGATAGATATCGTTTAACGCTGCCACCACATCTTGGTTGCATAGTCGTCATTACCCTTTAACAGCTGTACAGCCTTAATATAGTTTGCCTTGTTATTGGTAGCCTCATCAATATCAAATGGGATACGGTTAGCAACCTGGATGCTATAGTCTGTTGACTGTGCCAGAGGGAACACCTTTGGATAGCCTGTACGACGGATTTCGCTCCAGCCTTCCTGTCCGTTAGGGAACATTGCAATCCACTTCTGAGTAATCAGACGCTCCATCTTCTGCTCGTCAGTAGCTGAGTCGTCCCACTTGATAGTGATATTGCTGACAGCACTAACATCACCACCGTACTCGCTGATTGGGTCAACATAATTCTTCTCGGTTGATGTATTATCTGCCAAGTAGGCTGTTGCAGAACCTGCACCCCACTGCTCGAAGGAGAGTTTCACACCTTCCTCATAGAGGTCCTTAGCGCTTCCGCCCATATTACTCCATCCTGCCAACGCTCCTTCTGCACGACAGAAAGCCATTTCTGAAGCAGTGAGCCATACGCCCTTGCTGTCTATCTTGATGTTTGCAGCTGAGTAAGCCTTACCTGCTGTGGTCTTATTACCAATCTTCGCAGCGGCACGACAACCGATTACTGAACGAATACCGCCCTCTACTGGGGTAAAGAACTTCGTCAGACGTGGGTCGTTGTAACCTGTGAGGAAGCTCTCAAGGTCGGCACAAGCACGACTATCACCCCACTCTACAGATGTCTTATACTGTCCGTTTGGTGTATAAGCAATAGCGCAGTTGTCGTCATTGCTTGTGATGACACCGTCCTGTACTGCCTGTTCGCCCAACTGCTTTGCCAATGTTGGCTCAGCATAACGGATGCGGATAGCAATACGAAGCTTCAAAGAGTTCGCATACTTCAACCATTTAGCCAACTTACCCTGATAAACCTTGTCATGTTCCTCTGCAATAGCTACATTTGCGTTTGCAGCAACCAATGGCTTAATAATGTCAGTAGCCTTATTGAGGTCAGAGATAAGGCTCTTATAAACGTCTTCCTGAGAAGAGTAAGCATTACCATCTGTTGCATCAGCACCGATAGGAAGTGGTCCGTACATATCTGTAAGACGCATGAACGACTGTGCACGGAGAATCAAAGCCCAAGCATAAACAGGTCCTTCATTGTTTGTTACACGTGCAATCTCCTTGAAAGCAGAAACAGTCTTAGGCATAGAATCCTTAAACGGATAGCGTACCCAACCAGTAGGTGCATTCATACGAGCAAAGTTCTTCTCAGCGAAACCATTGTTAGCATAGGTCATGTAACGACCCAAGTAGTTACCAATAAGGTCTTGGTTCATCTGGTAAGCATTCTCCTGCTCAGGGAAAGCCTCGTTCACCATCTGCACGATGAAAGAAGAGGTTTGATAGTTGTCGCGCGACAAGTCTTCGAGAGAAGCACCCGTTCCAGGACGGTTTGCCTCTTGGAATCCGTCTGTACAAGACGACATTGAGCATAGCAGCACACTTGCGAATGTACAAGCTGTGACCGCCTTATATATATTAATCTTTTTCATTTATATTTCGATTAAATGAGTGGTTAAATGTTTAGAATTTCAGTTTCACGTTGAAACCGAGTGTACGAAGGCTTGGCTGCATGAGGTAGTCGAAGCCCTGATAGTAGGTACCTGTTGATGCTGTTGCCTCTGGATCGAATGGTGCCTTGTTGTAAAGCATGAGGAGGTTGTTAGCTGTCAAACCGAGTGTCAGCTCCATACCACCCAACATTCGACGTGGGAAGGTGTAAGCGAGGTGTGCCTCCTGGATACGTGCGTTGGTTGCACTGTAGATATACTCTGACCAGATTGGGTTCTCACCACCTACTACAGCATAGTACTGCTCAGCTGATACCAAACCATTGTTTACTGCGATACCGCCCTTGTCGCGTGCATCAGCAGATGCCTTTGATACACCGTAAGCATCCATCAACGCCTGTGTCTGTGACATTACGATACCACCGAAACGTGCTGTAACAACGAATCCTAAGTTAAAGCCCTTCCAAGAGAAGTCGTTAGAGAAACCAATGTTACCCTTTGGAAGTACTGAACCACGATAAGATGGGTTGGTAAGGTTCACCTGTGATACGTTACCATCCTTGATAGCGATATTGCCTTCTGCGTCACGCTTGAAGTCACTGGTCATATAGAGGTCGCCCATCGTACCGCCCTTCTTAAGGATGATGTTAGCACCATTCAAACCACCTTGGTTGATAACCTCGTTTGGATCGTCGAGCAACTCAACAATCTTGTTGCGGTTAGCACTGTAGGTGAAGTTAGTGTTCCATGCGAAGTTGCCCCATGTATGGCTGTAACCCAATGCAAGCTCAATACCACGGTTTCTTACGTTACCGGTCTGTACATACTCAGAAGAGAATCCCTGACTACCTGTGATAGGACGAAGGAAGGTCTGGTTGCGAGTGTTAGACTGATAAACTGTAACATCCAAAGTAAGTGCATTATTGAAGAAACGTGATGTCAAACCTGCTTCCCAAGAGTTCGTACGCTCTGGACGGAAGTTTGATGGGAACTTATAAGTTACGGTGCTATAAGTACCTGACGCTGGGTTATACTGATAACGCCATGGTGAGGTGATGTTTGGAGAGATAGCTGAACCTACTGATGCCCATGAACCACGCACCTTCATGTAGCTAATCCATGATGGAAGTGTTGCCATCTGAGAGATAACTGCTGACATACCCACTGATGGATAGAAGAAAGATACATTGTCGGTACCGTCCAAAGCTGAGTCCCAATCGTTACGACCTGTTACAGTCATAAACAGCATACTGCGCCAGCCCAACTCTACGTTAGCGAAGAGTGAGTTAATCTTGTGTGCATGGTCTGTGAAGATTGGACGGTTGTCAGCGGTTGCTGAACCGTAATCGATTGCGTTTGGAGTGAACAAGTTAGATGGTGCCTTCAAACCGCCTTGGAAACCTGTTACGTTATACTTGTTACGTGTGAACGAACCACCGAGGTTGGCTGATACTGAGAAGTCGTTCAAGGTCTTGTTGATATTGAACATCAAGTCACCATAGAGTGAACGGTCATTCACCTTGTCATAACCATAGAAACCATACTTTGAGTGAGCAAAGAGGTTGGTTGTTGAAGCGTAACGCTTGTCTTCCTGCTTTGTACCTGCATCGTCCCAACGCAAACGACCCACAACGTCCATCCAGTCGAAGATCTTATACTTAAGACTTGCACTGATCATGTAACGGCTGCGGTTGTTTGAACGAACCATGCGGTTGGCTACCCAGTATGGGTTCTGCATACTCAACGCATCACCGAAGTTCCAGTTCTGAACATTGATACCTCTTGTCACATCGTAAAGCTCGTATGTACGAACAGCGTCGAAGCTCTCACCACGTGGGAAGAGATAAACAGCAGTCAATGGGTTGAAGTACTGACCCTGAGCTGTCAAGTTCTTATCATGCTCCTTGATGTAATTGAAGTTGAAGTCGAAGGTCATCTTGTCGTGCAAGAACGTTGTTGTATTGCGGAATGCAAAGTTATAACGGTCGTAGCTGTTATTAGGAATGATACCCTTTGCATTCGTCGTACCTACTGAGATATAGGTCTGGTTCTTGTCTGTACCTGCGGTCAGAGCTACGTTGTTCTGAACGTTCGTACCTGTATTGAAGAAGTCCTTTGGCTCATAGTTACCATAGACTGATGGTGTCTTTGCGCCCCATGACTTCACCTCGCCTGCACGGTTTACGTAAGAGTTCTGGAACTCTGGCATGATGAATGGGTTAGCAAACTGTGTACTGTTACTTACAGTCACACTTACCTTACCCTCCTTACCCTTCTTCGTGGTAATCATGATGACACCCTGCGCAGCAGCTGAACCGTAGAGGGCAGCAGCAGCAGGACCACTGAGGACGCTGATTGACTCGATATCCTCTGGGTTGATATCGGCAATACCTTCTGAACCCGGCTGTGAACTGAACGCACCACCTGAAATCTCACCCTGACTGGTGTTGTTGATTGGCACACCGTCGATTACATACAAAGCCTGATTGCTACGGGTAATTGACTTTGGACCACGCATCACAACGCGGGCTGCACCACCCATACCAGCTGAAGATGCATTGATGTTAACACCGGCTACCTTACCAGAGAGCGAATTCATGAAGTTAGGGTTCTTAACCGTTGTAAGGTCCTCGCCGCCTACCTTCTGAACGTTATAGCTCAACGCCTTCTCAGAACGCTTGATACCCAAAGCGGTTACCACAACTTCCTCAATCTGATGAGCCTCTGGCTTCAATGTGATGCTCAATGGAGCATCACCTGCAATCTTCACCTCCTGAGTGTTCATACCGATATAGCTGACAATAAGCGTAGCACCCCTATGGGTCATAATCTCAAACTTACCATCGAGGTCGGTTGTCGTTCCCTGCTGCGAATCCTTCACACGGATAGTAGCACCGATAACTGGGTCGCCAGCATTGTCTACGATAGTTCCGGTAACCTTCACGTCACCACTTGATTGCTGTGTTCCCAATACCTTTGCGGTATTTGCCTTAGTTGCAGCAACGACTACGTTCTTGCCAAAGTTGTCAGCCGAAGTGACATGACTGCTGGCAAAAGCGGTCAAAGAGCAGCAAGATAGGAAAACACTTACTGGTAGAATCTTTCCTTTTCTCATTAGTTATTTTATATTTGATAATAATCTTATTCTGACTTAGGTCTGCACAAAAACAGATGTGGGGCTTGCCTTATATATTTAATAGGTGTGTCCTCTATATGAAATGTAGGTCTCTATATTAAAATTGTAGGTCCCTATATTAAATAGGTGTTCAAAAGTTATCCATGCTTTCTCACATTCCCATCCGTTTTTTTGTAGGTTCTTAATACAAAGATAACATATTACACGCAAACAATACTTATCATATATCAAGTATTTAACAAAAATAAACACAAAAAGACTGCTTTTTACAAGCAAAGGCTTGTTAATTCTTAATTCAAAATTCATAATTCATAATCCTTTGTTAATTCAGAATTCATAATTCATAATTCATAATTATGATTACTACTATAATTCAGAATTCAGAATTCATAATCCATAATTATGATTACCGATGTTAGCTGCGGTTTATCGCTGCAATTAACTCGTTCACTTGTCTACTTGTCAATATGGAACTACGAATTTCTCTAATTGTGCGAATCCTTATTGCTAAATAATTCGTGTCATTCGAGAAATTCGTAGTTCAAAGTTCAAAGTATTTTAATTTTAAAGAACCATATTTATCCGTTAGGCACTCCCCTCCTTTGGAGGGGTTGGGGGAGGTTTTCTTTACATTTCGATTGTGGAAAAGTAAGTGAAAGGGGATAAAAACAAGTTATTTCTGCACCATTGTAAGTCTTTTGCTATCAGGTAGTTGCAAAAATGGTTTTCAAAAGGTGCTTAATAGGACTTCAAAAGGGCGTTAGTAAGCGCCTTAAAGGGCACCTTTTGCAAGCCAAAAAGCCGTTAATTCGGACGCTATTTGTGCCCGACTGACTTGCTGATTGTGAAAACATTTGACAGACAGAATGAGATAAGAAGACAGAATGACATAGAGACATATACTTCAATGACATATTTTAGAACGAAGACAAAAGCGACAAGACTACGAATGACACGAATTGCACGAAGACAGAATGACATAGAGACATATACTTCAATGACATATTTTCGCACGAGGACTGAATCGACAAGACTACGAATTACGCGAATTGCACGAAGACAGAATGACATAGAGACATATACTTCAATGACATATTTTAGAACGAAGACAAAAGCGACAAGACTACGAATGACACGAATTGCACGAAGACAGAATGACATAGAGACATATGCTTCAATGACATATTTTAGAACGAAGACAGAATCGACAAGACTACGAATGACACGAATGACACGAATCATTATCGCAAACATTATTTGAGAAATTCGGGTAATTCGTAGTTCTAATCATAAAGTTCAATGTTCAAACCTCAATGTTCAAAGCTAATAGTTCAAAGTTCAAAGCTCAATGTTCAAAGGTAATAGTTCAATGTTTTAAACGTATAGAAATAACATCGTGCTAAATGTTAAATACTAAATATTAGTTGCTATTTATAAGATTTTTAACTAATTTTGCACACAAAATAAGAGTTTTTTTGAAAAAAACATACAAAGTTTTCGATATAAGCTACCCAAATTTTAGTATTCAAGATAAAAATAAAGATTTAAGAGAATATGAGAAAGAATGAACTAATGGCATTAGACATTATTGCCAAAGGCGAGAAAGAAGCCTACATGAAACCATCATGTGCAACCTACTCTATAGGTTCCGAGTCTATGATTTGTAGTAGCGTGACTGGTGAGACTGAGAATGAGGATGTCAGTGGCAATCAAGGTGACCCTTGGAATACTGGTCAAAATGATTAAATGTTAGCATTATGCATAGCTTGTAGATGACAACTAAGTACATCTACAAGTAGGTGTAACGAATGTAGTAAAATGAATTAATCAAAGGTATTTTTAATACGTATTAAAGAAATAAAGAATGAAAACGAAAATTCTTTTGCCACTTATTTGTATGGCAATATCACTCTTTACAGCGTCTTGTTCTTCTGATGACATTGTGTCGCCAGAAACAAAGGAGCAAATGTTAACACTCACTGTTTCGGCAGGTACAGAAGATGATACTGCAGCAACACGTGCAGAATTGGTTGAAGCTGAAGGTTCTAAAAGCCCATGGAAGTGGGAAACTGGGGACCAATTGATGCTCGTTATAACCAATGCTGGTCAGAAAACTGTTCATACACTCACATTGAAGTCTACAAAGCGTGACGGTCTCAGTGGTGAGTTTGAAGGTCAGGTTCCAGCAAGCAGCATAACAGAAAATAGCACTTACCGCTTTTTCTATGTGGGCAAGACTACTGATGGTAGCACTGATAGAACAATCACTACAAGTGACCTCTCTGCAGGTAACATCAATATCGACCTCACTCAGCAGACAGGCGAACTTAAGGATTTGAAGAAGAACTGTGTTTTAATGGGTACTGGTAACGTTGTTGCTACAACTGGTGGAAAGGCTATCACTAACGGAAATATCACATTAAAGAACCTATTTGCTGTGGCTCACTTTGCTATTACTGCCAACGACAATACACCACTTACAAAGGTTGGTCTTCGTGGTAAGGGCGTTTATGCTTCAGCTAATGTAGACTTAAGCACTGGTGCTGTAACAGGTGTTTCAGAGATTGGTACAGAGATTGACCCAGAAGAAAACATCTTCTTCCCAGCAGGTAAAACCGATTTCTATGTAACCTTCGTTCCAGGTAGTGTTACTCCATCTTTCGATGGCTATTACGCTGATTCATATACGAGTGTGGTTACCTCTACACCACAGACACGTAACTATGATGCTGATAAGTCATTTGTTTATTATAAAGATGCTAAGGCGAAGTTCTCTGTAAGTGACAACCAGCAGGTGGCTATTACAAATGGTAATATGCAGTATGTAATGCCTATAGCTACCTACACATACAATATGAATGCCAAGACCCTTGATGCTAACAAACTTATTAGATGGAAGCAGTTAGTTCCACTTAAGCTTAAGGGAACTCGTACTGTGCACCCAGGCTATTACCGTTTAGCACCAGAGCAGTGGGAAACAGCTATGCCAAAAAATACAAGAACAGGCGGTACTTACACTTACAATACAGTAACTGTAGATGGTAAGGAATATGTTTCTCCAGAGGTCTATCGTTACTTTGACCTTCCTTCATGGGGAACTATTGACTATCCTACATTGATAGACAATACATTTACAGCTTCTGCATCAGCAGTAGCCCAGACAGACTTTGGTAATAAGCTAAAGGTTGGTAATAAAGTAACTCGTACTATGACTTATGACGAGTGGAGTTATCTTATGCCTAATACAGTGAATATAGGTTTAACTCCTGGTAACCGTGTGTGGGGAACAGGCTTACTAAACATAAACAAAAGAGCTAAGTGGGCAAGATGCTTTATTGACGAAAATGGGAACGGAACACGAGATACTAACCCAGCCGAATTGCGTGGTTATCTTATCTTCCCAGATGCTATGACAATGGATGAAGCAAAAGCTATATTTACAATAACTAATCCTGAGATTGGTAAATGGTCAGTTGCAAACAACAACCCTACTACATTTGCAAAAATTAAGAGTAGTGGTGCTGTGTTTATTCCATTATCAGCTTATAGAGCTAAGGGCTCAGCAAAATTGGAACAATGGGGTAACCATGGTAATTATGCTACCTCTCAATATAGTGGGAATAAAATGCTTCATCTTAAAATAACTGATGTTGATGCAGGTTCGTTCCTTATGATTGATGCTACATCTGCACCTGACCAAGGTTGTATGAATCGTTTGGTACAGAACTATTAATACTATCATCCGATAACGTTCGGATTATATAAATAAGAATCGGTCATTATGACTTCTTACTGTTTTAACGCAGTAAGAGGTTGTAATGACCGATTTGCATTATAATAAAAATTCTCTTATTCCATAAGAAAGGCAACTAATACTAATTAAAGCATTTGTTCATTGTGTCATTCTGTCTTATGACATTCTGTTTGTATTCGTGAAATTCGTAGTCGTTAATGGTTCATTTCATAAAGGTCAAAGTTCAAACCTCTAAGTTCAAAGGATAATAATGATTCGTGTAATTCGCGTAATTCGTAGTCTTAAAGTTCAAAGTATAAGGATTAGTAGTTTTTATAGATGAACCCTTAACTTTTAATGCGGCTCACCTGTCTTGTTCCTCCCAATCAGATTAGTGGTCATTTCGTTAGTTTTATTTAATGAAAAAATTTTTGGTATTGAACATATACTGCACTTTAGG
>ENA-OWLX01000251-OWLX01000251.1-metagenome-genome-assembly--contig:-NODE-251-length-18414-cov-13.542568_pt1 | contig 18414 bp, 16 predicted proteins | sample MGYA00245351_ERZ651106 | MGnify/ENA primary metagenome ERZ651106 (study PRJEB26857, sample SAMEA4031768) | metagenome | biome: human; feature: oral; material: saliva | place: Philippines | collected 2014... | reverse complement strand
TCGGGTCTCTCGACCCGAATTATTATTTAATATAGTTTGGTGAAAGTTACTCTTATTAGTCCGAAACTGCGGTAGTTTGACTGAGATTAGTGAAGGATAGGCGTATACGTTCACTACTCGGATAAACCCGAACTTCTACAGGAATCATGAAGATTTTCTGAGCACGTGTATAATCTGTATTAGCACCTGTAAGATCTGCTTTCGCATAACTCCAAATAGGATTTGATCCTCCAGTTCGTTTCTCAAGAATGTTATTTGTTTGAGACTGTCTCAATTCTATATAATGAGGATTAATCATTTTACCTAATTGAGGTTTCATAACATTGTCTCGAATCTCCCTCTTACATAAGTCGAAGGACATTGAATGTGCTAAGTATGACCAATCTCCACCGTTCAACTCTGTTGTTTTGTGAGATGTAGCCATTACTCCGTCATCTACGTCGTACATAATTGGGTTAATACCCTTCTGATCCATAACTTTCGTATCGAGATCTTCAAAGTCCCAACGAGCTTCAATAGGGTTACGTAACAAGATGTCTCCGATTTGTCCACCTACGTTTCCTTCGTTTAACCACATTGGAGCTCTACCACCGTAGTATCCTTCCATAATACGCATTAACATTACGCCCATTGCGCCAATCGGACAAGCGTAATACTTCTTGCGAATGTTTTTATCTTTATACAACAACTCTTGACAATATACAGCGGAACCTCGAATTCTGTTAGATACTCGAGCTTTACTCATTCTATCAAACAACTGTTGATTGATATTTAACGGTGATATAATCGTCGAAGTATAATGTGTTGTTCTAACAGCTGGAAGATACGCACGAACTCCTTCTAAACCAGTGAATTCCATAAATAACGAAGTATCAGCGTATTTGGGTTTAGCTGCTTCAAGAAGACCTTCTTTTATAATCTTCAAGAATTTCTTTTGTATACTAGGACTTGTATCTGTACAGTTACCTCCGGTTTTTCCGGCTTTGATATTTAGATTAACAACGTAATCTACATATCTCTGTCCCTTAACTTCTACAATATTTTTTCCTTCAAAACGTGGTCCAGTATAAATACCGTTTTCGTCAAGATCTTTATCAAATGTTCGAACTACGTATACTTCTGCAAATACAATAGAATCATCTGGTTTAATTAATTCTTCCCAATAGATATCTCCATTGTTTTCATCAACTCCAAATTCATCTAAGGACCCTGTAAGATTTCCTGATTCGTGTATTTCTCCACCTGCGTCAACTTCAGTAGACATTGAATGATATGAATTGTAGTAGATATTTTTCTGTAATACAAAGTCTTCATCTTCTGCATCTTCAGTCATCATTGTTAATGCACCGTCTAGAACTCTGTATATTTTGTGATGTACGAGGTTTTCAGGACTTCCATCTAACGAATCAAAAGCGAGGATTGCGTCTGTTTCAAACTCAGATGTCTTGTCTACCCATTTACCTTCCATTTCACCCGTGTCTTCGTTTTCTTCTTGTTCATACTGCATAACCCTGATACTTTTTACTTTTTCACCAGCTGCATCTTTTTCAACGAGTAAAGCTAAGTATCCGTCACCTGTTAATGTCTTTGCTAAAACATCTGCGGTACTTGGAACTTCAGGTTTTGTTGTATAATATAATCTACGATTGTAGTTATATTTATCATATACAATTTTATCAATTAAGATTTTTGTAGAAACTCCAGTTGTTGAAGGTTGTACGTGATATGAATATACATCTTCTTCAATATCACAAATAAACTTAATCCTGTCTTTTAATGGTTTGTTGTATGTTAATTTTACTGTACCATTTTTTGTCAAGATCTTTACAACTCCACCATTAACAATAGCGTTCTTAAGTTCTTCTGCTTGTTCCCAGTCTTCAACGGATATACCGTCTAAGTAATTTTCATAATGATAATTTACGTTTGTTTCAAAAACATCGCTGTTGAAGTCAATAAACGGTATACGATACTTTGTCCAGTTTTCTGCAGTATTCATAATGGTGAAATTCGCGTTAGTAGTAGTATCCGTTTGATCTGCTTTTACACCACCTAACGTAAAATCATATTTACCATTAACAAGTTTAAATGTACCACAAACAACCTGTTGTCCGTTTGTATCCGGAACTGACGAAGAGTCCGCTAAAATAAATCCATTAACTTTATCTAATCGATATCTAAAAATTCCCTTTTTAGACCATTCAAAGTCGATATAGTTTGTTTTTTGAAATACCATTGGATCTACACCAGTAATTTTAATTACGGCTTGATTACCAGGTGCATTTAATGCTTTTAATTCAAACTTAGAATTTTTAAATGTATTAAGAGTCATCATCTCTCTACCAGGACTTAAAGACATTTCCCAGTTTGGAGCTTTTTTGTTTGTAACTCGATACATTGGTATAAAACCATTCTTTGTAAAATATACACCACCGTAGTAGTTTGGATATTCAACTGTATCTACAGTCGGAGCTGAAATATATAAACCATATTCATTATTAAAATCTAAAACTTCGTATAGATCTGGCCAATCCGCTGAAGCATATCCAAACATTTGTTCAATCATTTTTGGATTATGTGCAGGAATATATCGAGCAGCTGTTGTTCCTTTCGGTGCTCGAATTGTAGCAAAACCTATCCACGAGGATTCGTTTTCTTCTGGTACAATTGATTTATTTATATCAACGAATTCAAATCGCCATGTACTTCTTGGCATCTTTTCTTACCTCCTGAAAAAATTAAATTACGTATAACTTCAAATTATACAAATCTTGTGTCTAAATCTAGTTAGTTAAATTAAAAGATGCAATATTTTTGAAACAAAATTAAAAAAGATTGGCACTAATTTGGACTTTTTGTCTCTGTTTTTGCTATATTATACATAAAGAGGTTTAAGCTTATGAAATTATACAAAAAATACCTTTATATCAAAAAAGTAAACGACAGATATTCTATAGAAGATGCAAGCGGATTTTTTGGAAGAAACATTCGGAAAGGAGATACCGTTGAGGTTGTAGCTGGACGAAAGATTCCTAAGGGTACAAAAGCCATAGTTAAATATTGGATGAGAAACAAGTTTGAAAATTCTCCGGTCTGTGCAATATCTTCTGAGGAGTTTAATCCAAGTGTTTTATTGACTCTTGAAGATAAGTCGGAGGTTTGGACAACCGGTAATAATTTGATCAATATTAATCCGAAAGACGCACAGACAAAAGTTGTATGTTTCTTACACGAAAATGACGTTATCCCAAGGGTCGCAAGAGATCTTTGTAGTAACTTCAATAACGGAATGAATCTTGACGAAGCAATTCAAAAATTCGAGGAATATAAAAATGAACTTTAATGTGTTTCAGAGTCGATTACAGGTTATAAAGGATTTACGAAAAACTCTTGAAGTAAATTTTGAGAAGTTTTTGAATAATCCGTTTGTTCAGGATTGTGGCGGTATTCCAGCTGAATGGTTGGACACAATGATTTCTGAACATATCATAACGCTTTTTATGAGTGTCAATGATAAGTCAACATTGGATTTTAAAGATCTCGTAGATTATTATCTTTGGGAACAAGGTTTCAGCGGAGTCATTGGAGATAATGATATGGAATATCATCTCGACAATGATCGAGAATTATATACATATTTGCTAACTAATTAAATAGTTATAGCAGTTTTGGAGGGTACAAATGAATAATACACAAGATCGCGGTAACGTTAAAGGTCAAGTAGCTATAGAAAAAATTATAGAAACTGAATATTTAAGTGATGCAAAAGAGTATGCAGAGTTAATGCGAGATCTTACTCTTACCGGAAATGTTACGGCAGACAATAGAACACCTGAACAAGAGGAAAAAGATAAACAAGCAATAGAATTATTAAAAGAATTAGCGGAGTGTCAGAATCCGGCTCTTGCATATGGATTTATGTTGTATAATGAATCCTCAATTGTAAAAATCTATTGGACACAGCGTGTAGGTAAGTTAAGACAAGATAAAAGGGACTTTTTCGGTCTTGACAAGTATCTGGAATGGGTTACCGAAATATTTACAACCTTAAACGGTGACCATCCGAAGTTTCACGATCCGTTGTATTATTACAAGTTTGACACTGTTAAAAAAGGTCAGCGTGTTGGTTTTTATGACGTTATGAATAGTTTTACTATTCAGTGGAACCGTTTCTTCCTTTCACAACTTGCATATTATTTATATCAAGAAGATCAAAAATATCAAGACTTTGGAGTATCTATTGAAGCCGCGCTCGAAAGTGAAAACGGAGCAGGAAATCATATGGAAGCCGAGATCTCGTTAAAAAACGGAAATACATCTTCAATTGAAGATGATGTTAGATTCTTAGCTGTAGAGGATTTCTTGAAAGCTTTCAACAAAGCGCCGCTCAACGGGACTGTACCTCTTAAAGCTGGTACAAAAGCTTCAGGAATGACATATAAAGATTTCATGAAAGCTATTGTAGATGGTACGATGAAGAACGCAAGTAATGTTCGTAGTAAGTTTACTATCGGATTAAACGTTCAAGAACGTATCATGGAAAAGATAAAGAAGTATATGGAGTCTTACGGAGTTGATCTTCAGTCGTTAGCTGACTATATTACCGATTATCGTACGGTTGCATTAGATATTCTCGACGGAAGAAATACATCGTTCCACGATTACGAATAACAACTGAAACATCGTTCTTAAAAATAAAACCCGTGTATTTTAAGATTACACGGGTTTTAATTTATAAAAATTAAGTTTATTTCACAATCAATTCATTAACTTCATTAGTTTGTTTTTTCAAAAGATCTTTATCTTTTTGGAGAAATCCAAAATCATCAACTTGACCGGTTTGAAAATTGAGTATCTTTTGTGGATATAGAACGTTCCAGAAGTCTTCTATTTTAAAAGAACCACTCATCGGAAAACCATTTTCATCAAGATTTTCAAAATTATACTTTATCGATTCCTTTGAAACAATTAATCCTCGTAATTTAATTCTAGCTAGCGTTTGATAATTCTTTTTTACAAATTCTTCTAATTCTTGTTGACTTGTAAAGAACCGTTGAGGAAAACCACAGTAAATATGTACACATTGATCTTCTATCATATCCTCATATATAGATGCGGCTGCATCTGCTAAAACCGTTGATGGTATTTGTGCAATAGCCGATAAAACTTCAAAAATACTGGTTACATTATCTTTATTTCTTCCTTGAAACTGTATAGAGTGACTACTCAAGTCCGCTGATAAGGATCCTTCAATATTTAATTCTGCTAGGTTTTGAGATAACTTCGTACCTTCAAAAATACTCAACATTTTAGATTTCGCGTAGTTTTTAGTAGTAGTTGAATCTAAATTTTCGTCAAACATCGGTTTGGAACTTTTGTCATTATCTTTATAAAGATTTTCAAGTTTTGGTACGAATCCTGGTTTTACCCTTGATGTGTCAATAGAAGATACACCTTCGACAGCATCATTAAAAGATTTAAGAACTTTATCAAAAGTTTCTCCTACTTTATCAGCTTTAAAACCTTGAGCTTTAAATCCGGGTCCATGCCAGTCAAAGGGATTCCAAGACGAATCCACGTGTTCATACATTGGATGAGTATTATCTAGATTAGAGGTAACCTGTTCAGCTATACTTTCCAGACTATTTGGAGCCTCTTTAAAGGATGCAACAGTCGAACTTAATTTATTTAATTGTGTTAAAAAAGCCGCACCTATTCCGTTCTTTTTAAAATTACCGTTTTTATCTTTATCAACTCCTAATAATACCTGTATAACTTTAATAAACAACTGTTGTGGATAAGGTACAGTATTACTAGATTCTAGAATCGCCTTATTTCCATTCATTGTAATCGTAGGTAAAACCTGAGATGCGACAAATTTAAGAGGTTGATAGACCTCTCTATAGGCATTAAACTCATTAGCTTTTCCATATGCAAAGTTTATTGTAAAATTTGGTTTAGATAAAGTAAAACTAGGAGGACTCTCTCTCATAGGTATTCTATAGGGAATAATGTAGTTAAATAATTGATTTAATGTTTTAGCAATTTCGTGTTCTACAGATTCCTTTGGATTTGTATCATTAGGATCTCGACGGTCTAAAATAACTTTTGTTAAGGTATAGGCGTAAGCTAGATTATCTGTTAAATCTTCACCTTTGATTAAAGAGCCGGCCGCAGGACCTATAACAGGTAATTTACTTACTAACGCTTTTAATAATCCACTTGCAGCAGCTGTAATTGCGTTTAGTTTCTCTTGCATATGTTTTGTTCCATCTGAAAAAGATTCAGATACTGTTACGCCAAGATCTCCTAACTCGACATCTCCTTTTAATAAAGCGGAGGATACAGCTGCATTAAACGGACCACCAGTGATATATACCTTTTTACTTAAGTCAATTAAGAATGTTGTATTCCTAGAACTTCTATTTGCTGTTGACATAACACAGTTAGTTTTTGATATGTTTCAAAACGTGTTTTTTATTTACACTAAATATTTGTATATTTTCGAGAATCTTAAAAAAAATAAGAAAATCTTGAATGTATCTAATCCTTTGTATCATGTATTGATATAGATTAAATCAAGGTCGTTACATTATATAATTTTCGTAGTTTTTCAAGAATTATCTTTTTGTATAAAGACGTAGTTTCTAGAGAAAAACAAATAAAAAAGATTCAAGAAAAATTTTTATAAGGAGAAGATAAAATTATGGTAACAAGCTCAATGAAAAAGAACTTGAGAGAAAAAACAATTACCAGAGTTGAAGCTCAGAAGAGACTTACTGAGAAAGCAGCTCGCGCAGAAAAAGCTGCGGTTATTTGGAATAATCACCCTTTGTTTAAAGGTGAGTTAGCAAAAATGCAGGAGGCTAAACAACGCCAGAATGCGGCTATCAACTTAACAAACCAAGCTCGTTATATGAAACAGTTGAACGAACAGGAAACATCCGCTGAATATCAGAGAATGGCTCCTGCTAACATGATGAGGTTGGTTCAGTTAGCAATGACAAACCTTAACAGAGGTAACGTTTTCGCAGATTATGCAATGGAAACCGCTCGTGATGCTATTTACTATGTAAAACAACACTTCAGCCGCTCTATTGCTGACGGTGCAGGTAACTTCGCAGAACGATCAATGAGTTTTGATGCTAAAGTAACTGGATCTCAGGATCCTTTCGGTTTTGATAGTAATCCTATTGAATCAGGTCTTGAAGTTGGTGGTTATAACGGACACAATCCTGCATACGGTGGACAGAAGCAATCTTACAATGGTACTACAAATATCAATGCAAGAAAAGCTATCTATGAATCCAAAGAATCCAGATTTGCAAACGAACTTGCAAATACAAAACACGTAGAAGTTAAGAAAACTGACAAGAAAATCGAAATCACCTGGAAAGATGGTCCTTTCGGAGATAAAGGTCAGTTCTACGTACCGGGTTATACCAAGATTTATCTTGGTCGGGATGAAAGAGAAGTAATAGCTTTCCAAGATCCTAATACTCTTGAATATCTCGTTTCTCAGGAATTCGCTGGTGCAGTAGTTACAGAAGTTAAGAGAGCAGCTGACGGTGTAAACGCTGTTGTTACAACTGTTGATCTTACAAACGTAAAAGACATTGATACAGAAATTGACAAGATCGAAACAACTGGTGTAAATGCTTACGCACGTTTTGAATCTGAAATGGATTACACAGGTATGCACCTCGGTGAAGTTAACTTGTTAATGAACGTATTTGAACTTCGCCCGAAGAGAACATCAATTGGTGTATCTTGGACAAAGCTCGCAGAAATCACATTAGACTCAACCTTCGATTCACAGATTGACGATATCTTGTTAACATCGGCAGCTGATACAATTCACGCACAGATGGATTTACAGGCTTTCAAAGATGCTTACGCAAGAGCTCGTACAAATCCTGCTATCTATAAGGTAGAATTTGATGCTGGATATGCAACAGAAATTATCGACACAACTGGTGGTACACCTTCTATTAAGAATGCTGGTACCAAAGATGGTTATAGAGACAACGCACAAACATTGTCTTCAGCTATAGCAATTGCAGGTGCCGCTCTTTACAGTGACATCCACAGGGGTTCGGTCAATAAGTTGGTTGTTGGTGTTTCGGTTGTTCCATATCTTAAGTTGAACTTAGGTTTCGAGGCTAAAGGTCTTCAGGATCCTACAGGTGTATTTAAGGTAGGTGAATTGGATGGTATCGAAGTATTCCAGGCTCCAATTGAAGTTATTCCGGATAACGAAATATTGTGTGTTTACAAGAACCCAAAAGTAGAAAACGACGTAGCAGTTGTTTATGGTACATTGGTTCCGTTCGTAAGCAACAAGTTAGAATATCCAACCTTTTATACGAAAGCTGGTCTTGCAAGTTTCGGTGACAGAGCTTACTTAAATCCGAAATATTTAAGTAGAATTGTTATTAATAACTTGAAAGATCGTATCAATACGAAGGCTTATATGGAAATGGCTTTAGGTAAATAATCGTTAATTAACGGTTAACACCTAATATTAAAAGGTCCGGTTTAAAAACCGGACCTTATTTTTTGGCTTAACCTATAAGTCTGTGATACACGACTATAATATATAATATGAAGGATCTTAAGATATTAAAAGAATCTGACAATCTGAACGGTAGAGTTAAAGATAAAGTCTTTGCGATCTGTTCAAATTGTAATAAACAATTTAATACTACAATTGGAAACTTACAAAAAACTGGTTTTCTCTGTAAAGGTTGTAAGATCTCAAAAACAAAACAAAATACTCCAGCTGATATAAAAAAGATTCAGAGTCTTCGAATGTCTCAAGGTCAACGTAAGGTAAGAAAAGAACGAGGTTTAGAAATACAAGAAAAAAGAAAACAGACTTTTCTTGAAAGATATGGAACGGAAAATATTCACAGCGCTAGTTGGTATCAACAAAGAGTCAGACAAACAAACATAGACAAGTATGGAGAAGACTATTATAAACAACGATGGCAAAAAGCTAGAGAAACTATGCAACAACGGTATGGGGATACTTGTGCAATGCGAATAGATAAGTTTAGGAAAAAATCTCGTAGAACTTGTCTTGAAAGATACGGTTGCGAATATTCTTTTCAATCTGATAATAATAAACAAAAATCAAAAAACACAAATCTTCAAAAGTATGGAGTAGATAGTTATACAAAAACAACAAAACGGCGAAAAGAGATAAGTGATCATTGGAAACAAATGTCCGATGATTTATATAAAAAAAGATGTCAGAGTATATCTCAAGGTAAGAAAAAACATTGGAGTTCGGTATCTGAGGAATATAAAAAACAGTTTGTTCAAAAACTACATACTCGTTACGAATTTCTAGGAGAATTTTTTGACTCTAGTTGGGAATTAGCTTTATGGATTTACGCTAAAGATCACAATGAAGATATTGAACGAGAACCGATTCGTTTAGATTATGTATTTAAAGGTTCGATACACCATTATTATCCTGATTTTAGATACCGAGATCAAATTATTGAATTAAAGAATGATTACCTCTTAGAAAAGATGAATATACCGAATACTATTGATAACGCTAAACTGAAATGTTTACAAGAACACAACGTCATTATCTGGAATTTACCAGAGGTTCAGTTTGCTTTAGATTATGTTAATCAAACGTATACTTCCGACTTTTTAAGTCTTTTCAAATTACATCAATCTTTCCCATACGTTAATCGTATTAGAAATATTGATAACGACTATGCCATAATTCGTTATTTTCATAAATCTATCTATAGTGCATCTAAGATAGGTTATCTATCTCCTCTTGAGGCGTGGCAGGATAAGAATTTAGTTTTAAAATCTGCTTTAAATAGATTGAGATTTGTAGGTAACTGTAGATCTGAAACGATTATTAGAGGTTTTTCTGTTGCACGTATTGCTCCTAAAGTTTCTGTCTTCAAACCAAATATTGCCGAAAGGTTAATCAAGACATATCTAAACGAGACAAAAACTATTTTTGATCCTTTTTCAGGTTTTTCCGGTCGAATGTTAGGAGCTGTTAGTTGTAACAAATATTATATAGGACAAGACTTAAATCAAGAACATGTACGAGAGTCAAACGAAATAATTAATTTTAAACAGTTACAAAACTGTACAGTTGTTCAACAAGATATTTTAAATGACTCTAAAAAGACTTTTCAAGATACGTCTCTCTTTACCTGTCCGCCATACCTTAATAAAGAGTTTTGGACAGAAGATAAATCAGAAGTTGTAAAGACTTGTGATGAGTGGATAACTCTTTGTTTAGAAAAGTATAAATGTGATAAATATTTATTTGTAGTTGATCAGACCGAAAAGTACAAAGATAAAATTGTTGAATATCTAGGTAATCAAGACGGACTCTTTAAAAGAAGTTCTGAACTGGTAATTCTAATTACATTCCCCTATTAACTTTAAAGGTATGTACTATATGGATCCTATAACTTTTCAAAACGTTGATGAGCTTAAAAAAATAGAAAAAGACTTAGACCCAAAACAACCGTTATTGTTTACTTGTCCTGTATGCGGAAAACTTGTTTCAAGAAAATTATATAGACTCCAATATACAAATTATAATTTACTCTGTAAAAGTTGTAGCTATAAGGATAAAGTAAAGGGTGATCGATTAAAACAACAACAAGAAAAAAGAAAACAAACCTGTCTAGAAAAATATGGTGTTGAAAATCCTGGTTCTGCAAAACAGTTTATCGAAAAGAGACAGCAAACCTGTTTAAAGAGATATGGAGAAACCTCGTTTTCTAAAACAGATGATTTTCAGAAGAAGGTCAAGAAAACCTGGGAGAGTAAAACACCCGAAGAGATTCAAGAAATTGTTGATAAAAATAAACAAACTTGTTTAGAAAGGTATGGAAATGAAAATGTAAATCTCTTACCTGAATTTAGAGAAAAAAGAAAACAAACTTGTCTAGACCGATACGGGGTAGATTGTGTACTTAAAGCCGATCTTCAAAAAAAGAAAGCAAGATTCACTCTTTTAAAAAAATATGGGGTAGATAATATAACAAAAACAGACTTTAGACAAGCAGCTATTAAGAAATATTGGAGTAATAAAACCTCGAAAAGATATAAAACACATTGTAAAAGAATTTCGATAGGTCGAAAAAGAGCTTGGGCACGAGTAGATCCTGAATATAAAAAACAATTTATTCAAAAATTTGTTTCTATCAGGTATATCTTTGGTGATCAATCCTTTGATTCTAGCTGGGAGTTAGCGTTATGGATCTATGCTAAAGACCATAGTGAAGAAATCGAGAGAGAACCTTTAGTATTAGAATACACCTTCAAGAATCATAAACATCATTACTATCCAGACTTTCGATACCGAGACCAAATTATTGAATTAAAGAATGATCATCTCTTAGAGAAGATGAAACTTGAAAATACAATTGATAACGCTAAATTAAAATGTTTACAACAAAACAATGTTATTATTTGGAATCTACCAGAAATTCAATTTGCATTAGATTATGTTAATCAAAAGTATACACCGGATTTCTTGGGACTTTTCAAAACTAAAATACCGTTTCCTTTTGTAGATAAAATTCAAAATGTCAACAATAATTACGACATAATCCGATACTTTCATAAATCTATATACACCGCATCTAAAGCTAATCATCCTTCACCCTTTGAAGCCTGGCAAGATAAGAGTTTAGTTTTAAAATCAGCTTTAAACAGGTTACAATATGTAGGAAATTGTAAACCAAGTATGGTTGTTCGAGGATTTTCAGTTACTAGAATCGCACCTAAGGTTTCGGTGTTTAGACCAAATCTTGCAGAACGTTTAATTAAAACATACTTAGATGAATCTGAAACCATCTTTGATCCTTTTTCTGGTTTTTCAGGAAGACTATTGAGTGCAGCCTCCTGTAATAAGAAATACATTGGTCAAGATCTAAACGAAGAACATGTTAAAGAAAGTAATGAGATTATTCAATTTAAAGAATTACAAGGTTGTACGGTTGTTCAACAAGACATCTTAACAGATTCAAATAAACAATTTTATAACACAAGTTTATTCACTTGTCCTCCGTATTCGGATAAGGAGTTCTGGACAGAAGACAAAAGTGAACTTACAAAAACTTGTGACGAATGGATAGATATCTGTCTTGAAAAATACAAGTGTGATCGATATCTATTTGTTGTGGATGATACTGAAAGGTACAAAGACAAAGTTGTTGAACACCTCGGTACTCAGGGTGGTTTGTTTAAAAGAAAATCAGAACTAGTAGTTTTAATCAACCATCAATAGTCGTTTTAAATATCTTGAACCTTTTTCAAAACTAAACCGTTCTCAAAGTTGAACGGAATAAATTCGATAATTTTTATACCACTCTTGGAACCTAATAGATCTAGTTCATAGTGAGACTTCACAAAATCTTTAATTAACGGTACATGATTACCAAATGTTACACCGGCTTGAAGAGTTGCGAGAACACACATTTCTAAAACTCTTGTTGTTAGGTTTGTGTCTTCATCAAAGGGCTCTCCGTAAAAGTCTAAAATATCTTTACAGACCTGATTTGTTAAAATATCTGTATCTACCTCTAGTGTAACTTTTGCTGAATCATATTCATAATAATATCTTCTCGTCATTTTTTAAACTCTTTCTAACTTAATTAAATCTATATTAGTGTGTTTTCCAAAAATTTCTATTTCATAGTTTGATTGTATATAATTTTTAATTACGGTCATATCATTTCCAATCTCGGTTACAGCTTGAAGTATAATAAATACACAAATCTCTAAAACTTTTTTGAGATTAACCTTGTCAGAATCTTTCTCTGAATACTCATCAAAGAATTTCAGAAAATTATTACAAATATCCGAATTTAATACTTGTGTATCATACTCGAGACCGACTTCTATTTCTTTATAAATATACGTAAACTTTTTTAACACGATGTCTCCTTTTTTGTTTTATTAAAAAGCCAATCAACAGCTTCAGGTAGTTTCTTGAAAAGAAACAACTCTTTTATCGGTACATCTCCACTTGTAAAGTACCCTAAAATAATTTCAAAAGGATTAGGTGACTTAAATTGTTCATCTACTCCCTCTATAACAGATAATTTATTATCTAAAACTACCCATTCTTTTCCATTTATTCCTAAGTATGGTCGAATGAGTCTTCGACCATTTTCTGTTGTGAAACCAATATAATCGTTGGTATTGTTGACTATCTCTTTTAACTTAAAAAAAGATTTGAGAGTGTTTTCTACATCCATATAGAGAATATATAGAAACTTTCAGTTATTTTTTCTGTATTTTTGAAAATTGTTAATCTCTCTGTAATGTCTATATTTTAACAAACACTAAGTAACTCAGAGGTATGTATGAAAAAATTAATATTTTGTAGTAGTATCTTACTATTACTTTTAGGTTCGTGTAGAGATCCAATTCAACCAAAAAGCGTGATTACGGAGCCGATAGTACAATCTATTGTTGTTGAAAACCCTAATATAGAAAGTTGAGAGGTTGTCTACGAGTCGTATCAAAGCTACCGTTCACCCTACAACCTTAAAAGATAAACGATTAACTTATGGTTCGGAAGATCTTACTATAGCGACAGTGGATCCTCAAGGTTTAGTAACTGGTGTAAATGTCGGAAGAACTAAAGTTATTATAAAATCCGTAAATAATCCAAAAATACAAGCGACTGTTGATATTTTGGTAAGTGAGATTATAATACCTGTTGAAGATATTATACTTCCTTTAGATTTAAACAATAAAGAATTAACAGTGGGCGATACATATACAATACCTATAACAATTCTTCCGAGTACTGCTTCAAATAAAACTGTGATATATGAATACGAGCCTGATAAAGATAAAATAGATATCGATTCGAATAACCATCAAATCACCGCTAAACAAGTCGGAGACGTAACGGTTACAGTTAAAGCTCAAAATAATCCAAGTATACAAAAAACATTCACCTTAAAAATAAAACCACAACCTACAATTCAGATCGATACTACTGAACTTAACCCATCCGAGAACGAAGGTTTTGAAGAGTTTGATATAAAGACCTTACATGGAAAGAGTGATTACTTAATCGAGATAGTTTGTGATGAGACACCTAAATGGGTTCTTTTTGTTCAAAGATACTCAGGTGATCCGGAAAAAGATGTTATTCGTTTAAAGGTTCTTTCAAATAAATCTGTTTGGAGTAGACAAGCGTTTGTTCATATAAAGAAGAATGAAACAATTGTTCATACTATTACAGTTAAACAAAAAGAAAATTATATAAATCCTGATATATCTGTTAGGTGGGTGTACGGAATACCCGATCCACGAGATCAGGATAAAATAAAAATTGAAAATCCTGTTCCTGGACAACCGAAAAAGTTTTATTGGAATGATGATAAGATTTTTTATTGGTATGAAGGTGAAGACACCAAATGGTTCAACAATAGAAAACTATATCCGTTAAACTTAGTAGCCGGTCAATACAGCGATAGTGCACAATGTTGGGCTAAAACAGCTTCTAATATGTTACATTGGTGGTTTGAACAAAACGAAACTAACATAACTCGATATATAGAGAAAAAGAATATACACAACCCTAGAAAAGAGGATTATCAATCCTTCTATAAACGAAATTATCCTGACAGCGAAGAACCAGAAAAAAGTTCTATAGCAAAAACTTTTAGAATAAAAGCTCACAATAATTCAAACGGAGATTACATTGAGAACGGTCTTGTTTGGTATTTATATGGTAGAGATAATATCTCTAGACAAAAAGACTATAAAGGGCCCGCGTTGTTCACAGATGTATTTGAAAATGTAATTAAGGATCCCGATAGATCTCCAATTAAAACAACTATCATTCAACAAGATATTGATTTATTCAACAATACTCTCTTAGAAGCTTTAACTAGTAAAAAAGCTGTAGGTATCGTTATTTATGGTACGAAGGGTCCAAAAGATTACAAACACGCGATTACCCTTTGGGGAGCGGTATTTGATAATAAAGATAGAGTTGTCGCGATATACGTAGTAGATAATAACTTTGGAGAAAACCGAATCTTTCCATACGGAATCTGGCATAAGGATAGTAGACCGTATTTATTTAACTACGGTGGCGCGAATGACGTTATTAAGAATAAATATGTTGGAGAGATTGTAACTTTAGATGTAGGAACTGAACATTTCGAGGAATGGTTTAGAAATAATTAAAGATTTGTTTTAGACTTTAAAAAGGTATGAGAATTACAACTCATACCTTTTTTCATTGTACAAGAATAACCAACTCAGGTTTTCCACCCCAGATCGTCTTTTTGTGTAATTTTTCAACAACACTGTCTTTATACTTTTCGGTCTGATCAACTACAAATAAATATTTATCACATTTGTATTTTGATAAACAAATATCAATCCACTCATCACAACTCTTTTCTATTTCATCGTTATTTTCATTCCAATGTTCTTTTCCACCATAGGGAGGACAGGTGAATAGTGACGTATTTTGAAAAGTCTTTTCTGAATCCGTTAGAATATCTTGTTGAACAACTGTACAGTTTTGTAGATTTTTATATTGTATAATTTCATTAGACTCTTGTACATGTTTCGGATGGATATCCTGTCCGATGTAGGTTTTATTACAGTTGATTGTACCTAACATTCGACCGGAGAATCCAGAAAACGGATCAAAAATAGTTTTTGAATTTGGTAAGTATGTTTGTATAAGTCTTTCTGCAAGACTTGGTTTGAATACAGAAACTTTAGGAGCGATTTTAGTTAAAGAAAAACCTCTCAAGATATCTGAAGGTTTACAACTTTTGATATATTTTAATCTGTTTAACGCAGCTTTATAAACAAGATCTTTATCTTGCCAAGCCCGTAATGGTGATAGACAGCCCTTACAAGTTGCCTCGTATATTGACTTATGAAAATATTTAATAATTTGATAGTCACCATTTGTTGTTAGCTTTGGATATGGAAAGACTTGATATGTATTAAAAAGTTCAATAAAATCCTTAGAATATTTTTGATATACATACTCAAGAATAGGTTTCATTTCTTGAGAAGACCACATTGGAATGTGTAATTGTTTTATCAACTTATCTTTCGCTGCGAATAGAGGATCTTGAGAAGAATCATATGGATTACAAAGGACACCCCGTTCATTAAAGAAATGACCTCCTTTTAATTCTAACAATTCTCCTTTATATTTAAAATCAGGAAAGTATCGATGTTTCTTACCTTCGTGATAGTATTCAAAACTACAAGGCTCTCGAATTAATTCCTCATTATGATCATCTGCATAGATCCGTAAAGCTACCTCCCAACTGGAATCATACGTACATCCTTTATACATATATTTTCTACAAGCCTTTTTACGAATTTCGGACCATTGTTCGGGTGTTCTATTATCACACGCTCTTTTTATATTCTTAGATGATTTCTTACGAACCTCCGGATGTTGCGCGGTAGACTTATACCCCCATCTTTGGAGATTTGTTTGTTCTTGTTTATCCTTAACAGACTGAGATTGAGATGGAAATTCTGTTCCGTATTTTTTTAAAGAGGTTTGTTTTCTTTTCTCATCAAAGTACTCTGTTTTAAAAACATTCGTTTCTCCAAAATGTTTTAAAAACGTTTGACTCTTTTTATTTTTAATCTTTTGAGATTGAGAAATATTATCAACTCCGTATTTGTCTTGCGTAGTTTCTTTTGCTTTTTGTCGGTTATTGTATGTAGGATCTCCGTGACGATCTAATCTGGTTTGTCGCATTTTTTCTTGTGTTTCTTTCAACATTCCAATATTCTTAACACCATATTTTTCTCTAAAGGTTTTTTCGGCATTAATAGCTTTTTGACAATGTGTACAGTAAAATTGGTAATTCTGTACTTGAAAAATTACAATCTTTTTTTGAGAAACCTCTCCACAATTTTTACAATGAAAGGATAGATATTGATCGTGTCTATAAATTTTTTCAGCTTCTAAAACCTTTTCTTTTGTTTCTGTAAATACTGGTTCAGTTACTAGTTGTTTTTTAATTCCCATATGTATAGTATAGAGGTTTATTCAGTTACAATCTGAAAGATTATATGTAAGTTAAACTATATTTAACAAGTTATATCGAGAAGGCCTATCAGCGGAGAGCCATCTACGGCTGTCGGGGCACCAAGCATACCACACAACTTCATTCCATGTTTACCAAGGCTTGTTGAATTCTTTCCCCATATCGCAATCTCATTTGCAGTAATCTCTATTCGTCCAGCGGTCATTGAAATCGTAGATACATCTGAATCAGGAGAACCAACACGAAGTAATATTTGTTTTTGAGTTAATGCGAAGGTTGTACCTGATTGTAACATCATTACACGCTCACCAGTTCTAACATTAACTACATCTAAACTAATAGCTGTGTCTGGACTTCCATCTATACCGGCGTCTGTGTATTTATTAAAAAAGGTGTTATTATTAAATAATACTTTGAGTTCATCATACTTTGCAAAATTAGAATTTAAGTGACAACGTAGAATATGATTTTTAAAAGTATTAAACGGCCAAGGTTCATCAACCGCATTTGCGTAAGAACTGTATTGACTTGTAGCCTCACCTACGATCCAACCTACCTTAAAATCACTTGTACATATAACCCAGAGTTTCGTTGAATTATTAACGTTCTTTGTTTTATCTTCAGCTACTCCTCTAACAACTGTAGTAGGATTAAAGTTTGCATAACTCGGAAGATCATCTGCTTCAAAACCAATCATATCAGGAAGAATACGGACTTTTGTCATATCTGTATTACTGGTTTGATTACTATATAAGCTAGCTATTCTAAAGTGTAAACTTGTTTTCTTATTGATAACATCTTGTAATTCAATATTTCTGGATTTCATGTTTTAAATTAGAGACAACGTCTCGATTAAGTCGTAGTTAATATTGTTGATAGGATTTACATAAAAATCCGTTGACATTATTTCACCTGCGACATACACGGAATCCGTAAATACATTCTCGATATAGATACCATTAAAAAGCGTTTTAACGAGAACCACGTTGTATTGATCTAAAAGATCTTTTACTGAATCTAATTTCCAGACATCGTCTTTAAATTTATCTTGTAGTAATGAAACTAACTGCTGAAGATTGTTGGTAATTTTAATCTCTTTCGATTTCGGTATAATTCGCTTTTCCTTTTCTATTTCTATTATTTTCCAATTATCTTTAAATACATCTCCAATCTGTAACTTTTTTACGGAGATTGTCTTAGATCGATTTAACGTTTTAACTTTTGAATGTGGATTTATTAAAACAGAACTTGTCTGATTATCTCGAGTAATAGTACATCTTATAGATTTCATACTTTATGTAGTACGTACCTGCAAAAATATCTATATTATTACATATAAAATAGATAA
>ENA-OWLX01000250-OWLX01000250.1-metagenome-genome-assembly--contig:-NODE-250-length-18426-cov-12.494747_pt1 | contig 18426 bp, 21 predicted proteins | sample MGYA00245351_ERZ651106 | MGnify/ENA primary metagenome ERZ651106 (study PRJEB26857, sample SAMEA4031768) | metagenome | biome: human; feature: oral; material: saliva | place: Philippines | collected 2014... | reverse complement strand
GATGCGGTTTTGCGCCAGGACTCGACATCAAAGGCGAACTCTTCCCAAATGAAATTCCAATCGCAAGCCAGATGCAAAAAGTAAAAGACGTTTCTTTCCGTAGCTTCTACCACCAACTCGTCTACGTTCGCTGTGCTTCTCTCATCGAAGACGTGATGCCAGAAGTGGCGAAGGCTGGAGACACGGGGCTTGTCCTCTACGGATATATCGACGAAGAGGCCGGTGTGTCGTTCCAACCGCTATGGATTGCAAAAGAAGGGGAGACGACGCTCGACATGCGCCTCATTCCAGAAGAGACGATGTATCTCATTCGTCTAGCGAACCTCGATGACTGCGAGTTCTGTTCAATGAGATGGATTGAAGTCGATCCGTATATCGTTGACCGTGCAAGACGCGTCATTGCGGAAGTCTATGACACAAAGAGCAAAGAAAAAGAAGAGACACGCTCCTTCCAAGGACTCGACCGATTCCGCCACCGCGAGCATCCAGACGATTTTGGCGTAGCCGTCTACTACGAAGACAAGACTAAGGATCCTGAGCGCTTATGGGTCCGTATCTCGCGCGTGGAAGGCAACCAATGCTTCGGCACGCTCTTGATGGACTCGAAGCACCCAGACGGGCTCAAGGAAGGCATGGAGATCAGCTTCCGCGTCCTTCAGAACGAAAACGGCGACCTCGAAGTTGTGTCCGTTCAAAAGTAGCAAAAAAAAGACAAGATAACCCTCGGTATCTTCATAGTGTTGATGGTAAGGCACCGGGCTGAGCTTCAAACTGAGGAAGAACACAATTTGATGTGTGCTGAAACTTTAACGCAGTAGACAAATGAATTCCTCTTCACTGACAAGCAGTTCAAGGAATTCTATTTGTCCTTGCGGGGGTAAGACTACGAAGAAACAAGTTTCTTCTGTCTTACTCCCCATTCACATTATAGAACCGAGGGTCTTTTGTCTTTTTTTAACTGCCTCACCTTTTTCATGTATGAGAAAAAGGACATCTTTCATTTATTTTGAATGCAGCGTACCTTAACATTAAATAAAGGCTTCCTGGGCCTTTTGGATTCTATAGTAATGAAAATAACGAGTGTAACCGAAATGAATTGGGGCGTCAGTTGATTTTATCAACTTGACGCCCTTTGAAGTTAGGTAGGCAAAGAGACCTAGGCTCTTGCCGGTACAGTTATTGCTTTTACTATGAAGATATTCAAAAGGTAAACGTATGCTTATTGAGTCCGTAGTGAATGGATATAATGAATTGAAAAAGTAAATAAATTTATAAAGCCCTATGTTTCCATTGACAATATGTTGCTATTTGATATATTATATTAGTGTATCAAGAGCCTTATTTGTCTAAGGAGAGATACGCAAGGAGAAAAAACCTTATAAGTTAAGGATATTTGAAGGCATATCTAAATTTGGATATGCCTAATTTCTTTATTTGGGAGCGTAAATAAATGTTTGATGTGTTTGGAGTTTATTTAGTTGATTTCAAGAAAAATATTGGTGGAGAAATATCCGGAAAACATTATGCAGTAGTGTTGAGTAAAATTTCCAAGAAAGATTCTACACTCATTGTCGCTCCTATTACCAGTAAAAAAGAAGGTAAAAAGTATAGAGGAGGAATAACAATTGATTGCAGAAAATATCAAAGCAATCCCTCCTATGATAAAGCTTTTGTCAAAGTAAGAAAAATTAGAGAAGTGGATAAAAAGAGAATTCTTGGAAAGAAAATATATGATTTTGATACTGATGATATTGAACGATTAAAGCAATCATTTAAAAACTATTTTGATTTATAACTGACCACGAGTGTGGTTGGTTTTTTTATACCTAGTACTTTATGAAGTGCACCCAAAAAGTTAGACAGAAAATCTAACTTTTTGGGGTCAGTACACAAGAGCAAGGGTCTCTTTTCTAATCTATTTCCTTGATTATAAAAATAAGTATGCTATAGTGAAGGTGTGAATATTTCCACTAAAACCAGAAAGAGCATTGGATGTGTGAGATCCAATGCTCTTTTTTTATTTTAATTAGTGTGCACCATCCGCGATTTCCGCAATGTAGAAGCTTGGAGCGTAGCCGATTTCTTCAGTATAGACTTTGGCAACGTTGGCCTTAAACGTGTCGATATAGTCCTTATGCACCAGCGCGATGGCACAGCCACCAAATCCAGCCCCTGTCATACGAGCCCCAAGAACGCCAGCTTGTTCCCAAGCGGTATGCACAAGAGTGTCGAGTTCCTTACCGGTTACTTCGTAGTCGAGTTCTGTAGAGAGATGGCTCTCGTTCATCAGTTGTCCGAAGTGGGCGAGGTTGCCTTCTTTTAAGACGCGTGTCGCAAGTACAGTCCGTTCGTTTTCACTAACGGCATGACGAGCACGTTTCACAAAGAGTTCGCTAGATAGGTGATGTTTCAATTCGTCGAACTGATCGATTGTGAGGTCTCCCAAGGTTTCGATAGCTACGTGTTCTTGTAGTTCCTTCAAGGCAATGCGCGTTTCGGCGAAGCGTTCGTTGTACTTCGAATCAGCCAGTTCGCGGCGTTTATTCGTGTTCATAATGACGATACGATAGTCGCCAAGCTTCACTGGAACCAGTTCATACTCCAGCGTTGCACAGTCGAGAAAAATGGCATGGTCCTTCTTGCCCATCCCCACAGCGAACTGGTCCATGATTCCGGAATTCACACCGATGAAGTCATTTTCCACCCGTTTCCCAACCTTCACAAGCCCCAGCGTGTCGATATCGAGGCTGTAGACCTTGCGAGCGATGACGCCCACGAGCAGCTCGAAGGAGGCTGACGATGAGAGGCCCGAGCCGTTCGGGATGTTTCCGTAAAATGCGATGTCCATGCCGTGCGGAAAAGCGAACCCTAGCTCTGCCAAGTACACGAAAACGCCTTTGACATAGTTCGCCCACGAGTCACTAGCCCTGTAATCCAGGTCGGTCATATCGAGCTCGCGAACGCCATCGCCAGGAAAATTGTCCGAATACAAACGGAGCTTCTTGTCCGAACGTGGCTTCACCCACGCGTAAGTCCCCAGCGTAATCGCGCAAGGAAACACATGCCCGCCATTATAGTCGGTATGTTCCCCAATCAAGTTCACACGCCCCGGCGCAAAGAAACTCTCCTCTGGCTCCGTGCCGTACACCTCCACAAATGTCTGTCTTAAATCGTTTACTAGTTCAGTCATCTCATCACCGCTTTCTGTTTATTCACCTTCATTATACGCCAAATTCTGGGTAAAGAAAGAGGCTCTTGCCAGATGCGTTGTGGATTCGTGAGAGAATTGCCTTCTTACAGCATCTCATAAAGTGTAGAAGAGTTGAAAAGAGACAAAAATCCCTCTTTTTTACAGCAGGAGTGCATGAAATCTTCTAGCCTTTTTTCGCCATCTACATTAAAGAAAATAATAAAAAATAGGCTTCAAAGACCTCGTGGATTCTATAGTAATGGAAATAACGAGTGTAATCGAAATGAATTAGGGCGTCAGTTGATTTTATCAACATGACGCCCTTTGAAGTTCGATAGGCAAAGAGACCTAGGCTCTTGCCGGTACAGTTATTTCCTTTACTATGAAGATATCCGCGAAGGTCCATAGAAGCCCTTGGCGTCTAATGCTATGAATATGCCGAGGGTTTATTTTGACTCTTTTCAATCAGAATATTTCATGCCTTACTTCTTTAATAAGCGGATGGCGCAAGAAGGCGTATGAAAGATAAATCGCCATCAAACACCAGATAATCGGCTCCGAGAAAATAACTCCAAGATAGCCAGTGTGCGGAATGATAAAAATCACAAAAAGCACCTTTCCCACCAACTCAATAAAGCTCGAAACCAATGGCGTCACCTTTTGCCCAAGCCCTTGCAAACTATTTCGTAAAATCAATAGAAGCGCAAGCGGAATATAAAACGCTGACCCGATACGGTTGTAAAGCGCCGCGTTGTCCAGAAGTGCTGGGTCGCTTGAACCAGAGATCAATTCATTTAACGCAGGACTGGCAAAGAACAAGAAGATGCACGCCAGAATCGCCCAGCCGAATGCGACAAGACTTCCTTGACGAATACCTTTTGCGATACGGTGCGGTTTGTTAGCCCCGAAGTTTTGCGAAGTGAAGGTCGTCATCGCTGCCGCCAGCGCTGCGAATGGAAGTGTCGAGAACGCGAAGATGCGTCGTGCTGACGTTTGCGCGCTGATGATGACTGGTCCGAGTGCGTTGATAGAAGATTGAAGCATCACAGATCCAATCGATACGATGGACGACATGAGTCCCATGGCTAGGCCTTGGCTGAGTAAGTCCATGTATAATTCGTCGTCGCGTACGAAATCACTCTTTGCTGGAATCAAGAAGCTGGCGCGTTTTTTAATATAAATAAAGCAGAGGACAGCCGATATGCCTTGAGCAATAATCGTTGCAATGGCCGCTGCTGAAACTCCCATGTTAAACATTGTGATGAGTAAGATATCTAAAAACACGTTTACAATCGCTGAGAAAATCAGGAAGTAGAGTGCTGCCTGGCTGTCGCCGACTGCACGAAGCAGACCCGCACAGAGGTTATACGCAAACGTCACGGCAATACCGAGTACGACAATCGAGATATATTCATACGACTGGTCGATGATACTCTCAGGCGTTCCAAGGAACTGAAGGAGAGGATACATCCCGATGCTTCCGATTATGGCCACAAGGAGACTGAGAAAGGCTCCGATGACAAGGGTGGCACCCACAGCACGTTTCAAGAGGCGATGGTTATTAGCTCCGTAATAACGTGCGATGATAACGCCCATCCCGTTACCGACTCCAAGCGAGAAGCCGACGATGAGTTCAAAGATGGCAGCTGTTGCTCCAACCGCAGCCAGCGAATCCTGCCCAAGGAATCGGCCGACAATCATAATGTCCGCGGTGTTGTAAAGTTGTTGGAATATGTTTGAAATAATAATTGGGATTGCAAATGCAATAATAGACCGCAAAATCGGCCCGTCTGTTAAGTTAATCGCTGTTTTTTTCATAAGGGCAATTATACTCGTAACAGTTCATATGGTCAAGTGGACCAAAGGTCCGAAAAGATGACTTCGAAGTCCAGCGGATTGTTGCTATACATACCGTAATGTTGCACCGGTTCGAGCCTTATGAGTCTCTCACCTTTACAGCCTCAAAGTTGGCGTAAGGAATAAATTCCTACGCCAACTAATTCGCATGTAATGCTAAACACGTTACGGTTTGTATAGCATCCGCAGGCTTCTTCGTCATCTTTTCTTGAGCTTCTCAGTAAGCGAGTGTAATTCCAATGAAAACAGGGTTAACTTAACAGACGTTTTATTGCATTTGGAATCCCGCGGAGGAGGGGGAGAGGTGCTTGGAGGTGGATAGAATCGCCTAACTACTTTTAAATCGCCTAAAAACGATGTATAATTAGGAGAAAAAAGAAGGAGGTAGGCGAATGAGAGTTTTTGATTATGAAAAATTATCACGAAGTCAATGGGATGTTGAAGTAGTGAATCTTCTAACCAAAATACATGAACATAAGGGAAAACAAGAGCTTTTTTTGAAACAAAAACCTGCTGTTTTAGATAAATTGGTAGAAATTGCTAAAGTTCAAAGCGTGGAAGATTCGAATAAAATAGAAGGAATAATCACGACAACAACGAGAATTAAGGAGTTAATGGCTCATAAAACAACACCGAGAAACAGAGACGAGGAAGAAATTTTAGGATATAGGGACGTCTTAAATACGATCCACGAAAGTTATGAGTATATTCCTATCAATAGCAATTATATATTACAACTCCACAGAGAATTGTATAAATATAGTGAAAAAGGAATTGGAGGAAGATATAAAAACACTCAAAATTCTATTGTTGAACAGGATCAAGAAGGCAATGTTATAGAAATATTTAAGCCGTTACCTCCATATGAGACACCTAAAGCAATTGAAGACATTTGTATAGAACTTAATAGGGCTTTGGATAAGCATGAAGTAGATTCATTGTTGTTAATACCGATATTTATCCATGATTTTCTTTGTATACATCCATTTAATGATGGAAATGGTAGAATGAGTCGATTGTTAACAACACTTCTTTTATATAGACAAGGGTATGTGATTGGGAAGTATATTAGTTTGGAGAGTAAAATTGAGCAAAATAAAGACGGTTATTATTCATCTTTAAGAAAAAGTGGTTTGTATTGGCATGAAGGCGAAGAAGATGTGACCCCTTTTATAAAATATATTCTAAGAACAATATTAGCAGCTTATATTGATTTTGAAGAGAGAGTTGACTATGTAGATGAAAAGCTCCCTTCTATTGAATTGGTTAGAAACGCGGTCAATAAAAAATTGGGTAAGTTTACTAAATCAGATATCATGGAATTGGTCCCAAGTATAGGTAAAGCTACCGTTGAAAATATGCTGAAAAAACTCGTCGAAGAGGGTTATATTCATCGCTATGGAAAAGGGAGAGCAACCTATTATGTAAAAAACAACTAAATATAAAATCTCGTTTGATATGTACTACTTTTAATTAGAAACCGCAAAAAAGCTAGCAGAAAAATCTGCTAGCTTTTTAAATAGGTTTATTTAGATTAGTTTTGTTCTGCTTTTTTAGAAACGAGAACGAACATCGCGCTGATTGTTACGATGATTCCTGCTAGGATTACGGCTGTGTTACTTGTTGTACCAGTGTTTGGTAGGTCTGGTGTAACAGTCGTTGTTGTTGTTTCTGGGGCAGGTGTTACTGTTGTTGTGCCAGTTGTTTCGCCTGTCGTTACGCCAGTTGTTGAACCTTCTGTAGTAGAAGAGCCTTCAGATGTTGTTGTAGCGGCAGTTGTTGAAACAGTTGTTGACTCAGTAGTCGTCGTAGATGCTGTTGTCGAAGCAGTCGTAGACTCAGTTGTAGTCGTAGAAGCTGTTGTCGACTCTGTTGTTGATTCAGTCGTTGTCGTTGAAGCTGTTGTAGACTCTGTTGTCGTAGTTGTCGTTGTAGGAGCTTCAGTTGTAGTTGTAGAAGCCGTAGTCGACTCTGTTGTTGATTCAGTTGTTGTTGTAGAAGCTGTTGTAGACTCTGTTGTCGTAGTCGTCGTTGTAGGAGCTTCCGTTGTTGTAGTTGTTGTCGTTGTTGCTACTGTTGTCGTTGTTGGAGTTGATTGGTCTCCGTCAACGCCACCGTTTGCATTGATGTTCGCAACAGATGCGTTAACTTCTTTCGCCACAACTGCGGTTTCACCTTTCACGTGGTACCAAACTTTTGTATTGTTCTTGAATTCTTTTTGAGCGTCATTTTCTACTTTTGTACGATAGAAAATAAGAACGCCAGTCTTGTTGATCAGGTCTTTAGGAATCGTCACAGTGATTTTTCCTGAAGCATCCACTGTAAATGTTGATCCAGGGAACGCTGCTTTGAAATCTTCAATCGCTGTGTCTCCTCCAAAGTAGCCAGGTTTTGCTCCTGTTGTTGTAATGCTAAAGCTGTCTGTCACTAATTTGTGACCGCCTTGCACTTCGTCTTCAACACGAACGTCGCCGTCCACTTCTAAGTTCATCGCGTTAATCGTTAATGTCCAAAGAATGTGTTCAGGGTCGTCAGCGTGCATGTCTCCAGCTTTTAAGTAGAATGGAGCGCTGTTGACGCCAGTCGCCATTTTTTTAACGGAAAGCTCGACAGATTTGTCGCCACTCACGATTGTAAATGTACCAACGTGTTCTTTGTCCGTTGCGGTGTTGTTGTGACCTTCGATTTCGAATTCACCCCAACCGCGAATGTTCTCTAGGCCAGTGATGCCGTCGTTGAACGTTACTTTTGCAGAACCGTCCGTGATGACCATGTCCCCAACGTAAGTACCGTCAATTGTTAGCTTGATAGTTTTCTTAAATCCAGTCCCGTGAATAGTGCCTGAACTTGGCCAAGTCACTTCAAGAGTGTCCCCAGCTTGGATTTTTTGAGCGTGTTCGTCAAACGTGAATTTAACGGTTGTTTGTCCGCCGTCTGTAATTTCGCTTGAAGAGACCGTCAATGAACTGATGTTATTACTAACGTCTGCTGCGTTCACCACTTTTTGAGGGGCCAGCATGAATAATAACATCGGGATGAATAAGACGAAGAATAGCTTCGAGAGTCTTCCTTTGATGAAATCTTTCATTATTTTTCCTCCTAAAGGTATTGAATTGTGAGAAAAGTAACTAAAATCTCCAAAAAAATAGAGCAACCCTTGCAAAAAGCCGTCCAGTTACTGTTCTCTGTTCTTTCTATATGTATTATTATATCACAAATATCAATTTTTACTACCAATTTTTATATATTTCTCAATAGTTTCTTCATATTTTCTTCAATTTCCAAAACGAGGGCGGAAACGACTGAGGGAAACGGTAACAAAGGTCATTTTCACAAAATTTGTTTCCAAAAAATTCTAGTAGTTTCTGTCAGAATTGATGTGATTTCCGCTGCGTGAGCCTTTACCGACTTTCCGTTTCACTGTACAATAAGGAAGACATGAAGGGACGTGAGAGTATGTGGAAAGACGCCATTGAGATGAGAGAGGCCGTCGCAGCAGGAGAGGTATCTCCAAAGGAATTAGTCCAAGAGACATTAGAGAAAATTGAACAACGAAATCCAAGCCTAAACGCGGTCGTGCACTTGCAGGCCGAGCGTGCGCTAGAAGAGGCGCAGACGCGTTCGTTTGAAGGCTTGCCGTTTGGAGGGGTGCCACTTCTTTTGAAGGACCTTGGGCAAAATCAAGCAGGGGAACCATCGAGCGCGGGAAGTAAGCTCTTGAAGGGAATTCCTGTTAGTCGTACGGATAACTTTGTGAAGCGTCTGGAAGCAGCGGGTTTTATTGTTGTTGGACGGACGAATACGCCAGAGTTTGGCTTTAAGAATATGACGGAGCCGCAATTGTGGGGCCCTGCGAATAATCCATATGACTTGAATCGCAATGCCGGTGGGTCTAGCGGTGGTGCGGCTGCTGCGGTTGCAGGTGGTATCGTTCCGATTGCGGGAGCCAGTGACGGCGGTGGTTCGATTCGAATTCCAGCGAGCTTTACGGGATTAATCGGATTGAAGCCTAGTCGTGGGCGCATTCCTGTCGGCCCTGGCAGCTATCGTGGCTGGCAAGGCGCTTCGGTGAATTTTGCGATGACGAAGACGGTCCGTGATACCCGTGAGTTGTTGAAATGGATGCAAATCGAGCAAAAAGACAGCCCGTTTTTAACACCGCTTATTAAAGACTGGGACGCTCTCCCAAACCGTCCGCTTCGAGTGGGCGTGATTGAGAAATCTCCAATCGAGAGTGTGGTCGCTCCGGAAGCCAAGGAGGCGCTTCGTAAGGCGGTGGCTTTCCTAGAAGGGGTCGGCTGTGTGGTCGAACCAATTGGCTGGCCAGTGGATGGCGTAGAAGTGATGAAGAACTATTATGTGATGAATAGTGTGGAAACGGCGGCGATGTTCCAAGGGATGGAAGCAAGTTTTGGCCGTAAGTTCACGAAAGAAGATATGGAACTCATGACGTGGGGGATTTACCAGTCTGGAGAACGTATTTTAGCCAAAGATTATAGCGCGGCTCTGTCGAAATGGGACACGTATGCGCATGCGATGGAAAAGGTGCATGAGCAGTATGATTTGATTCTAACGCCGACTGTGAGCGATGTGGCTCCGCTCCATACGCAATTCCCGATGGAAGAAGCGGTGCGTCACGCGTTGAATCATATGGACGAACTGAGTGTGCCGGAACAGCAAAGCGTGATTTGGCGCATGTTTGACCGCACGCTTGCGCTGACACCATTTACACAATTATCCAATATTACAGGAGCACCAGCGATTAGTTTGCCGGTGTATATCACCAAAAAAGGACTTCCAATGGGCGTACAGCTCATGGCGGCGCGCGGACAAGAGGCGTTGCTGCTAACGGTGGCGGAAGGATTTGAACGCGAAGGGCAATTTGAAACAAGAGACTTCAGCTAGGAGTGAAGAAGATGACGAAGAAAGTAGCAATCGTAGGGGCTGGCATCGTCGGGGCGACTGCGGCGTATCAGCTCAGCAAAAAAGGAATCGATGTGACGGTATTTGACGAAGGCGTGGGTCAAGCAACGAAGGCGGCTGCGGGGATTATTTGTCCATGGTTGTCGCAACGTCGTAATAAAGACTGGTACCAACTCGTGTCCCATGGGGCGGCGTATTATCCGCAGTTGATGGATCAGCTGCGCGCAGATGGTGTTCGTGAGTTGCCGTATGAGCATGTTGGGGCGTACATTTTCAAGCATACTGAAAAACAATTGGCGAAGGTCGAAGAGATGGCCGTGGAGCGACGCGTGGATGCGCCTATGATTGGCGAGGTTCGTGCGCTAACGCCAGAAGACGTTTCTCGTGTGATTCCTGGCTGGTCGAATCCAGACGGGGCGCTCTATTGTAGCGGTGGTGGTCGCGTGGACGGCGAGATGCTTGTGACGCTTCTATTAGAACAGGCCGAAAAGAACGGGGCTCGTGTGATTCGTGAAAAGGTAACACTGGAATCTAAGGACGAAGAGGTCCGTGTGCGTCTTGGCGACGAGGTGCGTTCCTTTGATGCGGTGGTCCTTTCTAGTGGTGCGTGGGTGAAAGAACTCCTTGAACCGCTTGGCTACTACGTGGATGTGCGTCCGCAAAAGGGGCAGTTGATTGAACTTACCTTGGAGACGAGCGAAGATACGTCGAAATGGCCAGTGTGCATGTTGCACGGTGAGATTGATATTCTTCCATTCCCAGATGGCAAGATTTTAGTCGGTGCGACTCACGAAAATACGCAAGGTTTCGATTTGGTTCCAGATGAAGAGCTCTTAAACGGCATGTACGAAGAAGCGTGCGCGAGTCTTCCAAGTCTAAAAAATGCCAAACGCAGTGGCGTGCGCGTCGGAACGCGTGCGTATACTTCCGATTTTCTACCGTTCTTTGGTGAAGTGCCAAACACGACAAATGCCTTTGTGGCGAGTGGTTTGGGTTCTTCAGGTCTTACGAGCGGCGTCTGGATTGGCGAATGTTTGGCTCGCATGGCAACAGGGGAAGAAGTCGGATTTTCAGTAGAAAAATATACTCCGCAAAATTATGTCCGAAAAGTGTAAATTTTTGAATGTTTTTAGTTGAGTTTTACTTTTAATTTTAGTATTCTGTTAAAGGTAATTATTTAACCTAAAAAACAAAGGAGGAAAACATTTATGTTAAAAGAGTTTAAAGAGTTTTTAATGCGCGGGAATATCGTTGAATTAGCAGTAGCGGTTATCATCGGTGGAGCTTTCAAAGCAATCATTGATTCATTAGTAAATGATATTATTTCACCAATCATCGCTATGGTAGCAAACACAGGAGATATCGCAGCAGTTTCATTCCGTTTAGGTTCTGCTCAAATCGGTATCGGTTCTTTCATCGCTGCTATCATCAACTTCGTAATCGTTGGCGCTGTATTGTTCTTAATCGTTAAAGGTATGAACAAAGCTGCTGAATTATCTAAGGGTAACCATGCTGAAGAAGCTGCTCCAGCTGCACCAACTGCAGAAGATTATTTAAAAGAAATCCGCGACTTATTAGCAAACAAATAATCGTTGAGAAAAGCCGAGAAACCTCTCGGCTTTTTGTGTGCAAAAAAATAAAAAAGATAACCGAACTTGATAAAAGGATAAAATTCGTTGAACCATTGTGTTATGAGTGTGTGCTTGAAAAAATGCGAAGCTTCGCTTCGTTTCTTTGGATTTTAGGGGGATGAGTGCATTGTCGGATAAACGAATTCAGAATCAGTTTTATTATTGAAAGAGTTATAGTGGGGCACCGGTGCAAGCCTTGGTCTTGCACCTTTAAAGCCTCAAAGAGGACGTACGGAATAAATTCCTACGTCCTCTTATTCGTTTTAATGCTTAGTCCCACTATTCTTTCAATAAACTGATTCTTTTCGTTTATCCTCCTTAGGCGTTTGGATGAAATCCAAAGAAACTCGCAAGCTTCTATTTTTCGAAACACAATGGTTCAACGAATTTTCTTTATTTTTTGACCGAAAAACGAGAGGGTCTGGCTTTTGAACGATTAAAATTTGCTTCGTCGACCACCGGAACATCCGGAAAATAGGATGTGAGACATCGCGCTCAGAAATGGAACACTGGAAAATCCTTCACAGTGCGAAGGATTTGAAATAAAAGGAAAGGAACGTGAAACGTTCTGCGGACGTTTCGGGAAGCAAAACTTCACAGTGCGAAGTTTTGGTTCTGCGATGGCGAGCTCAACTTCAAGAAGGCCTCATTAGATGAGACCTTCTTTTTTTTTTTACAATGGTTCAACGAATTTTTCTTTATTTTTTGAAAGAAAACCGAGAAGTTCTGGCTTTTGAACGATCTTAATTTACCTCGTCGCTAACCGTAAACCGCTTGAAAAGTGCTAGAAAGGTCTTAAAAATAGGAAAAGACTCGCCATGCGAGTCTTTGGTTGATTTAAAGTTAGTTGGATAAGGCGTAGTGGAAGAAGGCGAAGCATATGGCTTGGATGAAAAAGAAGAAGAAAAGTTTTATTTTGTTTTTTTCTTTATCAACTAAATAAATGCCGATATAGCATAGGAGGCAAGCGATCGCCCAGGGAAGAGTAAGGAATTGTTTAAGCCAGGGAATAGTATTAGAACTATAAAAAACGAAATAAGCAAGTGCTTCAAGGATTGCACCGCCAAGAATGAGGCATAAGCCAGCTTTAGGCTTTTTGAGGATAAAAACTGCTATCAATCCGTAGAACATATGGTAGAGAGGAAAGACGTAGACAATAAATCCAAAAAGAAAAATATAATAGAATAGTAAAACCATAATCATATCTCCAATTACGTAAAATGATGCGAAGGGATAGTGAACCTTTGTCTTTATTATAGTGAAAATGATAGGAAAAGACACGCAGGCGATTCTTCGTGGGTTTCGTATGTTTAAACAAAGAGTGCAACAAGTGAAATGCAAAAGGCGATGATACGAATGAGGGTAGGAGCAGTTTTTATTTGTCCGGCTTCTCTATCAGCAACATAATCACCAATAAAACATAGAATACCGCCAACTATCCACATTGGAATCACAAAGTTTCGAACGGAAGAAAATTCACTATATCGATTATAAATAAGGAGAGCAGATAGGATTAAGGAACCGATTAGTAAGGAGAAACCACCCTTATGATTTTTTTGAAAGAGTAATATTTTCAGTCCTCTAAATAGGTGATAGAGAACGAAAAGGTAGGTAACTATGGCAATAAACAATACAAAAATCATTAAACTAAGCATAAGAAATTCTCCATAAAAGATTAAAAGATACGAAGAGTATTAAAAAGGTCTTCCAGTCTATTATAAATGAAATAGCAGTGGAAGACCTAATTTTTTATAAAAATACAACATTGTAGAAGAAGGTTAAGATAGCAAAGACAAAAATCGTAGTGAAGATACGGATGATTTGTCCGTATATCTTATCTTCGTGAATGTTATCATACCAACTGGCTCCGATGCAACAGCAGACAGAGCCGACAGCCCAAAGAATTATCCCCAGGGGGTTAATGGGCATATACATTGTAGCCGACAAACCAGCGAGTGCTCCGCCGATGCTCATCAAGTACCCTTGTGGCGACTGTTTTTCTTCTGAAAACATTTTTAACCCTTTCGAAGCATTGAAGACTCCGAAGAAAAAAGCGATAATTGCAAGACCGTGTAATATTAAGATTAATCCCAGCATAAAGAGTTCCTTTCTTTAAAGAATGAATAGTTCCATTATCAATTAAGTAACAGCAGAAATACTGGAATAAGGACTCCGAAAGTTAAATTAATGAAGTAATACGGTGGGGCGGATTCATTGTTTGCTTCATGATTCTGTTTAGCTCCGATAAAATACAATGCCAGTCCGCCAATCCAAGTTATTACCGCAAGAGGAAAGGAAGTGAATAGCATTGGAATGGTCATGATTGAACAGAGTACGCTAAGGAAAATATCGTTGTTTCCCGGCGTATTCTTTTTTCTGAAATAGGCAATGCTACTAGTGAATAAATTGAAGAGAGAGTAAATAATTATAAAGACTGATAAATAAGCTAACTTCATTAAAATTCTGAAAACTTCTAACATAGAAAAATCCTCCTTAAGATGCCAACCGTATTAAACGAGCGCCAGTCCAATCGTGAGAAGGACTGCGATGGTGATGCGAAGCGTACTAAAAAGGTCTTCCAGTCTATTATAAATGAAATAGCAGTGGAAGACCTAATTTTTTATAAAAATACAACATTGTAGAAGAAGGTTAAGATAGCAAAGACAAAAATCGTAGTGAAGATACGGATGATTTGTCCGTATATCTTATCTTCGTGAATGTTATCATACCAACTGGCTCCGATGCAACAGCAGACAGAGCCGACAGCCCAAAGAATTATCCCCAGGGGGTTAATGGGCATATACATTGTAGCCGACAAACCAGCGAGTGCTCCGCCGATGCTCATCAAGTACCCTTGTGGCGACTGTTTTTCTTCTGAAAACATTTTTAACCCTTTCGAAGCATTGAAGACTCCGAAGAAAAAAGCGATAATTGCAAGACCTTGTAATATTACGATTAATCCGAGCATATAGAGTTCCTTTCTTTAAACAATTATAAGTGAAGTAAAAATAGTGCAAATGTAATAATAGCCGCAATCGTTAAACTAAATAAATAAAACAGCGGTGTAGTATCATCGTTGGCTTCGTGATTCATTTTAGCTCCCCTATAATACAAGACTATGGCGGCAAACCAAGTTGCTATCGCGAGAGGATAGTAAAAGAATAACAATGGAATTGTGCCGAGAGAAAAAAGTGTACCTATGTAAACATAGTTATTTCCAGGTGTATTCTTTTTTCTAAAATGGGCTATTAAGCTAACGGTTAAGTTTAATAGGGAGTAACCGATCATCACGAATATTAAGTTATAAAAATCAAATAAAAATGCTAACACTAAAGAACCTCCTTATCCACATCATTGTCCAAGTAAAAGCAGAAAGACTGCAATAAGGCCGCCGAAAGTTAAATTAATAAAGTAAAATGTAGGATTGGATTCATCACTTGCTTCATGATTCTTTTTAGCTCCGATGAAATACAATACCAGTCCGCCAACCCAAGTCACTATCGAAAGCGGATAGGAACCAAATAGCATTGGAAGGGTTATGATTGAACAGAGTGCGCTAAGGAAAATATAGTCGTTTCCGGGCGTATTCTTTTTTCTGAAACAAGCGAATACATTGAAGAGAGTGTATATAATGATACCGACTGATAAGTAAACTAACTTTACTAAAAGCCCAATTGCCTCTGCCATAAAAAATCCTCCTTAAGATGCCAACCGCATTAAACGAGCGCCAGTCCAATCGTGAGAAGGACTGCGATGGTGATGCGGATGACGTGATGTGATTTGTTGATGTTTCCTTTTTCTTTTCCGTTCTTATAGGCTCCCACGCAGCAAAGTGTTGCCCCAAGGATCCATGTAAGGAATGGAATTCCGGGTATAATTGCAAGTAATGGGATTGTAGGAAGTGCGATGAGACCTCCTGTAAAAATAAGGATGTTTCCTGTTGTTTTGTCTCCTTTTAGAAGAGCGGCGCCACCTGCGAGTAGATGGATGAGCGCGAATGTGACGACAAAGAAACTAAGAATTAGAAATATGATGAATACAACGTCCATATGAGGCCCTCCTTGTTAAGCGATAATCATTAGAATGGTGATGACGAGTGCAACGATGGCACGTGCTTTGTTTGGGTCTTTAATTTTATCCGGAAATGGATTTCTATTGACAAAGCAGACAACAAACTCAAGCATTTGGTTTTCTGTTTTATATGGTTTTTCGTGCTGATTATTCCAATAGGACGCGTACAGCATGACGGCCCACGCTAACATCCAGAAGATATATCCAGTGACTGATTTTTCGTAAATCAAACGGGCGGAATGAAGCGCCGTGACACCTCCAATGAATAGTAGGAAGTTGGCGAGTGAATGTTTTTGTGTTCCAATCGTATAGACTCCAACGCTAATGAATGGTAATAAGTAAAATAAGGCGATGGAATTGATGATAACGTGCATAGAATTCTCCTTTTAGGTTGATAATAATCAGTATAAATTGCTCCTTGTGTTTTGTCAAAATACGGCGGGTGCGGTAAACTAAGGGAGAGATTGAAAAGGAGTGCCGAGATGAAATTAATACTATCGCCTGCAAAGGAAATGAATGGAGACGCATTAGAGGAACGCGACTGGGAATTGAGCCCGGCTGCCGCAAAAGTGGTAGAAGCTGTGAGAGCAGTGCCCGAGGAGGACCTCTCGCGTGTGCTTGGGGTCAAAGGGAAGTTGCTCGACGAAAACAAAGCGTTCATCGAAGGGTGGAACGTGGCGAAGGCTGCGCCTGCTATTGAACTCTATAACGGACTGGCGTTTCGCTGGTTGAAGCAAGTAGAGGGATGGAACAAGGGCTTAGGCTATGGAAGCAAGCATGTGCGCATCTTGTCTGCATTATATGGGGCTGTGGCGCCGGATGCTTATGTGAAGCCGTATCGCTTGGATATGTTACGACCATTGCGCGTGGACGGGAAGAGCTTGAAGGCTTACTGGAAAGCGGAGTGGGCCGAGTTGTTTGAGGAAGGTGAAACGGTGGTAAACTGTGCAAGCGATGAGTTCAGTTCGCTTTTAGACCGCTCGCGTTACAACTGGGTGGATGTGGAGTTTTACGAACGTAAAGACGGCAAGTTGAAACAACACTCTACGACGTCGAAAAAAGGACGCGGGTTGCTAGTGGGGTTTGCCATGCGTGAACAAGTAACAGACGTGAAGCAGTTGGAGGCTTTCAGAGAAGACGGATTTGAGTTTGATGCGGAACGTTCAACGCCAGAAAAATTGGTGTTTGTAAGATAAAAATAGAGGAGTAGGACAGATGTCTTACTCCTCTTTTGCTTGTTATTTTACGATGCCCTCTGAACTAAACATTAGTAAAGTAGCTTCGTATTTTTGAATTTCATCTGAATAATCCACCCACTCGTTTAACCACTCCAGGCGGTTTTTCAAGTTCACAATACATGAATAGAAGATTTGATAGAATCGGTTCGGTAGAACCGCGATATCGTATTCAAGGCCGTTTGCATCCACGTAGTAAAGACGTTTAGAAGCCGTAGATACATTAATTCTTTGTGGTTTGAGAGAATTTACCGAATAATATGGTGCTAGTCCTTCTTGATTGAATAAATCTAGTAGTGTCTCTAATTCTTCTGTTAAGCCTTCGATTTTTGACATCAGCGGAAGGTCAATATCCGCTAAGGCGTTCTTCACAAAGAGTGCAAAATAGAGTTGTGCTAACTTCGTATCTTGTATTTTACAAAAGGTCGATACAGTACCACGTTCACTAATAAGAATAGAGTAGCGATTCGCTTCTACCACTAATGAAAAAATGATATCTACGCCATCGTATATTTGAATGCTGTCTGATTTTTCAACGACTTCAACATTACCTAAAAACTTTTTCAAGTTCGTGATATAGGGCTGATGAACCATGATGTTCTCCTAAATATGTTATTTTTAAATTGTAAATTTTGCTAAATAGTCGTTGTTTTAAACGGCTATTTTTTTATTATTTATTGCCACTGCTGCCATATCCACCAATTCTTTCTTGTGACAGTACTTCAATATTGTCAATTGGTAAAAACTGCATAAATATTCCTTGACCTATTCTTGTGTGTTTCTCTATGATCACTTCTTTATCTGTGATGTTGTCATATAAAAAAGTGATATGTCCTTCGTTGCTTTTATTGTTGTAAAAACCTTTATCGATGACAGCAACACTGTTACTCATTCTCAGTCCATATTTCTTTGCCATACTAGATCTAGCGAATAATAGTAGCACCTCACCATCATTCATATAAGCTTTAACTCCAGTAGGAATTAAATTATTAATAGTTCCTGGTCTCAAGACTACTCTTTCAGCCGTGTAGAAATCAGCACCACCATCTCCTACATTCGCAATTACAGGTAATTTTCCATCATATCCTTTTACAAGTTCAAATCCTCGCATACTATACTCCTTCCTTTTTTATGTAAATTAAAATACTTTCATCTTCTAAATAATTTAAAAAATCTCCAAAACACTTACAATCATTCTCTTCGTATAATCCAGATAAAACTGCCACTAGTGTTTCGCCTGGTATTTTCACATGGTCAAATAGATTACTTCCAGTATTAAAATGTTCACCTTCAATCAACATCATTTCCTATACTCCTTTCAATATGTTCAAATCTATATCTAATGCATTTGCTAATCTGACAACATAATCAAATTTTAATGTAGCGTTAATTCTGTACCTGAAATTGTAAATACACGTTTTTGGCACACCACTTATTTCTGATAGTTCAGTTGGTTTGATTTTTAGTTGTTCGGTTTTATCAATTAGCAAATCTCTAAACTTCATAGATCGGAAGAGCA
>ENA-OWLX01000249-OWLX01000249.1-metagenome-genome-assembly--contig:-NODE-249-length-18446-cov-11.614105_pt1 | contig 18446 bp, 15 predicted proteins | sample MGYA00245351_ERZ651106 | MGnify/ENA primary metagenome ERZ651106 (study PRJEB26857, sample SAMEA4031768) | metagenome | biome: human; feature: oral; material: saliva | place: Philippines | collected 2014... | reverse complement strand
CGCCTAGAAGAGCTTTTCACCCTCCGGGCTAACCGCCATCGCAGCAGAAACAGCCGCATAGTTCGGGCCCACAATGCCGATGCTCTGAGTAAGCATCACACCGGAACCGTCACGGGCACCGTGCTCGGTCGGCAGGGAACGAGCCACACCGCCGGAGGACGCCGCCTTCGCCGGGCCCACGCCCACCCACGCCAGAGCCAACTGGCTCTCACCGGTGAGGAAACGGTGCGCACGCACGCCGCCGGTTGCGCGGCCCTTCTGCGGGTACTCGCTCAGGGCGGTGACCTTGGCGCTCGCCAGGCCGTCCTTGCCGTTGGTGACGGTCACGACCTCCGCCGCGTCGCCGGGCGCGGTCACACCCAGGGCGATGACGCGGTCGCCGTCGGCAAGTTTGATGCCTGCGATACCGCCGCCGGTGCGTCCCTGCGGGCGAACCTTCGCCGCGTCGAAGGTCAGCAGTTTCGCGTCGCGAGTGACGAAGGTAAGAACCATGTCGTCGGTGGGGCAGGGGGCGGCGGCTACGATTTCGTCGCCGTCCTTGAGCTTCATGATGTCCCACTCGGTCTGGTTCAGCGGGTAATCCGGGTTGAGGCGCTTGATCACGCCGCCCGCGGTTGCCAGCGCCAGCACCGTGTTCAGCGGTACGAGGGCGACCAGCTTCTCACCCTTGGCGAGCTGAACCAGCTCGGTTGCCTTCACCGCCGTCGACATGGAGGGGGTGCCGCCGTTCTCGTCCAGCACCGCAATGTCCATGACGGACAGACGCACCATGCGTCCTGCGGAGGTCACGGCACCGATCTCACCGCGCGCGGTGGTCGGCACAATCGAGGCGAACACGTCGTGCTTGAAACGCTTGCCGGGATCCACGAGCGCCTCGCGGATGGGCTTGCCGGGGGTTCGTCCCATCATGCCGGAGGCGGAGAGCAGCGCCCAGCAGGGATCGTCCGCGATTTCGAGGGCGAGGCCCAGGCTCTTCTTTGCCTTGGACTGGGCGGTGACTGCCTCAATGGCGACCTGCATGTCGTCCTTGGTTTTGAGCTGGGTGCGGCGGTCGGTGCCGTAGCGTTCGGCGACCTCGGCGAGCTCGTCGGAGACCAGTTCGCGCAGTGCCGCATCGGAGCCGAGGATACGCTGCAATTCCGCGATTTCCTGCTGCAGGGTGTCGCGTTCTGCTTCCAGTTCCAGGCGGGAGTACTTGGTGAGCTGGCGCAGGCGCAGCTCCAGAATATGGTTCGCCTGGGTGTCGGTCAGGTCGAAGACGACCTTCAGCTTTTCGCGTGCCTGAGCGGTCTCATCAGACTCACGGATAATCTGGATGACCTCGTCAATGTCGAGGATCGCCACGAGCAGGCCCTCCACCAGGTGCAGGCGGTCGGTGCGCTTGCCCAGGCGGAATTCGGTGCGGCGGCGAACCACGTTCAGGCGGTGGTCAATGTACACGCGCATCAGGTCGAGCAGGCCGAGGGTCTGCGGCTGACCGTCCACGAGCGCCACGTTGTTAATGCCGAAGGAATCCTCGAGCGGGGTGTGCTTGTAGAGGGCGGCGAGCACCGCCTCGGGGTTGAAGCCGTTCTTGATTTCGATGACGAGGCGCAGACCGTTGGTGCGGTCGGTCAGGTCGACCACGTCGGAGATGCCGGTGAGCTTCTTGGAGTTGACGCCGTCCTTGATCTTTTCGATGACCTTTTCGGGGCCGACCATGTACGGCAGTTCGGTGACGACAATGCCCTGCTTGCGGGGGCTGACCTGCTCGATGGAGACCTTCGCGCGGGTTTTGAAGGTGCCGCGGCCGGTTTCGTAGGCGTCACGGATTCCACTCAGACCCACGATGGTGCCGCCGGTGGGCAGGTCGGGGCCGGGGATGAACTTCATGATGTCTTTGAGGGTCGCCTCGGGGTGGGCGATGAGGTGGCGGGTACCTGCGATGACCTCGCGCAGGTTGTGCGGTGCCATGTTGGTTGCCATGCCGACCGCGATGCCGGTGGTGCCGTTGACGAGCAGGTTCGGGAACGCTGCGGGCAGCACGGAGGGCTGCATGAACTGGTTGTCGTAGTTCGGTACGAAGTCAACCACGTCTTCTTCGAGGTCGGCGGTGAGCGCCTGCGCGGCGGGTGCCATGCGTGCTTCGGTGTATCGGGCGGCTGCCGGGCCGTCGTCGAGGGAGCCGAAGTTACCGTGGCCGTCAACGAGGGGTAGACGCAGCGCGAAGGGCTGTGCGAGGCGCACCATCGCATCGTAGATGGCGGCGTCGCCGTGCGGGTGGAGCTTACCCATGACCTCGCCGGTCACGCGGGCGCTCTTGACGTGGCCCTTGTCGGGGCGCAGACCCATCTGCTGCATCATGTAGAGGATGCGGCGCTGCACGGGCTTGAGGCCGTCGCGGGCGTCGGGGAGGGCGCGCGAATAAATCACCGAGTAGGAGTATTCCAGGAAGCTGGATTCCATCTCGGCGGATACGTCGATGTCGACGATATTCTCTACCACATCCACCGGGTAGTCGCTGACGGCGGATTTGGATCGGCGAGCCATATATCTCCTCGTGTCGGTGTGTTTTCGCTCCTCCTATTTTAGCGGGTGGGAGCGGGTCAGACGGGCTGGCTGGTCAGCGTCATCTGTGGGGTGCGCTAAGGAGGTCGCGGGGCTGTAATCGGAGCGTACCGGGGGAGTGCACGTCGTCATATGTGCCGGTATTAGCGTGGTCAAGTAGCACAGCCCGGCTGGAACCCTCTAAGGTAGAGGGGAGTAACACCTAACCGCCTTCATCGTGTGCGCCGACCGACGTCGCCTCATGAGGGCACGCACGAAAGAGGTACGATGTACGCCACCACCCCCGAACGCGAGCAACTGGTCGCAGACATTAAGCATGCCGGTTTCTACCCCGACCTCGTGCTGGAAGTGGTGGATGACGCGCTGGCGGGCATGAACCCGGACGCGCACTTCGTGCAGCATGAAACTCACTTCTCACGCGATGATTTTCACCGCCACATCACCGTGATGGTGCTCTGCGGTGAGCACGTCATCTTTGCGCACCTGGACGACCAGCACCTTGAAGGTGACGCGCAGGGTACCGTTGCGCATGTGAGCGTGGAGGCGGTGCACCTGAGCGCCCTGAACGCGGTCACCATCAGCTACGGTTTCAGCCAGCCGCAGGCGTACAACGCCGGTAGCACCGCCCCGACTGAGATTTCCTTCCAGATTGCCTGGACCGGTTCGCTGCACATGGAGCTGGCTCCTGCCGGTTGCCAGGATCCGCAGTGCAACGCCGACCACGGCTTCACCGGCGATGCGCGCCGCGAGGACATTGCGGTGCGTGTTTCTGCGACCGCTGACGGCCCGGAGTCGGTTCAGCGTGCGCAGCATTTTGCGCGTGCGCTGCACCGTGCCCGCATGTACGCAACCCGCCGATAAACAGCACCGATAAGCACCGCCGATAAACACCCCGAGAGGAACCTATGACGGCCCCGTCCCGCACCGAACAGCCCACTCTGCACGATGTTCTGGGCGCGCCGTTGCCCCCCGCGCCCGCCTACGGCAGCAATAGCATCGCCGATGTGCTGGAGTCCGCCTCCTCTCTGGTGGCTCAGCGAAGCCTGGCACGCCCCGCACACGCCCTGGATGCCGACCCTGCGTTCAACTCCGTAGCCGACCCGCTGAACCTTGCCGGTCGCCTCGCGGAGCAGGACGTTGATCCGGCGTCGTTCCGTCACGCCTGCGTGATCATGGTGGACGGTCTGGGTGAGCAGCTGCTCAACAGCTACGGCGGCTACGCGCCCGCCCTGCGTAAGACCCTGAACCTGGGCCCGCTGGACGCCGCGTTCCCCACCACGACCGCCGCATCCCTGACTTCGCTGGGTACCGGCACGGCACCGGGCGCGCACGGCATCGCCGGTTACGAGGTGCGCAACCCGGCAGGCAACGGGGGAGCGGGCTCGGTCATGAACCACCTGTCCGGTTGGGACCAGTCGGTGGACCCGCACGCCTGGCAGCCGCTGCCGACCGTGCTGGAACGCCACCACGAAAACCGCCGCGTGCTCACCATTTCGCTGGGTAAGTATCGCGGTACCGGCCTGACGGAGGCGGCGTTGCGCGGTGGCGACTTCGTGGATGCCGTCGGCTATAACGCCCGCGTCACTTACGCCCTGGAGGCGCTCTCCAGCCGCACCCCGACCACCGTGTACCTGTACTGGGGCGAGATTGACGCGGCGGGCCACCGCTACGGCGTGGGCAGCGACGAATGGCTGCAGCAGCTGGAGGAGCTGAACTCGGCGCTGAAGCGTCTGGCGGAGCGCGCCCCGGCGTGGGCGGCACTCTTCGTGACCGCCGATCACGGCATGGTGAACGTGCCCGAGCATCAGCGCATCGACTACTCGGGCGTGGAGGAGCTGACCCGCAACATCGCAATGACCGCCGGTGAACCGCGCGCCGTGCACCTGTACCTCGAAGACACCTCGGAGGCGGCACGCACCGCCACCGCTCAGCGTTGGGCGCAGTACTGGGGCGAGCGCGCCTGGGTGATTGACTCTCGCGAACTGATGCGTGCCGGCTACTTCGGCCCGGTCATTACGGATGCGGCGCGCGGCCGCATTGGCGACCTGATGGTGTGCGCTCGCGATGATTGGGCGCTGTACGATATGCGCCACTATCAGGAGCGTGCCCTGCACATGGTTGGTCAGCACGGTTCGCTCACGGACGCCGAGCGTCTGGTGCCGTTGCGTATGCTCAAGACTTTCTAAAGCGTTAGCGGGCACAGGCTGAGAAGATACAGAAAACCGCTGGTTATTCGGGTGAATAACCAGCGGTTTTCTGTATGTCTAGAAGCTCTTGCCTAGATGCCCTTTATTGGGTGGCGCGGGGGCGGTCGCTTACTTGCGGCTACCGAAGATGATGTCGTCCCATGCCGGAACGCTCACGCGCTGCTTCTTCGAGGAGGAAGGCTTGGGCTTCTCTGCGGGTGCAGGCTCGGGCTGTGCTTCAGCAGCGGGCGCCTCAGCGGCCTCAGCGGCCGGTGCGTCCTCGATGGGTGCCGCCAGAGCGAAGGATTCGACCGGAACGGAGTTAGCGGGTGCTTCCGAGTCCACAGCCAGCGGGTCAGTGGTTTCCACGGTGGTTTCTGCGGTGGGCTCGGGCGCTGCAGGAGCAACAGGAGCCGCAGGTGCTACCGGGGCGGCAGGCTCAGACGCAACAGGCGCAGCCGGTGCTACAGGCTCAGCGGGCTCGCGGTGCACGAACACCTCGGGCTCCTCAACCTGTGCCGGGCGCACCGAGCGGGCGCGCTCCAGAAGCTCCTTGAGCTTACGCTCGTCAGCGCTCTCAGATGAAGTAATGGGTGCCGGTGCGGGCTCGGGTGCCTTCGGCAGACGGGCGGGAGGAACCTCCACGGGAGCCTTCTTCGCGGCGGCGGCAACAGCGTCCTCACTATTGCCCATCAGGAAGTACGCCGCCTCATTCGAAGCGTACAGGCCCTGGTTCGCCGGGTTGTACACCCAACGCGCGGGGAAGACGACCTGCGCGGGCAGGTTCTGACGCACCGAATCCTTCAGCGCAATATCAACCTCAACGCGCCACTGGCCGTTCTCCTGCTGGCGGGTGGTCCAGTCCTGGGTTGCGTCCTCAAAACCGTAACGCTCGGAGACTTCCTCAATGCGGGCGCTCAGAGTCACGGGAATCTGCGCGGTACCCGAAGCGGAGCTGCGGCGGCCAATCTTCACGCTCTGAGCGGCACGAATAATGTGGGCACGCTCAGCAACAATCGGCCACTCGTAGCGGCGCACGCGCTCCGGCTCCCAACCGGACTCTTCAGCGATTTCCTCAACGGAGGCACCCTGACGGAAACGGGTCTGAATATCGCGCGGACCGAAGGTGCCCTTAGCGCCCAGACCGCGGGCGGGCTGAATACGGCGAGCCTTGGTGATGCTCGTGCGCAGGTTCGCGTCAATCGGCAGCAAGAAGCGGGTGCCGTCAGCAGACTCAAGCACCAGATTTTCGCCGTCATCGTGAACGCCAATCAGACGCAGTTCAAGCATGAGAACCTCCATAGGTGAACCGGACGCGTTCGTGAATGTGTTGCACGGAACGCAAACTACCTACCAGGGTACCGTGAAAGCGCGGTAAATCAGTAGCGGAGGCGGGATTTTCACCAAAAAAAGATGTACTTTTCGCACCGAAAAAGCTAAAATGTGACGCCGAAACAGTCCAAAGCCTACCCAGGATTAGACAAATAGGGTGCCAATGGTGAACAATACCTGGCATGCCGTCAGGGTTAATTACACACCAGCGGCACGTAGAGCACTCAATAAACCAGCGTGGCCTAGTCCAACACACAGCCACAGAACCAACGGAGCGTGAAAGTTTGGCAACTGATTACGATGCACCTCGCAAGCAGGACGAAGAGCAGAACGAAGAGTCCTACGAGGAGCTGAACGCCCGCCGTTCCGAGATGCAGTCCGGTGCGGTTGATGAAGACGAGAACAGCGCAGCAGAAAGCTTCGAGCTGCCCGGTGCTGACCTCTCCAACGAGGAGCTGAACGTTGTTGTGCTGCCCGCTCAGGACGACGAGTTCACCTGCGCATCCTGCTTCCTGGTGCGCCACCGCTCGCAGATTGCACGCGAAGAGGGCGGCCTGTCCTACTGCATCGAGTGCGAGGGCTAAAACTTTAGGGAAGGGCTAACACCCGCCCGACATACACCTCATGACGGGGCGAGTGCCGAGTGCACCCGCCCCGTTGAGCATGTGAAAGCGCGTATGTGAAAGTGAAAGCGCACGCAAGAACAGCGCCGCGTCGCACCCAACGCGGCACGCTGTGGCACACCATGACACGCGCTGAACGCGAACACGCAACGAAAACACCCCGCAGTAGAGCCTCAACACAGCGCGAGGTAATGGCACAGACACCCGCGAAAGGTTAGAGTATTGACCATGATGACCCCCGTAAACGTCCACATTAAGCTGCTCGACCCCGAGCTGCCCGCACCCGCCTACGCAAAGCCCGGCGACGCCGGCGCTGACCTGCGCTCCCGCATCGACTTCGAGCTGGAACCGGGCGAACGCGCCCTCGTCCCCACCGGCGTGGCAATCGCCCTGCCCGAAGGCTACGTCGGTCTGGTGCACCCGCGCTCCGGCCTGGCGATCAAGAACGGCATCACCATCGTGAACGCCCCCGGCACCGTTGATTCCGGCTACCGCGGCGAGCTGATGGTCACCCTGCTCAACACTGACAAGACCAAGTCCTTCCACGTGCAGCGCGGCGACCGCATTGCCCAGCTGGTCATTCAGAAGTACGAGCACGCGACCTTTACCGTGGTGGATGAACTGGAACAGACCGAACGCGGCTCCAGCGGCTTCGGCTCCAGCGGAATCCACTAGTCTGCTCTCACCGCGATTGCCGCACGAGAGAAGAGAAGAAACCCCCGCACCCCGCGTGCGGTGAAAGTAGGAATACCATGTTCGGATTTGGTAAGAAGAAGCGCGCCGAGGAGGCTGAAAAGGCCGCCATCGACAAGGCTGTCGCCGAAGAGATTGAGGAAACCAACGTCGAGGTTGAGGAGCTGAAGGAAGAGGAGAACTCTCCCGAGGTCATCAAGTACGACCGCGTCAACGGCCCGCACGACATTGAAGAAGTCACCGCCGAAGACCTCGAAGACTACGTCGACCTGGGTGCGCTGCGCATCAAACTGCTCGACGGCATGAACCTGCGCCTCGAAACTGACGACGTAACCGGCGCGGTGATCGCCGCAACCATCACCCGCGACGGCGCAACCCTGCAGGTGCAGGCATTCGCCGCACCGCGCACCACCGGCATCTGGGACGACATCCGTCACGACCTGACCGAGTCCGTCGCCTCCCAGGGCGGCAACGTCGAAATCTACGCCGGCGTCTTCGGTGCCGAGATGCTCACCCGCCTGCCCGCCGTCACCTCGGACGGCAAGCCTGGCGAGCGCATCGCCCGCTTCGTGGGTGTGGACGGCCCCCGCTGGTTCCTGCGCGGCGTCATCTCCGGCGCGGCTGTGCTCGGTGACGATAAGGCTGCCGCCTCCGTGGAGGAAGTATTCCGCACCGTCGTGGTGGACCGCGGCGACGACCCGCGCCCGCCGCGTGAACTGCTGCCCATGACTCTGCCCGCCGACCTGGTCGTTGCGGCTGAGGAAGAGCCCGCCGTTGAGGAAGAAACCGAGAACGAACACAGCAAGCTGCGCCCGATGCCTCGCCGCGGCCCTGAGATTACCGAGATTGGCTAATGCCTGAGTTCTCAAACTACCCGAGTGCGCTCGCGGTTCCTGAGGAGCAGATTCTTGCTCCCGGGTACCCCGAGCGCTTTCGCGTACGCCTTGCCGGACGCGTGGAGCAGGTGTGGTTGCCGACCGCCCAGGATAAGCCGATGTACCGCGCCGAGCTGGTGGTGGCTAAGTCGAAGCCTCTGCAGTGGTCGAGCCCGCTGGCGCTGATTGGTATGCCGATTGTGGAGCCGCCCGGTGAGGATTTCGAGGAGGAGTCCGAGGCCCCCGAGAAGCAGCACCATCTGAACACGGCATCTTTGGCGACCGTGGCGGTGCAGGAGCCGCACGAGGTGTCTTTCCCGCCCTATGCGCCGTTCAATCCGGGGGATAGGGTCATGCTCAAGTGGCAGGGCCAGCAGATGGTGCCCGGCGTGCATGCCGGTGCGCTACTGCGCTGTTCCGGGGTGGTGTCTGTGAGGGCGCATCAGCCGGTGATTTATAACCCGCGCTATGAGATTGTGCCGCAATTCTTTGTGGAGAAGGGAAAACATGAGCGCTGAGCAGTCTTCGACCCAGCCCGATCCGAACGCTAACCCCGCAACCAGCCCCGCAGATGCCCCGGCGCGGGAGGAGAATCAGCTGGCGCAGAGCCTGAGCGCCTCCATGGGCGCGAATATGCGCCGCACCGCTAACGGCGACGTGGATATTCTGCACGCTATTGGCGGCTGGCGCGGCCTGGTGGAATCCTCCCTGCCCGCGGTGGCGTTCCTGGTGCTGTTCACCGTGACGAAGGAACTGAACCTGTCCCTGATTGCGGCGTTGGCCGCGGCGGGCGTGTTCACGCTGATTCGCCTGGTGCAGGGTTCTAAGCTGGTGAGCGCGCTGACCGGTCTGGTGGGCGTGGCGATCTGTGCGTTTGCCGCGTACCGTACCGGTAATGCGAGCGACTACTTTGTGGTCGGTTTCTGGACGAACGGCGTGTACATTCTGGCGTATCTGCTGTCGATGCTGGTGCGTTGGCCGCTGATGGGCCTGATTTTCGCGGTCATTCGTGGTGAGGCGCTGAGCTGGCGCCAGAACCCGGTGCGTCTGCGCCAGTACATGCTGGCGACCTGGATTATTACCGTGCTGATGATGCTGCGCCTTGCCGTGCAGGTGCCCCTGTACTTTGCGAATAATGTGGAGGCGCTGGGCGCGACCCGCCTGATCATGGGTCTGCCGCTGTACGCTTTGGGCGTGTGGCTGGCGTGGCGTGTGTCGGCTCCCGAGGAGGCGCTGGTCAGCGAGGACGCCGAGGCTGAAACTGCCGAAGTTGACGGTTCAGAAAGCCGCTAACCCCACAACTTCATACATAGAAGAACTTCGTAGAAGTAGGCGAAAGCCCCGATCATCCTAAGGGTGATCGGGGCTTTCGCCTCCTCAAAAACTTACGTATAAACGCTATGCGAACAGTGCGCGGATCTGGTCCTCACCGGCAATGGTCGTGATGAAGAACAGCTCGTCGCCACCCTCAATCGCCACATCCGCACTGGGCGGGATCGGCGCGCCGTCACGCAGGATGGCGGTGAGCACCGTATCGACGGGCCACTGCACGTGGTCCACGCGGTAACCGATGACGGGGTGGTCATCCGGCACAGTGTACTCGGCAAGGGTCGCGCCGCCAGCCTGCAGGGTCAGCAGGCGCACCACGTCGCCGACTTCCACGGCTTCCTCAACGAGGGCGGTCATCAGGCGCGGGGTGGACACGGCAACGTCCACGCCCCAGGAGTCGTCAAAAAGCCACTCATTACGCGGGTTGTTCACACGCGCCACGGTGCGGGGCACACCAAACTCACTACGAGCCAGCAGGGACACCATCAGGTTTGCCTTGTCGTCACCGGTTGCGGCAACGACCACGTCCGCCTTGTTCGGGTGCACCTGGCGCAGCACGGACAGCTCGCAGGCGTCACCAATATGCCAGCGCACGCCGGGCAGATCGGCGCGTTTCTTGGCTTCGGGCTTGGAGTCGATGATGGTCACGTCGTGGCCGTTCATCATGAGCTCTTTAGCGATGGAGGCGCCCACGGAACCGGCACCAACAATGAGGACCTTCACTTACTTCTCACCTTTCGAGTGGTCACGATGGCGGCCGATGAGTTCGAGGGGGTCGGGCAGCTCCGGGGGAGTGTCACCGAGGTGGAATTCATGCTCGATGACGGGGCCGTCGTTGCGCTTCTGCTCGGCAGCTTTCTTCGGGGCGTGGTGTCGCTTGCGGTGGCCCGAGGCGGGGACGTACTCCGCCTCCGCTTCTTCGTCTTCAACGCGCGGCGGGCGGGAGAGAATGCGGGTTACTTCTGCAACGTCGTCGGTGCGCATCATAACGTGCACGCTATCGCCCTGCTGGTAGGCAGTATCGGGGCGGGGGAGCATGCCCTCACCGAAGCGGGTGATGTAGGCGATGCGCACCCCGGCAGCGTTTTCGATACTGGTCAGGGCGTGCCCTGCCCAGCCGTCGTCGAGCGGAATTTCGGTGAGCATGAGGCGGCCCGAGGGTTCACGGAAGTCGCCCTTGAGTGCCTGCTCGGGCAGCAGGCGGCGTAGCACCTGGTCGGTGGACCAGCGCACCGACGCGACCGTGGGAATGCCCATGCGCTGGAAGAACTCGGCGCGGTTCGGGTCGTACACACGCGCCACAACGTTCTTCACCTTGAACATTTCGCGTGCCACGCGGGCGGCAATAATATTCGAGTTATCGCCCGAAGAGACGGCGGCAAAAGCGTACGCCTCGGTAATACCGGCACGCTTGAGGGTGTCCTCATCGAAGCCAACACCGGTCACCAGGCGGCCCTCAAACCCCTTACGCAGCGGCTGGAACGCGCGTTCGTCCTGGTCAATGACGGCGACCGTATGCCCCGAAGCTTCCAGAGTGCGCGCCAGCATGACGCCCACGCGTCCGGCACCCATAATGACGAAGTGAGGCATACAACCCTCCGAATGTGTTGATGTTTTGTGTTGATAAGGCGTTACCGCCTACCTCTACCAGTGTAATGGGCGGGTGAGGTTCCGCGCCGAGGCTCCGTGATATTCCGTTCGCAACGCCCACAATTCGGGTGAATAAAATTGAGCTTTGAAGCCGCGACCGATAGCCTTAACAGCGTGAGGAATCGTTGGGATAAGATGCGCATCGCCCTGACCGGTCAGCCGGTCAGCACGCGAAATCTTTCGGCAGTCGCGCTGCCGAAGCGCTACGCCCTGCCTCTTTTCGGTGCCGACGGTATTTCCTCGGTCGCCTACGCCGCCGACCAGATGATCCTGACCCTTGCCGCCGCGGGTGCGTCGGCGCTCGCTTTTTCGCCCTGGATTGGTTTGGGTGTGGCGATGGTGGGTCTGCTGGTGATTGGCACCTACCGCTACAACATTAACCAGATCGCTTCCGAGGGCGATATTCAGCTGGTGCACCGCAAACTGGGTGCGCTGCCCTCGATTGTGATGGGTGCATCCTCGCTGATGGACTATACGCTCACGGTGGCGGTTTCGATGTCTTCGGCGTCCTCGTTTTTGGTGGCGCTGTACCCGCAGATTCAGGATTGGCGCACCCTCATCGCGGTGCTGCTCATTGTTGCCCTGACGCTGTTTGCGTTGCGCGGCGTGCAGCTGCTGGGCAAGATTGCGTACTGGCCGCTGTACGTGTTCTTGGCGCTGTTGGGGGTCACCCTCATCGTGGGTTGGATTCGTGCCGCCACCGGTACTCTGCCGCTGGCTGAATCGGCAACCTACGTGATTGTCCCCGAATACCAGGATTATGCCATGGAAGGCTTGGCGCTGATGTTGCTTCTGGCGCGTTCTTTCTCCGCCGGGTTGGTGGCGTTCTCGGGTGTTTCTACGATTTCTAATTCTGTGAAGTATTTCCGCCGCCCGAAGAAATATAATGCGGCGGTCACCATGATGCTGATGGGCCTGATTACTTCGGTCCTGCTGGTGAGCCTGCTCGGTTTTGCGGCGGCAACCCGCGTGCACATGGTGCACGATACGACCCGTTTCTTGTTCATTGACGGGCACACGCCGGGGGAGTACTTCCACCAGAAGCCGGCGCTGTACCAGGTGGCTTTGGCGATTTATCAGGGTGTTCCGTTCTTCGCGCAGTTGCTGGTGTTTGCCACGGTGGGCGTGCTGATTATTGCCTCGCTGACTGCGTTTACCGGCTTCCCGGTGATTGCCTCGTCGCTGGCTGATTACCAGTACCTGCCGGTGTTCTTCCGCAGCGTGGATTCGCGCGGCCTGTACGCGAACGGCGTGCTGGCGCTGTCTGCGATTTCTGTTTTCCTCACCACCGTTTTCGGTTCGGACGTGTACTCGCTGATTCAGCTGTACATTGTGGGCATGTGCCTGTCCATGGTGCTAGTGCAGCTTGCGGTGGTGCGCTACCGCATGCGCCTGCTACGTGTTACCTTGGCGCAGATGCCGCGCCGCGCCCTGCTACGCGATATTGCGGTCTCAGCGGTGGGTGTGATTGTGACCGCCGCGGTGCTGGTCATCGTCGTGGTGACGAAGTTCGCCGCCGGTGCGTGGCTCTCCCTTGGAATGATTGCCCTGATGGTTGGAGGTATGGTTGTGACTCGCCGCCACTACGATGCGGTGGATGCCGCCCTGGACATCCCCCTGAACGCCGAATCCGTTGCCGATGTGGCGGCACTGCCTTCGCGTGTGCACGCCATCGTGTACGTGGAGCGTGTGCGCCGCCCGGTGGTTCGTGCCCTCTCCTATGCGCGCGCCGGTCGTCCCTCCACGATTGAGGCACTGACGGTCAATAATGACCGCGCCGCCCTGGAAATCGTGAAGAAACGCTGGTACGCCCTCGGCATTCCGGTGCCGCTGTCGGTCATTGATTCGCCGTACCGTGACACGGTGAACGCTGTCGTCTCGTACATTCGCCGCCGCCGCAAGAAGTCACCCCGCGATATTTTGGTCGTATACCTGCCGGAATTCGTGGTGCAGCACTGGTGGCAGCGTCTTCTGCACCGCCGCACGGTGCGCCGCCTCAAGCGGGCGCTTCTACACGAGCCGGGCGTCATGACGGCAACCGTACCCTGGGCGATGCACGAGGATGAGGTGTATGATGAGATTTTTGATCAGCGTTTACACGGCGAAGAATCAACGGTAGAAGCAGAGGACTCAACGTCAGCTATCGCCCCGAAGATTACTCGTTCTGCCGGTGGTGGCCGTGAACTGATTCAGAGCAACCGCCACGCGGTGTACCGCGGCCGCCTGCACGAGGCAGACGCTACGGTGCAGGGCCGGAACAACGGGCGGAAGCGTACCGAGCGGTAGGTTTCTGCCCCGCCCGGCGCTGCGCTGTTCGCTTCGCTACTCGCTACGCAACTCACCCAAATAGCCCCTGATAGGGGCTGGACTTCGCCTTTTGCAAATGAGGAGGCGCCCATTGCGGGGCGTCGGAACCGGAGCAAAGGTACAATCCGGTGTAAAATAGTTCACATTAAGTGATTCTTTAGGAGACAATGCTGTGACTCACACTGCTACCACGCCTGCCGCCTCCAACAACGTAGACGGATACAGCGTCGGGCAGACCCTCACCGTCACCTGTGAGGCACCCGCGCACGGCGGTGCCTTCGTAGCGCGCACCGAACAGGGCGTCATCTTCGTGCGTCACGGCATCGTCGGCGAGCAGGCAGAAGTGCGCATCACCGCAATCGGCCCCAAGCGCCGATTCTACTTCGCAGACGTCATCTCCGTACCCGTACCCTCCCTGGCGCGCCGCCCCCACCCCTGGATCCAGGCGGATGCGCTCGCCACCGAAGAGGAACGCGCCGCAGCAACCGGCGTACCCGAACTGCTCGGCGGCATGGAATACGGCCACATCAGCCTGGCCGAGCAGCGACGCTACAAGACCGATATCGTTCGCACCCAAATCAACCGACTGGGCGGCCTGCCCCTCGAATCGCCCCTGCTGACCAACCTCATCGTTGAAGAGCTTCCCCTGCGCGATAACAACGAGGGCCTGTCCTGGCGTACCCGCGTGCGCTACAACGTGACCAAGGTCCGCATCCAGCCCGGCAACGAATCTGACAGCCAGAAGAACAGCGGCAAGAAGAGCCCCGCCGTCACTTGGCGCATCGGCATGCACCCCTACCGCGCCTCCCAGCCCGTGCCGGTTATCGACTTTCCCCTCGCCGCACCCGAACTGCGCAACCTGCAGCTTGAGAAGCTGAACCTGCGCGGCGTACGCGAAGTAGAAGCAACCGTCTCCTCCCGCGGCAGGATTCTCCTGCAGTTCATCGTCGACCCGCGCTTCTCCATCGAAGAAGTCGCCCACGACATCGAACAGCAGGCAGCCGACGCCTGGGGGCTACTCGCCAAGCGCAAAATCTCCCTCTTCTTCACCCCGCAGTCCACCTCCAACGGCAAACCCAAACGCGGCCGCCCCGGCTCCTCCCACAGCCCCTACCGCCGCGTACCCGAAGGCGACCAGCTGCTCGGTGCAGGCCTGCGTTCCGTCACCGAAGAAGTCACCTTCGGCTCCCGCCGATTCAGCTACCAGGTATCCGCCGGCGGCTTCTGGCAGATTCACCGCGCCGCCCCCTCCACCATGGTCGGAACCATGCTCACCATGCTCCGCCCGCAGGAAGGCGAATGCACCCTCGACCTGTACGCCGGCGCGGGCCTGTTCACCGCCGCGCTCGCGGATGCCGTGGGTGCAACGGGTACCGTCGTCAGCATTGAGGGTTCCCCGGTGACCCATAAGGATGCGCGCTCGAACTTCGCGCCGGATGGTTGCTCCCGCACCGAGAACTCGGCGGACACCCGCATTGAGGTGATTCGCGGTGATGTGGCACGCCACCTGGTGGACCTGAAGACTGCCCTTGAGTTTGGTGAAATCCCCGCCATTGATGCGGTGGTCCTTGACCCCTCCCGTGAGGGTGCGAACCGAACCACCCTGGAACGCCTGGATGCGCTGGACCCCAAGCGTATTCTGTACGTGGCGTGCGACCCGGCATCCCTGGGTCGTGACACCGGTATTTTGCGTGAGCTGGGTTGGGACATGGTGCAGCTTCGGGCGTTTGATATGTACCCGAATACGCATCATGTGGAGTCGGTGGCGCTTTTTGAGCGTGCTCCGGCGAAGCCTCGTCCGCGCCGCCGCCGCACCAAGTAGCGGGCAACAAGTAGCGCATAGCTAGTCGCCGTAACAAAGAAGCAAATAATCGCCGTGTTGGGCGGGTTGGGCTGTTCACCGGCCTGCCCACTAGGGGTTATTTCAGGCTGTTTTCGCTCAACCCAGTGCGTCTTGCTCTGCGGGCGCATAAATCTGCTTTTTGGCACTGTAAACGGTAGAATCATTGAAGAACCAACGCACGGAATGAGCCGTGCCCCGACCTTGAGGAGTGTGGGTGTATGCCCGCTGAAAACGCATTGCCGCAGGAGGAGACCCCGAATAGCGCCGCCGGTGGCGCACCCACCGCAGACTACAGCCTTGGCGATGGCGCCACCGCTAAGTTGCTCCCGGGTATTCAGTCTCCGGCGGATCTGCAGAACCTCAGCTACGAGCAGCTGGAGGAGCTCTCTAAGGAGATCCGCCAGTTCATCGTGACGAATGTGTCGGCGACCGGCGGTCACTTGGGCCCGAACCTGGGCGTTGTGGAGCTGACCCTCGGCATTCACCGTGTTTTTGAATCTCCCAAGGACGAGATTCTTTTCGACACCGGCCACCAGTCCTATGTGCATAAGCTGGTGACTGGTCGTCACGCGTTTAAGACTCTGCGTCAGAAGGGTGGCCTGTCGGGTTACCCGGATCGCGGCGAGTCTAAGCACGACATTATTGCTTCTTCGCACGCCTCCAGCTCGATTTCGTGGGCTGACGGTATTTCTCGCGCGCACAAGCTCAATGGTGAAGATGACCGCTACACCGTGGTTCTTATTGGTGACGGCGCGCTGACCGGCGGCATGGCGTGGGAGGCAGTGAACAATATTGCTGCCGACCGCACCCGCAAGGTCGTGATTGTGGTCAACGATAACGGCCGCTCCTACGCGCCGACCATTGGCGGTTTCGCGAACCAGCTGTCTGAGCTCAAGCACGGTGTGCAGCAGCAGGTGGATCGTGTGCGCCTCGATCACCGCTATGACAAAGCCCTGGATGCGGTGCGTATTGGCCTGCAGCGTGGCGGTCCCGTCGGCCAGATGGTGTACCGCGGCCTGCACGGCATGAAGGCAGGCATTAAGGACGTCGTCGTACCCAAGGGCATTTTTGAAGACCTGGGCATGAAGTACGTGGGCCCCATTGACGGTCACGACCAGCAAGCTGTGGAGAACGCACTGACCGCGGCAAAGAACTATGCTGGTCCGGTGATTGTGCACGCCATTACCGAGAAGGGCCACGACTACGCGCCCGCCCGCGCGAATGAGGACGACCAGTTCCACGCGGTGGGCCAGATTGACCCGCTGACCGGTGAGGATGTCTCTGCCAGCACCTCCGAGTCATGGACCGGTGTCTTTGGCCGCGAAATCGCAGATATTGCGGATGAGCAGGAGAACATCGTCGGTATTACCGGTGCGATGCTTATTCCCGTGGGTCTGCGTGAATTCCAGAAGCGCCACCCCGAGCGCGTTATTGACGTGGGTATCGCTGAACAGCACGCCGTGGCGATGAGCGCCGGCCTGGCGTACGGCGGTATGCACCCGGTGGTTGCCCTCTACGCAACCTTCCTGAACCGCGGCTTTGACCAGTTGCTCATGGATGTTGCCTTGCACAAGGCGGGCGTGACCGTGGTGCTGGACCGCTCCGGCATTACCGGCCCGGACGGCGCAAGCCACCACGGCATGTGGGATTTGGCGATGCTGCAGTTCATCCCGGGTCTGCACCTGGCGGCTCCGCGTGATGGCGCGACCCTGCGCGAAGAGCTGCGTGAGGCTGTAGCTATCAACGACGCACCGACCGTGATTCGCTACCCGAAGGGCTCCGTGGGCGAGGACATTCCCGCCCTGGAGCGTCGCAGCGACGGTGTGGACGTGCTGGCACGCACCGGTGAACCCCACCCGGAGACCGGTCAGCGTGACGTATTGTTCGTTGCCGTGGGCGCTATGGCTCGTGTGGCTCTGGAAGCTTCGAAGGTGCTTGCCGCCGAGGGTATCCAGTCCACCGTGGTTGACCCGCGCTGGGTGATGCCGGTGCCGTCTTCGGTCATTGAGTTGGCTCGTGATCACCGCATTGTGGTGACCATTGAGGACGGCGTGCGTTCCGGCGGTGTGGGTTCGCACATCCGCCAAGAAATGCGTGCGGCTGGTGTGGATACCGCGCTGAGCGAGCTGGGTCTTCCGTCGGAGTTCATTCCGCACGCTTCTCGCGAGCAGATTCTGGAGGAGGTCGGCCTGACCGCGGAGACCATTATCAAGGATTTGCGTGCGCAGCTGGCTGGCGATAAGGTGCCGTTCGCTCGTGAAGAGGGCCAGAAGCCGCGCCACACCCGCTAAGCACGCCCGCTAAGCGGTCGTGTACCTGGATGTGCCGCCTGAGCTTCTCGCAGTAGCGCGTCGCAATAGCAGGCGCTCAGCGACAAACCAAGAAGCCCTGCCCATCGATCGTGATGGGCGGGGCTTTGCTACACGTATTCTAAGCTGCCGGTTTTAGGAATTGTTAGTAGTGCCGCTGACGAAAAGCTTGCCGCCCTTCTCCTGCACCGGGTAGCTGGTCAGGGGTGCCTCCGCAGGGCCCTGCACGACCGAGCCGTCAGCTACAGCAAACTCGGATCCGTGGCAGGGGCACACGATACGGTTGGAGTCCTGAACCTGCACCTGACAGCCCTGGTGGGTACAGACGGTGCTGAACGCCTTGTATTCGCCTGAAGACGGCTGGGAGACGATAACGGTCGTGGAGCCGTGGGTCAGACGTGCTGCCTTACCCACACCCACTGCGGAGGCGGAACCTACCTCAACGGTGCCTTCGGGTGCGGTGACGTTGGAGTCACCCTCAGCGCAGGATGCGAGCAGCGCACCGGATGCGACGGCACCGGTGATAAGGGTTGCGCGGCGGGAAAAGACGCGCGCAGAAGATTCAGCCGCTGCGGTGTCGACTGCGTTAGATTCAGTTGCGTTAGATGCGACGGCGGCAGATGCAGTGGGGGAGGCGCATGCCTTCTGAGAGCGGCAGCATCCGTTAGGTGCGGGCATGGTGGTTCCTTTCGTGTACTCTCTCCACCCTATGCCGGTTTGGGATAAAAATCGAATGAGAGCAGGCTAAGCTT
>ENA-OWLX01000247-OWLX01000247.1-metagenome-genome-assembly--contig:-NODE-247-length-18484-cov-6.931684_pt1 | contig 18484 bp, 18 predicted proteins | sample MGYA00245351_ERZ651106 | MGnify/ENA primary metagenome ERZ651106 (study PRJEB26857, sample SAMEA4031768) | metagenome | biome: human; feature: oral; material: saliva | place: Philippines | collected 2014... | reverse complement strand
TGAGCATTATGGTATAAAGAAAGAAAAGAAGTCTTCTTTTTTTCAGAGAAGACGACTAAAAAAAGAAAAAAAGATGACTGCCACTGATCCTGCCAGTGAAATAGAAGATGATCAGTTATGGTATATTAATAAAAAATACAGATAGGAGTTACTATGGAATATTCAAAAGTCATACAATCAAGACGAAGCATACGTAAATTTAAGCAAAAGAAAGTGGATATTGAGACAATTAAAGAGATTGTGAATGATGCAAGAGAGGCACCGAGCTGGAAAAATTCACAGACATCACGCTATTATATTTGTTATTCTTTATCATTTATTCAAAAAATTAGAGAAGCTTTAGGTGAAGTAAATCGGCATAAGATAAATGATGAGACGGTACTCATTGTTTGTAGCTTTGTGGCTAATAAGGCCGGATTTAATAAAGAAGGTAAAGCTGATAATGAAGCCGGTAATGGCTGGGGCTATTACGATAATGGACTTTCTACAATGATTTTACAGCTCTCTGCTAAAGATAGAGGTCTTGATACCCTGGTTATGGGGATTAGAGATGAAAATAGGATCAGAGAAGTACTGTCTGTCAATGATGATGAAATCATCACCTCTGTTATTGCAGTAGGATATCGTGATATTAATCCTTCTCAGCCATTAAGAAAAGAATTGAATGAAATAATAAAAATAGTTTAGGAGATAATATGTTAAAGAAGATTAAGATATATACAAATATTGCTAAGATAGAAAATCCTGAGAATCCAAAAATTGAAATTGAACAGAAACTGACTATTAATGATGATGGAAAGATTATTTTCAGTTCATCATTAATGGGAGATGGGAAAGGGCATTATCAGAAAGGAAGAAAAGAGGAATTTTCTATTGAACAGGAGACAGTAAAAGAGATATTCAGTTATGTTGAAGAATATTTCAAGGATAAGCCTGTTTATGGAATTATTCCGGGATTTGGTATGTTTGAGCTTGATTTACAGGATAGTCATAATAATTATCATAATTATTATGGAGCTATCAGTGGTGAACATAATGATGTTACCGAATATATTCGGCATCGTATTTTTATTAAAGATTTAATACTTCTAGGATAAATACCTTAAAAAGATTGACGACATTTTTAATTCATAATAAAATAAAACAAGTAAAGGAGTAATTTATTATGACTTATAGAAGAGTACTGTTAAAAATCAGTGGAGAGGCACTATCCGGCAGTCAGGGATTTGGCTTAGAAGCTGAAATGGTGAATAATATTGCCAGACAGATATCTGAAGCTAAGAAAACAGGAGTTGAGATGGCTGTTGTTTGTGGTGGAGGAAACTGGTATCGTGGTGCAACAGGAGCTCAGCTTGGCATGGAAAGAGCTCAGGCTGATTATATGGGGATGCTGGCTACGATTATGAACGGCTTGGCTCTTCAGAATGCTTTAGAAGCATTAGGTGAAGAGACAAGAGTTATGACAGCTATTTCTATGAATGAGGTGGCTGAACCTTATATTCGAAGAAGAGCTGTTCGTCATTTAGAAAAAGGACGGATTGTTATTTTTTCAGCCGGTACCGGTAATCCATATTTTACAACTGATACGACAGCTGCCTTACGTGCGGCAGAAATTAATGCTGATGTTATTTTAATGGCAAAAAATGGTGTAGACGGTGTTTATTCTGCTGATCCTAAACTTGACAAAGATGCTTTTAAATTTGATAAACTGACTTATTTTGATGTATTGAATAAAGATTTAAAAATTATGGATCAGACAGCAATTACTTTATGTAAAGACAATGATATTAAACTTTGTGTATTTAATATGCAGGAAGAAGGAAATATAAAAAAAGCTTGTGAAGGAAATGTAGAAGGAACAATTATATATCGTAAAAAGGAGAATAATAATGGATGATGAAATGATTCTGCTGGAAACAGAAGAAAAAATGGAAAAAACAATTAAGGCTTATAAGAATGAGCTTGTTAATATTAGAACAGGACGTGCTAATCCTTCAATGCTTGATCGTGTTATGGTTGATTATTATGGTTCACCTACACCATTAAATCAGATTTCCGGTATCTCTGTTGTTGAGGGCAGACAGCTTCTTGTTAAGCCTTATGATAAAAGTTCTATGAAAGATATTGAAAGAGCTGTCTATGAAGCTGATTTAGGTCTAACACCTCAAAACGATGGAGCAGTTATACGTATTAATATTCCTCCTCTTACTGAGGAAAGACGTAAAGAGCTTGTTAAGCAGGTAAAGAAATTAGCTGAAGAAGCAAAAATCGCAATTAGAAATCAGAGACGAAAAGCTAACGATTTAGTAGAAAAAGGCGAAGATGAAGATGCTGTTAAAGAAGGTAAAAAGGACATTCAGAAGCTGACGGATAAGTTTATTCAGGAAATTGATGATATTACTAAGGATAAAGAAAGTGATTTAATGACAGTATAATTAAAAAGGGGATCTCACTTCAATAAAGTGAAATCCTTTTTATTGTTTTGATAATTGAATGCAATATGTTATAATCGCATAGAGGTATTATAAAATGTTATTAAGAAGAAAAACTGATAATTATGAATTAGATAAAAATAATATTCCTGCTCATATTGCTTTTATTATGGATGGTAATGGAAGATGGGCTAAGAAAAGAAAAATGCCCCGTACTTATGGTCATCATGAAGGAACTAAAACCATTCGTACTCTTGCTTTAGAGGCTAATCGTTTAGGTGTGAAGGCAATGACTGTTTATGCTTTTTCAACTGAAAACTTTAAAAGAGATAAATCTGAGGTAGATTATATTTTTAAGCTTCCAAAGGAATTCTTTAATCTTTATTTAAAAGAACTAATAGAAAATAATGTTCAGATTTTAATGATTGGTCATTTAGATTTGGCACCGGCAGAAACACAGAAAATTATTAAAAATGCTATGGAAGCAACAAAAAAGAATACAGGATTAAAACTTGTTTTTGCTTTTATTTATGGCGGCAGAGATGAGATTCTTGAAGCAGTTAAAAAGACTGCTCAAGAATATAAAGATCACAAAATTGGTCTTGATGATATTAATGAGAGTTATTTTGAAAGACACTTAATGACATCCGGCTTGCCTGATGTTGATCTGATGATCAGAAGCAGCGGAGAATCCCGTCTTTCAAATTATTTATTATGGCAGCTGAGCTATAGTGAACTAATGTTTGTAGATACATTATGGCCTGATTTTGATGAAAAGGAGCTTCATAAATGTATTTATTATTATCAGCAGAGAGAAAGAAGATTTGGAGGTGTAATAAAGTAATGAAACAAAGAATTATCACTGCAATTGTTTTAATTGCTTTATTTGTTCCTTGTCTTGTATTAGGAGGAATTCCATTTGCTTTGTTGATGGTTTTTATTGGCTGTATGTCTACATTTGAATTATTAAGCATTTGTAATCATCCTAAAGCTAAGATTTATCTTTATCCTTTGATAGGATTATATCTTTTGCTTTCACTATTACTTCCTTCAACACTCTTAGTACCTTCTGAATATATTATGCTTTTTCTGCTTATTTTAGTTATATGCGGAGTATTTGATGCTTCTATGTCAATGAATAGATTATCCTATTATTTTATGGCATCAACATTGGTTGCTTTTGGTATTCATATGACTTATCATATGCGTATGAATTTATCTGTTCATTATCTTGTTCTTTTGGCTTTTGCGACTTTAGGTGCCGATACGGGTGCTTATTTTGCAGGACGTACATTTGGCAAGCATAAGCTTAATGTGCGTTTATCACCTAATAAGACTGTTGAAGGGAGTATTGGCGGGATAATTTTAGGCGGTCTTTTGGGAAGTGCCTATGGAATTTTAGTGAAACTTTCTTTACCTATATATATTATTATACTGATTTCATTTGTATTGGCTTCTACAGGACAAATTGGTGATCTGACTTTTTCCAGTATTAAACGTACTTTTGAAGTTAAAGATTATTCACAGATATTTCCCGGACATGGCGGTGTATTAGATCGCTTTGATTCTATTATATTCAATGCAATGGTATTGGGAATTTTACTTCATTATCTGCCATTATTGTTTAATTTTAAAATTTAAGGAGTTTTCTTATGAAAAAATTATGTATTCTTGGTGTAACAGGATCAATCGGTACACAGAGTATTGAAGTTGTTTTAGGGCATCCTGAGCTATTTACCATCACTGCTATAAGCTGTGGTAGAAATATTCAAAAATGTGAAAAAATAATGAATCAGCTTCAGATTCCACATATCTGTGTGCAAGAAGAAAAGGATTATAAATATTTAAAAGAGAAATATCCTGATAAATCTTTTTATTTAGGTTCTGAAGGCATGATTAAGATTGCTTCTTTAAATGAAGTAGATATTGTATTAAATGCGGTTGTAGGGTTTGCTGGCTTGTTGCCAACAATTGAAGCAATTAAAGCCGGAAAGGACATTGCAATTGCTAATAAAGAAACATTGGTAGCAGCGGGGCATATCATTATTTCTCTTGTGAAAGAATATCAGGTTAAGATTCTTCCTGTTGATAGTGAACACAGTGCTATCTGGCAGTCACTATATGGAAGATCACATAATGAAATAGATAAGATTATACTAACCTGCAGCGGAGGGAGCTTTAGAGATAAAAGCAAAGAAGAACTTAGGAATGTTACTGTTGAGCAGGCTTTAAAACATCCTAACTGGAATATGGGAGCAAAGATTACAGTTGACAGTGCTACCTTGTTTAATAAAGGATTAGAGGTTATTGAAGCAAAATGGCTCTTTGATGTTGATTATGATCAGATAGAAGTGCTTATTCATCCTGAGAGTATTATCCATTCTATGGTTGAATTTAAGGATCATGCAATTATTGGACAATTAGGGACTCCCGATATGAAACTGCCTATTCAATATGCCCTAACTTATCCTGGAAGAGATAATCTTATCGGAAGTGAACGGTTAGATCTAACAAAGACAAACGGATTACATTTTTATTATCCGGATACAGCCAGATTTCCTGCTTTAACATTGGCTTATGAGGCAGGCAGAAGGGGAGGCAGTATGCCTTGTGTGTTAAATGCTGCCAATGAACAGGCAAATAGTTATTTTAGAGAAGGGAAAATTCGTTTCCCGGATATTTATGATTTGGTCAGACAAGCTATGTATGCTCATCAGGCTATTGATCAGCCAACTCTTGATGAGCTTTTAGAAATAGATGAGAGTACCAGATTGTTTGTACAAAAGAAAGTGAGATTGATGAATGCAGATTATTATTAATATTATTGTTTTTATATTGGTTTTAGGAACTATTGTTACCATTCATGAGTTTGGTCATTTTATTGCCGCTAAATTTTTTCATGTTTACTGTGGTTCTTTTAGCATTGGCATGGGCCCAAAAATCTTTTCTAAGCAAGGAAAAGAAACTGCTTTTGAATTACGTGCTTTACCAATAGGAGGATTTGTTACTATGGCAGGAGAAACTGATCAGGAAGAAAATGATCAGTTTAAAGATGTACCATTAGAAAGAACTCTAAAAGGAAAGAAAACATATCAGAAATTAATTATATTTTTAGCAGGTATTTTTATGAATTTTGTATTAGCTATTGTTATTATGCTAATACTTAATTTAACAGTAGGTGTGTTGCCTGTTAATAAAGCAACAGTCGGTTCAGTTGTAAAGAATACACCGGCAGCTATTTATGGCTTAAAGAAAGGTGATACAATCACAAATATAGAATGTGATGCATCAAAGAAGAGCTACGTTATTTCAAGCTTTAATGATTTAAACAATGATCTTACGAAGAAAGCTTTAAATGTTACTGAAGATACTATTAGTATTGATGTTACTGTAACACGTGATAATCAATCAGTTGTTATTCCAATGAAAGTATCATATGATAAAAATGCAGGGCGTTATACAATAGGCTTTATTCATGCAACAAGACGTATGAATTTCACAGAAAGCATTAGAGAAACATTTAAAGAAATTGGAACTATGTCTGTAGCTATCTTTACCGCATTACGTAAGCTGGCTCTTAATTTTAGTTCTACAGTAAAGCAGATGAGCGGACCAATAGGTATTTATCAGATCACTGCCCAGGTAACTCAGTCAGGTCAGATTGCGAATCTCTTTTATTTGATGGCACTGCTATCTGTGAATATTGGAGTCTTTAATCTATTGCCTATACCGGGCTTGGATGGTGCCCAGGCGTTATTTGCGATTATTGAAGGAATTATAGGCAGAGAACTGCCTCAGAAAGTTAAATTCGGTTTACAGATTGCCGGCATGGCTTTGGTTTTAGCCTTAATGCTGATTGTTACTTTTCAGGATATTGGAAGATTATTTCGTTAAAGGAACTTAGGTTCCTTTTTCAAGGGAGTGAGAAGATGAATTATTTAGAAATATTATTAAAACAGCTTCATTTACAGGATGATGCCTATTTTGATCAGGCTTATTTAAGAAAAGTTAAGGTGAGAAAAGATGGTCACTATACATTTATTATTGATACAGAGACTTTATTGCCTTTGGATAATGTTTTAAAACTGATTGATTCTAAAGAACAGTTTCCATACCCTTGTGAATTTATCTTTGAAGCTAAAGAGGATATAAAACAGAATACTATTTTAGAGTATACTTTTTATATTATTAATGAATTGGGAAAGAAATATCCGGAATTAAAAAATATTAGTTCTTCTTCCTATAGTTATCAGGATGGCCTTTTAACTATCAAGGCTGTTTCTGATCTGCAAAAAACACAGATAGAAGAGCTTCAATCCTCAATTATTCATTATTTCCATCGTTTTGGTATAAATATTGGCTTATTGATAACAGTAGATAATCAGAATGAAAATTATAATGCCTTAGTTGAAGAGATGACACAGGATAATCTGGTATTAGTAGAAAAAGATAAATTAGAAAAGGCTAAGTCATCTGCACATAATACGCCGATAAATAATTATCGAAGCTACAAGAAAGATTACCAGACAATCAGGCTTAATGAAATTGATTCAACAATGCGAGATGTTATGATTGAAGGCTATTGCTTTAGATCGGAAACAGTTACTACACGCAAAGGGAAAGATATTCAAACACTCTATATTACTGATTATACGGATAGTATTATGGTTAAGCGGTTTGAAGATAAAAATAGAAATACTAAAGATGAAATGGGCAAAGTTGCTAAAGGTGGAGTATGGATGATTATTAAAGGAACTTTGGAATTCGATACTTTTGCCAAAGAGCAGATTATTATTGCCAGAGAAGTAAATATTGAAGAGACCCCACCTGCTAAAGCGCCTGAATCAAGACGTGATCATGCTAAGAAGAAGCGTATTGAACTGTCAATTCATACTAATATGTCTACATTAGATGGTGTTGGTAATGTTAATGATTATATTCAGACAGCATTAAGGTTCGGACATGAGGCACTTGCTATTACTGATCGGGGGAATGTTCAGGCTTTCCCGGATGCGGCATTATCTGCAAAAGGAAAAGATATTAAGCTTATTTATGGTGCCGAATTAAATATGATTGATATAGATTTTAAGAGTGTCTTTAATGAAAAATCTATTCCTTTTAATGATATGACTTATGTTTCATTTGATTTGGAGACAACGGGTTTATCACAAATTGAGGATTATATTACTGAGTTTGGTGCTGTTAAGATACGTAATGGAATGGTCATTGATCGTTTTCAGTCTTTTGTTAAATCTCCAAAACCGATTACTCATCGTATTACAGAACTTACAAGTATTACTAATGAGATGATTAAGGCTGCACCTGTTATTGAAGATCTTATGCCTCGTATTTTAGAGTTTTTTGGAGATGATCTTTTAGTTGCTCATAATGGACGATTTGATATTGGAATGTTAAATATGGCTTTATCTCGCATGGGACAGTCATCAATTAGTAATACATGGGTAGATTCATTGCCATTAGCACGTCATCTTATACCAATGATGAGATCTTATCGATTAGGTGCAGTATGCGGATTTTATAAAATTGCTTATAATGGAGAAGAAGCTCATCGAGCTGATTATGATGCTGAAGTATTAGGAATGGCTTTTGATGCAATGATAGATGATATGAAAAAGCGTTCCTTAAAAAATATTAATGAACTTAACAGTCTTCCTTTAGAAGATGCTTATAAACATGCTTTTCCATATACTATTGATATTCTTGCTAAAAATCAGAAAGGTTTAAAGAACTTATACAAGATTATTTCTTTAGCTTCTACTGTATATTTTTCAAGAAATGCTCGTATTCCTCAGGATGAGTTAATAAAATATCATGAAGGATTGCTGTTTGGGACTTCAGGCATTAATTCTAGAGTCTTTGAAATTGCTGCTACAAGAAATGAAGAAGAGTTAAGAGAAGAACTTCGTTTCTATGATTATGTAGAAATACAGCCACTTATAGATGCACAATGTTATGTTGAACGAGGACGCTTTGAATCATTAAAAGAGGTTGAAAAGATTTACTCAAGAATTATTGATTGTGCAAAAAAAGAAAATAAGATTATTGTTGCTACGGGAGATGTTCACTTCATTCATCCTACAGATAAAATTTATCGTGATGCTTTTATTTCTAATCCTAAGCTTCAGATTGAAGGAAGACCTCATCCTTTATGTGTCAGAACAAATCCTCATGCTTTAACGCCGGACTGCTATTATCGTACAACTGAAGAAATGCTGGAGTGCTTTCCTTATTTGAGCGAAAAAGATACTTATCAGTATGTGGTGACTAATACTCATAAGATAGCTGAAAGTATTGATAAAAATGTTGAAGTTGTTAAGTCCGGTTTATATTCTCCATTTATTGAGAATGTTAATGAAAAGTTTAGGGATCTTTGTAATAAAACAGCACATGAAACCTATGGAGATGTTTTACCTGAAGAAGTAAAAACACGATTAGATTTTGAGGTAGATAATATTATTAAACATAGTTTTGCGGTTATTTACTATATTTCAGCAATGCTTGTTCACGAGTCTAATAATGATGGATATCTTGTTGGATCAAGAGGATCAGTCGGTTCCTCTTTTGCAGCTACTATGTCCGGTATTTCTGAAGTTAATCCATTACCGCCTCATTATCATTGTCCTAACTGCCGTTATTCTGAATTTACAAATAGTGTTGCTAATGGCTTTGATCTCCCTGATAAAAAATGTCCGGTATGCGGAACCTATATGAAAGGTGATGGACATAATATTCCTTTTGAAACCTTTTTAGGTTTTAATGGTGATAAAGTTCCTGATATTGATTTAAACTTTTCCGGAGAATATCAGCCTAAAGCTCATGAATTTGTTAGAAAAATGTTTGGCAGTGATCATGCTTTTAGAGCGGGAACTATTGCTACTGTAGCTGAAAAGACAGCTTATGGCTATGCAAAGGCATATGCTGAAAGAATGGAAATTGATTCTACGATCAGAGGAGCAGAGCTGCAAAGAATAGCTGATGGCTGTCAGGGTGTTAAGAGAACAACCGGGCAGCATCCGGCAGGAATTATTGTTATTCCGGATAGCATGGAAGTATTTGATTTTACGCCATATCAATATCCTGCTGATGATGTTAATGCTTCATGGCGTACAACACATTTTGATTTTCATAAGATTCATGATAATGTTTTGAAATTTGATATTCTAGGCCATGTTGATCCTACTGTAACAAGGAGACTACAGGACTTAACTGGCGTTGATCCAATGACTATTCCAACTAATGATCCATATGTTATGAGCTTATTTAGAACAAGTGATGCTTTAGGTGCTGATTTATCTTATATGAATTGTAAGAGTGGAGCGATTGGATTGCCTGAGTTTGGAACTAGATTTGTTCGTTCAATGCTAGAAGCAACTCAGCCAAAATCATTTAGTGATCTTGTGATTATATCAGGGCTTTCACATGGTACGGATGTTTATTTAGGTAATGCTGAGACTCTGATTAAAACAGGAACTTGTACATTATCAAATGTTATTGGATGCCGAGATGATATTATGGTTTATCTGATAGAGAAAGGTCTTCCTAATAAAGATGCTTTTGATATTATGGAAACTACTCGTAAAGGAAAGGCAGCAAAGGTATTTCCTGAAAAAGGGTATGTTGAATTAATGAAAAAACATAATGTTCCTCAATGGTATATTGATTCTTGTTTAAAGATTAAGTACATGTTCCCTAAGGCTCATGCAGCAGCTTATGTTTATTCTGCTTTACGAATTGCATGGTGGAAAGTTTATTATCCGAGAGAATACTATACAGTCTATTTTACAACAAGATGTGATGCTTATGAGATTGAAACATTGATTCAGGGTAAGCAGGCAACATTGGCGCGGTATGAAGAGATACTGAAATTAAAGTCAGATAATAATGCTTCTAATAAAGATGAAGCACTTATTACTGTCTTTGAGGTTGCTATGGAAATGTTTGATCGAGGATATAGATTTACTAATATTTCTTTGGAAAAAAGTGATGGACATCAGTTTAGATTAGATCCTGATGATTACAGATCAATTATTCCTCCATTTACTTCTATTGAAGGATTAGGTGATTTTGTAGGGGACAGTATTGTTTCTGCAAGAAGGGAACATGAGTTCACTTCTATTGAAGATGTAAAAGGTCGTACTCGCTTATCTAATACACATTTAGATATATTAAAGGCTATGGGAGTTTTTGATCATTTATCTGAAAGTAATCAATTAAGTATATTTGACTTATAGAATAACTTATGATATATTGTGGTTGTAATAAGTAACACACGAGAGGGGAGCCCTCTCGTTCTTTATTGAAAAGGAGAATTTATGATTGAAGAGATCAGACAGGCACTTTTACCAATAATAGAATCATATGACTGTTATTTGGATGATCTTGTTTATGAACAAGAGAAAAATGATATGTATCTCAGAGTATTTATTGAAAAAAATGAAGGTTCTTTAGATATGGATACTTGTACTGCAGTCAGTGAAGCAGTGAGCGAAAAGCTGGATGAGATTGATATAATTAAAGATGAATATTATCTTGAAGTTTCATCTCCAGGAATTGAAAAGCCTTTAAGAAGCTTAGCAGAAATTCAAAAGCATACAGGAGACTATGTCCATATGGAACTTAAGCAGACTGTTAATGGGTTAAGTGAGATTGAAGGTATCTTGGAAGAAACAGAATCACAAATTAAAGTTCAGTATTTTGTAAAAGGTGTAAAAAAGCACCTTGTAACAGAGTATGAAAATATAAAATTTATGAGATTAGCCGTTAAGTTTTAAGGAGGAGAAGGAATGGCTGTAAAGAAAACAAAAGCACCGAAATTTATTGATGCTTTAAATTTATTAGAACAGGAAAGAGGAATTGAAAAAGCAACTGTATTAGATGCTTTAAAAGAATCTCTAGAAAAATCTTATAAGAAGAACTATTCAGGTACAGAATCTATTGTTAATGTTGAAATAGATTATGAAACAGGGGATATTCATCTTTATGAAATCAAGAATGTTGTAGATGATGTCATGGATGAAGATTATGAGCTTTCTGAAGAAGAAGCAAAGGAAATTAATCCTGATTATAAAGTAGGAGATCAGGTGATTACAGAAGTATCTCCCGAAGTATTTGGACGATTAGCTGCTATTCAGACAAAACAACTTTTAAGACAGAAAATCAGAGAAGCGGAAAAGGAAGCTTTATACAATGAATATGTTAATAAGAAAGATGATATTATTAATGGCTTAGTTGAAAGAGTGGAGCCTCGCTTTGCGATTATTGATATTGGAAAGACAGGTGCATTATTACCTTTAAATGCTCAGATTCCAGGAGAAAAGCTTTTTGAAGGACAGCATTTAAAGGTTTATGTAAATGATGTAGAGAGAGGAACAAAAGGAACGCATATCGGTGTTTCCAGAGTTGATCCGGGTCTTGTCAAAAGATTATTTGAAATGAATGTTCCTGAAATCTATGATGGAACTGTAGAGATCAAAAGTGTATCAAGAGAAGCTGGTGAGCGCAGTAAAATTGCTGTTTATACTGATAATCCCAATATTGATCCGATTGGATCTTGTGTAGGACCTAAAGGAACACGTGTAAGAACGGTTGTTACTGAATTGAATGGTGAGATGATTGACATCATTGCTTATGATGAAGATCCTATTCTTTATATTTCTAATGCTTTAGCACCGGCTAAAGTAACAAAAGTAAAGATTAATCAAAAAGATAATAGTGCTTTAGTTATTGTTCCCGATGATCAACTTTCATTAGCCATCGGTAAAAAAGGTCAGAATGCAAGACTGGCGGTAAGATTAACCGGCTGGAAGATTGATATCAAGTCTGTAACAGAAGCTTCAGAACAAGGCATTTCTTATGATAATGATGAGAGTTTTAATGAAGAATTATTAGAAGTATTTAAACCTGAAGAAGAGATAAATGAAGAAGCTTTTATAGTAGAAGAGCCAAAACAGGAATCTTTATCTGAAGAAAGACAACCAAAGAAAGCAAAAAAAGCACCTATTAAACATGAAACTGCTGAAAGTGAAGAAGCAATAAAATTAAAAGAAGAGCTTGAAAATACAGAAAATCAGGATGATGATTATGTTAAAGTATTTACTGCTGATGAAGAGATTGAAGAAGAAACCGAACCGGAATATGATCCAAAATATGATGAAGATATCGACTATGATGAATATGATAAATATTATGAATAAGGGGTCTTTATGAAAAAAATTCCATTAAGAAGATGTGTTGTGACACAGGAACGTCTGCCAAAGAAAGAACTTATCCGGGTTGTTAAAAATAAAGAAGGAGAAATTTTTGTGGATGTAACAGGCAGGCAAAATGGGCGTGGAGCTTATCTAAAGAAGTCTCTTGAAGCTATTGAGTTAGCAAGAAAAAAACATATTTTAGATCGTGTTTTAGAAATACAGATACCGGAACAAATTTATGAGGAGTTAAAATCTCATGTTAAATAAACAGATTTATAATACGCTAGGATTAGCAGTCAGAGCGAAATGTCTTGTTACTGGAGAAAGCGTCCTGGTCGGTATTAGAAATAAAAGCATTAAGCTTGTGATTATAGCTAATGATGCAAGTGAAAATACAAAGAAAAGAATGATTAATAAATGTAATTACTATCAGGTTGAATATATTTTATTTAGTGACAGTGATTCATTATCTCAGGCAATTGGTAAAAGCAATCGAATGGCTATAGGAATTACTGAGAAAGGCTTTGCAAACAAATTAATCAATTCATTAAGGGGGTTAAGTGATGGCAAAGAAGAACAAAAAGAAATTTCCGAATACAAAGAAAGTGAACAGCTCAAATGATAATTCAAAGAAAAACAATAAATTATTAAATGATGGCATTGTTGAGTATGAAGAAGGTATTACAGTAGATGAGCTTTCGGGACTTATTGGACAGACACCGGCAAATATTATTAAAGTCTTATTTATGTTAGGAACAATGGTTACAATTAATTCATCATTAAATGATGAACAAGTTGAACTTATTTGTATGGAATATAATTATGAAGCAAAAAAGAAGAAAACAGTAGATGAAACAAATTTTGAAGATCTGATTTTTGATGATGATCCAAAGGATTTAGTATCACGTCCTCCGGTTATTACTATTATGGGACATGTTGACCATGGCAAAACGACACTTCTTGATCGTATTAGAAAATCACGTGTGGTAGAAGGTGAGTTTGGTGGTATTACACAGCATATTGGTGCTTATCAGGTACCTGTAAAAGGTAAGAAACTGACATTCCTGGATACTCCTGGTCATGAAGCTTTTACTGCTATGCGTGCAAGAGGAGCACAGGTTACTGATATTGTTATTATTGTAGTGGCAGCTGATGATGGCGTTATGCCTCAGACAAAAGAAGCTATTGACCATGCAACAGCTGCCGGTGTACCAATCATTGTAGCTATTAATAAGATTGATAAGCCCGGTGCTGATCCGGAAAGAATCAAATCAGAAGTTTCAGAATATGGTCTGATGCCGGAAGACTGGGGCGGGGATGTTGTTTTCCAGAATATTTCTGCTAAAAAAGGTGATGGTGTACAGGAACTTCTTGAAGCGGTTCTCATTGTTGCTGAAATGGCAGAACTAAAAGCAAATCCAAAACGTTCGGCTTATGGTACAGCTGTTGAAGCTCGCTTGGATAAGGGACGTGGAAGTGTTGTTACATTGCTTGTTGAAAATGGAACTTTACATACAGGTGATCCTATTGTTGTTGGATCATGCTATGGAAGAGTTAGACAGATGCTGGATGATACAGGTAGAACTCTTAAATCTGCCGGTCCGGCAACACCGGTAGAGATTACCGGGTTAAATGATGTTCCTGAAGCAGGGGATAAGTTTATGATCTTTGATTCAGATAAGACTGCAAGACATATTGGAGAAGCAAGAGCACAGAAGAAACTTGAAAAGCAAAGAAATACAACAAGTGCTATGAGTCTTGATGATTTGTATAATCGGATTAAAGATGGACAGCTGGCACAGTTGAATGTTATTGTTAAGGCTGATGTAGATGGTACTGCTGAAGCTGTTAAGGCAAGTCTTCAGAAAATTGAAGTAGAAGGGGCCAAGGTTGATGTTATTCGTTCAACAGTAGGAGCTATCAGTGAATCTGATGTCTTATTAGCAAGTGCTTCAAAAGCAATTATTTATGGATTTAATGTTAGACCGGATGCTAATGTTCGCCGTAAAGCTGAAGAAGAAGGTGTTGAAATCAGATTGCATAATATCATTTATAAAATGATAGAAGAAATAGAGGCTGCTATGAAAGGTATGCTTGCACCTGAATTGGAAGAAAAGATTACCGGACAGGCAGAAATCAGAGAAGTTTATAAAGTTTCAAAGATTGGTAATATTGCTGGATGTTATGTTACTGATGGCTTTATTAAAAGAGACTGTGGTGTTCGTCTGATTAGAGATGGTGTTGTTATTTATGAAGGGAAACTTGGTTCATTAAGACGTTTTAAAGATGATGTTAAAGAAGTGAATGCAGGTTATGAGTGTGGATTAACTATTGAAAACTTTAATGATATTAAAACCGGAGATATTGTTGAAGGATATGTAATGGAAGAAGTAGATAAGTAATGGTAAATTTAAAAAAGAATAGGCTGGAAGCCTATATGAGCAAAGAACTTTCAATCATCTTAAGAGATGAAGTAAAAGATCCTGCATTAAAGATGTGTACAATTATTAGCGTAAAGTGTTCCAATGATTTATCACATGCAAAAATATTTGTTTCCTTCATAGAACATAAAAAAAGAGGATTAGAAGCTTTAGAAAGAAGTAAAGGGTTTATCAGATCACAGCTTGCTAGAAGATTGAATATCAGAAAATGTCCTGAGCTTCATTTTGAAGCTGATACTTCATTAGAATATGGTAATCATATTGAAGAATTATTGAAGAATTTACATAAAAAATAGAGTCACTGACTCTATTTTTAAGTTTCTCTATATTTTTCCATCATTGTCTTGAATAATTCGGCAGTAGAAGGCGGTGTATATGTAATAGCATTCGCACCTGATTGAATTGTTTTAGCAATAGCTTTATTTGTATTACCTCCACTAGCTATGATTGGAATATCAGGATATTTCTTTCTAATAATACTGACAACTTCCGGTGTTTTTATACCGGCAGCAATATTTAAAATGGCTGCTCCTGCTTTTAAGCGTCCATCAATATTAGTGTTTTCATTAGTAATAGTAATGATTACGGGAATATCAACAGCTCTGCTGACAGCAAGCAGATTGAGATTACTGATAGGAGCATTTAATACAACGCCCATAGCACCCTGAGATTCAACATCTTTTGCTAGAGCAATAGTCCGCAAACCATTAGTTGTTCCTCCGCCAATCCCACAAAAGACAGGAATATAACTGGCATTAATAATTGCATTTGTAATTGTTTGCTGGGGAGTAAATGGATAAACCGCAAAAACAGCATCGGCATCACAATTACGTATAATTGCAAGATCTGTAGTAAAGACAAGAGATTTAATGCGTCTGCCATAGATTACAATTCCGCTGGCATTATAGACTTCTTTTGGCATCTCCAGAATATTATGACGTAGTTTAGATGAAATATTAGGTATTTTCTTCTTTGTATCCATTTTTAATCTCCTTAAGATATAAAGTAATATGAAAGTTTCTTATTTATAGTTTATCATATGAAATACTATGGTCAAAAGGAATTTATAATAAATAATTTTTTATTTATATGCAAAAAAAGTTGTATTTAATAAATAAAAAAGCTAAAATACACCTATATTGGAGGTAGTGATATGGCTATTAAAATTGGAATATTAGGCTATGGTAATTTGGCTCGTGGCGTTGAAGCAGCTATTAAACAAAATAATGATTTACAGCTGGAAGCAGTATTTACAAGAAGAGATCCTAGTGCTATTCAAATTCAGACAGCGGGTGTGAGTGTTTATTCTATAGACGATGCTGTTAAATTTAAAGACAGGATTGATGTTATGATTATGGCTGGAGGCAGTGCCACTGATTTACCGAAGCAGACACCTGAGTTTGCTCAGTATTTTAATGTGGTTGACAGTTTTGATACACATGCTCATATTCCTGAACATTTTCATAATACCGATCTTCAATCAAAAAAAGCTAATAAGATTAGTATTATATCTATTGGATGGGATCCGGGAGTGTTCTCTCTAGTGCGTATGATTTCATCAGCAGTATTGCCTGAAGGTAATCATTATACATTCTGGGGGAAAGGTGTTTCACAAGGACATAGTGATGCAATCAGACGTATTGATGGAGTATTAGATGCCAGACAATATACTGTACCGTCTGAAGAATCTTTAAATAAGGCTAGAGCCGGTAAAAATATTGAATTTACAGCTCGTCAGATGCATACGAGAGAATGTTATGTTGTGGTTAAGGACAATGTCGATAAAGCTTTAATTGAAAAGCAGATTAAAGAAATGCCGGATTATTTTGCGGATTATGATACAACAGTGCATTTTATTTCTCAGCAGGAGCTTAATGAAAAACATAGCGGTCTTCCTCATGGAGGATTCGTATTGCGTACAGGTGTAACAGGTAATCATAAGGAATACAATAATGTAATTGAATATTCTTTGAAGCTTGACTCTAATCCTGCGTTTACAGGCAGTGTATTAGTGGCTTATGCCAGAGCAGCTTATCGCTTAAACAAAGAAGGTCAAAGCGGATGTAAGACTATTTTTGATATTGCTCCAGCTTACTTATCTTCTCTATCAGAAGAAGAATTAAGATCTCATTTATTATAAACAGCCGAGGATGTTTTTTTATTATTCAATAATTTGAAAGATTAAGATAGTATGCTATAATATGAAAAAAGGAGGATACTAATATGGATGGAGTAAGAGGATCTTTAGAGTATCGCTATGATACTCAATTATTGATTGAAGGAACTGATCTTGATGAAGATGAAATTAATGATTATTTTACAGAAAATTTTGATGGAGACTGTTTGCTTGCAGTAGGTGATGAGGATCTTATTAAAATTCATTATCATACTAATGAACCATGGAAAGTCTTAGAATATTGTCGAAGTCTTGGTGAAATTTATGATATTGTTGTTGAAGATATGGATCGTCAGTCAAGAGGATTAAAAGGCTGATATTAAAAATTAAGGGAATCCCTTAATTTTTTTATTTATAGAGATAAAATATTGTACTTGAAAAAAATAAATCTTTTTCTATTGGTATATCAGGAGATAGTGGAGCAGGTAAAAGTACATTAATTGAAATGATAAAAAATATATTTGGAGAAAAAAATATTCTTTTTCTTGAAGGTGATGGTGATCATAAATGGGAAAGAGGAGATGAGATGTGGAAACAGGTAACAGCATTGAATCCTAAAGCTAATTATATTCATAAACAGGCAGAAGATTTAAATAAATTAAGAAGAAGCCAAAATGTATTCAGAGTCGAATATGATCATGATACAGGAAAATTTACAGAAAGTTCAAAGGTAAAATCAAAGCCATATATAGTTTTATGTGGACTGCATGCTTTGTATTTACCAAAAATGAGAAAAAATTTAGATTTAAAAATATATATGGACGTTGATGAGAAATTAAGAAGGTACTGGAAAATACAGAGAGATGTTTATCAAAGAGGATATAAAAAAGAAAAAGTTTTAGAAGCAATAGAACAGAGAATGCCTGATGCTGTAAAATATATTTATCCTCAAAAGAAGTATGCAGATATATTAATAAGATATTTTGATCAGAATTTAGAAGACTATACAATAGAAAATTATAATGTAAAATTAGATTTAGAAATAACGTTAAATGCGGATATAGATCTTGAAAGTTTCATTTTTGAACTTAGAAAAAAGGATATTTCAGTAAAACATGACTACGAAGAAGATTTGACAAAACAAATAATTATTTTTAATGGTGATAACTTGAATAATAAAAAAATAGATTTTAGTATTATTGCTGAAAAAGTAATTCCAAATCTAGATGAAATTTTAAATAAAGATTTGAGTTATATAAATAATCTAAATGGAATAATCGAAAT
>ENA-OWLX01000246-OWLX01000246.1-metagenome-genome-assembly--contig:-NODE-246-length-18523-cov-12.087070_pt1 | contig 18523 bp, 22 predicted proteins | sample MGYA00245351_ERZ651106 | MGnify/ENA primary metagenome ERZ651106 (study PRJEB26857, sample SAMEA4031768) | metagenome | biome: human; feature: oral; material: saliva | place: Philippines | collected 2014... | reverse complement strand
GAAAAGTTAAAGGAAAAATTAAGAAAAACAATTTTAGAAAAATATGGAGAAATATCTTTTTCAAGAACCAGTGAGTTTAAGAAAAAGTGTAAAGAGACTTGGAAAAATAAAACAACCGACGAGATTAAAGATATCAAAGAAAGAACACGACAAACTAAAAAGGAAAGATATGGTAATCCCTTTTATAATAATAGGAGTCAATATAAACAAACATGTCTTGAACGTTTTGGTACAACTAATCCGTTACTAGATCCAAAAACGTGGGAGGAAATCAGAAAAACCAATCTAGAAAAGTATGGAATTGAATATCTAATGAAATCTCCTGAATTTCAAGATTTTTGTAGACAACGAAAATCTGAAAAGAATTCGACAAGAGGAATATCAAAAGTCGAAAAAGAACTAAAAACTATAATTGAAGATTTAGGTTTTAAGGTTCAGGTCGGGAATAGAACAATTCTAAATGGTAAAGAATTGGATTTATATATACCAGAAAAACAAGTCGCGATTGAATTTAATGGTTTATACTGGCATAGTGATTTTAATAAATCAAAAGGAAATATTTTACCAACCGAAGAAGATAAAAAGAAAGCTCGAATACGACATCTAGAAAAAACTAATCTCTGTATACAACAAGATATAAGGTTGATTCATGTTTTTGAAGATGATTGGATTCATAGGAAAGATATTATTCTTTCAATTATAAAAAGTTCTCTTGGTGTATACACTCATACGGTTTTCGCACGTAAATGTCTATTAAAAGAAATAGATATTAAAACATATAAAACTTTTTTGAATGAGAATCATCTACAAGGTTACTCATACGCGGATATTCGATTAGGTTTATTTTTTCGAGATGAATTAATTCAATGTATAGGTGTACATACTAAAGGTACACACTCTCGATGTCCAGAGTTGGTTCGAATGTGTATAAAACAAAACTATTCTATACCAGGTGGTTTTTCGAAACTCTTAAAACACTCAGGCTGTAGTCACCTGGTTTCTTATGTAGATCTGTCTACGTTTAATGGGTCTGGTTATACAAAAATAGGTTTTACAAGCTTGAAACAAAATCCACCTACCTACTTCTACGTAGGTGGTCGAGACAAAACAGTCAAGTATCCTCGATATAAGTTTATGAGAAAAAATATTGAAAGATTATATTCTCAAGGTGATTTGTCGTTTTTTGATCCTAGTCTAACCGAAGAATTAAATATGTATTTAAATGGATTTTCTAGAATTTGGAATTGTGGTACTTTAAAAATAGAATGGAAATCAGATGACTCAAATTGAAATAGAAAAAGTTCGACAATTTTTAACAGAGGTTTCTCAATTAGCGTCTAAATATAAATTACCAATCTTTGCGGTAACAAACGGAGCGTCTATCACTATAAACAGTAGTTCGTGTGATGCAGTACGAGAAGCTAGAAAAAATCACATTAAATGGGAGTTAAAACAGGGTTATGATCCGTTTGAGACTTGGAATTAATTATACAACTTACCTAATGAGGTTCTTATTCCGAAGCGAAGTCTTTTAATACGTTGGTCTTCGTTTAATTCTTGTTTAATCTTTTTTGGATCAAAAGTATTTAAAATATCTAATACATCTTTTTGTTGTAATAACGGATAATTATCCTCTAACTCTTTTAAAAGTTTTTGAACAAGTCTTGGATTTAAAGTTTGATATTCTTGATAAATTTTATATAATTCTCTTTTAAAATATTTAACTTCGCCTCGAAAAATATCTTTCATATATGGTAGTTCTAAAAAGCGTTCAAAACCGTGTACAACCTGTACAGTTTCTAAACAACTCTCATCAAAAATACCTATAGATGGAAATCCTGGTTTTTTATCTGTTCTACTTAATCTACCGTGTATACTATCTTCATCTTCGATATTGAAGAATCCGTCGAAACCTAAAGCTTGTAACGTTGTTAAAAAGGAATCCCTAGAGAATCCATTTTTAAAATAACCTAACCAGTCATTTTCTGATAAAGTATCTATAAACCTTAGAGGTTCTTTAATTTTAATTTTTCGACAATAGTCTTCAACTATTTGTCTGTCTTTTTTTGATTTTAAGTTACATATATTTAAACATTTCTTGAGTCTATGTATCTTAATTAAACCGTTCGCGGTAGCGAGCTTGTATGAGTAATATGGACTAGTAGTCAAATAGTAGCAATTAAAGAGGGTGAAAGAAGGATCTCGTGTTTCTGAAATCTGTCCGTGATAATATAATCGATTTAATTTTTTGTAATTTTGTTCTGTAAGAATCATTTAGATATATAGTTTATTTTTTAAACCATCATTAACAACCTCTTGAATATCTCTCCAAGAATTTCGCATAGCTTCCCAGTTTGTTGTATCACCCTTTTTCATTGCCCGTATCGGTTCGGAGTTAACCCATTCTATTATTTTTTTTACCGAACTTTCCAAAATCGGAATCTGATTCATCTACTTTTTTAAGTTCAGAAACTGTTTTAGGTGGATCTTTTTCAAGAATCTGAAACCTACTACTGAACGTTTTATCTATTGAATAAACGTACGCGTGCGGAGGATTATGTTCTTTTCTTGAACCGTTCGATTGATTTCTATCTATTGAACTTCCGACAACTACAATAATCCCAAAACCGTCCTCTTTTTTACAATGAACCGCCATTTCGGTAAGTCTTTGTAAGGTTTCTTGAATTTTTAATTTTGTTGTTAGTTGTTCTTTTAATTTAAGAACTTGTTCCTTTAATTGACAATGTGTTTTCATATTACATATAATATAGCCAAAAAGATAGGTTTAAATTCATATCTTTTCTGAAGCCGAATCTAAACCCCTACAAACTATTTTCAAAAGTGCTAAAATATAATTCTCTTCAATTCTGTAATTGTTCTTGTAACAATTCAATTAAGTGTGGAATATAATCTTTAGAAATAACCAAATGGACTAACGGATGTTTTTGAACATATTCTAATTGATCCGTATCTAAGGTAGATTGCGGTTGTACTACCTTTTCTAACTTTGCGAAAGACATGATTATACTTTCTTTATCATTGACTTCGTTTGTTTTTCCAAAACCGATCGCGACTTTTCCAAAACCAACAGGTACGGTTAAAACCGCAGGAGCTGTATATACACTCTCATCTAACGTATGATAAACACATTTAATATCCATTTCTTGTTTCATTTTCTACTCCTCACTTTTGAGACCTAAATTCTCTAAAAAAGCATCTAACCAACCTTGTTGTTGTTCTTTAAAGGCGTCTAAAATCTGTTGACAACGATTCGATATCTCTTCCGTATATTTTAAGAAAATCTTATAGGACTGTTTAATAACCTCTTCTCGATATTTTCCATAGATACAACCATCGACTTTGACATTTCTAAATTCCTGAAGATCATCCTTATCCTCTAGTAACCGAACCTCTTTATGAGGAAGACCTGTTTCGAAAGTTACATGTTCTCCGGTTGTAAATAAAAGATTAACATAGAGATAGTCTTTTTGTCTTTGTTGAAAGGTTTGAATTTCTACTTTAATTTTATACGAGTTAGTTTTTTGATCTAATAAGGGAATTATAGTTTCAGAGCTGAAATATAATAGATTTTGATCTGAGTTGTCGAAAATACCTTCTGTTTCAATAAGTTTTTGTAAACTATCTTTTAAAGAGTCTGGAATTTTATAGTTTTGAGTTTTCATAATTAAAAGTCCTTCTTAATCAAGAGTATTTAAAAACTCTCGTACTTTTTCCGTTACAACTTTAAGCTTCTCTGAATTTTCTTTTTTCGTAGAAAGGCTACAAGTTATTTTTATGCCGCTTTCGACCGGCGTAGTGTCAATTACTACATCATTCAAGTCTACAAGTTCTCCATTTACCTTCGTACCAGATTTCTTATTATATTTTTCTCCAAATGCAATCAACATCAAAGCGCAAAGTGTTGTGATAATAGCTAAAACCGGATGTGGTTCAATATTAGACGTTTTTACAATTCCAGAAAACTCCACAGCGATTTGAATAAGTAACATCATACCACAACCGATAAGTTTTCCAATTTGATAATTATTAAGTTTCATAGGTTTACCTTTTTAAAAATTCGTCAATCTCTGTTCTAGGTAGAGATTCCATAAGTTTATCTACGAGGACTGTTGTTGAAAGTCTGAATAGTTGTTCTTTACGGACTTCATCCTTTCTTTGTTCTTTTTCTTCTTCAAGTTTTTCAAGTCGTTCATAGTGATCATTCACGACTTGTTCATACTCTAAAATAATCACTGATAACCTGTATCCAAGATTTTGTAATCGCGAGACTTCATCTTCGTTACATTCATCTGTTGAATCAGGTAGAGTAACAAATTCATCCCGAACAAATCTAAGTTTATCTGTTAATTTTTCATTTTCTGTAAATGCGTACATGTGTGAACTACCTCTATAAGAATATAGAGACTCTTTCAGTTAGGTATCTATATTTTAAGTATGAAAAATCTCAAAAACAACCTAACAAAAAATCTTGAACCACTAGTTCGACAGTTTTATCTAGAGCTAGAAAACTATTCAAAAGAGTCAAATCCTCGGGAACAAGAATGTAAACAATATTTACAAAACATTTCAGAAATTTTGAATCAGTTTTCTAACAATATATCTGAACTCGATACAGACAAGATTAAAGATCTCTATAAAAACATATCTACAAGTCTTAAAGGTTTTTGTATACAAAATGACATACTACAACGACTACGCTTTCAGATTACTTCAAATCTTGAGAAATTCTCAGAGTTGTATTTGTAGTATATTCTAAGACTTCAACTATATTTTCATATACAAAACTTATTTTTTCACGAGAGAGGAGATTACACCTATGAGTAATCAATTACCTATTTTATGGGTAGAAAAAGAACCTGGATACCTTAACGGTACAATTTTAAACAAAAACATTTTACTCTCAACTCTTATTGATGAGTTGATATCGATACCAATAGATGTTCCAACTTTATATTCAGACTTGGAAACAAAAGAAGTAACATTGGAATTTCCAGATACTTTTACTTCAGATCGTAAACAAGCTGTTTATTCTGCGGCTTGTGAAGTATACCCGAATTGGAAAATTGAATTAGGGGATAGCTTAAAGATTTATCCTAATTTTAAATCCGAACAGGAGATTTAATAAAATGGTTTTTATAATTGGAATTCTAAGTATACTTATAACGTTTGTGTTATCGTGCCTTATATTTAAATTCCCGGATGAGGTATTTAGAAATCTTGAACCTACCCTGGTCGTGACGATCATTGTTGTAGTTATGTTAGCTATTACTTTTATAAACAGCTCGTATACAAAAAATGTAGTGTTTGAAACAGACTACTTAACGCTTATGAAAAATCGGGAACTTCGAAACTACGAGGAATTTGATGAAGTTAAGAAAGAAAAACTTGATTTTTTAGAAAAGATACAAACCTACAATACGAATATGGATTTTTGGTATTGGGGTTTAAATAAAGTCGATATTTCAAAATATACATTTAAATCTACAGAATTAAAAAATGAGGAATAGTTATGTTAAATTATGATAAGGTTATCATAGACACAAGTAATATTTTTTATAGAGTATCCGCTTTTTATGTCAAATCAGACTTAAATCCTGCCGAGTTGAATAAATTAATGAAAAGCAACGTTTTAGTTAATTACTACAAAGAGGTTGTTCAAAAGTTTTTAAGTCAAACGCTTGGTACAGTTTGTTTATTGTTTGACCCGTTATTTTTAAATGGACAGATGAGCGAACGGTTAAAGATTAAAGAAGGTTATAAACTACCTAGAGATAAAAATAGTCCAATAAATCAACTTCGAATAGATACGTTAGAAAAACTCTATACAACATATGTTCTTGAACCGGTTAGTAGACTTGAGATTTACAGAGATAATAAATATGAAGCGGATGATTTCGCTGAGAAGTTGACAGAGTTTGGTAAATGTCTTTTGGTAACATCTGATGAAGATTTTACTAGATACTTAGAAACCAATCGAGTAGAAATGTTAACATCTGGTTTATCTATTAAAGAAGATAATATATTTACCGCAAAAGATTTTGAAAAGAAATATGGATTTAAACCAAATATAACTTCAGTTGTTTTTTGGAAAGCTTTATATGGAGATGTTTCAGATAATATTGTAGGTTCTTTTAAAAATCTAAAAACTAAAGTCATCAAACCAGCGGATGAAGAGATGCGACAAATTCTTGTAGAGTTTGGAGAAGAAGAAACAGATTTAGCTACCGCAAAAATAAATTTCTTTGCAGGAAGCGGGAGATTTAGTAAATTAAGAGAGCTGTTGATTTTATCAAATACAAACTGTTCATATGAACAATTATTAAATCTTACAGATGAAAACTTTAGAGTTATTGAAAGTATGTTACCGAGAACATCTGATATAGACATCAATAAGTTTAAAGTAGAACTTGAAGTGAAAACAAACGATAAAAGAAAGTTTTCATTAAATAGGAGATAATGTTAATTGCAGTTAATTGGAATTGGAGATATTCATCTTAGAGATAGTGATTTTTATACAGTAGGTTTCTCAAACTTTTTAAAGTGGTTTAAACAAACAATACCAGATAGTTTTAAAGACTCAACCGAAATTATTTTAGCAGGAGATGTTTTGAATAAAATTACAATGTCTCCTATTGTAGGATCTCTTGCGATTCAATTATTTTCAACCTTACATCAAAAAGCTTCAACTGTATATGTAATATTAGGAAATCACGATTACGGATTAAATAAATACAAAGTCGTTAATGTAAAAGATTTTTTAGAAGGTCTCGGTGCGATTGTTATAGATGACCTTTGTGAATTTCAAACAAAACTTGGTTTTAATCTTTTATGTTTACCGTGGAAATATAATTGTACACATTCACAAGTAAATAGTTTTTTACAAAAGTTAGATGTAAAAAATAAACAATACGATGTTTGTACCGCACATTGGGAATTAGAAAGTTTATTTGGATCTGACTTTGTAGATTTACAGAATGTCAATGCTACATCTTATATGTGTGGACACATACATTCTCATAAATCAAATCCAAAGTATCTTGGTTCGATTCTACCGAATAGTATATCTGAATTAAAAAAGGACGATTCATCTGTTGTTAAAATTCTAACAAAAGACCAAGAAACAGGTGTATGTAAAAATAATGAATTTGCAATTCCAAGTTTTATTGATATAGAGCGTGTTTTAATTACTGATTTAACAGATTTACAAAAACTTCAAAGTAGACTTGATCTCTTTTATGAGATTATACACGACGATACTATATCTAAAAAAGATATCAAAAATCAGATGAAGTTATTAAACTTACAAATCTACGGTTTAAAACGACGACAAGATATAGAATTAAGTGTTGAATTTAATCTGGATGATATTTCAGAATATAAAACACAATCTCATAGCGTTATTTTAGAAAAGTTACAAGATGACCTACAATTAGAACCGGTTGTTATATCGGCTTGTCAACGAGCAATACAAGAAACTAAAAACGAATAGTTTAAAAAATACCGAAGATGAAAAGCTCTTCGGTATTTTTTTGGTTATAGACTAAAACGGTGTAGATATTTGATCGAACTGTCCTATCGCCGCTAAGGAGTTTATTGTTAATAAATCTTCAGTAGTTTCCAATACCGGCGAAATACTATTTGTTAAAGCTCCCATTAATAATGACTTTTGAGACGGTTCAATCTTTTTAGCTGTTAAACCAGATACACTCATATCTATTTGATAAGCAGGAACTAACCGTGGTTTATCTTTTAAAGCGGTAATTGGAATATCTAATCCAGATGGGACTTCAACTCTCCATAAATCCATTCTTTCAACACTACCACAAAGTATTTCTAACGCAGATGATTTTTTAAGACCGTCTGGACTCTCTAGTAGGTTTTCTGGATTTAATCCCGCTACGATATCAAAGGTAATACCTGCTGAAATACCCTCGGAACTATTGTGTTCTATTCCATACATATCAGTAACAGTTCTTTCTTTTCCAAATGTTTCTTTATACTGCCAATCATCTATATGCCAGTCGCCAGTAACATCGTTTTCATATTGACCAGTCCATACGTGTTCCGGACTCCATCGAATATATACTGCGTACAATTGTTTTTTAATTAAATCCATAAACAGGTTATGTTTAATCTGTAATAATTGATTTATAAAAATCGTAATAGCTTCATTTTCAATTGTAGTTCGTCCGATATATGTAGAAAGTTGTTGATTAGGTTTAAGGTCTTTAATTTTATTAATATGTGTTTGTGAAACATTATTATCAGAACAGTTTCTCAAAACTTCTACAAAATCATTATCTGTCGTTATATAATCCTTAGAGTGAATTGTAGATACAATTGTTTTTAAAGATTTAATATATTGACTTATGTTGTTTGTAATTGTTGTACTCATAATGTAATACAAACCATCTTGTGGTTTATAAGCCCACTTCCAAGAATCTGGAACCCAAACAATCTCTTGATCGTTTAATCGTTTTGTAGTATTATTCCACTTAGGACTTAATTCAGGATTTGGAAGTTTTGTGTAATCAACTTTAATGTATACCGCTTTTGTATATGTGGTTTTAATTTCAGATTCTGATAATCTATCATTAAACGTGGTTCGCGGTTGTACGTAATTAATTAATTTTGTTTTCAACGTTTCCGGTGTACCTTGAGGTATACTCTTTTGTGGTGTTAATGGAGAATCTTCAGCAGTAGAGTTAGCTAACATAAAGGTCAAGACTCGTTCTAAACCTCGTAGCTGCCAATAACTACCAGCTCGTTTATTCATTCTAAGATTAATCCAGTACTTTCTAACATGATATAAAACATTTATATATGCCCATAATACTGCTGCAGGATTTTTATACATATTATAAACAGTTCTAGAATTAACCTCAAATAAACTCGAATCTACATATGAACCATCCGGATTAAAAATTACATCTTGTACGGCTTGTCCATCTGTTACAGCGCTTAATAAATAAGATCTTGTATTAGTTACAAGTCTCATAAAACAATGCATATAATACTCAGGATTACTTCTAAAGTGTTTTTTATACGTATTTGCTGTATTTTTTATACTTGTTAATCTATCGAGTCTTTCTGTAACTAAAACAGATAATGTATTACGAGACGTATTTGTTGTATCAAAAACATTTCTTACAATAGCTAAAGCGTCGTGATAGTTGATATCTTCCGTGAATGAGTCTGTCCAACCTCCTTTAGCTATATAATCCTCTCCACCTTTTACATCGCCTTTATAGTTTGCCTCAATAATACCTTGAATTATATTATCTACCGATTTTCTATACAAGTCAAATATTAAATTATCTGTCAAGAATGTATCTACGTAATTTTTTAATTGTTTTAACCATGCAATTTGTTGTGTTGCTGTATCTATAAAGACCTGAATTGTTTCTGTTGGATGATACCAAGCCATATATGGAGTTTTACCAATTTGATACGTTTGAATAGCTGGATAACCTTGACATTCTCTTATAATCTTTGTTATTTCAGGGGCTGTTCCTTTTCTATCGGGCATATAACTAGATTGATCTGCATAGAAGGTAACATTTTGTGCGACACCAAACCGACTGGATATTTCATACCATCGTCCAAACCAAGATTGAAACCATCGTTGAACACCATTCTGAGAATATCTTGTACCCGCAGCCTCGTCCTCGTAATAAACGGTTTGAGGGAATGTTTTGGTATAAGGAATTACAGACACAACGGTCTCTACATATCCTTTCTGTTTAAAGCTAGTCATAACATCCCTAAAATAAACTCCCTTAGTATGAAGAACTTTAAGATCTTGAAACGGTCTCTCATGTTGTGTAGCACTAACACCTGGTATAGGGGTATTAGGTTCATATCGACCATATTTTTGTATAAAACCTAAAGAGAAGGGGAATATCTTAGGAGAAGAAACCTGATTTATGTTTAAACCAGTAAAAGCTTTCTCATTCGTTTTTCCACCTACCGCGTGTCTCTCAATAATATTTGTAGAGTCGGGATTTCTTTTATCAAAACTATATTGAGCTTCTCTATCTAATAACTTATCGGTTGGTATAGTCCACTGTATTTTATGTGGTTTGAAATACATCTCGTAAGTATCTTGAAAGACCCGAACATAACACCACTTCCAATAATATACCCATCGAGGTCTTGGTTCGTGCCATCTCCAGAACCACCATCTCCACCAGGAGTGCCAACAATCCCAACCATAGGTCCACGTAAGATACCATTGTTGTTTAAGTCTCCATCCCCAAGATAATGATCTTGATTTACAAATATTAGCTACACCACAAACAAGATTTATTATTTGACCAGACTCGTCTGTAATAGGTAAAGTTACGCTTAATTCTCTTGTACCAGATGTCCATAATCTTTTTAATTGATTGTACCATTTAGAGCCTGGTGAGGAATAGGTTGACCAGTGTAAATATCGTCTATCTGAGGAGTCCGTTTCATCTAAAACACCACAGGCGGTAGTTGTACCAACGTCACTCGGTACTATTAACCATTTTAAATAATTTTGTTGAATATGTTGTTTATTAGGTCTCCAGATCCATACAATATTATCATCCTCGTCAACTGTATACTTCGCAGGTTTTGTAAAGTTAGATTCGTCTCTAGATAGATATCTTAAAACTTGATTTCTATCTAAAGCTACATCCGTAGTCCATTGATCACTCCAAGCTGGAGTCGGTAATAATCTAAAATCTTGACTTAACCAATCTTCCGCTTGAGCTTCGTCATTCTCCCAACGACCTGTATGACTTCGAGTTGTATAATATCCAGTTCCATAATCTCTTGTAGCTCCAACCCAGTTTCTATAGTGTCCGTTTAAGGTTCTAAACCACTTAAAGTACCAGAAGTTTGGAATTCTCCAAGTCCATCTCCAGAACCGAATTGTAATGTATTTACCCCAATCTGTAAAGTATTCTCGACCATAGGTGTTACTGGTGTACGTTAACCAATATCTTGTATCCGGTTTCATTCCAAAAACACCGAACGGAGCGGAACCTCTAGTTAAAGCCTCTCTCTCATTAGGTGTTAGACAGGTAACAGTATCCGCGTAAGATCCAGCGTTCTTCCAATTCTTTGAAAATTCAAAACCTCGAGTTCCTTTTTCAGATCGAATTCCACTAAACGTCGCGTAGGAGTCTACGGTTGGTACATTTGCTAAGTTTTGATTTCCAAGTTGAGTATAACCCTCAAGAGTTAATGGAGAATAATATTTACCATGTGGTCCACCATATATAAAAGGACTAAACTCAGCTACTCCATCCCCAACTGTTTTCTTTGAACATAATTCATCTGAATCTTCTGGTTGATATCTAGTAACCTCTACCTCTTGACCATTTTCATCCAGCTCTACCTGAGGTTTACCTAACGCCTTAGATGGTTTTGATTCTGATAAAGCTGTTCCAGCTAATCCAGAATTCTTTTTATTTTTACCACTACCAGACGTTCCTCCAAAACCAGTAGAGCTTGATCCATTATCCGCAGCAGCTTTAGCTTTGGAGGTAACCTTCTTTCTATTAAAGAACATGTTTAATAGTTTTGTTTTAGGAATTCTGATTTTGATCTTACCGACTTTTATATAAATATCGCCCGGTTCGTCTGCCGCAGCTCCATATTTACTTGGAATAACTTTTTTAAAATCTTCGTCAGATCCTAATGGATAACCTCTTTTTTCTTCGAATCTCTTTTTAGCCCGAACTTCACAAATATATTGAAAAGGATCATTACCGGCGGTTGTTAAGTTAATAATCTGAAAACCTACATTTAAGAAACTAGCTTCTTTATCCGCGGCTAAGATCTCTTGTAGATATAAATCTACTTCAGACATTCCATCTTCCTCTGTTGTATAAAATTGTTTCCAGAACGGTAAATATGAAAATGCATTTGAATATACAGATTCGTTTGAAGTATCTGAATCTGATAAATATTTTCGACCATTTACATCTGTTGAGTTCCAACCAGATAATACCGCATATCTAATGTCGTTATAGTTTAGAATATCTAAAAAGTCTCTTGTAGATTTAGATAAATCCTTTCCATGAAAAATAGCTGGTGTAAAATTATGAGAAGTTGGTCGGTCTTCGTCAAAAGCTAAACCATTATCATTAAAAGAAAAGACTTCATTAATGTATTCTGATACGTTTAACGTTTTATTAGTTACGCCTATATCCGACGGATACCAGTAGGCTGAATATGGATAACTAGAAATTATATAGTTTGTATCATTAGCTTTTTGACCTAATGGCTGGTTATCGATTGCATATCGTGTAGACACCGCAAGATTTATTGAAGCAAATGTAGCTGCAGTATTTAAATCAACACTTGAACCTTTTTGAGAAACCGGTACATCATCTAAAAGACCATATGACAACGTTGTAACGAATTGAGGTAACCGAAGTTTACTACCATCTGAATCTACTTTTTCAATATATGAACAAAGACCTTCTTGCATATATAAAGATAAATCCCATTCATTCATATATGTTGATTCAATTCCAAAACACCTATTTAATAAAACTTGAAGGGTATGAATATTGTCATTAATCTGTTTAAAAGCCGGAAACCTAGTAGTGGCTTTACCTCTTTTATACAGAATATTATTCATATCAAAAGATGTATCTCTGATTGCCTCAATAGGCGTATCTGTTTCTTTACTATTGCTTAATAAATCGTTTAGATTAGCGGTTTCATGTTTAACAAACGGTGGAAAACCTAAAGAGGCGTATCTAGTAGGTTTAATCTTTTTACCAGTTTTTGTGTTATATAAACCCTCATCAATCTCTACTTCAAAGTTTACACTTGTTTTCCAAGACGCATTAACATCGCTGGCTATAAGATTATCTACTCCGTTTGGATATAATAAATGTACATCGTCAATATTTCCTGCAATAGTTCCTAATCGATTATATACTTCTTTTAATCCAAGCGGTGACATATATACTTCATAGAATTGTTTAATAAACTGTTGTGTAGCTAAACCATCTATTTTAGAAGCTATATCTCCAGCTTCAGGTGGAAGAATATCGGAATATGTCTCATTTGGAGGAGTAATTAACGTTTCTAAACTTTTGAGATCATTCAAAAGTCCTTCGGAGGAAGATTCAGATTTTGTAGATCCTGCGAGTACTGGAATATTACCAAGTAAACTTACCGGTTTATTTATATTTTTAAAAGTATCTGAATTAAGAAAACTTCCAAAATGAGGAATTGTATAATGTACGTTACTTTGATGATCATTAGATCTCTCAAAAATATTATCGATCTTAAACATAGGCTCTTACACACAGTTAGTTTATAGCTGATCAAAACTTGAGAAATCTATTTTTAATTTGAAAGAAGAATTTGTTTTTTAACTATATTAAAAATACGGTTTTCGAGAAGTCGAACACGAGGGTGTAAACAAACCGTGAAAAAGGTCGAAGGAATTCGACCTTTTTATTTTGGCTAACTTAAAAAGTTTTCAACAATAAGATAATTTGATTTTGGTTTTTGCTTACAAATATCTGTAAGTAGTTGTTTTGCTTTTGTTAATAAACTCTGTTTGAATTGAACAACATTTAATCTAGGAACCTCAAGAAGATCTTGAGATTTAACTGGTAGTAATACCTTAAAACTAGATGCAATATTTTCCTCAGAACTCTGAAATACTATTGCGTCATTTGGATTTAAAGTTATAGATCTATCTTTAAGGAGATCTGAAATCTCATCAGACTGATATATAACTTTCTCTAAAATCCAATCTCGTAAATCGGAGTCTAGAAATAACGTTTTATCTGGATTATCTTCGTTTCTAATAAATGAATCAAACAATACATACACATTTTCGGGAAGATCCGTTATAGACATTGTTTTTGGAACATATTCAACAATACTGATTGAATCACCAGTTCCCTCTACAATCTCAAATCTTTTTAATTGATAGAATCGTTTTGCGTCTTCTAAACTTCCAAAGACACCTAATTCTGATAACTCAATTCCGTGATTCATCACGACAACCCTATAAAATTTTGAACTCATATAATCCTCTCTAACATGTTATACACACTTTATCAATAACAAGTACATCATCCTTTAAATCTAAAAGTCTTTCATCCTCTATATATTCGAATAGTAGTCGGGTTGGTGTAAATATGTTATTTTGCGTATCATTGAATTCCTCAAAATACTCATCAAAGTTTTCAAGAGTAACATTATACTCTTTAAACTCATTTTGTGTATATTGAACATTTGGATCTGGTGACGGAGTGTTTAACCAAGTCGTCAACATTTCGAAACACTCTTGTTTAGTTTTTATCTTTGTTTCATCTAGGATATTTATATAAGAATCCCCACAATCATCATATTCGAAATCCCCATAGTAATAAACCTCGCCGTTCATAAGTTTATCTTTAAGAGATTTTTTACAAACTGTTAAGGAGTGACAACTACTCGAATTTGATTCAAAAATATTTTCTCTAACACTAATCATTTCTAGATCCTCCTCTTAAGAATATAGAGGAGGTAGACAGATCTATTTTCTGAGCTGTTCATATACCTGAGAAATCATCAACTATCTTAAACAGATTCAGTATCTTGAAAGAACCTCGCTGTATTTATCAGTAGATTTTTAATGTCATCTGAGTAATTAAATCGTTTTTGATTGAGTTCTATTGATTTATAGATATCTCCATCTTCATGTCTTTCTGTACTAGCTTTCCAGTCACAAATCATTTCTAAGATATCAATTAAGTTCATCTCCTTAATACCATTTTCAAAATGTTCAGGATGATGTCTATTATTTTTATAGTGACGGTCTAATGCTGGTTTTAATCCTTTCAAAAATTCTTGATATTCAGGACTACCATATGTACAATTCTTTAACTTTGGAGTATACTCATCAAATAATCTTTTCTCGACGGGATCTCCTAACTTATCCCAGTCGTGTAACTCAGCTCTATCATCTAATTCCACAATACACTTTTCAATTAAATCTCGTACTCTTGATATATGTTTTTCTGTATCCGCAGTACAATCGTAATTCATATTTTCTCCTATTTTCTCAATTTATATCTATACCATACATCTAGTCTTTGTTCAACATTTTCTCGAAACCAATCTATAAGTTCAGATGAATTTTTAAAATCACGAGGAATTAAGTTTTTAAGAAAGAGAAAGTCTAAAAACCACCAGTCTGATTTAAAAGTCTTTGGATCTTGTAATTCTTTATATTTATCCCAGATGTCTTGAGATTTTTTTGAATATTGATGTATTTCTAATCCAAAAAAATCTTGTTCTATCTCAGATCTAAGTTTATTTTTATCTCCAAGATAGTGTACCCCTCCATCTGAAGCCCAACTCCATTTGTCAGCATATGTACAAGATCTGTCTATGTTTGAAGAATTTAGATCAAAATATAGATCAAAATCTTCGAGTTTTGTTAAAAAAGTAATTTGTTGTTTAGATTTTCTTCGTCGAACTCGGTTGTAGATTTGTCGATATGGTTTATCTGTTTTATAACAAACAAAAGATCCAAAATTATGTTTTTTATAACTTCGACTCATCTACGACCTCCTAAACTAAGGATGAGATTATCCTGAGAGATTTTTAGGATATATAATCCCTTTGGAATATAGGTTAAAGATTATTCTGAACAGTTTCAATAAATAAATTATCTTCAGCTGTTACAAGTTTTTCTTTGTATGTAATCATTGTTTCCCAGTCTTCTTGTACGTTTTTAATAAACTCTTTTAACTGCTTTTGAAACGATTTTGTAGCCTTACCGTAATCAGACTTAGAAAGAGGAATAATCTGAATTATTTTCTGTTTAAGAAGTTCTTTATATTCATCCTCTTCCATATCTCGTTTATAACTTTTCCAAGCAGCTTTTTCTGCAGATTCTTTAGATGAATAAACTTTAGGTATAAAGTCTAATTCTAGGTTAGATGTTAAATAACCATCTCCGTCCTGATATACAACCCAACCCTCAGACTCTTCATTAATTTGGTTTTTAGATGAAGAGGTTTGTTCTTCGAAATACTCATCATCTTCTTCTGAGTATTCTCGTTCTCGACAATCGTCAAAACACTCCCAGTAATAACTCCAATCTCTACTTGTTGGTGTAAAACCATCTTCCTTACACATTTCAACAAATTCTTCAAAATCATCTGGATCTAAAGGATGACCTGTTTCCCAACCATCTTCGGCCATAGATTGAATAATTTGTTTTTTATCTTGTTCGTTCATATGTTCTCCTTAAAAATTATATAATAGTAAGTTAAAATATTTAAGACCGTTTCGAAATTAAATGACTAACTAAGTAGTATAGATTTTGTTTGAGTCGTATATTTTTGAAGATGATTCGAATAAAATATATTTTTGATAAGGGGTTATTTTAAAATGAGAGATATTACAGACTTTTCAGCTCGAGACTCTAAACAATTTAATGAAAGTGTTGCTTTATATGAAAAAGCATTAGGTGATACAGATAGAAATTTATTAAACTTTAGAGAGGCTCGAAGATTTTCGGATGAGATTCCAGTTCACTTCGGTAGAAAGACTAGAAATTCAAGACATTTCTTAGATGAGGATCGAATAGCTTCTCGTAAAATGAATACAAAAACAAACGCGATTCAAGAGTTCGTAAAAGAACATCAAACCGCGTTGAACGAAACTTTACGGTTTGGTGCCACAAAAGAGGACTTAGAGAACGAGGTTAAAGGTGAATTTGGAAGAGAAATTCTAGAGACTCTTCAAAAACACAATATTACCGGTAAAGCGATCTGGGAAGCCTTAGATGTTTTAAGGGATCTTATTGGAGATTCTCCTGATATCGATGCCGCACTAGGCGAATGGACTTCTAAAACGGTAGAAGATGAAGAAGTTGACGAGGATGAATCTATTGATGAAAACAAAGATAACTTTCCAACTAACCTCGAGGAAATGACTAAAACTCTTCGTAAAAAGATTGCAGAGAGACGAATTACCAAAAGAATCAACTTGAAAGAAATGAATTTTCTTCGACACTGGGGATTACTCTTAGAGGGTGGTAATGGTGAATATAACCACGTTAGAGAAGATGGTAAGATCGACTCTTCTAAAAGTTTATACGAATTTAAATCTTTCGAGAATGAAATAAAAGATAAAAATAGTATTTTGTATAAAGTTATTAGTTTTGCTAAAAAGCACGATAAAGGTGTTAGAATTCAACACGGAAAAACAGACAACATTTACGAAATAAATCCTAACACACTTGAAAAAACACCTGTTAACGAATAGGGCTTCAATTTTCGTGAAATAAAAACCGAGGTTTAAAAACCTCGGTTTAATTTTTCTTAGATACTTGAGTCATTAAAAAAGATTGATTTGTAAGGAATCAATAAACTCGTCTGAAAACATTTCGAGATTCACTAATCTCTCTTTTAAGATCTTTTTAAACTCCTGAATAGTACACCATTCATTAGATATCGCATACAAGGTTTTAAACCTAATATTTTCTCCGGCTACAAGATCTGATACTTTTATAGCAGGCACCTTAAATATGATTGAATCTTCGGTACCACTACTTCCAAGGAGAAAACCAAGGGATATCAAGACATCCTCTAAGATATCTACTACACCCGTATCTACAATTTCAATAGCCGCAGGTGCGGTATTATCGAAACGAATAATCCAATTACCCCGACTCGCACTTGAGGCGTCGACCTCGTGTAACCCTTCATACACTTTAATTCTTCCAATTTGGAGGTTTAAAAAACCATTAGAAAAATCCTTTTGAACTAAAATCATTCTATTAACCTCTTTCTATAATTTAGTTTATCGATTTCTGAGCCACGGATGTTGTTCAGATATTTCATCTTCACTTACGAGATTATTAAATAACCACTTAAAATCAGGATCAAACGGTGTTAATAATTTCCAAACGAATGTTCCTGTTTCTTGTAAGTATTCATCATACGAAACAACTTTCATTTTCTGATCTTTGAAGATCTTAACCTGAGGTTCAAATCCAAAACATTTTTTTACAATTTCGAAATCTTCTTTCGAAAGTTTAGAATCATCGAAATAAATACTGTCTTCATCGTCTGAATATGTTACGGTATTTAATATTCCGTCGATATTCGAAATCGGAAGGTTCCATTTTTGAGCGTATTTCTGAAGCTCGTTTATGTCTTTTGTATTTCCAAGAACCCATCTTGTAAAAGTTTCTATTGAAACTGTCTTGAACTTAGGTACGAAAAGGAGAGTACAACGAACACCGGAGTCTCTTCTGAACGCGTGTGTAACTGTTTTTCCATCTGTCCAAGCGTAATGTCTTTGAAGAAGACTCTTGGGTAGTGCGATGATTTTTATATTTTTTGGATCTTTTAACTTTGCTTTAATCGCTTCAAATAAACAGTTGCTATATTTCATTTTCGTACCTCCTAATGTACACTTATAATATAGCAGTAGCTGAGCGAAAAAGTACAAAAAATTTTAAGATTTTTTTTAAAAAAATTATCTATTTTAT